>JACLAB010011771.1_pt1 | contig 25754 bp, 27 predicted proteins | sample 8027921 | NCBI WGS metagenome assembly JACLAB01 (sample SAMN15725117, study PRJNA655200) | protist metagenome | isolation source: fluorescence activated cell sorting (FACS) single amplified genomes of... | place: USA: West Boothbay Harbor, Gulf of Maine | collected 2000-07-19
AGGCCGGGGTAGAGGCTGCACATCCCTCTGATAATTAATTGGATCGTGACTCCGGCTTGAGATGCTTCATACAAAAGAGCAATGATTCCGGGATCCACCAGAGAATTCATTTTTGCTTTGATCGATCCACCACGTCCTTGTTGGGCATGTTCGATTTCACGCCGAATCAATTGCTCCATTCCCTTTCTTAAGGAGACAGGAGCAACAAGTAGTTTGCGAAAGCTTTGTTGTTTGGAGAAACCGGTTAGGTAGTTAAACAACTCCACAAGGTCTTGGCCGAGTTCTGGTCGTGCTGAAAGCAGGCCTATATCGGTGTAAAGACGAGAGGTTTTGGAGTTGTAGTTGCCAGTTCCGATATGGACGTAGCTGCGTAGGCGTTCTTTCTCTTTGCGAACAACCAGAACAATTTTGGTATGTGTTTTGAGGCCAATCACGCCATAAACCACATGCACACCTGAGCGCTCAAGATGCTTGGCCCATTGAATATTGTTGTCTTCGTCGAAGCGGGCTTTGAGCTCCACCAGGGCCATCACCTGCTTTCCATTTTCTGCTGCACGGATGAGTGCTGCGATGATCGGGGAATCTTTGGACGTGCGGTAGAGGGTCATCTTGATACCCATGACGAGGGGATCGTCTGCCGCTTGATTGATGAATTCCTCTACCGATGTGGAAAACAAGTCGTAAGGGTGATGGAGGAGAACATCGCGGCGACGCACGACTGAGAAAATGCTTTCGAACTCCTCTTCCTTGATCGAGCCGTCTTCCAACATGCCTCTCTGAGCGCGGCTGAGGACGGCGGGAGTTTGACCTGAATGGGTGGCGTCTTTGAGGTGAGGCAGCGGCAGGCCCATCAAGCCGAAGAGATCATCGAGGCCCAGAGGTCCATTCACTCTGTAGAGGTCTTCTTCAACAACAGACATGCCGTCCATCAACATCTCAATGACGTCTTGCGGTGTGTCGCCAGCAACCTCTAGGCGGACCACTTCCCCCCCCATCCGTCGCTTTCTCAGGCCTTGTTCGATCGCGATCATGAGATCGTCGGCTTCAAGGTCTCGTAGCTCCAGGTCTGCATCCCTGGTGACCCGGAAAAAGTAATGGCCTTCGATGCTCATTCCTGGAAAGAGCAGGCTGAGATTGAAGGCAATCACCTGTTCAAGAGGCACTGCCGTATGCAACGGCTTGGCATCAGGGCCGCTCAGCTCAATCGGAATCGAGACAAAGCGAGGAAGGATCTTCTGGGGAACCTTCACACGAGCCAGTTGGCGTTGGCCCGACTCTGGGTCGTGGATCAGGGCGGCCACGTTGAGGCTGAGATTGCTAACGAAGGGAAAGGGATGGGCAGGATCCACCGCTAGGGGCGTTAAGACCGGAAAAATCGCCGTTTGAAAGAAGTTGTCCACCCAGTCGCGTTGGGCGTCGTTTAGTTGTTCGTAATTGAACAGAAACACTCCATAGTCTTCAAGGCCCACGCGGAGGTGGTTGAGGTAGTGCTTCTGCTGGGCTTCCAGCAGCTCAGAGAGCTGGTTGCGAATCTCATGGAGCTGCTCCCGAGGGGTTCGCCCGTCTTCACTCTGTTTGTCGATGCCGGCCTCAACCTGAGACTTCAAGGACGCCACGCGCACCATGAAAAACTCATCGAGATTGTTGCTGAAAATGGCGCTGAATTTGGCCTGCTCCAACAACTGCGTTCTTTGGTCGAGCGCTTGAGCTAAAACGCGCCTATTGAAAGCGATCCAGCTGAGCTCCCGATTGATATAGAGATTCCCGGGAAGCATGACACCGCTCATCAATGGTCTAGAGCACAGTGCTCGCAATGGAAAGGTAGCAATCGTGCGTCAGCCTGTGGTGTGTTCAAGGGGACTGCGGGTCACCAAGAGCAGCACGACCACCAGCAATCCTGCGCTTCCCAAGAACGGACTGGTTTGACCAAGGAGGTCGTAGGCCAGTCCAGCCAGCGGTGGTCCTAAAAAACTACCAAGACTCTGCAGTGCTTGCAGGCTGCCAAGAGCGGCGCCTTGTCCTTCATTGCTGAGACGCCGAGACACGAGGCTGCGAAGGCTTGGGGTGACAAGACCCGTGCCGCTGGCCAAAATCGCCACCGCTGTGAACACCCCGATCCTGGCTTGTTCTGGATTGGTGCTGGGGATCAGCAAGCAGCCGGCGATCACCAACCCGAGACCGATCAGCGTGAGTTTCCACTCCCCAAAACGTTTCACCAATGGACCGATCAGTCCACCCTGGACCACGGTGGCAACCACCCCCACAATCAAAAAGGCCGTGGTAGCGAGCTCTGGGCCCCAGTTGAATCGTTGCTTGAAATAGAGCACCAGGATTGCGGTGAAGCCATTGAAGGCAAGAAAAAATAGAAAAAAGCCCAAGGCCAGACGCCCGACGGCTGGATTGCCAATCACTCGCGAGATTTGAGCGAAGGGGTTGAGCTCCCGTTTGCGGGGAAGAACGCGGCGCTCTGACACCGGATGGGTTTCAGGAAGCAGGGTGAGAACAACAACGAGGTTGAGGACGGCGAAGCCGGTGGCCACCCAGATCGGCACCGTGACGGCAATCCGGGCCAATTGGCCGCCGAGAAAGGGCCCGATAATGAATCCAAGGCCGAAGGCCACTCCGATCAGTCCGAAGGCGCGTGCGCGTTTCTCCGGTGGTGTGATGTCCGCGAGTACAGCGCCTGCCGTGGCGGCTGTTCCACCGCTTACCCCATCGATCAGACGGGCTCCAAACAGAAGGAAGAGGGGCAACACAGCACCAGCAGGCCAGTCATGGCTCAAGGTGATGGCGAAGAGTCCGAGGCCCAGAACGGAACCACTCACGCAGATGGCGATCACGGGCCTGCGACCGAAGCGATCACTCAGGGCTCCGATTAACGGAGTTGCTGCAAATTGCGCGAGGGCGTAACTCCCAGCTAATAACCCAAGGGTGCGACCGTCGGCATTGAACGATGCCAACAGAAATGGCAGCAATGGAAAAACAATGCTTTCGCTCAGTCGGTCATTGAGCAGCGTGAGAAACGCACTTAATAACGTTGGAACGTGAGGACGGCGCACGTTCGATCGAGGCGGTTATTCACCTTCCCACAGATGCTCGCCACGCGATCAGTTTCTCTAGGGCTGTGGTGCCTACTCCATTGGATTGCATGGTTTGGGCTTTCTCCACGCCGTCCTCCAAGCTTTTGCTCAGTCCGCTCAACCAGAGGTAACAGCCTGTGTTCCAACGCAAAGACTGAGCCATGGGCCCTTGCCCTAGAAGTGCCTCTTTGGCGTCCCTAGCCCAGGCCTCCTCCGATTCCCAGCGGGGGTCATCTCCGAAGCAGCCATGGTCCCGGGGATGAACGATGTGTCGTTCGGGTTCCCCTGAGTTTTGGATCCGAGCCGTGATTCCGGCTCGGCTGACAGGGAGGTCTGTTCCGCCTTCTAAGCCTTTTACGGTGATGACGTCCTTTTCTCCGGCTAGTTCCAGGGCTTGCCAGGCTCGGCTTTCCGTTGGCGGATGCACAAAGCCACTGACAAGGAGGTGGTGCCCTTGGTGTGCGGTCCAGAGCAGCTCGGCGCTTGCTAGTGGAGGGCGTTTCCCGAGATCATCCCGAGCGGGCAGCAGAGCCTCTCCGAGGGGGAAGTGTTCCGGTTGATAAATGAGGGCAAGACCATGCCGGTTGAATCCTGTTTGAACATCGTTGATGGAGAGTCCGTTCAGGTTGAGCCCGATGGAAGCGAACAGTTCTAAGGCTGTAATTCCAAATTTCACCGGCATTCGCTTCCCACCCTGCAAGACCACAGGTTGTCCCGACCCCACCAACAACAAGGTGGTTAAGGGGTAGATCGGTGCCGTGCGAGATCGACCGTCAAAGGGCATGCCAAAACAGATCGGCCGGCGTTGATCGGGTTCACTGAGAAGACAAGGCCCGAGACGTTTATAAGTGTCGAGCATTCCGGTGAGCTCCTGAGGCTCAGGCCGGCGAATGCGATGGGCGATCAAAAAGGCGCCAATTTGAACGTCTGACGCTCCTCCCGTGAGCATCAACTCCATGGCCTCATCGGCTTCGCTTCGGGTCAACCCTTTGCTGGTGTGCTCTCCACTGCCAATTTTGCGTAGCAATTGCTTGAAACAAGCACGCTTCTTGGCTTCTGGAGACATTGCCATTGATATCACCGGAACCGAAGGAGATCGTTCCGCAGAATTATCCCCTTCGGCGGTAGTCATTGATACCGGATCTTTTTATGTAACTCGAGGCTTAGCTCCTGCACAGGCCTGCATAGCTTCCATGGAGTGGGTGGGATGGATGCTGTCGCCCTTCGGCGTAATAGAGACGTTCAATGAGCAGGTTTGGAAATGTTTGACGAACAAGGGCTGGAGTCACTGACAAATAGTCGCTCACTAGGATGCTATTAATACTTTTGAAGACTTGATTCAGGAATTGATTGAACCGATTCGCGAAAGAGGATAGAAACATGAGTACGACCTAACCATCAACTGTTCAATCATGCGCTCTTCCTCTCATTCGTTCTGTCGCTGATGCTTCTATTGGTTGTTCTGGGATTAAGGATTGGTAGCCAATGCATCAGTTTTGGGTCTTGATCTTGTAGATGATCCACTCACTGCTGAGTGGCTCCGTAAGGCTTGCTGATCTCTAGTAGTTCATTTATTCTTCTTTTTACATGACAACGACGGTTACTGCTTCGCTCATGGCAGCAAAAAAGGCTAAGGGGCTTTCTTTTGCTGATCTAGAAGCGGCCCTTGGGCTTGATGAAGTTTGGATTGCTTCCCTCTTTTATGGACAGGCCACCGCATCCCCTGAAGAAGCAGAGAAATTAGCAACTTTGTTGGCTCTAGATCCAGCCATTACCGCTGCACTGCAAGAGTTTCCAACGAAAGGAAGTCTCGATCCCGTCATTCCTGTAGATCCATTGATCTATCGCTTCTATGAAATCATGCAGGTTTATGGAATGCCCATGAAAGATGTCATCCAGGAAAAGTTTGGCGATGGAATTATGAGTGCTATTGATTTTACTTTGGATGTGGATAAGGTTGAAGATCCAAAGGGTGATCGGGTGAAAATCACGATGTGTGGAAAATTCTTACCCTATAAGAAATGGTGAGTTTTTGATCTCATTTAAGTAAGAGCCCGGCACGATCGGGCTTTTTTATTGCCTTTAATATTGCTGCTGAAGCTGGCGTACGGCTTGTTCACGTCGCTCTTGATTGGTGAGTTCTGCGCTTAATGACTTCAATGCTCTTTTGCTATGAGTTGTGGCCATGCATCCCAGGGCTTTTAAGGCAGCCTCAGCGGCTGTATCAGATCCTTCTTCGACCAGATTGGCTAGTTTGTTGCTAATGAGAATGTCATCTCGTCGCTGCAGTAAACGTATGCAGGCGATGACAACAGGATCACGCCAATCTTGCAGAGCGGGTTCACATAACTGCAGCAATTCGATGGCTTGAAGTTGATGAGATTTGAAGCCAAGAAGATTGAGAGCGGCGAGGCGTTGTGCTTGGCCGGGCAGCTGCAAAATGGACTCGAATTGAGACAGCGTGAGTTCTGCACCCCAGCAACTCAGTGCGTTGAGCAATAAGGCATCAGGCTCATTGGACTGCTCCAATTGTTTGAGCAACCAATTCTTTGCTTCAGGTTGATGGCAGAGTCCGGCGGCATGGATTAATTCAGGACGAATTCCGTAATGTTGGATCAGGGTTTGGATGATTGGCCAGCCTGTTTCTGCCAACATTCCTAAACGCTCAGCCACCGCAAAACGGAGTTCATCAGAAAGGCTGGGAGAAAAATTCTCTCCCAGCCAGGTTGGATTCAAGGGAATCTTCCGTGCATTGGCTAGCCGATCCCACAGGGTGGCTTCATCAATGGCACTCATGGAGTTTGAAATTAGCGGGCACCAAGCTCAGCAGCCAGCTCACGTTCCAGTTTTTCATCATGCTCTGTGGGAAGCACATCGGAAATTTTGGTGCGGTGAGTGCTGTAAAAGAGCATGCCAATAAATACCATACCTCCAACAACATTCCCGAGCGTGACTGGGAGGAAATTCCAGAAGATCACTTTGTAGAACGGAACGCCTGAACCGAGAATTGGTCCAGCTGTATGCAGGAATTGATTCACAACAATGTGTTCCATGCCCATTGTTTGGAAGGCCGTAATCGGCAACCAGCAGGCCAGCAATTTGCCGGGAACACTTTTGCTCACAAGAGCCATTGTGACGCCTAGGCACACCAACCAGTTTGCAACAACTCCACGCAAGAAAGCCAAGAAGAAACCCATGCTTCCAAGGGCTTCGTACTTTTTCACAACGTTGATCTGATTCAGAGCAACGATCTTTTGAGCCACAAGATCCCAAATGGGTGGACCAACATTCTCAGCGGAAGCATCCATGCTGCCGCTGGTGAGGCTGATGGCCATGATGATCGCCACAACGAGCGTGCCGATGAAATTGCCAATCCAGACCCATGTCCAATTTCGGAATGTTGCTTTCCAGCTACATTTCCCGGCCCATGTTGCCATCGGTAGCAACGCGAAGTTTCCAGTGACTAACTCCATCCCGAACAGGACGATGCTGGCAAAGCCAAAGGGGAACAGAAGAGATCCCACAAATGGCAGTTTCGTAAGGATTCCTACTGTGAGGGCCAGGATGACGGCAAGACCAAGAATGGCGCCAGAATAAAAGCCACGGATCAGCAGATTTTTAATGCTGACAGTTGCTTTCTTGCCGCCGGCTAAGATCATGCCGTCGACGAGTTCATTAGGTAGGACGTAGTCCATCTGGGACGCTGTTGCGCTCATGATTGGGTTTTAGTAAATGAAAAGGGAATCAACCGCTAACGCGATTCATGAAGCGTGAAAAAACATCTTGGTGCTGTGGGGATACAGAAACCGGTTCTTTGTCTTTGCCACTTGCGCTGAGCCAATTGACAAAGCGCGATAGGAAATCACCTTTGAAAGTCATTGTAAAATGAATAAAAGTTTGATTTTAAATACGTCAAACCATGGCTTCAAAACAAAGCGCCACGGTTTGACGTCGTAGATCTAATTCGGTCTGTTTAGGCCCGAGGCTTTGCTCCGAATTGTTCGATCAGCACCTGTCGAAGAACGTTTTGAATGTCTTCTGCGGGGATTGCCTTTTGCTGGACTTCGCCGATCTGAGGGTTTTCACCTTGAGATCCTCCGATGCTCAGGGTGTAGCCCTCACCCATTTCGCCCTTGCTGTTTTTCGCCTTGGTGCCCGTTAGCCCGATCGCACCCATAAAGGCTTGCCCGCAGGTATTCGGGCAACCGGTCCAATGGATCTTCAGCTCTTCGGGTAATTCGAGATCTGCATCGAGTTGTTTGGCAACGGCAAGGGCTTGGTCCTTGGTGTTGGTGAGACCAAAGCTGCAGTAGGTGTTTCCCGTGCAGGAGACCGTGCCAGCGGCAATGACACCTGGTTCAAGAGGGAAGCGTTGCAACAAGGGATCTGCTTTGAAGCGATCCAGATTGGCTGTTGAAAGGCCCACGATGATCACGTTTTGGTCCTCTGTTAGGCGAATTTCACCAGTCCCGTAATCAAGACTTGCTGTGGCTAAGTCGTGCAGATCGGTGGCCGTGAGTCGTCCAACGCTGACATGCAGTCCTGCGAAAAACTCATCTGCATTTTTTTGTGGGTGGATTCCGTAGTGAGAACGAGGAGTGTCGTTAAAAACTGAGCCTGGATCCTCTGTGAGAGGACCAAAGAGGCCTTCCACTTCACTTCTGAACGCGTCGATGCCGAGCTGGTCGAGATACATGCGGAAGCGCCCTTTCGGTCGCTTGTCCCGCTCGCCGTTGTCACGCCAGAGGCGAATGACGCAATTGGTCATTTTGCAAATCTCCTCCTGTTTCACCCAAGCATTAAGGGGAATGGCATACGCATTCATTTGTGATGAGAGAATCCCTCCGATCCATACGCCGAAACCCAAAACACCATCTCGTTCAACAGGGTGAAAGACGATGTCGTTGTGGAGTAGAAAGTTATCTTTTGCCCCAGCAACCGCTGTATTCCATTTTCGAGGGAGGTTTGAGAACTCTGGATTTCCTTCGCAATGGTTTGTCAGAAAGTCCTGAAGTTCAGTGGTGAAAGGGCGTGTATCGATAATTTCATTTGGATCAATGCCTGCAAGTGGGTTTCCAGTTACATTCCTTGGGTTGTCAAAGCCTGATTGGATTGAGCTCAGTCCAACGTCCTTCAGTCGCTTGAGAATATCTGGTAAATCATTTAGTAGGACGCCACGCAGCTGTAGGTTTTGGCGTGTTGTGATGTCGCAGCTTCCATTCTCGCCGTAACGCTCCACGATTGAAGCCACAACCCGAAGCTGTCGATGATTAATGACGCCATTGGGGACTCGCAAGCGAAGCATGAACTTGCCCGGTGTCTTGGGACGCCAAAACATTCCATACCATTTCAAACGAAGCTGAAGATCGGTTTCATCGACCTCTTCCCAACCAATTCTTGCAAACTCTTCAATCTCATTGCCAACGAGTAACCCATCCTTTGCTGCTTTGTTCTGCTCAATTTTATTGAGCTTCTTGTTTTCTAAGAATGGTCTTGTGGGGACTTGAATGCTCATAGTGCTGATGCCCTGGTACAGGAATTCGTCAGTTAGCGAGATTTCCAGCACATCAGAAGTGTTCGTGCTGAGAAAAGGTTTATAGCGATCTGTGGCGTGATCTTTCGGTATCGGTTGGAACCAAATCAGCGTCTATGGACTCGCATTTATGTTTGATTTGCTACAAAGAAGTTCTGCAGTTTCTGGCTCGATTAACCCCTCCTTAACGGCAGAGAATTGAATCAGTATTGGCGGCCTATTTCTCCGATCCAGCGAACGGCTCCATGGCGGATCATCGACCAAACCCTTGCCATGGCCGCTAAATCGCGATCAAAATCATTTTTAAATTGCTGTGGTGCTCGGTTCCTGCGAGCAGTTGACTGCATGGGAGCGCGAGAATGCCTTCTGCGGTAGTTAGTCATGCATGCATGAATGAAAACCACCTGACTAGATCAGTTCCAGGGGAATCAGATCCGTGGCCGTTGTTACGGAAACGTGGCGAATTGAGTGGTGGAACTGCTCTTCGTCTTGTGATCCATGGACGCTCAGGTGGAGTTGTACCGCCATGCTTGCTCCAAATTGTGGATGCGGTCGCTGCGAGTAGAGCGGCTCCAGTTGAATTGGAAGTGCTGACTGCAGAGCATCCCTCGCCCGTGCAGTGCGACAGCCAGTGGCTTGTTCCTTTGCTTCTGCTGCCTGGTAGTCATGCGCGCAGTGACGTTCCGCTGATTCGTGATCGTTTGAAGGCTGAGGGCGTTGTTGTGAAGTCGCTTCCTTTTCTTGGCGCCTGGAATTGTTGGTGGGTTCTGATGGCGCGTTGGATCGAGGATGTTGCCGCTAAAAATGCTTCTCTGGCGCTGGTTCATCATCCATTGAGGCCAGGGCTGTCTGATCGTTTCCTAGCTTCAATTCAGCATCGCTTTGACTTGCCTGTGGTGCCCTTTGATGCTTGGGACCAGTTTGCTAGTGACCATCCCAATGTGGTTCCATTACCTCTCTCCTTGGCTCCCAATCGGATGTCTGAGGCGTTGCGTCAGGCTGGTGGTCTGCCATCCCTCCTTGAAGATCCCCAGCTTCGGCAGGGACTTATTCATTGTCTTGCCCTATTGCCGTGACTGACTCGACCATGACGGGCACTGTGTATCTCGTTGGAGCTGGACCAGGCGATCCCGATCTCCTCACCGTTAAGGCGCATCGCCTACTGCAGTGTTGCGATGCCCTCGTCTACGACTCCCTGGTTCCCAGTGAGGTCCTCAATCTCGTTCCAGACTCCTGTGAACGTCACTTTGTCGGCAAACGCCGCGGTCACCATTCCGTGCCTCAGCCCAGTACGAATTCAGTTCTCGTTGCGTTGGGTCAGCGCCATCAAACGGTGGTTCGTTTGAAAGGTGGAGATCCCTTCCTGTTTGGCCGTGGTGGAGAGGAAGCAGCCCATCTGGTTTCCCATGGCATTGCTGTTGAGGTTGTGCCCGGCGTCACGGCCGGGATTGCGGCTCCCGCTTATTCCGGAATACCGGTGACGCACCGACGAGCAGGCTCGTCGGTCACCTTCGTGACCGGTCATGAGGAGATCGATAAGCGTCGTCCATCTGTGAATTGGCGTGCTCTTGCCACGGCGAGTGATGGCTTAGTGATTTATATGGGTTTGCATAATTTGCCGCGAATTGCCGAGGAATTGATGGCCGGTGGTCTTGATGGGGACACCCCTGTGGCTGTTGTTCAACAGGGCACAGTCGCTGGTCAGCGTTGCTTGAAAGCACCCTTACGTGAAGTGGCAGCCGCGACTCGGACTGAAAAATTTGCCTCTCCTTCGATTGTTGTTGTGGGAGACGTGGTCAACCATCAAGTGGAGGCTTGTGCACCTGAGCCCGCGGCGGTCACCATGCCGATTCCATTTTGAATTCTGTGCCTTTGGAGCAGAGACCACGTAGAGCTTTGAGGAGTCCCAACGACTGAATCAGGATTCACAGATCTAAATTCACTGATCTGGATTCACTGGTGCTCTCCAGGATGCTTCTCGTAGTCGAGGCAAAAGTTGTACGAGATTGCATGGACGCGTGTTCGCGTCTAATTGGCTGGAGATCAGTCGGTCCCAAGCCGTTTGAACGGCATCTAATGAACCAGGGAGCACGAAGACGATGGTTCCGTTGGCAACGCCTGCTAGGCATCGACTTTGTAACGTGCTGCTCCCAATGCTCTCGTAGGAAAGAACGCGGAACAGTTCACCAAAACCGTCGATGGTTTTGTCCAGCAACGGGGCAATCGCTTCTGGGGTCCCATCTCGGCCGGTCAGGCCTGTTCCGCCGCTTGTGATCACCACATCAACGCTTGGATTGGCAATCCATTGACTGAGTTCTGAACGGATCTGATAGCGATCATCAGGGCAGATCCGCCGATCATTGAGTTGATGGCCTGCTGCCGTCAAACGTTGTTCGAGTGCATCACCGCTGGTGTCTTCCGCCCTGGTGCGTCGGTCGGAAATGGTGAGGAGTGCAATTGAGAGGGCCAGCTCCATAATCGCGGATGCAAGATAACGCTAGAACGAAGCAGGTCTTGCAGGTGTTCGCTATGACGAAATCTCCGGAGAGAACACTCCAGGTGTTGTTGTTTGCTTCGCTTCGAGATCAGGCTGGTTGGGATGAACAGTGTGTTTTGCTTCCTGACCAAGATGTTGTAACGGCTGAGGATATTTGGCATCAATTGAACCTGGGACCTCGTCCTGTGTCTGTTCAGATTTCGATTAATCAGCGGTTGGTTAATGCGCTTACCCCTGTCCAAAAAGGGGATGAAGTTGCCTTCCTTCCACCCTTTACTGGAGGCTGAAGGGTTGACACAAAAACGAGAAATAACTATTGAGATTTATAGCCAACCCTTCGATCCTTGGATTCAGTTGTCTGAATGGTCATCGACTGCTGCTGCTTCAGCCTCATTCTGTGGACATGTTCGAGCTGTTGATGAACATGGGAGTTCGCTGGAAGCGCTTGAGCTCACGCACTATCCAGGACTGTGCGAAAGCTTGATCCGTGAGAATGCGCAAAGGTTATTGACGGTGCATGGAGCAACTGCAGCGCTTGTGATTCATCGGGTTGGACGCTTATCGCCCCATGAGGTCATCGTGCTTGTGGCTGTTGAGGCTGATCGCCGTGGCCCTGCACAACGTTGTTGCATGGCATTGCTGGAAGCGATTAAGTATGAGGCCCCTTTCTGGAAAAAAGAGTGGAGGAACGGACAAGGCTCGTGGGTTAGTGGAAATACGCCACTTTCATCCTCTTTTTAGAGGAGGCGGGATCGTATGAGTTGCGCCCAAAGACTCTCACCGGCTTTTAACTCTCCGGTTTGTGCCGGAATCTCTAGCAATAGATCGCTCTGAACCAGGGAGCCAATGCGGGATGAGGCTTGAGAATCGCTAACCCGCGCCATCAGCTCTCCGTTGGCATTGACCTCCAAGCGAGCGCGGGCTAATTCGGGGCGTCCAGGCCGGCGAGCCAAAGCGTTGGCCAGCTTGACTTTGACGCGTGGGAAGTACTCAGGCTCCTGTTGACCCTCCAAGATCTGTAAGGCTGGCCAAAGCAGTTGTAGGGCGGTGATCGCCGCAGCAACAGGGTTTCCAGGAAGGCCAAAGAAAGGCACGGTCCCGTCCTGGCTTTTGATGTGGCCGAAGGCAAAGGGACGTCCCGGCTTCAGAAACAGTTTCCAGAAACTCACTTGCCCTAATTCGTTCACAAGCGCTCGGATCCAGTCACTGTCTCCTGCTGAAATCCCTCCCGTGCTCACCACAACATCACAGGTCTTGCTGAGCTCAGTTAAAGCTTGCTGCAACGCTTCTGGTTGATCGGGAACCACGCATTTTGTATGCACCACTTGGTGGAGACTGTTCAGGATCGCCTCAAGCAGGGTGCTATTGCTTTCCCATATGGCTCCTGCTCGTCGCTGTAGCCCTGCTGGCACGAGCTCATCACCGCTGATCAGGAGACCAATGCGAGGTTTGCGATGGACTTGAAGCGTGGCTACACCACAACCTGCTAGACGTCCAAGCTGGGAAGGCGTTAAGCGCTGGCCTTGATTGAGCAATCGATCTCCGGCTTTGCATTCTTCGTCTGCTGCTCGGATCCAGGGTTGATCCGAGACTTCAGCAGCCAAGGTCAGTTGCGTTTGGCTGGTCTCCACACATTCCTGTGGCAAGACCCAGCCTGCTCCTTCTGGGAGGGGGGCTCCGGTCAAAATACGGATGGCTTCACCAGCGTTTAAGACCTGATCAAATGGAGAGCCAGGGGCTGATCGACCTTGCAGGGCCCATTGTTGGCCGACTGTCGGTTGATGGTGTTGCCCTAAGGCATACCCGTCCATGATCGAAGCTCGGAATCCTGGGATCGAGGCAGGAGCGTTGATTGACTTGGCATTGACGCGCCCAAGCGCCTCATCAAGAGGCACGGTTGTTAACGCATTGATTGGGCTGATGTCTGCGAGAAGACGATGTCTGGCTTCGCTAAGAGGTAACCCTTCGCGTCCATACGGCTCAACGGGACCAGGCACCGTTGCGACCTCCATCTTTATGGGTGAGAGCGATCTGACCCAAGGTCATCCCTGGATCAATGGACTTGAGCATGTCGTAAAGCGTGAGTAATCCAATGGACACTGCTGTCATGGATTCCATCTCCACACCCGTGCTGTTTGTTGTGCTGCACCGGCAGCACAGGATGAGTCCCGGTAGTGAGGAATCCTGTTCAATCGTGACCTCCACACCACTGAGTGGTAACTGGTGGCAAAGGGGAATCAGTTCCCAGGTCCGTTTTGCCGCCTGTATCGCAGCGACTCGCGCAACAGCAAGGAGATCACCTTTCGGTGTGTTGCCGGAACGGATCAGTTCCAGCGTGGTTGGCTGCATTTGAAGGCAGCCTTTAGCTGTTGCTTCGCGTTTCGTTGGAAGGCGATCACCCACGTCAACCATGTGAACTTCACCTGCTGTGTTGAGGTGAGTGAGGCCTTCTTCCATGTTCAGCGGTTTCCTAAGGCAGACCAAAGTGTTGCTTCAGATCCCACAACTGGATCCACTACGGCTTTTGGCGATGCGTTGATGGCCGGTGATGACGAAAGTTGCTCAACCAACTCGCTGCGGGATCCCATATCGGCCCAGAGGGTGGCTGGTGAAGCAATCACTGGCTCCACTTGTGCACTGGGTCTAGTGCCGTCGATCGCAACCCCTCCTTGACTGCGCACCATTTGTACTGCGAGTGAGCCAACAATGAAGGCTCCTAGAAAGCCCGTCGCTATTGCGATTTGGCTGCGATTTCCTGTAGAGACGACCCCAGAGTTCATGCCTAAATCGAAGAATTCAGACTCTCACTATGGAAACGTGTTGAGTGAATCGCTACCAAATGAAGCAAAAGCTCCAGGATAATTCACATTCTTGACACCGAAGGGTGTGCCTGCGTATGCATTGGCTTCGCTGGTATACCAGCCGTGAAGAGAGCCAAGAAGAAGTCCAAGTGAAATGGCTAAACGCATCGAAGAGGCCATAAGCTCGCAAAATCTTCTCTTTGAACGTTGAAGCTCGAGGTTGCGAATGAAACCATTTCGGGGGCGAAATCTACAAATGGTTCAAGATGAACAATTTGCGTCATTCAATGCATGAATCAAGCCAGTCATTGCTTTGGATTTGAGAAAGACTTTGTGGGGAACTGGCGTTGCATTCCTCTTTGTGTGCGCCGGAAACTAGATCTCATCGGTATCAAACTAAAATTGAGTCATTGGCTTGAGCTCACTCACGAACAGCGCCAAATGCTTGTGGATTGGCCTGATGAGTTGCCAGCCTTGAATGCATTGCGTGAGCACTTGCGACTGCTCACTCGGTTGATGGCCGAGGGGATGGCAAAAGACCTGCCCTTAGCTGTGGATGAACCTTGGCAAGTGTTGGGAAAGCTACCCAGCATTGTGCGGGAATCGGCTCGAAAGCAATCGATTGAGATCAGCGTTAGCCAATGGGCCTCTTTGTTGGAATTAGAGCGTTTTGCTTTATGTAAATTGGCGCGTCCTGGCCATGATCACCACAATTTGAATGCTGCTTTCAGCGAAATGCTGGGATGATCATGCGTCGCAATCTTTTTAAGCGATTGCCTTGCTGTTCGATGGGTTTGATGACGGAGACAGCGGGGGCCACGATGACGGCACTGGCCTTCAATTCAGGTTGTTTCGAAATGGGGCAAGCATGGTCATGCATTAGCGCATTGACCTCACAGGCTTGAGTTTGCGTAAAGCCCCAATGCATGGGAAGAAACACCGTGCCCTTTCGGATCTTGTCTGTGACCAGTACGCGAGCGGTGAGTTGTCCGCGACGTGAGCTGATGGCGGCGAGTTCGCCATGTTCAACAGCAAACTGATCGGCATCCTTTGGGTGAATTTCAAGTAGGGGTTCGGGGTGCATCGTTGTTAAGCGCTTCACCTTCGCGGTGCGAGTCATGGTGTGCCACTGCCCCAGATATCGGCCAATGGTGAGCACCAGTGGGTAGGTGTCACAGGGTGGTTCTGCAAGACCAAGTGGTTGGTCGGTACAGAACCGTGCTCGTCCATTCGCGGTTGAAAACTTCTGATTGGTGTAAAGCCGTTTTGAATCTTGAGATGGTGAACTGTCTTGTGGAAATGGCCATTGTTGTGGTCCTTCTTTGGCCAGAACGTCATGACTTAACCCTGAAACATCACACAAACGCTTTTTCGTTAGTGCTGTGAATTCTGTATAGACCTCGGCTGCAGAGTTGTATGTGAATTGTTCTTCAAAACCAAGGCGCCGTCCGATCTCGGCAAAGACCTCCCAATCAGCACGGCTTTCTCGATGGGGATTCCTAAATGCAGGGCAGTAAGTCACTCTTCGCTCAGAGTTGGTCATCGTTCCAGCTTTCTCACTCCATTGCGCAGCTGGTAGAAGCAGGTGGGCGTAATGCGATGTTTCTGAGTCTGTATAGGCTTCGCTGACGACGACCAATGGGCAGTGTTTCATCGCTGCTTTCACGCGCTCGAGATCTGGCATGCTCACGAGAGGGTTGGTCGCAGCGACCCACCACAAATCAAGCTCTCCTCGTTCCATCGCCTCCACCTGCTGCCAGGCCGTTAAGCCAGGCTCGGGTGCAATCTTCCCTTGAGGAAACCCCCAGGTTTGTTCGACTTCAGTGCGATGCTCTGGGTTTGTGACTTGACGATATCCAGGAAGAAGGTGGGAGAGGCCGCCTGCTTCTCTTCCTCCCATGGCGTTGGGTTGCCCTGTGAGTGAAAAAGGTCCGGCTCCTTCCTTGCCAATTTGTCCTGTCAACAAGTGCAGATTGATGATTCCTCCCACTACAGCGGTTCCTTCTCGCCGTTGATTCACTCCCATCGACCAGAGGCTTAAGACTTTTTCGCGGCGATGAAAAAGTTGGGCGACTTCCCGTAAGCGTCTTTCTGGAATGCCACAAAATAAGGCCACCCGTCTCGGGGTCCAGCGGGCTACGACATCAAAAAAGGAGTCGTAGTTGTCTGTGCAGTTATCGATAAAAGCTGGGTCCTGTCCGTTTTCACGCATCACCAGGTGGGCGATGCCGTGAAGGAGGGCAAGGTCACTTCCAGGAGCGACCGCTAGGTGGATGTCAGCAGCCTTTGCGGTGTCGGTTTGGCGCGGATCGACCACCACGATGGTGACAGAGCCGGGATGTTTTTTTTTGCGTTTTAGTAAGCGTTGAAAGAGCACTGGATGACATTCAGCGGTGTTGGTTCCGATCAGAAACGCCACAGTGCAATGGTCTAGGTCTTCATAGCTGCAGGGGGGACCATCAGAGCCCAAGCTGCGGGTATAACCCGCAACAGCTGAACTCATGCAGAGTCTTGAATTAGCGTCGAAATTATTAGTACCTAGCGCCCCTTTGAGGAGTTTTTGCGCCAAATAATAGTCTTCGGTATGGAATTGTCCGGAGCCATACATGGCGATGGAGTCTGGTCCCTTGGATTCCAGGCTTGTTTTGATTTGGCTCGAGATGCGCTCAAGAGCTTCATCCCAGCTGATCGGTTGGAAGTCGTCATCAAGACTGGTGCGACCAAGGGGTTGATCCAGTCGGCCCCTTGACAGGGTTTCTCCAACTGTGGCCCCCTTGATGCAAACTTGCCCGAGACTTGATGGATGCAGTCGATCTCCTCTAGCTGTCCACATTGGGGTTCCATCTGCATCTCGCCGGACGGCTTCCCCTTTTTTTGCCGGTGGTCGTAAGTCCAAACCACACCCCACTCCGCAATACGGACATTGACTGCGAATGGTTGTGGTTGGCTCTGCCATGATTTAAAGATGGGTATTAGAAACACCCGGAACCAATGGCGCCGGGTGAAGTGCAGTCATGAATTGGAATATGGAATCAGTTCTTGGCGAATTCAGGACTCGCTGTTTCTCCTTCATGCAAATCATCGAAAGAACCCTTGGGTTCTTTGAGGAAAAAGAAGCAGAAGAAAGCAACAATTAGGCCAGCGACTCCCAGGACTTGGAAGAAAGCACTATTGGAGGCTGCGATGATGTCTGGTGAAGGATCCTTGCCCCCACCCATCCACATCGGAAGCAGACTAAAAATGGTGAGATAAGTCACAGCTCCAACGTTGCCATACGCACCAACCAAACCAGCAACTTGGCCTGTGACGCGTCGCTTCACCAAAGGAACCATTGCAAACGTTGCCCCCTCTCCTGATTGAACGAAGAAAGAGGCCAGCATGGTAATTAACACAGCGATGATGATCCCTGTGGTTCCGCTGAACGTACCAGGTTTGATCATGCTCATGACGAGGTAACCAATCCCTAAGCCTCCTGTTAAGAACGCCATCGTGTTCTTACGACTGCCAAGCTTGTCGGAGATCAGACCTCCGGCTGGGCGAGCGACAAGATTCACAAAAGCAAAGCAGGAGGCAAGGATGCCAGCTGTTGCCTTAGGGAGATCAAAAGTGGTTTCGAAAAATGTTGGCAACATTGATACAACGGCCAACTCAGATCCAAAGTTCACAATGTATGTGAGTTCAAGAATGGCAACTTGCTTGAATTCGTAGCGATCTTCTTTGGGGTACGTTTTCGTACCCATGATCAGTTCTCGATTGGTGCGAATGATTCCCCAGGTTTGAAAGATAAACCAGATCAGCACAGCGCCTATGGCCAATGGATAGGTGCCTGCATTCAGGAAGCCAACCTTCTGTAGGCGCCAACAGAGCACACAGAGAATGGCGGCAAACGGTACATTCATACCCAGCAATCCCCAGAAATCACGCATCGATGTGACTTCCAATCCTGCTGTGCGCTCAGGCTTTTGATAAGTCTTACCAGGAGGTGTATCGCTAACGTTGAAGTAATAAATAACGCCGTATACAGCAGAAATAATTCCCGTTAGTGCAATGGCACCACGCCAATTAAGGACGGCACCTGATGGCAATTCGAAGCCACCTGAGAACGAGAGCCATCCGGCGAGTCCTACGAGTGTTAGAGCCGAGAACGCTGATCCGAAATTGCCCCAACCTCCATAGATCCCCTCAGCTAGGCCTATTTCTTTGGGCGGGAACCATTCGGCAACCATGCGGATCCCGATCACAAAGCCTGCACCCACGATGGATAACAGCAGGCGCGCCACGACTAATTGGTTGAAGTCTTGGGCAGAGGCGAACATCAGGCAAGGAATGACCGAAAAAACCAGCAGGCTGGAATAGGTCAGTCGAGGCCCATATTTGTCCAGCAGCATTCCAATCAGAACGCGAGCTGGGATCGTGAGAGCAACGTTGCAGATCGCAACGGTGCGAATTTGACCGAGAGTTAATCCCAAATCGGCTTTAACGGTGGTGGCCAAGGGCGCCAGATTGAACCAGACGACAAAGGTCAGAAAAAATGCGAACCAGGTGAGGTGAAGAGTTTTATATCTCCCCTGGAACGACCAGAGTTCTCCAAGCATGGGGTAATTAAATGTGTGTAGAAAAACCCCTGCTTCTAAAAAATGCGCTGAGGTGTCAAGCTACGGCGCACATGCAAACCGCCTACTTATTTGATCATTAGATCGCCATTGGCTTGGTTGCATTGGATACGAAATTCAGTGGGACGATGATCTTTGCCTTTCATTTTCCGTCTTTTTCGCTACATTTTGGGACCTGATATGTCCAATAATTTGTTGGCTATGGATGTGCCGTCGGTGCAGGGGCTTCGAGCTTGTCTGCTTTGCGGAGGGAAGAGTCGTCGCATGGGACGAGACAAATCACTTATCCCTCATCCTCAAGGTGGTTCTTGGTTGTCGCACAGCATTGGTTTGTGCCGTCGTCTTGATCTGCCAGTTGATGTAGTCAGCTCAATTTCTAGTCATCATCAGTTGGCTTCAAGGTTTGATGGGGTTGAGTGCAGGCCGGACCCTTTCCCAGGTGAAGGGCCTCTGGCTGCTCTGTCGGCTGTGTTTGGACAAGAGAACGTTCTTGCCTCACTCGTCCTGCCTGTTGATATGCCTTGGTTGGAATCTTCGGCTTTGGTCCAGCTGATTCGTGCTTGGCAGGAGCAGCCTTCATTGGCTGTGGTGTCGCATGACAGCACACAGCTTCAACCCCTGTTTGCTATCTACCCCAATGACAGCATTTATCGAGAAACCCTATTGCGTCAGTTGGCTGATCATCGGCTGAGCATGCATGATTGGCTTAGGAGGGTTCCGCATCGGGTACTTGCATTGCCGAAGGGGGCGTTGCGCAATGTCAATTGTCCCGCTGATCTAGTAACTCTCGACGAATGACAAAGCCATCACATGTCATTGATCTCCTGGCTAGGCCGTTGGGAGTTCTAAGGCTGTCTCTAACCGCGAGATGTAACTTAGCGTGTCCATATTGTTGCCCGGAAAGTATTGAGCCCCCCGGTTTGTTGCATACATATGATCAGCTTCGGTTGATCCATGCGGCCTGTCAGTTGGGAGCACATACGCTTCGACTCACGGGTGGTGAACCTTTGCTCAGCGATCGCCTTTGGCCGCTTCTTGATGCCCTCTCGCTGGGCAGGCAGTCGGTTTCTCATCCCTTCAGTCGGTTGAAAGAGGTTGCTATCACCACCAATGGTTCTCTTCTCGATCATCAGAAGGCGAGACGGTTGTGCGCGGCGGGAGTGGATCGCATCACGATCAGTTTGGATGCCGTTGATGGCGCGAGTATTGCGCGAATGGCTGGCTTGCGTTCTGGTCCTGAGGCTGGGAATGCTCTGTTGGAGAGGGTGCTGGCTGGCATTGATGCGGCTCGTGCTGCTGGGTACAGCCCTGCGCAGGGACGCCTCAAACTCAATGCTGTGATTCAACGCGGCCACAATGATGATCAGTTGATTCCATTGGCACGGCTGGCCAGACAACAAGGATTGCAGTTGCGTCTGATCGAATATATGGATGTAGGTAATCGCAATGGCTGGTGTCGTGATCAGGTGATGCCAGCTAAAGAGATGATTCAGCTTCTTCATCGTCATTGGCCACTTCAATCGATTGGTCGGCCAGTCGCTGGGACGTGTCGGCAGTGGTCCTATAAAGATGGTGGTGGGATTGTTGGCACAATTGCCTCAATTACAGAGCCATTCTGTTCTGATTGCAATCGTCTTAGGATCACTGCAGATGGGCAAGCGTTTACCTGTCTATTTGCGAGCGAAGGCCTTGATTTGCGTCCATGGCTTCGTATGGATGTCTCCGACTCGGAGCTTGCAGAGGTGATGGCTCAGCTGTGGACTGGGCGTTCAGATCGTTTTAGCGAAGAGCGTGGATTGATGCAGAAAGGGAATGATCATGCTGAGATGGCTTACTTGGGCGGATGAGTGGCCTTTGCTACGGATTGAAAAAGATATCGGCGTTAAACCTGGCTGCTAAATCTTTGTTGAGATGTTCGAACTTATTCCGTATACGCGATTTCGCGATACTCCATCTGTCAGGTTTTTTGATATCACCATTCCTGATTCGAATGCGCGTGATCTAGTGACACATCGTGGACCAGCGGTGAGTCCGCCGGATGCTGAAGAGAGTGGGGCGTGGCAGTTTTATTTGCATCCTCACCAAGACGACAATCTTCTTGCCGCTAGTGGTGGACGAACCTTCTATTTGGTGAATTTGGCTTGGGAACATCCCTTTCACATCGTCCGTTTGGACAGTGGGGGTGACATTCTTAATATCCCAAGAGGTACATTTCACCGGTCCTTGTCTGATCCCGATGGATCTGTCGTGCTTAATCAGGCCAAACGAAATCCCAATGCATGCTTAGAAAGAGAGTTTCGTGTTTATAACAGCTTGAAGATTCCAAAGCTCTATAAAGTTACTTCAAAGGCTGCAGCGCGTCCTCTTTTGCATGGTCTTGAACCTGTCCTTCAAGCAGCGTGAGTGTGTTTGATCGCCATGCCCTCTGGCCTTGATCCTGAGACCTTGGCTTTGATTGTCCAGTTGAGGGTGCTGATCGTGTTCGGTGGACCTTTGAAATCGCCTGAAACAGCAGCGGTTAACTCTGGTTTTGAGGAGCTGGCCAGCACGATGTAGCTCTCGCTGATTTCGCTTCCAGAGCTGGGGTCAAAACCACGCCATCCGGCTCCAGGTAGATAGATCTCGGCCCAGGCATGAAGGTCGTAGTCATCAGGGGCAGGATCGGTGAGTTGATATCCGCTAGTGAACCGTGCAGGTAACCCGACGCTGCGGCAACATTCCACCATCAACATGGCTAAGTCGCGGCAAGAGCCCACTCTTTCCCTCAGGGTTCGGCCAGCTGGCCAAGCTGGGCCTAAATGTCGTTCGGTGTATTTCACCCGGTCTTGAATGGTCGCCATCAGTTGGCGCAAAAACGGCAAGGTTTGCTGGTTTCCCCCCATCAATGCATCTTGGGCTAGGGCTATGGCTGAGGGATCGTGCTGACCGTTCGGTAACCAGCCTTCAAGCGCACCGTGAAGATCAGGATTGAGATGTCCGCGGGGGTATGGAAGCGGAGGATTCAGTGGGTTGAAACATTCTTCCAGTGGAGCTGCAGCTTGGGTTTCCACTTTGCTGCGTGCTTCGATGCACAAATGGTTTGTTGTGCCTTGAAAGCGGATGCGTTGAATCTCATCTCCACTGGCTGCTACGAGAGCGTGGAGATGACTTGGTTCTGGAGACACGATCAGCTGATGTTCAAGCAGTCGCTGATGACCATGACCTCTTGGTTGAAGGCACAGGCGGTGATCGCCAAGGCTGATGGGTGCGTCGTATCGATACGTAAGGATGTGGGTTAGCTCAGCGAGCATGAGGGGTCGTTCGAAATGGTTGAGGGGTCCTGCGGTGTGTGATCGGCGGTGCGGAAATAGCTTGTATGAATGAGCTCATGCAGTTGATTGAGATCGGTCTGCAGTTGATCAATCGCTTCGTGCAAACCGTGGTCAATCAGAGACTGAATGCGCACGTAACTCCACTTGGCCACCAGCTGACCGCGCAGGCATTCGAGATCGTCAGGTGATCCTGGAATGGGTTTGTGTTGAATTCTCTCGAGAATGTTGTTGATCTCTTGCAGGCAAAACCGGACGGATCTGGGAAAAATTGGATCTAGTAGAAGAAAGCGGGCTACTGAGGTGGGACTGATTGCTTGTTGGACGCTTTGTCGATACATCTGATAGGCACCAGCGGTACGGAGAAGAGCAATCCATTGCAGTTCATCCATTACGCCGCCTACTGCGCTGGGGATTGGTAAGAGCAGAAAGTACTTCACATCAAGGATGCGGGAGGTTTTATCAGCTCTTTCGATGAGCCGGCCTAGACGGCTAAACAACCAGGCTTGGTCGCGGCTGAGAGTGACGTCAGTGATGCCATAAAACAGTTGGCAACCGCGACGAATATTGCGAAGTTGCTCTTGGTCTGGTTCCCGCCATAGGGCTTCTCCATCCTGAAGATTCCAAAAAAGATCGTTGATGTGCTCCCACATCTCTGTAGAGATCACATCGCGGATCTGGCGTGCATTTTCACGAGCATTCGAGATACAGCTCACAATGCTGTTGGGGTTGTCATTGTCGAGGAGTAAAAAGTTTCTGACATCTTTTGGTGATTGACGCGGATAGCTTTGATCGAAGCGTTGGCGATCGCCATTCGCATCGATTGATGGCAACCAGGGTTCAGCGTTGCTGCTGGGATTGTCCAGAGCCATTGCTTCGCTCACCTCAAGAAAGCGAGAGATGTTTTCAGCGCGCTCCACAAAACGGTTGATCCAATAAAGGGAGTCCGCGACGCGGCTCAACACGGCATGGCCTCCAGATCTTTCATCTTTGCTTGCGTATCACTCACCACCCATGTGTCTTTGCAACCGCCACCTTGGGAGGAATTCACCACCAAAGATCCACGTCTTAAGGCCACGCGGGTCAGTCCACCTGGACTGACCCAGTTCGTTTTTCCACGCAGTACATAAGGACGTAAGTCCACATGGCACGGATAGAGCTCACCATCACTGAGAGATGGAACGGTGGAGAGCTGCAATGTGGGCTGTGCGATGAAATTTCGTGGATGAGCCTTGATCTTTGCGGCAAAGGCTTCGATTTCACTTGTTGAGGCGTGTGGACCGATCAACATTCCGTAGCCCCCTGCTTCAGCGACCGATTTCACTACGAGTGATTTGAGGTGTTCCAACACGTAGGTCAGGTCATCTGGTCTTGAGCAGAGATAGGTGGGAACATTTTCGATGATGGGTTCCTGCCCGAGGTAGTAGCGAATCATCTTGGGTACGTAGGCATAAATGAGCTTGTCGTCGGCAACGCCAGTTCCTGGTGCATTGGCGATAGCGACGTTGCCTTTGCACATCGCTTCCATGAGGCCAGGCACTCCAAGGATGGAATCGCGGCGGAACACATTGGGATCGAGAAAGTCATCGTCAATCCGTCGATAAATCACATCAATCCGCTGTAATCCCTCTGTGCTGTGCATCCATACATGGCCGTTCTCGCAGACCAAGTCTCTGCCTTCCACGAGCGTGACTCCCATCTGCTGGGCAAGATAGCTGTGTTCGAAATAGGCGCTGTTGAACACTCCTGGAGTGAGAAGTGCCACGCGTGGAGTATCACTCCATGGGGCTAAGTCTTGCAGAGTTCTCAGTAAGTGAGAGGGATAATCATCGATTGCTTGGATCTGGCGTCCCTCAAAAAGACTCGGGAACAATCGCTTCATGACACGACGGTTTTCGAGGAAATAAGCCACTCCTGAGGGGCAGCGCAGGTTGTCTTCTAGGACACGCCAATTGCCGTCGCCATCTCTGATTAAGTCAAGCCCAGATATATGACACCAGCGTCCCAAGGGTAATTTGATATCTTGCATTTCTGGTCGCCAGCCCTGAGAACTTTCAACGTCTTCCCGAGGGATGACCCCATCATGGAGAATGCGTTGTGGCCCATAAATATCTGCTAGAAAATGGTCAATTGCATCTAGGCGTTGCAGTAAACCCTCTTCCAAAGTGCTCCATTCACTTTTGTGAATCAATCTGGGTAGGGGGTCAAAAGGAAGGATCCGTTCGGCTTCGCGGGGTCCTGAGTCGTTGATTCGGAATGTGGCTCCAAGGCGTCTTAATAGATTGCTGGCAGAGGCATGGTTGCGTTTGAGTTCGGCAAGGCCGATGTCACCAAGTGAGTTGAGAAGAGGCTCTAGATCTTTGCGTGGGGCGGCCTCCTTCTTGCAGAAATATTCGTCATATCCATGCGATGGCTGGTAATCCTTGAACATCGCCTCAACTGCTTCTGATCGTTCCCATCCAATCGCTTTGCATGCAGCTGACCCAGTGTTGTTTGTTACTGATTTGTAAATTGTTGGTTTTACCCAAGCTTTCGCTCAGGATTCTTTATTTTTTGGCTGCATGTGAGCACTCTTAATGGCTCTTCTTTCTTATTTTTCTGCGGTGATGTGGTGGCCTGTGTGCAATTTAATTGTTTTCTTGATCTCCTATTGGATGGTGTTTGAGGCATGTATCCTTGAGGTGAGAATGCGAGACTGCATGTTTCAAATTTTCGCTATAAGAGCCTGAAATCGGCATGTCTTGCTAGAGGCTTCTAGTTTAAATAGTGCTCGATATAGAATTGCATCCTGAGGATGGATAGAGTTGTCTTTGTGTTGAACAAGATGCAGATTGTGAATTCTTTCGCTTGTTTGAAGGCTAGATTGCTTGGGCGGTAAGAAGTGTCAATGCATTGCCGATAAAATGGCGTCCTTGGTGTGCAACTAAGTTGCCGAACCGTTCACTATCTTGTTGTAATCGTTTGGGTCCATCCGGCCCCATTGCGCTCACGATGTAGTTGTGGTCTTCTCGAATCCATTGCTCGAGATTTCTTGTCGTTAGCTCCATATGACATTGCAAGCCAATGGCATTCCTGCCAATACGGAAGACTTGTTCTTGGCAATGCAGGGATGAGCCCAGCAAGGTTGCTGTTGGAGGTAGCTGGATGCGATCACCATGCCAATGCAGCACCATTTCACTGGGTTGTAAGCCCATGAGGAGTGGTTCGCTGCTTGGTTTCATGAGCCAATGAATGGCTCCGTAGCCAACCTCTTTCAGGGGTTGAGGCGGCAGTCCCACTTGCAAGGGTTGTACTGCTCCACCTCCAGCGACTGCTAAAAGTTGTGCGCCGAGGCAGATTCCCAGCACTGGATTGTTTTGTTGATGCCAAAGAGCGAGCCAGTCCAACTCCCGTTGCATCCAAGCCATCCCATCTTGATGTCGGTCGCCGACACTCATCGGCCCTCCGAGAAGGACGGCGATTGTATTTTTTGTGCTGACGGGGTCGGGGAGAGGCTCCCCTTGGTCAGGGCGAATCGTGTGAATGACCATCCCTTGCTCCAGCGCGATTTCTGCAACGAGATCAGGGCCTTCACGATCGATGTGCTGCACCACCAGCAAGGTGGGAACGTTCGTGGTCAAAGCAGTAGATAACGCTGGGCGAGTGGCAACACCTCCGCTGGTTCACAGGTGAGAAGTTCACCATCGGCAAACACCTCATAGGTCTGTGGATCGACGCTCATCTTTGGAAGTGCTGAGTTGAGTTTGAGAGCACTTTTGCCAACGCTGCGGGTGTTTTCTACGGCGATACAGGTGCGTTCCAGCCCGAGTTTGCTTTGGATGTTGTCGTTCATGGCTGCATCGCTCATGAAGGTGAGGCAACTGGGGGCAAGGGCTTTGCCGAAGGCAGCAAACATGGGTCGTCCATGCACTGGTCCTGGTGT
>JACLAB010010033.1_pt1 | contig 25742 bp, 34 predicted proteins | sample 8027921 | NCBI WGS metagenome assembly JACLAB01 (sample SAMN15725117, study PRJNA655200) | protist metagenome | isolation source: fluorescence activated cell sorting (FACS) single amplified genomes of... | place: USA: West Boothbay Harbor, Gulf of Maine | collected 2000-07-19
GGGTGGACGCGCTGGCGCGAGTGTGGGGTCGACGTATGGGTCATCGAGCGCACCAAAGTCTTCGCACACGTCGCAGCACCACCGCTTACACGAGATGGGCAGCTCCCCGCACAGGTCGCACGAGTACTGGAGCTCCCTCTTCCCTGGTAAGATGGCTGGCTCAAACATGACGTCTTATTCGCGCACGTGTTCACTCTACTCCGTGCTGAGCCTCGCGCCTCCGCCTCCGCGCGCCTGGGCCCTTTCCCGTCGCGCGAGTCCTTTCCCGTCGGTCTCCGTCGCTCGATTCAGCTACGCGCGCGCCGGTCACGTCTGCAAAACCCTGGCGCCGCGGCGCGCAATGTCCAACGTTCTCCGCCCCCTCGTCTTTTCGGTTGTGTGAAAACGCGTGCGTGACTTCCGTCTTCCGTTTTCCTGGCGCACAGCAACATTCCGCCCCGAGTCGTCACTTCAGCCTCGCGCCTGTCGTCATGGCGGCGGAGGGTTCGTCGCTCGATGTGGGTGCATACGTGCGCATCGAGGGGTTACAGCGCGGCACGCAACACAACGGGCGATACGGGTTCGTGGTGGGCCACGAAGGCGAGAGGCTCTCCGTGGTGACCGCGCATTCCGACGTGTTGCTCAACATAAAACCCGCCAACCTCATCCCCGAGTCCCAAGACCGCACGTCGAAAACACACGAGGTGGTGATGGTGTATCCGAACGCCGCGGGGCCGAACGTCGCCGAGCCCGACGCGTCTTCCATGCTCGTCGCGGCCGGCGAGTCGTCCCCTCTGTCCGGTTGGCCCGCAGATTGGAAGGCGGAGATGCGATGGATTCGAGAATCATTAGGATGGAGACAACCCGTGTGCGTCTCCGGGGTGACACGCGGCACGAACCCACGACCCGACCTCATGATCTACGTCGACGCCGCATCCACGCATTGCCTCGTGAACACGCACGCCCAAGCCGCGATCGCGAAACTTCCGATGTATGAATTGAAGAAAGTGGAGCAAGAGTTACCGAGGAGAATACTCGGGCCCGTCATCCTGGTGTATTCTCCGACGGTATCGATGGCGATGCAACAACTCGTCGACGATAACCTGGAGAATGTCTTCGAATCCCAGATGCAACCGAACGCGGGTAAGCTGTCCTTGGACGACGCCGCGGTCGCGCTCGCGTATCAGCATACAGTATCGGCGTGAGTAGTCTAGCTAGGTAACTCCACGGTGTTAAAAAGAATCGGTTAAAAGAAATGGTACGCCTGATGTCTTCGCGTCGTCTTCTTGCACCTGAAGTGTGAGCGGTGTGTTCAAGTTGGATGTTGACTTGACGACTCAACTCTCAGGCTTCACTTGGTCACGGTGAAGAAGGAGAGTTTCTGCGCGTACTTGAACACACCGCTCACATGCAAGGAGTGTAAGAAGACGACGATGAAGAAGTCAAGATACCTCGCCAGCTCGCGTAAGTGTTAGACTAATAAACCCGTCTCTCGATTCATCCCCCTACAACGCGCTTCAGTGGAGGGGCCCTGCGACGAAGTACTGCGCCATGGAGCCCGCCGGGGACTGTCCCTCGAGCACCTCCTTAGTCTTCTCCATCGCGCCGATCCTTTCGTAGTATTTCCGCAGGTTCGGCCTGTAATAAGAGTTAAAACACGACGTCAGCAGGTCAGTCTAATCGCCCATACGAGAAGTAAAATAAACTCACCTGTTCTCAAACGTAAACGCTTCGTCGAGAAGAACCACCTGGTGGATCACCCCCCAGAGGAACATCTCCCCGATCGTGTTTCCAGTGGACGTGAAGTTGCCAGCGTTGGCGTCGCAGAGCTTTTCAAGGCAGTCGAGGTGGTGCGGCAGGGTAACTTCCCATAGCTCCGCGTGCGTCGCGTCGGTTTTGATGCCTGAGCCGATCTTGGCGTACAGCGTGGGCTGGCCCTTCTGAAGCGCGTTGTACATGTCCTCAGCCTGCGCGAGCAGCATGTTGGACATCGCGTAGTCGTTTATGTCGGAACCGCCGTCGGTGTTCGCGAGTTTACCGATCACAGATGCGATGGCGGTGGCCTGCGCGACGGGTGGTTTGTCCTCGCCGCCGACGAACAGGAGGGGCATCTGACCGAACGGCGCGGATGGCTTCATCGCGTTCGGTCCGTCCCTCCACGAGAATCCCTCGGGCTTGCCTTGCCACTTCAGCCCGGAGTGGTTGGCGACCATCCAGACCTGCAGGCCCTTGGCCATGACATCGAAGTAGCAGAGCCTCAACGAAGGAGGCGCGTCGGCGGGCATCGTGGCGGTGGATGACGAGTCGGAGGCGACGTGTGCCGTTCGGATGGGGACGCGCGCACGTGCGGGATGCGGAGATGTGCGGGTGGATGTGCTGCCGACGCGGAGTGCGAACGCGGGTACAGATGCGATACGGGCGATGGACATCAAACGATGGCGCGCGCGTGGGATCTCTGACGAAGGTAATAACGCGCGGTGGGAGACGAGAGAGTTTGTGTCGGTGTCGAGATGGAAAAGAGCGACGCGACGGCTTGATCGATTTCGCTTTCAGATCCCATCGACCACTCAGTCACTTTGATCGTGAAATTACACTTTATGCTTTCAAAATATGCGTCAAGACGCCGAGGCGAGATGGGTTTGCAAAGTTGGTTTCGCGCCGCACACCATCGCCGCGCGAGCTCACGCCCGCGACCGCACGGACGTCCTCGGAGGGTCGCGAGACGCATCTCCGACGCCATCTCCGCGGTCGTTTAAACCCACGACCCGGCGCGCACCACCCGCGTCGCACGAACCCACCGCGCGTCACCACCCACCGCCGCCAATGACATCCGCCGCCGACGCCCGGTCGGCGCCCGCCACCACCAGCTCGGTGGTCACCAAGCCCGCGGTGTTCAAGCTCGGGGTCCACCCGAGCGCCATGCACGACGCCCTCGGAGGCGCCAAGGAACTCCTCGACGGCATGCTCATGCGCCACCACCACCAACTCGGCGGCGTACTCGTCTCCTACGCCGACGCGCGCGTCGTCGGAACCGACGCGCGAATCATACATCAAGCCGGACACTGCGACGTCCACGTGCGATGCACCGCGCGGGTCTTCTGCCCGGAACCAGGGCGCAAACTCGTGGGCAAGGTGAACAAAGTCGGCGCTGACTTCGTGGGCCTGCTCGTCATGGGCGTCTTCAACGCGTCCGTCGCATCCGCCGACATCTCAGACGAGTTTATCCATAATCCGATCGATGCGTCGCCGGGCGGATGCTGGGAGAGCGCGGAGGATAACGGAGAGCATCGCATCGCGGTGGGCTCCGACGTCGTGTTCGTGGTGAAAGCCGTGAGCGAACACGACGACGTGCTGCACATGCTCGGGAGTTTAAAGGAGACAAGCACGGGCGAGGCGACGCGGGTGCTAGGGGCGGGGTACGCGGTGGAGACAATCGGGAACGGGGATGGGAATGGAGATGCGTATGGAGACGTGGGCACGGGGAAACAATCGCCGGAGGTGAACGACCTCACCTCCGTAGAGGGCGACGCCGCGACGCCGAAGAAGAAGGGCAAGGGCAAGAACGGAACGTCCTCTACAACAGAGAAGAAGGCGAAGTCATCGGAGAAGAAGGCGAAGAAGGAGAAGAAGGAGAAGAAGGAAAAGTCGGCCAAGAAGGAGAAGAGGGACAAGAAACGTAAGCGGGAGGACTGACCCGCGCGTCTCTTCTCACCACTAGCGATCGATGACACACACACACACACGCGCGCGCGTTGTTATATCATAGGATGACACTCGTGTCACGTTAAAAATCTGATGCTACAGCGGTCGCGGTGAGCAAACGCGGCTGCCCGTCGCTTTCTCCTCTCACCTTCGACTCCGCGCGGAGCAAAGTTCTTCGAGGTGTTGATAAACCTCAGAACCTTTGCTCTCGCGCCGCGCCGCTCGGCTCGGCTCCGTTTATAAATCAGCGTCCCACGGTTCCCCTCGAGACGTCGAGGGTGTGTGTTTACCGGTGGGGCGCGTCACGTGTGGGCCGATGGGAGGTTAAAGCGAGTTTGAGTGGTCAGCCGGGTTGGGGTAGTGTAGTTCGGTCACCTGTGTATGGGTTTGTGGTGGGATGAGACGACGCGTTCGTGCGGCTCGGGATAAATGCAGCTTCACACGGCTGCATTCGCGTTCACGGAAGATATTGACGCATACCTGGGTCAAGATGACGCTTTCCATCGAAGACATGTTGAACACGAAGGTAAACACAACAGCGCCGCGCTTCCAGTGGAGGGAAGCGGGCGCTGAAGGAATGTCTCCGGTGGAAAGCGTCATCGTATGTCGTAGAGCCCAGGTGCGTGTCTGGTGAACGCGAATGCAGCCGAGGCAGAGGATTTGCATTTGCCCCGAACGTGGTCACGGACGCCTATCGTCCTCATCCGCCCGCCATCGGCGCCGAGTGGTCGATGCCGCGGATCCGCCCGGTGCCGTGAACGTTGCTTCCCCTTCCGCCGCCGCCGCCTCCGCCCATGCCTCCTCCTCCTCCTCCGCCGCCGCCCATGCCCCCGACGGGCCTGTCGCGCTTCTTGCCTCCGTAGTTATCCGCAAACTCCGGGTCGATCATCGTTTGGAAACTGAGTGTACGTCGGGACGGGCTTGGTGTGTCAGGGGCGCGGGGTTGGGAAGTGTCGAGCGTGTCGAGATCCTCTCGGATCTGCCTTGGGGCGAAGAAAGAGGGGCGTTTTGGGGTGGAGTCGCGGTGGGTCTCGTGGCATATCGGGGTACTCACAACGCGACGATGAGGTTCACGACGCTCCAGAACATATCCGTGAGTATGCTCGGACGCATTCGCGTGCGCCGGTTCACCACCGAGCCTGTTGAAGGGGTTCGGGAGAGAGTGTCGAGGGAGGGTGAGTCACGTATCGGGTGTTGGGCTCGGAGATTGATTCGCGGGGGCGCGGGAGGGATGGGATCTGGGAGGACGCGCGGCGCCCGTGTGATGCGCGGCGCGTGGTGGACGCGTGGATGCGTACCGCCGCTGATGTAGGCCATCCTGAAGATCCTCCGCCTCGCGTCTCGCGCACCCGTCTCTCGGTCCGCGCCCGGGGCGAGTGACGGTCGTGGCTTTTCTCGAGCGCCCTCATCCAGTCCCATTTCTCGCGCCCGTTGTGGAATCATCGATTTCGCCGCCCACTCGCATTGGTCGCCGCACTGCCGGACTGACCCACGGCATCCGATGTCGTTCCTCGTCGGGGGCGTGCGCGAGGACCGCTTCAAGACCCCGCTCAGCGGAAACTCGCCGTCCAACCCGGCCACCGCCGCCGACCCGAACGACGTCTCGAACGCGAGCGGAGGCAAGTACGCGCAGACGCTGAAGAAGTTCGACCAGACGGAAGGGCTGGACCGCTCGTTCACGTCGCTGGTGTTTGAGATTCAGCACAGGCTGGAGCTCGTGGCGCACGTGCACAGGGTGCGGCTCGAGCGATGGCTGCGCAAGCTACACGAACCGGTGCGTGCGCGTCCACACACACCTGTCCCGTTCGTCCACCCGATTCTATAAATTTGCCCATCTAAATTCTCCATCCATCGTCGCCCCCAGGAGCACAACGAGACGTGGAAACGCAACCGCAACAACCACGCGCGGCTCATGCTCGCGTGCCTCAAGATGGGTCGACTGGAACCCCCGTTCGATAAACACCCGAAAGACGGCCGCCTCGACATGCTCCCCCCACACGCCTTGCTCGCCATCAAGACGTCCAGCGAAGCTCGAAAACTGGAAAGAGCCGCGGGTACCAGAAGCGACTGGGTCACCGACCCGGGGATCCAAGGTTCGAACCTTCCCCCCGACGGCGGATCGAGTCCCGGGTTGGGGTTCAAGTCATCGTCGTACACAGCTGTGCGCGGGGGTGCGCCCATACCGGGGCCGCGCGATCCCGGCCGAAACGCCAAAAATTTAGAGGAGATGCTTCAGCGCACAGCTGTGTACGACGATGACTCGAACGGGGACGCCACGTGTACACGCGGGCCCGCGAGTAGGGTCAAGGACGTGCTTGATATCAAGGGTGACATGCGCGATTGGCTCGGTAAGGGTGCCAAAGGGGAGGTGGCGGTGCGCGAGTTGGCGGCGCAGAAAGAGCGGACCAAGGTAAGTTTATTTTAATTCGCGTATGGGCAATTGGTGTACTGACGTCGTGTTTTGTTTATAGGCTGTGGAGATGAAATTGGACGCGACGGAGATGAAACTGAAGCTCGCGACGGACGAGCTGCAACGGCTGCGGGACGGGATGGTCCGGCAGCAGAAGCGGCACGCGGAGGAGATGGCGGATCTGCAACGCGCGCACCAGAAAGAGATGTCCGTGTTCGCAAAGCTGGTGGAGGTAAGTTCACAAGTACCTTCGTACCTTCGTATTTTTGTTTCCACACGGGCAATTAGACTGACGTCGTGTTTTGTGTACAGGCCAAGTGGGACGAACGCGAAGACGAAACGCTGACGGCCATCGGCGTCGAGGTGGACGCCATTCGGCGGAGTAAAGACGTCATCAAGTCATCCACCGGCGGTGCGAGCGCGGTGCCGACGATTCAGGTGGCGGGTGATTTCACGTTTTCAAGGGAGCCAAGCGTGTTGGTGCCGGCGGAGGTTGCGGGTGCCGGGGACGCGGCGGCGGAGTTTTTTGGGTACCTGGAGAGGTTCCGGGCGGATACCGATCGGATCAACGCGCGATGATGAGATGTCGTCGTGAGATTACGTCGTCTGGGCGTGTGTTGACAGTCGTCTTGGCGGTTCTAGCTATGAGGTTTTTAGGTAATGTTAACCAGCGTCTTTGCCGCGATGCACTCCTTGCACTGAAGAGCGTTTGATGTACCTTCGAAGGTATTACTTTAGCGACACTCCTTGCAGTGAGAGCGCCGACGACCGTGCTCGCAGATTGATGCACCACCGCACTCCTTGCATTGAGAGCGTATACGACCGTGCTCGCAGATTTGTGACCCACCGCACTCCTTGCACTTATGGCGCTGACGACCGTGCTCGCAGATTCCACCCCCACCGCACTCCTTGCACTGAGAGCGGACACGACCGTGCTCGCAGATTGATCCCCCACCGCACTCCTTGCATCTAGAGCTCCGACGACCGTGTGGACAAGCACCGCACACCTTGCACGCTGAGCGAGGCTTCACCCCGTGCTCGCACGGCCCCTTTGTGGGAGGGGCTCTCTTCCGCTTCGCGCCCTGCTTCACCCCATCACCATCACTGGCCTCGACCTTCACCTCGAGCTCGAGCTCAGCCTCAGCCGCGATTTCGGCGCGGATTCGCTCGAGGTCGGGGCGCCACCACGTCGTCATCCAGCCGCGCGCCCCTTGAAGTGACGACGAGCCATTCCGTTTCCGAGTCAGCGCGTTGTCTCTTTCAACTGTGTCTTTCAACGTGTCATCGTTGATCGACCGTACCCCCAATTTCACGATCAGTTTCATCGACAATTTCGGGATTTTACCGATCAAATTCACCCAACCAGATCCAATGATGCTGCTGACCTGGAGTTTTAACAAAGATAGGGGCGTGCCGTCTGTATCCTGCAGAGGCGACGGCGCGCGGAGACGGGGCTCCCGCGTGTTGGCCGTGTGCCCCGAGTCGCGAGATGAGCGCGACGATCGCGTGGCGCGGGGCGGTCGCGGCGTCGATCCGCATCCACGACCCGAACCGGCGCGCGCGTCGTTGTTGGTTCGCGCGCTCGCCGAATCTTGTTAATGTTACCCGGGGCGGGGGGCTGGCACCTGGGATGGGGTGGTCCGTTCGGTCGGTGACGCGCGCTTCACGCGCCCATCGCGTCGCGTCGCCATCGCGCATATCGATGTCGACGTGTCGGGGAAGACGCGCACGGGTGGACTCGATGATCGAGCGCGGCAGGACACCGTCCACGACCCGCGACGACGGCCAAAAACCCGAAGATGGCCAAGGCGAAGATTCCGAAACCCAGCCGCCCGGGGACGACTTAAACCCGGACACGCTCGAAGATGACGACTACGTGTACGTCGGGGACGACTGGAACGACGTCGGGCCATCCCTCGCGCCGTCCATCGTCACCGCGTGCCTCGGCGCCTTCCTCTTCGGCTACCACTCCGCGGTCATCAACGCGCCCCTCGCGGACATCGCCGAAGATCTAGGATTCGGCGGCGACAACGTGGCGAAGGGTGCCATCGTGTCCATCATGGTCGTCGGCGGGTTCGCCGGCGGGCTCGGGATCGGCCCGTTCTCGGACAAGGAAGGCAGGCGCGCCGCGCTCGTCGCGACGACGGTTCCGCTCGCGCTCGGTACGTACGGTTATTTTTGGTTATTTTTGGTTATTTTTGGTTATTTTTGGTTATTTTTGGTTATTTTTGGTAATCTTCGTACGGGCAATTGAACTGACGTCGTGTTTTGTGTACAGGGACGTTGATATGCGGCGGGGCGAATTCGTTTTGGACGATGATGCTCGGTCGTTTCGTCACCGGCGCCGGGGTCGGCGCTTCGACGCAGATCGTCCCGGTGTACCTCTCCGAGGTTTCCCCGCCGGGCCTCCGGGGCACCGTGAACGGGATCCGGCGCATGGGGTACGTCGTCGGGTGCCTGATGGCGTTCCAGCTGTGCGGGCCTTTGAAAGACGCGAACATGCCGGATGGGTTAGTTTATTTTTATTTTCGTATGGGGCAATTAGCCTGACAATGTGTTTTTTTACAGATACGTCAAGCCGGCGAAGATGAACGGCGCCGGCGTGGACACGTACATCGACGCGGTTCAATCCAAGGGGAAGTTCGCGGTCGTCGCGGAGAAGGTCAAGGAGACGGCGGCTGCGGCGGGGAAGGACGTGGTGGTCAGGGTTGAGTCCAAGGTTGAGAAGCTGGAGGAGAAGCTCAAGGTTGCTACGGAGAAGGACCCGAGTTCAATCTCAAATTCAACCTCGAGTTCGATCTCAAGTTCGATCTCAACCGATCGAGCCGCGGGTGCGCTCGCGGCGACGAGCGCGGATGCCAAGGCGGCGCCCGCGGTGAAGCTTGCGACGACGGAGAGACCGAGCGGTGTGATGCCGCCAGTGGAAACCGCGGTGAAGCCGGCGACGGGTAAGGTCACAACCGACGCCGAGAAGGCTCAGCTGGCGGACAAAAAGGCGGAGCCCGGAAAGCCTCTGGAAGCTTCCACCGCCGCCGCGGCGCCGACCAAAACGACGCCCGAGTCTCCGTCTCCACCCGCGTCCACCGAAGCACCCAAACCTGTGGCAGACGCGGTTAAGAAGAGCTCGACGGAGACATCACCGGCGGAGAAGAGGGATCCAATTTCGACTTTGACTTCGACTTCGTCATCCGCCGAGGCTAAAAAATCGACAACCTCCCCCGGAGCGTCCAAAGCCGAGGCGCAGAAGACCGCGGACGCCGCCGCGATCGCCGCGTACGAGACCGCGACGACGTCACAACTCGCGCCCAAACCCACCGCGGACGTCGCGAGCACGAAAGCCGCGGCAGCCGCGGTGGCAAAGACGGTGAGCAAGGAATCGAATTCGCAAGGAGGCGTCGTGAGCAAAGAGTCCGTCGCCGCCGTTGAGGCCGTGGTGCAGATGCCGACCGCCACGTCGTTCGTGGAGCTCAAGGCGATCGTCAAGGACGCGGCGACGGTGGATGCGACCGTTTCATCGACCGTTACGTCGACCGAGGCGAAGCCCGAGGCGAAGCCCGGCGTCGGCGCGGAAATCGAGAAGAAAGAGAAGGCTCTTCTCACCGAGAAGCCCGCGGTCAAGTCCGAGGATAAACCCGCGATCGTTTCGGAGAAGGAAACGGTCGTCGTGGCGTCTCCCGTGGCGAAGGACGTGGCGTCCAACGCCGTCCCGGTCGTCGCGAAGGACGCGTCGAAGGATGTCGTTTCAAAGGATGTCGTCGCAAAGGATGTCGTTTCAAAGGAGGTTTCAAAGGAGGTTGTTTCGAAAGAGTCAAAGCCGTCGGTCGACGACGCCGCCGCGGTCAAGAAAGATTCACCCGACGCATCTTCCACGAAGAAGGACCCGGCGGCTGGAGTCACCACCGGCAGCGCCCTGAAGAAGGAGAAGGTGGACCTGGAGGAGAAAGCCGCCGCTCGGATCGAGGAAAAATCCTCCAAGAAAACATCCGGAGACGCTTCCACTTCACCAAAGCCAACCACCACCGTCCCACCAACCTCCGCATCCACCGCGACATCCAAGGACAAAGGTGCCAAAGGAAACACCTCAACCACAACGACGTCCACGTCCACGTCCACGCCCGCGACGGTCGAGTCCGCGAAGAAAGCCGCGGCAATCAAAGGAGGTCCTCCCGAGGCCATCCGCGCCGAGCCCGGATGGTGGCGGCCGCTCTTCTACGTCGCCGCCATCCCTGCCGTCGCCCAAGCCGCGGGCGCCCTGAGCGGCGTCGCGGTGGAGTCCCCGGTGTGGCTCCTCGGCCCGGAGGGATGCGCGATGGAATCCCGGCGGTCACTCGCCAAGTTACTCGGTATTCGCGGCCGCGCGGCGGTAAGTTTATTTTTATTATCGTATAAGCAATTAGAATGACGTCATGTTTTGTTCACAGGTGCGATGGCAGGAAGCCGTCGCGGGATCCGGCGTCGTCATCGGTATGGGCAAACAGGGACGGGTGTTCAAAACAGTCGACGAGGAGGAGGATGAAGAAGGGGAACTGGACGAGGACGGGAACCTGTGCGTTAAGTGCTCGTTCGACCCGGACGAGTCCGAGGCGGCGGTGAACTCGTGGGGCGCGCTGTTCACCGAGCAGCGGAACCGATACCCGATGATCATAGGCGCCGGAGTTTGCCTCCTCGCAGGTTTATCTGGCTCCAACACCGTCATCTATTACGCGAGCTCCGTGCTCAAGGAAGCCGGCGTGGACGACCCGGGTTTGCTGACCCTGGTCGTCGGCTTACCGAACGTCCTCGGCGGGGTCATCGCGCTGCTTTGCACTGACAAGTACGGACGTCGGCCGCTGTTGCTGTGGTCGTTTGGGTGAGTTTCTTTTAAGTATCGTGTGGACAATTTGACTGATACAGGCGTGTTTTGTCTTTCACAGGGGTATGGCTGTTTGCCTCGCCGCGTTTTCAACAGCCGCCTTCGCGACTCCCGGAAATCCAGTCAACAACACCTTCTGCGCGTTGGCGACGCCGGTGACTTCCGGTGGACTACAGGAGGGCGGCGAGTTCGTGGGTGACGCCATGGCGGCCATCTGCGACGACCTCGCGGCGTATACCACCGCGACTGTGAGTTTATTTCTATTCTATTTCCGTATGGGCGATTTGAATGACGTCGTTTTTTTTTTTTTAAACTCTTACAGGTGACGCAAAGGTCCTTCGAGCCGCTTCGCACGACGACGTTGGTTGCGATTCCGCTGTACACCTTCTTCTTCAGCATGGGCGCCGGGCCGGTGCCGTGGCTGCTGTACAGCGAGGTGTTCCCCACGCGCATCCGCTCGCGGGCCACCGCGGGTAAGTTTCTTTTTATTTTCACATGGGCAATTAGATTGACGTCGTGTTTTGTTTACAGTTGTCACGGCGATCAACTACTCGTGCAACACCATCGTGGGCGCCAGTTTCTTGCCCCTCATCGGCGCTTTCGGTTTGAAGGGTACCTACGCCATGTACGCGGTGCTATGCGCCGTCGGGTACGTGTTTGTGGATAACTTGGTGTTTGAGACGAAGGGTTTGGCGCTTCAGGACATCGAGGGCGTGATGCTCACCAAGGAGGCGCAGTGGAGCGGCCGGGAGCTCGCTTCTTCCGAGGAAGATGGGGACGCGTATGGACAAACAGGGGCTGGGGAAGACGCGAAAGAGGAGTCGGGCATGGGTTCCGACGCCTTGGGGTCCGGTTTTTGGTGGACCGAAGTCGGTGAGAAGATGGAGAAGGTGATGGGAGACGTCAGGCGGTCGATGGACGAGCGTGGGACCGCTGATGTCGAGGAGGAAGCGGCGGCGTCCGTCGAGGACGACGAAGAGACGATCGATGTCGATGTCAAGTAGCGTACATTGTTTGTGATCGTAACACTTAGTTTTCAAGAGCGAATTGAACTCTGCGTAGTACACGGCTGTGACGACTGGACTGCTCACTCACGCGGTGTAGTCGATGTCGTCCATGATCTTCCAGATGACCTGGTCGTAAGGCCCGACCGCCCTAGGTTCGTTGACGAAGAAGGGCGCGTCGGGCTGGAACGCTTTGTACCCTTCTTTCGCCCCCGCGAGCGAGTTGAAACAGTGGAAAACTTCGATGCCGATCTTGCCCTTGGTCTTGTACGTGTTGCCCGGGTCTTTGAGGTCCATCTGGTGCGCCACGCTGAACTCGACGCCGATGGAGTTGTGAAACGCGTCGGCCTCTGGGGAGGTGAACAGCGGGGTCCAATCGTCGAATTTGCCGTTCCAGCCGAGGTCGTACTGCCCGAACCACAGGCCTGTAAAAAACACGACGTCAGTATAATTGCCCATATGAAGAAATACAAATAAACTCGCCTTTCACGGACTTTGGTGGTGCGCCCCTGTGAATAAAACACGGCGTCAGAATGCTAATTGCCTATACGGAAATAAAAGTTTTAAAGAAATTCACCTGACGAATTTGGCGACTGATGCGGTGGCGGTGAACGGGTCGAGGGTTGTGAACGCCTTGATGTCGTCGGTGGCCCACAGCGGGTTGGCTTTGGGTCCTTTGTTGACGAAGAAGGCGAGTCCCGCCTTTTGGTCCGCCTCGGGGATGAGCACGGTGAGCATCACGAGCGGATCTTGGCCTGTAATAAGAGTTAAACAAAACACGACGTCACTCTCATTGCCCACACATGATTAACTCTTAAAAAAATAAAACGTACCGGCTGGAACGCCATCCTGCTTGAGGAGGAACGCGCGCGTGGCGTTCTTGAACGCGGGTGGGCATTCGCCCGTCTTGATGCCGTTGATGAATCCGTATATCGTCTTCTCCCATGCTTTGTAGTCGGAGCACGGGACCGCGCCTCCGATGGGGCCGAGCTTGGCGCCCGCGATGGCCGAGTCGTACCCGGTGACGTTCGTGGGCTTTATGCCGCCTTTGCCCGCGGGCTTGGCGAGCGCCGCGCCGGGGAGCCAGAGCGTCGTCGCGGGGGCGGCGGCCGCGGAGAGGAACGCGGCGAGGCCGGGCGCGGCGAGGATGTCGCGGCGGGACGGGCCGGGATCGTCGTTGTTCTTAGAGGACGCCTTGACGGCCACCCTGGAGATGCGCCGGGGGTTCGATGAAGATGGCGATGCGAATCGGGCCGACTTGTTTCGGTCGGCGGGGGCGACGCGGACCTTGGCGGGAACGAGCGCGGCTTTGGAGGTGAGCGCGAACATCGTATCGGCGGGGAGTGTGGGGTGAAGGGCGTGGGTCGGGTGGCGGTCCCGGCGCGTGAGTGAGTGAGTGAGTCGTCGCGGAGGATCTGATCTATCTGTGCATAACGTGAGCTACTGTAGTCCAGCTGGCGGGTTGGAACTTTCGGCCACTTTTCCAGATATTTGTTCCTTTTTTGGCGGTTCAGGACGCGTGCTCAGCGACCGATACCGGCCCGATGAACATCCCGCTTCACATCGCGAAGGGCTTTGTTCGGGAGGACGGTCAAGTGGGCGGCATGTCGGGGGACGATACAGGTACGGGCATGACGACGCGTCGCTCGAGTACTTAAACGTTCACTAAGGTGTCCCATCAAAAGCTTAGTTGGATTTCCGACTGGTTTTCGCGCGAGTTCTTTTCTCCCGTGGATCCGAATGTAAAATGACGTGGCGAGCCGCCCGTCCACCCGGTGTATCCGAGCGGCGAAGTCCGCGGCTCTTTTAGTCCTTCATGTCCTTCACGACGGCGGCGGTGCTCTGGGAGAACTCGACCATCACGCAAGGGACGTCGCCGATGACCTCGGGAAGGTGGCCTGTGCAGCGAAGAAGGGGAACGGAATATTCAGTCTCCAAAAAAGATAAACCTTCAGTCGCACGCACCGGGGGGAATATTGTAGCTGGAGCCGGCGTTGACCGTCTCGGTGGAGCCGTCCTTGTACTGGACCTTCATGGTGCCGGACTGGAGGTAGCCGAAATGGTTGGCGGGGCACCACTCGGGGCAGCCGGGGAGCTTGGGGGACACCTATGGGTAATAAGAGCGGGGAACCGAGGTCAGCGATTTGTTTTTTTTGGCGATCGATCGAAAGATAAATGCGCACCTCCTTCACCCAGTCGAAACCGGGGTTGAGGGTGATCTCCATGGTGGTCTTGTCGTCCATGGTGACAACCTTGGCCTGGGCGAGGCCCATGTCCTTGACGGTGCCCGCGTTGTAGTCGACGATGGTCATGGTATATAGAGGTGTAGTGTGCAGCTGTGAATGGGCGCGGGAGCATAACGTTTCGCATAACGTTATTCGTGCATAACGTTATGTGAGTATCGTGACTGCCGTGATAATGTAAATCTAGTCAAATCACGAGAAACCGCGTCTGTTGTTAACTTTCACACTCGTAAGGCACCGCCACCAGCAGCTCGGACGCATCGTCCCTGAAGTCCGCCAGCAACGCCTCGTGCATCGCCAGCGCGCACGGCCCCGCCCCGCCCACCACGCTAACTCCCACGTCCTTCCCGTCCCACGCGACGATCGGCTGACACCAGATGACGCTGCCGATGCTGTAAACAAAAAAACGACGTCAATCGAATTGCCCATACGAAAGTAAAAATAAACTTACAGCATCACTTCGTCGGCGGCTTTGGCTCGATCGATCTCGACGTCCTCGTACCTCGCGTCGGTCACGCCGAGGTGCGACAAAACCCCGCACTCCGTGACGAGCTCCATCGCGCGACGCACGGTGCACCCTTCCAGTATGTCATCCGCCGGCGGCGTTACCAACACTCCGTCTTCTACGATCGCCAAATTCATCGACGGACCCTCGCCCACCAACCCTGTGCAATAAAAAAACACGACGTCAGTTAACTAATTGCCCAGACAACTCTTACGGAAATAAAGAAATACAAATGGAAAACTCGCCTCGCTCCGTGATCCACACCCCGTAGTCCGCGCCACGTTCGTGCGCGTCCGCCACGACCATCGCGTTTGGAAGGTAATTCACGCTCTTCACCGTCGCGAAACTTGCGGGTTTAATGGGCACGGCGCTGGTCACCACGCTCACGCCTTTGCTCGGATCCGGCGCTGCTCGGCCATTGATCACCTGTGAACAAAACACACGTGTCATACTAATTGCCCATATATAAATAAAAAGAAACTTACCATCACGTAAAAAGTCGGCTCCACGCACTCGTCGTGGCTCAGCGCGAAGCCCCCGGGCCCCGCGCCTGCGTAGTACCTCACCTGCGCGTCCCGCAGCCCGGACACCGCGATCGTGCGCAGGATGATGGACCGCATCGTTTGAATGGAAATATCGGGTTTTATCTTCGCGGCGGCCATGGAGCGATGGAATCGCGCTGTAATACGAGTAAACAAAACACGCCGTCAGTCTGATTGCCCGTACGTAATAGTGCTAATTGAACAAAGATTAAAAGAAACTGACCGAGGTGGCGGTCCAGGAGGTGGCACCGCCCGTCGCAGACGTGCGCGGTGTCGAACACGCCGTGCCCGCGGTGGACCATGTGGTCATCGATCGGGAGGATCATCGCCGCGGGATCGGTGGTGATGCATCCGGTCCTGTGTCGATGCGATTGGTGGATTGAACGCGGCGAAGTGAGTTTTTTTTTGGTTTTCGGTTTTATGTTTCGAGGGTGATGGCGATGGATGCTCGGGGACGCGCGGCATCGATGGATGGACGCATTGGACGCACCATGAGGAGTAGAACGCGGCGTACGTATCCCGCGCCTTTGCGTGCGTACGCGCCGCGAGACGCGCGTGGACTTCACGGGCGTCCAGCACGGGCACCCGCGTCGAGTCCCATTCGTCGCTCGCGTCCACCGCCGACGCGCGTGTGAAGCGCGCCGGCCCACCCGTCCCCTCGACGCGCGAGGAACGACGTCGCATCCGTGCGCTCCTTCGAGCCGCGATGGACGCTGCGCCGAGGGATGCGCCGACAGAGACCGAGGCTGACGCCATGTTCCGGCGAACAACCTCGACGCCGCGCGCGCGCGTCTCACGCAATGGTGGTGACTCTCTCCGCTCGCGGGAAAAAAATCAGGGTTCGTTGGAAAAGTCCGAAAAGATGCCCCCGATCGAACACTCATGCTCGCGTCGCGCGCTCGCGCGTTCGGACTCCTTCGCGGCATAACCCGTCTCTCCATGGGTCCCCCGAAGAGACGCGCTTCTTCCGCGAAGAAGGCTGCGCCATCCGCGGCGGCCGCCAAGAAACCCAAGGCGCAAAAGGACGACGAGCCCGACCCCCGCTTCACGGGTCCAACGTACGTTCCGCCCGAATACACCCCGGCGGAGATCGCGGAAAAGACGCGCAAATACGGGCCGACGCAGCACCCGGATGAGTACTACGAGACGCGCAAGACGGACGCCGACCGCCCGGCGATCGCCCAAGCCTTAAAAGCCACCGCGCTCGTCGAAGACATGGCCGGTGAAGACGTCGTGTTGGGCGACTTTCTCAAATGGAGCACGATGCGAGGGTTCGAGCTCCATCCCTCGCTCTGCGTCAAGAACGCGTCACCGACCGGCGCGCCCAGGCACAACGCGGTGTACGCCAAGGCTGACATCGCCCCGGGGGATGTACTGGTCACCATGCCCAAGTGCTGGTGCCTCACCGCACGCACCGGGTCCATCACCAACGTCCTCCCGATGGACGAACTCGCGAATCTCGACGAAGCGGTAAGTTGGACTAAGTTAATTTTAATTCTCACACGGGCAATTAGACTGACGGGTACGTGTTTTGTTACTCACAGGCGCTCATCTTGACCGTCATGTACGAACGAGCCATGGGACAACGGTCGCCGTGGTGGCCGTACTTCGCGATGCTCCCCACGGAATCCGAACCGTTACCGTTCCTGTGGAAGGAAGATGACGTGGCGACGTGGCTGGAAGGTACCGAGGTGTTCAGGCGCATCGTGGAGGACCTTCCGGCGATGCGAGCGGATCACGCCCGATGCATGGGTACGTTTCTTTTATTTTTATTTTTATTCCCGTATGGGCAATTCAAGTGACGTCGTGTTTTTTTTAATTTTCACAGCGGCGTGTCGAAGATTCGAGTCTCGGATGGAGTACTTCTTTCCCGACGGCAAAGCGCCGGATCGCATCCCGGTTCCCCCCGACAGCGACGGCGAGTCGGACGGGGAGGGCGACGGGGACAGTGACGACGATTCGGATTCCGGCGAGCGTTTCACTGAGCCCGACGACGGCCCGTACGGTTTCGACGCGTTTCTCTCCGCGGCGAGTCTCGTGGCGAGTCGAGCGTTTCAGGTGAGTTTATTTTACTTATCGTATGGGCAATCAGACTGACGGGTAAGTGTTTTGTTCAACACAGGTTGATTCAACCTCCGGCCAAGGTTTGGTTCCCATCGCGGATTTGTTCAACCACCGGGGCGGCGTCGCCGGCGGCGAGCACGTGCACTTCACGTCTGGCGAGGGCGACGACGATGATGATGCCGATTCGGATTCCAACGGCGACCGTTCGGATTCCGAGGAGGAGACGGTCCCGGGCACGAACTGGCCGCGGCGACCAAACGACGTATGGGACAGACCGACGGAGCCAATGCCCGGTGAGTGTTTATTTTAATTTGCATATGGGCGATTAGACTGACGTCGTGTTTTGTTCACAGGCGTCTACCCCGACAACGAGACGTACGACGCAGATTTGGACACGAAACCCATCTGGCAGCGAAGCGTCGCGCCGACGTGCGGGGACACGATGACCCTCGACGGCGCTCCCCTACAACTCATAGCCGTGAAAACGGCGAAGCCCGGGGATGAAATTTTCAACTCGTTCGGCGACCACGGCAACGCTTTACTCCTCCACAAGTACGGCTTCTGCGAGTGGAATAACACCCACGGCGGCGTGACGGTGTCGCACGATACCTTGTTTAAAGTGCTCGGACCGGAGGTGGTCATGGAGGCGGAGGATGCTCTCAACGGAACGTCGGAGATGGTGAGTCACCTCTCATAAACGCCCAATTACAAATACCCAATCACCGCCCAATAACTGACCATCATCCCCCCTAAACCCACGCACAGGACGCCGACGTCGACGCCGAGCAGAACCACGAGGGAATCGGCTTCGGTCCACAAAAACTCCCGTGGGAACGGACCGACGACGCCACGAGCAAAGGCGCGGCGATGGCGCGAGCCGCGGGGTGGGTAGGATCGCAGTACGAAATATCAGCCTCTGGCGAACCCAGGTGAGTTTATTCGGTTATTTGGTTATTTGGTTATTTGGTTATTTGGTTATTCGGTTATTTGGTTATTCGGTTATTTGGTTATTCGGTTATTCGGTTATTTGGCATGGGCAACTAGACTGACGACATGTTTTGTTTACAGCCGTGATTTACTCCTACTCTTAACCACCGCGCTGGCGGACGTGGACGACCCGGACCAGATGGACCCGACCACCGGCCTGTCACCGCACATGGGCGAAGACGATGCGTCGCTGGTATCGACACTCGACGGCGTCGCGGAGGCGCTGCTCGCGGTGGTCAAGGCTCGGCGCGAGGAGCTCCCTGATGGTACGTTTATTTTAGTCATCGTACGGGCAATTGGACTGACGACGGAGTATGTTTTGTGTACAGGCGACGTGGCGGGTGACTTGGCGGCGGCGAAAGCCGCGCACGCGAAGGCGTTAACCGTGAATGACGAGTTAATTCCAGCCGGTGGCGGGTGCGTCGGTGAGGCTGCCGCGCTCCTGTTACGCTCGCAGGAACGGTCGGTGCTGGAGCGCGGGATGATGTGGGTCATCGAGACCATCCGAGCGTCGAGGCAAGGAGGTGGTGGGGGCACCGGAGTGAAGGAAGGATTGCAAGTTCCTGCGAGGACGGACTCACCCGGGCTGGCGCAACCGATTCAGGGCACGCCGTACGGGTCTGTGGTGTACCTGCCACGACGCGGGCCTAAGAGCGTTGGGGACAAGCCGGACAGCCCCGAGGACCCCGGCGAGCAGTGACGCTAGCTTCGTTAACTCCTGTTAACTCTCTGTTATAACTCTCTTTTGACTCTTCAAATTTCCCTTGGATGTGCCGAGTCCTGTGTCGTATCGCCGCTCGGCAAGCCCACCAGATTCGATCACATCGCGCAGATTGTCGCGGAATCAAAGGCGACTGGTAAGCCGGTGAAAGCTGACCTTCCGATGATGGCCACTATGTCCGATACTTTTATCGCCGAGTACAATGAGGCTGTGGTACTCTTGTTGGCGAACGCGCCGGAACTCATCTCCTTCCCGATCGAGTATTACAGTAGATGACAAGTTCGAGTAAGTTGTAATCAAATCCAAACCAGTACATCCGACGTTACGTCCTAAAACTCGTAAGGCAGCGGCGTCCCCGTGCCGTCGCTCGCCTCCCTCACCAGCACGAACGTCGTGCCCTTATTCCCTTTAGATATCCGCACGTCCCGCCCTAAGTACGTGGTATCCAGCCACCCTTTCGCCTCGTCGCCGAGCAGCTTAAACGGCACCGGGTACGGTAGTCGAAGAGGTCCGAACGGTAACGGTCCGAAAGGCGATGCTTTGATCTCAAAGTACGCCAGATCGAACGCGAAGTCTATGCGGCTCGGGGTGTTGACGCCGTCGACGCTCGCGGCGGCGCTGAGGCGGAGGTAGCCGTTGTCTCCGAACTGCACCACCTGGTCCACCCTGTCGTCCCCGTCTTCCGGTCTCCGCAGTCGAATAGCTTGTTGGATTGTAAATTGCTCCAACGATGTGACGGTGCGCTGGATGGGAGAGGAGCTGCCTCCCGCATCCATCCCGGCCGCCATCTTCCGCCCGTTCTCGTCGCCGAAGATGGACGTGAAGAACCCCTCGATCCCTGGCGCGGTCCCGTCGACCCTGGCGCCCAATGGATTGCGAACGTCGAAGTCGCTCTTGCTGGTGTAGAGGAGTCGCCAGGTGCCGGCGATCTCGTCGCTCGTCGCGGGGGACGCGATGCCCCCCGAACGCTCCAGCGCGGTCACCGCGTCGGCGATGGCGCGCTCGTCCGCGGGTGTCGCGGACGCGCCGCGGGTCTTGGCGACGGACTCGAGGCGCGAGAGGAGAAGCGCCTCGGCGTCCGCCGTCGACGTGGATGCGCCGTCTGATGACGACGAAGATGAAGATGCCGACGCGCGCCGACTCGACGGCGCGCGATGCGAGGTATATCGCGCGGGTCTGGATACCGACGCCGATCGCCGCGCGTCACGCCGGTACGACGGACGCGGCGTGTGCACCGAGCTCGCAAGGGACGACACGACGCTCGCCATGGTGTGGTCGAGCCGAACCGCGCGGGTGGATGTGGATAACTTCGAGCAGAGGCGAGGTGAAGGGCACCAAAAATAAACTTGATGAGTGAAAGTGTGGAGAAGGGCGCGGTTCTTCTGATGTGATGAAGCGTGTGATTACAAGTGGGAGGGGCTACGGCTACGCACCGGAGACACATCTGTACTATGTTGTTGTGGTGTTTTTGGGGAGTACAGATGCGCCTCCAACTCTCCGACGTTTGCGGCGAGGGAAGGGTAGTCGCCGGAGCGAGCAGATACGAATGCGGAATCAATCGACTCAGATGTACCGCTGCGTCGATGATGTGGACAATCATATATTCTGTTTACCGCCATGTACATCTGAGGCGCGGCTCGTATCTGCTCGCTCCGACGACGATCGATCCCTCGCGAACCAACAACACCGCCTCGTCGCGTTTCCGGGGTTGCTTCCATTGCTACGCGTTTTTCATAGGGTGTCAAAACTGGCGTGTGGCTACGTGTTCCATGATGGCGATGGCGGTCTGAACCATCTGAACCAAAAACACACGTAGCCGAAGAACGCGAGCAATGGAGCAAAAGAAACGCGACGAGGCGGTGCAGCAAAGTTGTGAACTATTGCCAAACGTCGGAGCCGGTCTGAACCGTGTCGTTCACCACACTGACACTCACCACGGCCCGCACTTATTCGCGGTGTTCAACGCGGCGGACGGAACAATCGACATCGACGCCAAAAAACCAAAAGCGCACGCCGCGCCCATCCGATCGCACCAACCCTTACCCACACGTTCGCAGTACCCCGCCGCGAGGTCATCGAGGCCGGTTCGTAGACCCGCGACCGCACACGACGCGGAGAATGTCAACGCCGCGAGCGACGCGTCGCCGGCAAAGGCAAGCGCGGGAATCTTTGAGGAAAAATAAAGACATTGAAAAACACATCAAACTTATTGCCCATACGAAGATTGAAAGAAACTAACCTTGAATTTTCTGGCTCGTTCCTCGTTGGCTGCTCGTGAGTTTTGGTGCATGGATACCCCGCGGCTGGGCTGTGACGTGTCACCGGGATCCACGTGCGCGTTACCCACGATCCGGCCCAGCCCGATATACCCTAAGGACATCAAATCGCCGAGTAAAAAAAGTATGGACCACACGAACGTCGCGGCGGTGACGACAACCTGTCAACAAAAAAAATACACCGTCACTCCAATTGCTCATACGAAGATAAAAATAAAACGCACCAAAAACTCGAGCGACTGAAAGTTCTTGTAGTTGCGACCGGGGAGGCAAATCGCGTTGTCGACCAGCGCCGACAGCGCCGACACCGTGGACGCGGGCAGCGAGTCTGTGTCGGCGATCATGGCCTCGCACATCGCCGCCGGGTGGTTCATCGACGCGACGCACGCGACGGATACGAGTGAAAACACCGCCTGTATGGCTCTTAGTAAAACGGGAAGCCAGGGGACGAGTGGTCGCCAGCGGGCAGGTAGTGAGAACCGCGCTCCGCTCTCGCCGAGGTGCATCCGTCGCATCCACCCCGGTTCCGGGGATCCGTCGTTGGAGGGGAACATGCGCACGCGGGTCGGGGTCGGCGAGGTGGGGCGGCGTTGGTCGCCGTCGGTGGGCTTCGTCGCCGCCGCGGCGGCGGCGTCCCTATCGGAATAGCCGACAGCCTCGGAGTCGACAGCCTCGGCGGCGCGGGGCTTTCCCCCGTTCAAGGACGCGCGCGATGCGTCCGGTCGGTGGTCGTGCATCAGCGCCACGTTCACCACCACCGGCGACGAGGACGCCGCGTCAACCCCGTTTGCATCCGCGCTCGTCATCGATCCCGACGGCGCGCCGCCCGGGGGCGTATCGGGGCCTACCCCCTCGCCCCCAGGTACTTGGCTCGTCCCAGAACGGACGGAGTTCCTCTCGCCGCCCGAGGTGGTCGCCTCGGTGTGCCGCAGGAGCTCGGACTCGAGCGCGACGGTTCTTTCCTTGACGGACGGCGTCAGGGTACGCGGCGCGGGGGCGTCGCCCGCCGCGGTCGACATGCCGGCGCGCGCGAAGTCACAGTGAGACGTGAAGGCGTATCGAGGGAAACGACGAAGTTTATCATAGTTTCGATATCGATGCCAACGTTGGACACCGTGATTAAAAGTTACAGTCGGAGAACCAAAGCCTCTAGCTAGCTAGTTGCCAAATGCTCATACGCACTACGCCTCCGCCTTGACCTCCTCCGGCGCCGCCTCGAGCACTGGCGCCGCGAGCTTCACGCTCTCCAACACCTGCTCGCACTCCCACGTCTCACCCGCGGGCAACACCACCGGGCGTTCAATCGCCGCAGCCTCGACGCACACAAATTGTTTATAATCTTCGTCGCCCAAGTCACCGGTCGCCTTACTCTTTTCGATCCAAGGGTTCCACACCACCGCGTCGGGGAGGTTCTTCTTGGTGATCCGGACCGATCTCGAACCCGCGACGTCATCCACGGCGAGCGTGTCCGTAGTCGAGAGGTAGATGCGGTCAACCTCCTCGTCGAAAGATACGAATTCATTAGCCTCTTCGCGTCGAACTCGCTCGTTGAGCGAATCGAGGTAAGACGCACCCTTCAGCCCCGTGACCTTCGCGGCGGTGGCGTCGGTACAGCGGAAGTACGTGTGAAGCGCGGTGGTGAAGGTCATGGGTTCGACTCCGGTGTTGGCCACTTTCATCGATGTTTTCAGGTGGTTCCCCGCGCCGAGCATGACTTCGTAGACGACGACGAAATCGTGCGGCCACTTCTCCTTGGAGGCTGGGGAGGAGCGCAGGGTCATCTGCACCGACGTGGGCGTGCGCGCGGTGACCTATGTTGTCGTATTTAGGGTTACAATGTGGTAATACGGTAATACGTGTGCGATGCGTGCGACGGCGTGGGTATCCTCGGACGAGGAAGGGTTTGGTCGATTTGCGAATGATGGTGAGGATCGGGGGTGGAATTTAGCGCACCTCCCAGGTCTCGTTGCGCGCGAAGCCGTGCTGTCCGAGCGGGCCAAAGTCGCTGAACTGCGGGAAGCATATGGGTACACCGCCGCGGATCGCCTTGGGGGGCTTGAACACCACCTGCGAGCGGGGTGACGGTGGAACCCGAGGGTCAGTCTTAGGGATGTGGGCACCGACGAGGGGCGAATTAGGTGTTACGATTAGGATGATCGAGGAAGGCGGGGTGTAACGCACGTCGGAGCTGATGAAGATCTGCTCGACGCCGTCGGCGGTCTTCCACGACGACAGGTGCGCGCCGTGCGTGTACACCTCGGCGGTGGCGCCGGTGGAGCCCACGAGCTTGACGCCCGGGAGCTCCCCGCGCAGGGTCGTCGTCTCCGGTTTCGACATTTAGCGATCGCGCCTCGAAAAGTGACTCATGAAGTAATCGAGTTTTTCATTTTAGTATTTCATTTTCACCTCTGCGTCTCCGGCTACCTACCCATCATCACACCGCGAGAGCCCCAAGCGCACCGACGCCGCCCTCCGCGCTCATCCGCAGCGACTGCTCGTGCACCGTCGCCACGATCGCGTTCAGCCGTTCGCGGAAATGCCGAATCTGCTCGTTCTTCCCGTCAACCGCCGCTTGGCATCGCTTCCGCAACTCGGCGCTATCCTCACTCGCGACTCGTCGCACCTCACGCACCACGCCCTTCCAGTACCGCTCCCGTGTCTCCGCGCGCTCCTCGAGCCGTTTTAAACGCTCGGCGAACGCCTCAGGGAAGTTCGCGGGCACCGGGGGTAACTTTGGCATCTCCCGATGTAAAAGTTTGGCGCCGCCTTTCCTAGGTGAAGCCGCTATGACCTTGTCGCCGCCGTCTAGAAGCTTCCGGCCGCCGCGTTTCACGTCCGGGGACGCCGACTTAACCGGCGAATCGAGCTCCACGTCGTCTACCGACGTGCCCACGCCGTTCATGGCCGCGGATTTGGTATCATCCGTAGGGGACGGCACGTACGTTCGCTCAGCTTCGAGCTCAGCGTTCCAGCTGACACGAGCCGGATTTAATTTCTTTACTTTCAGCTCACCCCCGCCCGCCTTTGTTCGTCCCGGGCTCTTAGCTCCCACCGGCGCCCGTGGGACCCCCGCGAAGGATCGCGACACCTCCGCGGCAGCCCTCGCCGCCGCCGACGCGATGTCCGTATCGTTCGGCTGCGGGAAACCCTCGCGCGAGTCCCCGATGAGCGGCCGCGATCGAAACGGCGAAGCTTTCGTCGGCGAAGCTGTACACAAAACACGACAACACGTCAGTCGAATTGCCCATACGATGGACTAATTAAAGTAAACTCACCTTTTGTCGGGTCGAACGGGGTCACCGCGGGGTGGCCCTCCGGCGGCGGGTCGTTGGCCAGCGGGTTGTGCGCCAGTGGCCTGTCCATCGGTGGCTTGAACACGGGAGATGCCGCGGCGGTGTGTGTGTTTTCCTTATCGGTGGTCGTGATTGACGACTTTTTTGGATGTCTCCGGAGATGCCGAGCCGCCGGCTGCTCCGAAATAGAACCGGTTTCCGCGACGATTCGAGCCTTCGCGTCTTTCAACTGATCACGCAGGGTGTCCACCTCGCCCTGGAGCTCGTGTACCTGCCTCTCCAGCGCCTTGGTCCCTGGTCTGGTCCCGGCGGCGGTCCTGGGGCCGCCGAGGCCGGCGTCGTTCGCGTCGCGGCCGAACTCCTCGGCTTCCCGCACCCTGTGAACAAAACACACGTGTCACTCTGATTGCCCATACGAGAATTAAAACAGACTCACCGCCGTTCCATTTTCGATTTGAACTTTAAGTGCTCCTGCTGCAGCGCCCGCAGCGACCGCTCGTGCTCGCCGTCGGTGGCGTCGAGCTCGTCCTGCAGGCGCCTGCACCGCGCCTCGAGCGCGGCGATGCGCTCGACGTGCGCCTCGGTCGGTCGCACCGCTCGGACCAGCGCGGCGACCGACTGGGGGTTCTGTTGCGGGTAAATAAACACGGCGTCAATCGAATTGGCCATACGGAAATTAAAAAGAATAAACTCACCTTTGCCAACCCGGCGTCGAAAACCGCGGAGGCGGTGACTTCGGTCCCGGGTTCGATACCGCCCAGGAGCGAAGCGACGCCGGCGGAGTTGGTGTCGCGGACGTCGAGGTGGGCCGTTTTCGGGTTCGGTGTGCCGGTCGGGGTCCCCAATTGAGCCGTTTTACTTGTAACCCCCGCCGCCGGTTGAAACCTCGCCAATTCGCGGTGAGCCTTTGCCAGTTCCCCGTCTAATTCCTCGATTCGCCGCGCCTGTCGCCGGAACTTGGCGTCCCTGTCCGCCACCAGTTCCTGGTTCTCGGTGAACCACTGAATTTGTCGTTCGAGTTCGTCGACTTGAGTCTTGTGCTTACGTGTCATCGTCGCGATTGTCTCTTCGACGATTCCCGATCGCAAATCTTCGGCATCCTGTAAAAAGAAAACACGACGTCAGTCCACACCAATTGCCCGTACAAGTAAATAAATTAAATAA
>JACLAB010002338.1_pt1 | contig 25740 bp, 15 predicted proteins | sample 8027921 | NCBI WGS metagenome assembly JACLAB01 (sample SAMN15725117, study PRJNA655200) | protist metagenome | isolation source: fluorescence activated cell sorting (FACS) single amplified genomes of... | place: USA: West Boothbay Harbor, Gulf of Maine | collected 2000-07-19
CCAACGCAGATCATTCACACTGTCATTTGTTACACGGTTACAGTTTAGCATTTACATTTAAGTTTGGCTGTAGTGAACTGGATAATAAAAACTGGGCTGTAGACTTTGGTGGATTAAAGCCGCTAAAGAAATGGCTCGAAGATCACTTTGATCACAAGACGGCAATTGATAAGAACGATCCGTTCTTAGATAAGTTTATGGAATTGCAAGAACTTGACTTAGCAGAGATTGTTGTAATGGACGGTGTTGGTGCAGAGAAGTTTGCGGAACACGCATTTAACTTTGCAGACAGACTTGTACGTGACATGAGCGATAATCGTTGTTATTGTGTATCAGCAGAATGTGCTGAGCACGGTGCTAACTCAGCGATTTACGAAGCATAATGAATTACGTTGTCTGTCTAAAGTACGGCAACAAATACTCGGCGGAATATGTTAATAAACTTTACAATGGTGTAAAGCGTAACTTAACTGTTCCGTTTGAGTTTGTTTGCATAACTGAAGATTCTACAGGCATCAACCCCGAAGTAGTGATTAAGGATCTACCTATAACAAATGGTGTTACAGGTTGGTGGTATAAGCCTTTTATATTTGACCCAAACATTGGATTAGAAGGGACTATCCTATTTTTAGATTTAGATATGATAATTTTTAGAAACATAGATTGTCTTTTTACATATAAGCCTGAGAAATTTTGTATTATACGAGACTTCAATAGATTTATAGTAAAGAACTTTAAAAAAATGAATTCTAGTATATTTAGATTACAAGCAGGATCAATGCCTAATATATATTTAGACTTTATAAAACGTCCTCAAGTAATAACAAATAGATATCCAGGAGACCAAGACTGGATTTACGCAAACTTAAAAAATACAAGCAACTTTGAATATTGGCCTGACGAATGGATACGGAGTTATAAATGGGAAATGCGCGGCAGACCCAAATTTAATATGGCACTAACCGGACAAAGAGATTTTGCTGTAAACGGTGATCCAATTATAACAGACGAAGTAAAAATAGCAGTATTTCACGGTGAGCCAAATCCGCACAACTGTAAGGATCAATGGGTGATTGACAATTGGACTTGACAAGATTTAAGAAACGTGTTATACTATATAAACAATGGTACAAGCAACTAAGGCAGAATCCAAACTATGCATGGTACAACTGTATAGCATGGGCAATTTACAATTCAGGCACACACGAACTTGACGGTTCATACAGGAAATTTTAATATGCAAGATCTTAAATTTACAACATGCGGTGACTATATGAATCAACCAATAGAGCGTATTGGCTTTGCTTGCAAATACATGCATCCTGATCAAACACAGAAGAAGAAGATCTTAGAAGAAATACAACGCCCGCTAAATACTCGTAGCACAACAGTACAGTGGCTTAACCGGCAAACTGTAGATGTTGCTGAAGAACGCTTGTGGGACATCATGGTGCATAACATTCAGTCATACTACAATTTGATTGAATACGTAGGGAGTTTACCACATGAATTACGAATGGTTCGACTTGGCAGTGACGTCCTTCCTGTATACACTCAGCTTGACTGGAGTTATTATTGGAAACTACCTGCTGTGGTCGCATATTGTGAGAAGCATTTCGCAAGGGTCGGCGAACTTGCAAGGCAGTTGGATGTACGGTTGTCTATGCATCCTGGTCAGTTTACTGTGCTTGCTAGTGATAACGACGATATAGTAAATAGGAGCATAGAAGAATTTGAATATCACACCGATGTCATACGCTGGATGGGCTACGGACGCACATTCCAAGACTTTAAGTGCAACGTACACATCTCAGGCCGCCAAGGTCCAGCCGGTATCAAAGCCGCCCTCAAGCGGTTATCGCCAGAGGCGCGAAACACCATTACAATCGAAAACGACGAAAACAAGTGGGGGCTCGATAGCAGCCTCGAACTTGCCGAGGACCTTGCCCTCGTACTTGACATACACCACCACTGGTGTCGTGAAAGAGAATACATTCAACCCACCGACGATAGATTTGCTCGCGTAATTGACAGCTGGCGTGGTGTGCGTCCAGCAATACATTATTCATACAGTCGTAACGAACATTTACCGCAAGGCTTTGCACACGACACAATGCCTGATATGTCTGCACTACTAGAAGCAGGTTACAAGAAATCTAAGTTACGTGCGCACAGTGACTATTATCCGAACCAGCTCGTTAATGACTATGCATTAAGTTTCTTACCTTACGCAGATATTATGTGCGAGAGCAAATGCAAGAACCTTGCAAGCATTGCACTACATAAATACAATACGGAGAACAACAATGATCAACTATTTAAGTCAGATGTACGGCAAACAATCAGAGAAGACTACTCGTACGCCTAATGATAAAAATCCTAATCGTGTAGCAGGTGGATTACGTGCGCAAGGCGCTGACATGCTTGAAATGTTAGGTGAAGACGGAAGCGTACAAAAGATTCCTACAGAAGCATATGTACGTTCGTTAGAAGATCAGTCGAGAAAGCAGCGAGCCGCTATTACTGTGTTAGAGCGTAAGCTGACTCGCTGTGAAACTGCAATTGATCAATTAAAAAGTGTTATTTCGCGTTCTTAGCAAGCTTCAATACTTCAGCTACTAGGTCTGCCTTTTTCTTTCTTTTGTCAATGTCTACTTTATAGTTTGCTAATGCAAAATCTTCTAAGCCTTGTTTGGTAAGTTTTGATAAACTTGCCTTTGTTGCTTTAACAGTTTTTGCTTCAACTTCTACAATCTTTTCAACTTTTGTTTCTGCCTTTTTAACTTCAGCTACAGTAGTAGATTTTACTTCAACTGGAATTACTACGTCACTTGTAAAAAGGCCTGTTAACCATTTAAACATTTTTTTTCCTCCTTAAGGAATATATATTTACATAAATATTAGTCAGGAGGATACAAAAATGGTTAAATCTTGGATAAAGAAAAGACTAGAAGAAAGAACAACAATGGACGGCGCAGTATTAATTGGTGCTGGAATTGTGTTTCTTATCTTTAAACCACTAGCAAGTATCGTAGCATACGGTGCTATTGCATACGGTGCTTGGACAATTTGGAAAGCAGAATAATCAAGATGCAACAAATTGTAACAATCACCTAAAAACGGTTGCTTATCTGCTGTAATGTGTTTAAATAGTAATAATTCCAGGAGAATTATATATGAAATACATTACAGCAGCATTAGCGGCTTTATTCCCACTTGTCCTATCAGCACAAACATACACTAACGAAGTAGCAGCTATCATCAACGATAATTGTGTAGTGTGTCATCGCGCTGGTGGCATCGGGCCAATGAGCTTTGAAACATACGAGCAAGTACGCCCTTGGGCACCATTAATATCACTTAAAGTAATGAAAAGAGAAATGCCGCCATATGCGTATGACCACGGTATTGGAATTCAAGACCTACAAGGTGATTGGCGTCTATCACAAAAAGACATAGACACAGTGGTTGAGTGGGTAGATAACGGAGCAAGTTATGGAGATCCAGACAAAGTAGTACAGCCAGTAAATTTACGTGATCCAGAATCATGGAACTTTGAAGGAGACTTTGGCGCACCGGACACAATTATTGCAAGCGTAGCAATAGATATTCCTGCAAGCGGCAACGACTTGTGGCATAAGCACAATGTTCCAACAGGATTAAGTGAAGACCGTTGTATTAAAGCAGTACAAGTTAAACCACGAGGCAATGCAAAATCAGTAGTACACCATGCCAACTCAAGTATTATAACTGAGGGAGGCAGACAAGGTATGCTAACTGAGTATGCTATGGGAAAGTGGGGAGAGATAGTTCCAGAAGGAGTATGCAGAACTATCCCAGCAAACGCAGAAGTAGCATGGGACATTCATATGTTCCCCGGTGGACTTGGAGCAATGGCACCAGGATCAGTTATTCGAGACAACGTGGTAGAGATTGGTCTTTGGTTATACACCGAAGAGGAAAGCCAAGAATTGAAATACAAACAAGACTTGAGTTTGTATCGCCTAGGAGACCAGGACGATATTACTATCCCACCACATGGTTATTACATGACACAAGGCTTCCACAGTTTTGATCATCCAGTTAGACTAGATAGTTTTCAACCACATGGACACTTGCGTATGAACGCAGCAAGTTTGGAAATATTCTATCCAGAGACAGGACGCACAGAACAGATTAGCCAAGTAAGTAATTGGAGTGCAACATGGCATCACAGTCATTTGTATGCTCCAGACGTAGCACCACTCTTACCAGCAGGAGCAGTTATTGTTCTAAAGCAATGGTATGACAATACAGCAGAAAATCCAAATAATCCGGACCCTGATATGTGGGTAATGGGAGGTTCAAGAACAGGAGACGAAATGACTCATGCTTGGCTTGCTATTACACATTTAGACGAGGAAGGATACAATAAACTAAAAGAGGAAAGGAATGGAAAAGTTAAAATTGCTAATAGATAATCGCGATAGTTTAGACCCTAATTCAGAAGAATATCAAGAACTAACTGAAGAGATCCAACTTTTGCAAAACGATTTAATAACAGTAGCAATCATAGGAGAAAATTAAAATGATTAGAATATTGCACACAAGTTTTGTTATATTGTTATTAACTGTTGTAGGTTTATTTGCTGCAACAGTGAAAGCAGACGAGATTGATTATGCAGAAAATGTAGCGCCTATCTTTGTAGAGCAGTGTCAAAGCTGTCACAGAGAAGGCGGCATTGCTCCTTGGGCAATGACTGACTATAGGATGCTACAAGCATTTGCTCCAGCAATCAAAGAAGCAGTTACAACACTACAGATGCCGCCAGGACAGATTGATCGCAAGTATGCTGATCGTATCATTAACCACAGAACACTAAGTCATACAGAAATGGAGACTATTGTTGAATGGATTAACGCAGGCACACCAGTTGAAGGTGATAGAGACCCTCTGACAGAAACAGTGTACAGCACAAGCGAGTGGGTACATGGTGAACCTGATATGATTATTGAAGTACCTGCACAAGAAATACCTGCAGGTCCTAGTGCAATTCCGTATCGTTATGTAGGTGTTGACCTAGGATTAACTGAAGATCGTTGGCTTCGTGGTTCAGAGTTTTTGCCTTCAGAGCCTACGGTGATGCATCATATGTTGAACTCAGTGAGTGTACCAGGTGAACGCAATGGCAACATACTTGGCACACAAGGTGGCGGACAAGAAGAAATGAACTATGCTAGTGTAAGTGCATATGTTCCAGGCGGTGATCCAGAGTTTTATGATGCTAACACTGGTGGATTGTTACGAGCAGGATCTACTGTAAATCTACAGCTACACTACACTCCAGACGGCGTAGCAAGAACAGACAAAGCACGAATTGGATTATACTTCCACGATGAAGGTGTAGTACCAGAAGAGAGAATGGCAGGCGACTGTGCCTGTATCTTCCCCAACAACTGGACAACTATTCCTGCATACGATCCTAACTTTGTACAGACAGCAGAAGTAGTATTGAAGCAAGATGTAATGCTGCACACATTCTTACCACACATGCATTTTCGTGGCAAGAGCATGAAAGCAACTGCATTTTATCCAGACGGCACTGTAGAAGAATTAATTGATGTGCCACGATACGAATATGCTTGGCAACTGTCATACACTTGGAGAGAACCTAAGTTCTTGCCCGTAGGCACACGACTGTTTGTAGAAGGTGCGTTTGATAACTCAGTAGACAATCCTATGAATCCAGACCCAAGCAGAGATGTACCTTGGGGACAGATGTCAGAAGATGAAATGTTCTTTGGAGCATTTACTTGGAAAAATTTATAATTTTCCAATAGGCGTAGAACTAGAAGCACTCATATTCCAAACCTGCTTCTTTTCTACGCCTTTCTTTTGAGCAAATACTTTAGCATCACAGTTCTTACATACGTGAAAATAATTGTTACTTAGGCGGTTAGGATCCATACTTCCTCTAGCACGTTCAAACTCTGCATCACAGTTGTCGCATCTAAACACACATATAGTTAATTCGCGTGTATAAGTGTGTTCCTTGCCTGTTTTACTTTTGCGAACGTGCCGGCTTTGCTTTTTAAATTCTCTTATAAACATAACTATATTTACATTAAGATTATAAAACAATACGATAAATATTGATGTGAAAGGTAAATTCTATGACATTATGTACACTAACTGACTCAGCAAAACAACAAATAGACACTTTATGCAACGATCACGGGTGCTATGCTATTACACTAAACGTAAAGGGTGGTGGTTGCGCAGGATTTGAATATGAGTGGGGTACACTAGAATCACCTGATGATTTACAAGAGGGCGACGAAGTCCTAAAAACAGATAATAACTGTACCTTTGTAATTGGTGTGCATAGCACTATGTTTTTAGTAGGTACAGAAATTAATTATAAAAAAGATATAATTGGATCTATGTTTGAAGTTAATAATCCTAACGCACAATCAGCATGTGGATGTGGTGTTAGTATAAACTTTGATAAGATGTATGATGAAACACAAATACTGGAGCTAAAATAACATGGCAAAGCAACAAATTGATATCGGAATTGAAGGCAATGACGGTACTGGAGATAGCATACGTGAGTCGTTTCGCAAAGTAAACGAAAACTTTCAAGAACTATATGCAGTTTTTGGTATAGGTGGTCAAATATCGTACACTGATCTAAACGATACACCAAATACGTATGAAGGTAGTGAAAATCAAGTTCCGTTAGTTAAATCAGACGGTAGTGGAATTAACTTTTTAGAGTTTGCATCAGACAATGCATTAGACGGTGGCGCCGACACTATTGGATTTGATTACAGTGCTGATGGTAAAATAATTATTAAACAATTAGTGTCAAAAGTAGCTAATGATCCATTGCCAACATTAGACGCTCCATTCAATGCCAGTTCATATCCAATTGGCAATGTAAGTGTGGATGCAACAGCACTACAACTTTTTAATGATGTTCATGGTACTAACTTTGACATTGGATCTCTTGTAATTAATAAGGCATATGCTGATAGAAGCTACCAAGGAAAGAGTGTTGCAGGCAGCGGCATACGCATAGGTGACGAACCAACAACTATTAGTCAGTATACACTAACATCATCAGGTATCCTACAAGGCAATTTAAATATTGCAGGGCACGGATTATCTGAAGCATTTACAGGCGCTAAATTTAATTTTACTTCATCTGGCACTGACCCATTTGGTGTAGTAACAGGTTCTGATTATTATATTAGAGTCATAGACGAGAACACTATTGGTTTATATCCAACTGAAGATGATGCTATTAACGCTACAGGAAGGATACTTCTAAGTGGGGGTACAGGATCATTTACAATTACTGATTCGGCGTACGATTCTACATTAGAGGGAAACTGGTTAAGCAACGAAGCGTTGCCACGGAAATCTGTTGTGCGTAGACAAGGCGACAACATGGAAGGTGCGTTACACTTGTATGATCACCCCGGTGAAGTTGCAGGTAAAGGTACTCCAAATGGTCCAGACGACTTGCAAGCTGCAACAAAACTATATGTTGATAATGTTGCGGCAGTAAGTACAGTTAACTTATATGTAAGTACAGCAGGAAATGACTTACAAACATTTACTCCGGACGGTAAAGAAGGTCGTTCACCGGGTTATGCATTTAGAACAATTAATGCAGCAGCACGTAAAGCAGAAGAATTAATTATTGCAGCAGTTCCTGAACCAGGTCCTTATCAACAAACAATGACGCATGGTGGAGGAGCCAATAAAGCAACCATTACAACAGCAGGTATTAATAGTCAAATAGCAGGTAGACAAGCTGCTAGAGATCTTATTGTTGCAAACAAAGAATTTGTTGCAAAAGAAGTAACGGCATATGTGGACGCAACATTTCCTGATTTTGCAGGAACATATGACTTAGAAATTTGTCAACGTGATGTTGGATTTATTCTAGACAGTGTAAGTTTAGACGCACTACTAGGTAACAATGCTAACTATCTATCACGATGGGCCGGTATACGTTACTATTCAAATGTTAGTGCGCAAAAAGCAATTGGGGTACAGCGTGTAGAAACATTAGCAGGACTTGAATATGCTAAGACTCTTGTAACTCAATATATCCTAACAAATTCAGTACCGCCTACATTATACCAATCTCGTGTTCCACAATTTATTGACGCTACTATAATTCCAGATTCGAGCGCCGACGAAGTCATCGGTGCAAAAATGGATATTATCACTGGCATTATTAATAACGGAGTATTCCAAGCACCGCAAGTTGTTGACGGATCAACAACTTATAAAATTAATGCAGGTAATGGCAACTTAGGATTTATTGATCAAGCCAATCCTGAAAATACAGATATTATTCCAGGTAAAGTTGTACGTGGTAAAAGTTCAGGTGCATTAGGTAGAATTGTTGACTATAGACAAGAGTCAGGCGACAGAGCAGTTAGTGTAGTAGAAACAGACGAAATTGAATTACAACTTTTAGAGCCAGTTGAATTTGAAATTGGAGAAGAATTAGAATACGGTAACTATCAAGTAGAAACACAAATTTCAATTAGAGTTGAATCAGGTATCTATTTAGAAGACTATCCAATACGTGTGCCTAAGAACGTAAGTGTTAAAGGTGATGAATTTAGACGAGTAATTGTACGTCCAAAAAATCGTGTATCGCAATCACGCTGGGCAAGTACATTCTTTTATAGAGATGCAGAGTTTGACGGACTTGTACTAGGCAAAACTAGTATAGAAACTATTAGTTTTGAACCGCAAACAGATGCATCTAGAACACCAGGTACATATGCAGTAAGCACATGGACTAGTAACAAGCTAGGTAAAGATGCTGAATTTAGTATTGTTATTGGTAGTGACGGCGCTATTGATAGTATCACAATTACTAATAGTGGCGACCAATTTCAAAAGGGTGAACGTATTAGTGTATTAGATGCATCACTTGGAAACAATGGCGCTGCTAGTATATCATTTGTTGTTGATAGTGTGCCAAACGGTATTCCTTATATAAATCCTTTAACTGATGCATGTGATGGTTATTTTGGTAACCACTACTTGTTAAAGCCAAACAAATTAAAAAATACAGGACAAGGTTATGAAAACGTAGGTAAATGGGAAACCAATGCACTTACGCTTGTTGATAACAAAGAGTTTATTCAAGAACAAGTTGTAAACTATATTGAAACTACATATCCTTCACTAGTAGGCACAGCACAATATTCAAGAACAAAATGTTTTAGAGATGCAGGACTAATTGTTGATGCCCTTGTAAAAGACTTCCGTAACGGCGGCAACGAGTTTTCACTCGAAGCCCAAGGTGAATATTATGCTGGCGCTGTTGAAGTAGGAACAGAAACAGAAACAGTTGCCGGTATACAACATATCTATACAGTTGCAAGTAAATTAATACTTGGTGAAAATCCAACTACACTTTACAACCAAGCTGGCGGCGGAGCATCTGATAGAGTGTATACCGCAGATTTATATAACGGTACTGGGGAACCAGTAGTATGGACTGCAAATAATTTATATCGTTTAGGTAATGTTGTTAAATTTACAACTGGATTGAATGTAACAACATACTATACTCCAACTAAAGAACATACAAGTGGCACAAATTTTGATGCAGCGGAAATTTCATCAAACTGGAGAGCTATCGACGGACCGGATACTGTATTACAAAACTTAATTAACACAGTTAAGTTTGCATTCAATAACGATTACAATCCGCCATTAAGAAATACAGAGATGGATGCGTTCTTAATGAACGATGCTACGATTTTGCGTAACATGACTGTACAAGGACACGGTGGCTTTATGCTTGTACTTGATCCAGAAGGACAAGTACTTACTAAATCTCCATATGTACAAACTGGTTCAAGTTTCTCTCAATCACTTAACAAGCAAGCGTTTAGAGGTGGCTTGTTTGTTGATGCGTTTGTTGGCAACTCAGCAGTGCAAGTTATAGAAAAAGTAGACGGAAGTGCATTTAGACTAACTGTTAAAAGTTTAGGATCGCAACTTGAGCCGCAAGGATTATTTGTAAGACGTCCGGAAACTCCAAGTGCATTTTATGTTGATGGTAGACGTTTCCAAATTAATGCTGTTACTAACTATGACAAAGCAAACGGTACAGCAGATTTAATATTAGATCCTAGTTCAAACAGTGGCGCCGGCTTTGCTGGTGTTACGAGTACATTAGCAACCGGAGTTGATTTAGACTCAGTTGGTACATTTGAATTTGATAGTGTAAAGTGTGCTAGAGATACAGGATATATTTTAGACGGTATTGCAAAAGATGTAGCATTGGGTACAAACTATAATAGTGTGTATAACGGGCTTGCTTACCAAAGAGCAAGCGGTGACTATGTACAAAGTAATCAACAAAGTCAAACAACAAACGCAATTACATTTGCAAAAGGTCAAGTACTTGCATTACCAGAAGTGGACGATAGTGTTACAGCTGAAACTAGAGTTACAGCAGGTTTTGATGAAGTTATTGATATCATACAGAACGGTACAACGAGTGTAAGTGAGCCGGGTGACGGTGTAGTAGATGCACTATCATTTCCTAGCCCAGCAGTACTTCCGACCACAAACGCAGCCGATGCAGTAGCTAGGTTACAAGCTAACAAAACATTCTTAGGTGCAGAAGTTGTTGCATTTGTAAATGCTAACACTCCTCCAGCTGGATACAATCAAACTAAGTGTGCTAGAGATGTAAGATATATTATTGACGCACTAACGTACGATATACTTTATGGCGGCAATAGTGGTACAGTAACTAATGCTCGTGCATACTTAGATGGTGCTGTAGTACAGCTTCCAGTAGCACAACGAGCAGCAACAGCAGCGGCGTATGTGCATTTAGCATCAGTAGTTGCAACAGTTCTTACAGACGCAACAGCAACACCAACAGTAACCCCTACCGCAGGCAACACTGAAGTTCAAGACGCTTCTGGAAGCGCAGCAACCGCAACTGAAACTGCTATTACAGATAGTTTAATTAACATTATAAAATTAACTGCTGAAAATGCAAATCTTAATGCTGTTCCTGATACAATTTTCCCAGCAGTGGATACATTAGGTGTAAGTGCAGAATTAAAAGATGCTCACGATAATATTAATAACTCTAGAAAAGTAATTATTAATTCAACAGTACAAAGTGTTCCAGCACCATTGCCTATTACATTACAAACAGCTGGTAACAGAAGTATACTAGGTAACGACTTTACACAAGTTAACGATTTAGGTTACGGTTTGGTTGCAAGTAACGGTGCGCTATCAGAAATGGTTAGTATGTTTACATACTACTGTTATGCTAGTTACTATTCAAAGAATGGTGCTGAGATTAGATCACTAACAGGTTCAAGTTGTTATGGTGAGTTTGGTCTAGTAGCTGAAGGTAGTGATCCAAACGAAATCCCAGATTCAATACAATTGTATGAAGATATGACACAGCCAATGCGAGCGTTTGATGTTGATGTTATCTTGGCCACAACTGGATTGTTAAATCTAACAGCAGGTGAAACATTAACACAAGCTATTACTGGTTCAACAGGAGAAGTTGCAGTTGCAACAAGCACAACAGGCGGATCAAATGTTATATACGTAACAAATATTACTGGTGCGTTTGATACAACTAATGAACTAACTGGTAGTGTAAGTGGCGCACTAGGTGCAGATAGTGTTCCAACACAAATTGACTCGAATGGTTATGATAACTCAAAGGAAAAACTAGCAGTCTATGTGTACGATGCAAAAGATGTACCGTCAAACAGATCAGAAGTTAACATTTATCATCCAGCTAGGCCAGCGTTCGCACGTTACGAAGTTGCCAACGTTGAAGTTGTGCAACACATAGTTGGACAATATCCGGACATTGATGGCAATCCAATTCAGACAGTAGCAGATGCTGCTGCAACTGGATTTGACTTTACTCTTACAAAAACAATTAGTAGTGGATATCAAGTATCGGCAACAGCAGCACAACTGGCAGCAACTTCAAATTACGATGTAGGTGATACTTTTGTAGTACCTGGTGACCAATTGGGTGGTGTAACTCCTGCAAACGATGCAACAGTTACAGTAGACTCAGTAACAGCAGTTACAGGTGTAATTGAAACATTTAGTGTAACTGGTACAATAGCTGCTGAAGATAGTACTCCAATGAATAGCGGACAAGTTTACAAATTAAACTTTAGTACATCTGATGCGCAATTTAGTGCAAACGGACTATTAGAAATTGTACCGTTTAACACAAATATAGTTTACTACAGAAACCAAACACATATTATTAGTGACCTAGCTCGTCCGGATGTATTAACAATCCGTCCAAGTACAGCATTAACGTTTGATGAAAATCCAAACTTTGTTTACAGAAGTATTAGCTTTTTAACAAGTGACAGTATTGGTGAGGATTTGCCTGCTAACACTTCACAAGCAGGTCTTGATAGCACTTACGACTTTATTAGACTAACTGTAAATACAGCAAAAGCTCAAGAGGTAATTGGAAATATTACAGACGGTGGTGTAGCACTAACAGGTGGTACTACAAAAGGCGGCACAGCTGGCGATACTACAATAGCCGTACAATTGTGCGACGAGAATGAAATCTTTAGACTTAACAATAATGCAAGAACTCCTACATCGGCTAGACCTGCAGGATGGACAGTTGATAGTTTAACTACTGAAGCTCCGATTATTACCTGGGACGGTAAAAAGCACTATGTATTCAACTATCGAGGAGTAGAAGGCACAACAGTTGTAGAAGGAAGTGAGTCAAACGATTATGCTATTGTTGACTTAGTTGATTATGAAACAATTAACCCTACAAATGCTACTGGCATAAACAGTACAGTTGTGCTAGGATCAGAACTTGTTACAATACGTGCAGGACTTAAAGCCGGAGCAACTGGTAGTGTTACAGTTAATATTAGTACATGTCGTGCAACAGGACATGACTTCCTAGATATCGGTACTGGTGGATTCAACTCAAGTAACTATCCAAACGTTATTTTTGGTGAACCAGGCGAGAAAAAAGAAGCTAACGAAGTTATTGAAAAAGGCAAAGGACGAGTATTTTATGTAAGTACAGACCAAAACGGTATCTTTAGAGTTGGTAGATTCTTTAGTGTAGACCAAGGTACTGGTACGGTTACATTTAGTGCATCACTTGCACTTAGTGACGTAGACGGACTGGGCTTTAAACGTGGTGTTGTTATTACTGAATTTAGTACAGACACAGCGATGACTGATAATGCATCAGATACAGTACCAACAGAAAGTGCTGTCCGTGGTTATGTAAACAGACGTTTAGGCTACGATGTAACTGGTGCTCCTATTGCTAACAAACTAGGGCCAGGTGTACTTGCTCCAAACGGCGCTGTTCCAATGACAGATGATTTGAACGCAGCTAACAATACAATTACAAACGTAAAAGAACCTACATCAGCGTCAGACGTTGCTACTAAGGCATACGTTGATACTGCAAGTGGTTCTTTAGACACACTGGTTGATCTGCGAGACAACGAAATTAATGATATTGCAGAAGCACAACTTCTAGTTACAACTGGATATAAGAAACTTATTGTAAGTGCTGGGTCACTTGTAGGTGGCGGGTTTGCTGTTGGTGATGCAATTACAGGATCTATAACAGGAGCAACTGGAGCCATTGTTGATTATAAAGATGGTATTGTAGGTATTGAAGGCAACATTGTTGAAATTATTTACACACCGACAAGTGGTGAGTTCAGTGACGGCAAACCGGCGAGTGGACCGGCAGCTGATGTTATTACAGCATTGGGTGGCAAGCAAGGACAAATAGTAGATGGACCAATTGATGAATGGGCAAACGGTGTATGGAATGCAGCAAGCGACATTATTGCTTCTGTAAATAGAGAATCAGATGACTCTTATGCATCTCATCGTAGGACAGTATTTAACTTACAAATTAATCCTGGAGCAATTGTTAACAGTGATATTAGTGGAACAGCACAAATTTCACAAACTAAACTAAATCTAAACGCAGCAACTACAAGAGTCGATGCTATAAGTATTGCACAAGCAGACTTAGGTAGTGCAGCGTTTGATGATGCTAAATTTGAAATCACTAATGGTTGGGTAACACTTAAAGGTGGTGCTGTTTCTCTAGCTGATATTGAACAAATTGCTACAGATAGTGTGATAGGACGAGATGCAGCTGGCAATGGCGAAGTTAGTGCAGTTTCATTTAATACTGTAGTTGTTGAAGGTACTGGACTTGTAGACGGAGACTTCGGTGCTGAACTAACAGCAGTTGCTGATCCTGGACAAGCATTAATTAAAACAGGTGCAGGAGCATACAGTGTTTCTAACGTAACTTCAACTGGTGAAGTTAATTCAATTGTTAAGACAGATGCTACAGGTAAAGTACAAGCCAACTCACTTATACTAGGCGGTGATGCAAGTTATGAAGTATTAAGTTTAGACACACTGACACTAAATGTTAAAACACCATCACAAGGTTTAATTTTTACAGCAGTAGGTGGCTCAGGCGCAGGAACTCTGTCTGCAACATATCCTAATATGCTAATTAAAGGTAGTGTAGGTATCGGCGGTACTAATATTACTGAAAGTTCCTTACAAAGTACTTCAAACTTTAGTGGTGAAAAAGTACTTGGCGTCGATTGGATGTACAGTAGCTTTATTGAGGCGCCGGGTGAAAAAGGTTCAGCATCAACTGGTATAGCAATTGGTGCCAATACTGGTAAAACAACAACTGGTCAGATTGGTATAGTTGTTGCTAACAGTGGAACAAGTTCTAGTGTTGCACCAATGATAGTTGATTCAAGTGGTGTTAAACCTGATTTAGATGATACGTATAATATTGGTACATCTACACTAAAATATTCAAATATATATGCAACATTCTTCCGTGGCACTGCTACCGAAGCATACTATGCTGACTTGGCGGAAAACTATGAAGCTGATGCAGGATATGAGCCGGGTACTGTACTTGTATTTGGAGGCGATAAAGAAGTTGCAATGACTGACACCCATAACGATCATAGAGTAGCAGGTGTTGTTTCTACTAATCCTGCATACTTGATGAACTCACAACAAGAAGCAGAGTTTGTTTGCCCTGTTGCAATGCAAGGTAGAGTGCCATGTAAAGTAATTGGCAAAGTAACTAAAGGTGATATGCTTGTAACTAGTGCAATCCCAGGTTTTGCTATTGTTAATAATAATGCGGCACCGGGTAGAATTGTTGGTAAGGCGCTTGAAAATAAAACAGACAATGAAAGAGGCATTATTGAAGTTGTAGTAGGTAAACACTAATGGACAAAAAACAAACTAATAAACTAGTAAAAGATGGCGTAAAGGCTGCTGTTGATACTAGATCCCCGCAGCCAAGACGAGTACTTGCTACTGCTGGTAAACTAAGAGTCGAAGTTGGAGCAAGAAATAATGACACAAAAACTAATTAATATAGGTACAAGTGCAAACAAAGGCGACGGAGACCCGTTACGTTTAGCTTTTGGGAAAATTAACGATAACTTTACAGAGTTGTATACAGGATCTCCAATAGTACCACAAGACCTAAGAGGTAGTGTATTTGGAGACGATAGTACTTTACTTGTAGATGGTGTTAACAGCAAGATTGTTGGGCCTATTGAATCAACATCAATACTTCCGGGCGATGGCACTACTGACATAGGCTCTACTAGCAATAGATTTTACAATGCTTGGTTTACTGGACAAGTTGAAACAGACTCAGTGTTGGCTAATATTTTTTACGGACCTTTGACAGGTAACGTAACAGGTAACGTAACAGGTGATGTAAGTGGTACAGCAGGCGCAGTTGCTTTTAGCGGTATTACAGGCAAGCCTACAACACTTGCAGGATATGGAATAACAGATGCTATGGTGTCTGGTGCAGCATATGATGGTGACATTACAGGTAGTGTATTTGGAGATGATAGTACTCTACTAGTTGACGGTGTAAACAATAAAGTAATGTTAACAACTAACACTACTACTGAATTAACTGAAGGTACAAATTTATATTACACAGACGTAAGAGCAGATGCAAGAATTACAAATGCAGGAAGTGCAAATTGGAACACAGCATTTGGTTGGGGCAACCATGCAAGTGCAGGTTATCAAGTAGCTGGTGCACCACATGATGGCGACATCGAAGGCAGTGTGTTTGGTGATGATAGCACACTACTAGTTGATGGAATTAATAATAAAATTGTTGGCACAGTAGAAACAGCAAGTTTAAGAACAAGTGAATCAGTAATTGTACTTGGCAACAACGCTCAATCAAATGGTGGGCAATCTTTATCAATAGGAACAGCGGCAATATCAGACAGTTATGGTGTAGCTATTGGTATGCAAACACAAGCCGCAACTTATGATATAAATGTTGGTGCTTTTTCAGGTAAAAACCATATAACAACAGATAACGGATACAGAGTTGCTGTAGGTGCTTTTGCACAACAAAACGCTAATCCAGGAGATGAAACAGGTACAGGTGCAATAGCTATTGGTACTCTAGCTGGTGACGCCAATCAAGGAGCAAATGCAGTTGCTATAGGTCGGTATGCAGGTAGAAACAATCAAGCCGCAAAGAGTATTGTAATTAATGCTACAGATTCAAACTTAGAAAATACCACAGCAGATAGTTTAGTAATTAAGCCAATTAGAAGTGCAGTTGGTACAACTATGTTGATGTACGATGCTGGAACAGGCGAAGTTACACATACAGCAAGTCCTGTAATTACAGGCGACATTACAGGTAGTGTATTTGGTGATGATTCAACTGTACTTGTAGATGGAATTAATAATAAAATTGTTGGCGCAGTAGACACAGCAAGTTTACGCACAAGCGACAATAATATAGCATTAGGCAATAGTGCAGGTGAAGTAACTCAAGGCGGAGCAGCAGTAGCAATTGGTCATAGTGCAGGTTATGGCGAAATTATTACAACAGTAACGGTAGTATCTGTCACTGATGCTACTAATATCAACGTATATATACCAACTGCGGCGTTGTTTCCGCAAAGTCAACACTATGTGATGCCAGGAAATGCGTCATTTACAACAGGACAACGTATTGTAGAAATTACAGGTTATGTAGCAGTTGCAGGCGGTAGTAACGCTGATATAGAATTTAGTGCGACATATGATGGCACAACTCCACAGCCAGGTGATGAGATAGTGTTTACGGGCGGTCAAGATCTTGGCGCCGTAGCAATTGGTAAAGAAGCAGGATATAGAAGTCAACGTGCATACGCAGTAGCAATTGGTAGACAGGCTGGTCATCTGGGACAGGATACCAAAGGAGTAGCAATTGGTGATGGTGCAGGAAGGCAGATGCAAAACGAAGCCGCAGTAGCAGTTGGTAATCTTGCAGGGTACGATGGTCAAGGCATAAGTGCAGTAGCAATTGGTAACCAGGCAGGTAATGCACTCCAAGGCACAGAATCAGTTGCAATTGGACACAGCTCTGGTCAAAGCAATCAAGGCACACTGTCGGTAGCAATTGGTTACGAGGCAGGTAAAACTAACCAAGATTTCAGAGCAGTAGCAATTGGCTATTCTGCAGGCGAAGAAGATCAAGGAGGAACCGCAGTCGCAATTGGCGGCCAAGCAGGTAAAACTACTCAAGGTAATGATGCAGTGGCACTTGGATATCTTTCTGGCTGGCAAACTCAAGGGCAAAAAGCAACAGGACTTGGATATAGAGCTGGACAAATAAATCAAGGTGCCGCCGCAATATCAATTGGTGCTTGGGCAGGACACACAAACCAAGCCGCAAACTCAATTATAATTAACGCAACTGGTACAATGTTAGACAACATAGTAGCAGATACCTTTGTAGTTAAACCAATTAGAAACCTAGCAATGACAACCATACTTGGTTACGATGCTGGCACAGGCGAAGTTACACACAATGCAGCAATACCAGGATATACTAATACAGCAGACTTGAAAGCATTAGTAGCAGCAAGTACAGACTTTGCTGATTACCAAACTAGAATAGCGGCACTATAAGCAGATACGATAAATATGTATAACAATAGGATTAATAAGAATGGCAAATAGATTTCCCTTAGTACTTGATACAAGTGATAACAATAAAATTAAGGAAATACCAGATTCCGATAATCTTGACCTACGTACAAATTCAATTGTTAACGTACAAGATATAACGTCACTTGGAACTATTGACGCAACAGTAATAAAAGTTAACGGACAAAAATTAGTTGCACAAGCATTTGCTGACTTAACAGATACTCCGAGTACATTTGTTGGATCACCTAACTATTTTGTAAAAGTAAAAGCGGACGGTACAGGATTAGAATATAGGCCGTTAAGTGATTTAGGTAATATTGAAATTGATACTATTACTGTTGATACTAGTATTGTTCCGAGTACAACAAATGTAGGTAATGTAGGTACAGAAGCATTAAAGTTTAATGAAATTGTTGCAACTACACTAAAAGGAAACTTAGTTTCGTACAACGAAGAAATTGTATTTGATGCTAGTACTGGAAAAGTAAGTTATGCATCACTACAAGGCGCTCCGCAATTTTTATCAGAATTTTCAGACGATGTAGGATATTTACAAACTGCTGATTTGAACGCACAAATAGCAGGATTGTTTGACGAAGGCGTACCTTTTGAATCAGATATTAAAGGCAGTGTATTTGGCGACGACTCGACTGTAATTGTTGACGGTGTTGCTAGTAAAATACGCGGCGATATTGAATTTATTTCCGCAGGAAGTATCACAGGTGCAAGCAATATTGTTATTAGTGCTGCTACAACTGTTGACTTAGGAAATACAAAAGCAACCGGCGACATTTATCCAGATACTGCTGACACTAGGTCAGTAGGTACTACAACTAATCCATTTGGTGAAGGACATTTTGACACAATGACTTCACAGACTGTTGTAACTAATACACTAAATTATGGTACAGGATTAGGCATTGCTGAAATGACAGCAGCAACTGATCTTGAAATTACAGCAGGCAATAGAGTAAAAATAAATGGCAATGTTCCTTTTAGAATATCAGAAGTTAGCAGCACTAACTTACCTGCGATTGCAGCGGAAAACGGCGACTTAATTTATAACTCAACAACTAACAAAGTTATTATGTACCAAAATGGTGCATGGAAAGATGTAAACGGTAATGTAGAAGCAACAGCAGGAACATCAAACTTTAATGATGTTGTAATTGCTGGTGACTTAACTATTACTGGTGATACTACAGAAATTCAAACAACCAATACTGCAATTACAGATAATGTTATTGTATTAAACAAAGGTGAAGCTGGGGCAGGCGTTACACTAGGCACAGCAGGTATTGAAGTTGAAAGAGGAACAGAAACTAACAAAACATTTGTATGGGACGAAGCAACTGACAAATGGACATTAGGTACAGAAACACTAGTTGCAGCAACATTTGAAGGTAATGTGACAGGTAGTATAACAGGCAATACAGCAGGTACACATACTGGACCAGTTGTTGGTGATGTAACAGGTAATGCCGCAGGTGCGCACACAGGTACATTTGATGGAGACATGACTGGTAGTGTATTTGGAGATGATAGTACAGTACTTGTAGACGGTGTTAACAACAAGATTGTTGGCCCAGTAGAAACATTTAGTTTAAGAACAACTAATGCAACTATTGCACTTGGATATCAAGCAGGTCAAACAGATCAATTAGGTCGAGCAGTAGCAATAGGTGATCGAGCAGGTAATAACGCACAAGCCGCCGGGTCAGTTGGAATTGGATATAAAGCAGGATTTGACACACAAGGCGTAGGTGCAATAGCACTTGGATATCAATCAGGTCAAAATACTCAAGGTGGTCAAGCAATAGCAATTGGAGAACTTGCAGGTCAAACAAATCAAAGTGGGCATGGCATTGCACTTGGATATGCAACAGGTCAAACTGCTCAAGGCGAATCAGCAATAGCAATTGGTAAATTAGCAGGCTATGCAAACCAAGCTGCAAACTCAATTGTATTAAACGCAACAGGTTTAGAATTAAACAATACACAAGCAAGTAGTACAGTTATACAACCAGTTAGAAACCAAGCAAGTGCAAACGTAATGATGTACGATCCTGCAAACGGTGAGCTAACACACACAGCAACACCAGGAACACTAGCAGCAAATATAGATCAAGCAACACTAGCAATTGGCGCAACAACAGCAACAGCAATTAATATTGGTAATGCGAGCAGCACAACTACTATTGATGGTATAGTTAATTTTGGAACAGCTTTAGTTGCAGCTAATATTACAGCAGACGACAGTATTATTATACAAACAGGAGTAGGCAGTAATAATGCAATTACTATTTTCCCTAAAGGTACTGATACATCAATTAATTTAAGAGCAGACGAACTACGTTTGTTTGGAACTCCGTTTACTGATTCATTGGCAGCACAAGGCGGTATTGTTGGAGACATAAAAGGTAGTGTTGTAGCTGACGATAGTACTATACTAGTTGACAGTGTCGGTGGCAAGATTGTAGGCGATATAGAATCTACAAACATACACGGGCAAGCATTTAAAGCAGATACAATTGTTAATAATACTGGTGATATATTAGATATAACAGCAGGCACTTTCTTAAATTTATTCGGCGGTGACGACGATGCCGGTGTGTCAAATATCCAAATGGATAAAAATGGTATTAACCATATTGAATTAAAGACAGAACCAAGCAACCCTGCTGATGCAGCAGATTATGCTAGAGTTGCAATCAACGCAGGAACTAACGAAGGCGATGTAAGAATTGGTACACCGACATCAACAAGAAATCAAGTAGTTGAAATTTATAACGCAACCATTGACGGAACACTAACTGGTTCAGTTATAGGTAATATTACTGGCGATGTTAAAGGTAGTGTTGTAGCAGATGACTCAAGTATAATAATTGATGGTGTTACAGGTAAGGTTGTGGGTCCAATAAGTAAAATAATAGGCGATGTACAGCAGATCAGCGGACCGGGTGCAATTAGTTTAGATACACTTGTAACTCAAATTACAACCACTGGTACTGACGATGCATATACACTAGCTGATGGCGAACTAGGACAAGTAAAAATAATTGCAATGATAGTAGATGGCGGTGATGCAATAGTTACTCCGACTACATTAGCAACTGGAACAACAATTACATTCGGCGATGTTAATGATAATATAACATTACTATACACCACAAATGGTTGGTTGAATACTGCAAATCAGAACGCAACTATAGCATAAATATATAAAACATTAGGAAACGGAAATGAGCGAAAAAGAATATATTGTAAGTTTAAACAAGGGCGTAGACTACGCAGGCTTCAATCAAGAAATGATTGCTACAACTGGTGGTGGAGATATTCCAGGACGCTCTGTTGTTGTTGCAAATGCAAGACCTGCTTCGCAACGTAATACACACTATAGTTTAACAGATGTAGAAGCTGATGCATTAAAAAATGATAACAGAGTGTATGCCGTTACATTACTGCCAGAATTAGACCCAGATATTGGAATTGGGTTTGATACAACACAAACCGGCGACTTTACAAAAACTACACTAGACCGCGGTGATTTCCTAAACTGGGGTATGCGTAGAATGAATGAAATCATTAATCCTTATACAGGAGTTAATGCAGCAGCCGGCGGATATAATTACACACTAGACGGCACAGGTGTTGATGTTGTTATTATGGATAGTGGACTACAAATAAATCATCCTGAATTTCAAGATGCAAACGGTGTAAGTAGAGTTGTGGAACTTGACTGGACAACAGCTAGTGGCATTGTAGGCATGCCTGCTCAAAGTGCTAACTACTACAGAGATTATGACGGACATGGTACACACGTTGCTGGTACAGCAGCAGGTAAAACATATGGCTGGGCAAAGAACGCTAAAATTTATAGTTTAAAATTATCTGGACTAGAAGGATCAGGTGATAGTGGTACTGGCACAAGCGCAACATATGCATTTGATTGTATCAAAGAGTGGCACTTAGCAAAACCAGTCGATCCAGCAACAGGCGCAAAGCGTCCGACAGTTGTAAACATGAGTTGGGGATATTTAAGATACTACGACACAGTTACTAGTATGACATATCGTGGCGTTTCAAAAACTGGAACAGATATCGATAGTAGTGCAAAGCGTTGGGCATTTGGCCTTCCGCCAAATTGGAACGGTGCTAGATATAGAACAAACGTAAGAATTGGTTCAGTTGATGTTGATATGGAAGAATTAATTGATGCAGGCGTACACGTTATGGTAGCAGCAGGCAATAGAGGTCATAAAGTTGACGTACTAGGCGGCGACGATTACGATAACGTACTTGTAGCTAATACTGGATCTGTAAACTACCAACGAGGATCGTCGCCTTATAGTGTAAACGCACATATAGTTGGCAACGTAGACAGTCAAATAAATGCAGGTGGATTAGAGCAAAAGGCATCAAGTTCAGAAGCAGGACCTGGTGTTAGTGTTTATGCGCCGGGTACTGATATTATGAGTGCAATGAGTACTACAAATAGATTTGGTGCTACCACTCTTAATAACCCGTATCCAGCAAATTCAACTTTCTTGATTAATAATATAAGCGGTACTAGTATGGCATCTCCACAAGTATGTGGAATGACAGCATTATGGTTGCAAATAAATCCTAGTGCAACACCTGCACAAGCATTAGCGTTTGTTAATACTACTGCAAAAACTGCAAAGATTTATGACACTTCAACGCCTGATACTGACTATACTGATACACGCAGCTTGTTGGGAGCAACAAATAGATTTGCATTTAATAAATTTAATAGTGCAACTCAGCTAACCATGGGCACAGTAGCAGATGAAGTTGCTCCTGGCGCAGTAGCAACATATTCATTGTCATCAAGTGCAGCAAGTGTTAATGAAGGCAGTAGTGTAACAATTACTCTTACTACTACTAATGTTGCTAATGACACGTCAGTCGGTTATACCATAACTGGCATCGAGTCAGGTGATATTAGCGAATCACTTACAGGTAACTTTATTGTAACTGGAAATACAGCAACAGCTACATTTAATATAACAGCAGATGCGACTACAGAAGGCGCACAAACTATGTTATTATCCCTAATTGGTATTAGTGAAACAGTTAGTGTTACTATTAACGATACAAGTACTACTCCTGTAGTACCGGGTTATGCAATAGCTCCGGCTGCTGGTAATGTTAACGAAGGTAGTAATTTAACATTCAATGTTACTACAACCAATGTAGCAGATGCAACTACACTATATTGGACTGTTACTAATGACAGTGACTTTGCTACTTCAAATGGTAGCTTTACAATTACCAGCAATGCAGGATCATTTACAGTAACACCAACTGCTGATGAAACTACTGAAGGCGCGGAAACATTTACCGCTAGTATTAGAACAGGCAGTGTCGGTGGCACAATAGTTGCAACATCTAGTTCAGTTACAATTAATGATACAAGTACTACACCAGGCGGCGGAGCAGAATCTTACTCACTTGGTGCAAGTTCAACTTCTCTCCAGGAAGGTGAGAAAACAACGTTTACACTTACTACAGCAAATGTAGCCGATGCAACTAGCGTACCATACACAATCTCAGGTGTTAATTCAAGTGACTTGAATACTGGTCCAAGAGCTAGCGGCGCTGTAGGAAATACTGTAGGATATGGTAGTAACTTCTTTACTAGAGAAGTTAGAACAGCAGGTGTTAGATTAGTTAGTGCAGGCACAGTAGGTGGACAAACAGCAGTGCCAGATGCATTTATTCAAAAAGTAGCACGTATGTTCCAATTGTTTACTGATAGCGCAGGCGCAGGTATTAACGCAGGCAAACAAAATCAATTCATCGAAACACTGCTAGGTAATACAACATCTTATCACTCACCGAAACCAACTATACAACGAATTGCAAGAGGCGCAGGTGGCGACTATACACCAAACTTCTTAGACGATGCAGGTATACGTAGTTGGGGATTAGAACCATTGTTTGATGAAACAGTAGCTAACGATATGGTATGGTACTTAAACAGTAGTGGTACTCCTGGAACTGGCGACGAAGACGCACAAGAAGTTATTGAACACGTATTCCACACACTACACATGCATGGTTTAGATGCAGCAACATTAAAAATGTATCCAACTATAAGTGCAGACTGGGCAACTAGTGACTTACACGCTGCAATGAAAGAAGCAGCAGATGCAAACAAATGGGATCCAAGTGGATACTCACCTAATTGGGAAACTGACGCAGAGCAGTTTGAAGTAGGCGTTAAAGAATACTTGTACTTGCTTAACTTCTGTATGTTTGAATACAGCGACTTATGGGACGGCGGAAGTCTTGCTCCAGAATGGACAGATGACATGCGCACACAAGCAGGTATACAAGCAAACAACCCGTTAGGCTATGCTTTGTTTAATACGCATATAGCAGATGTAATTAGTAAGCCAGCTTTGGCAACTATTAGAACCATATTCCAAGACGGTGACGTAGGCGATCCAACAGTGGCAGGTGCATCAGGATATAGCGCAGACGCTGCAATTCCACTAACTGGCAACTTTACAGTTAGTTCAAACACTGCTACACTTGAAATTAATACAGCAAAAGATGGAACTACTGATGGTGATAAAACACTAGCAATTGCACTAGATAACGGCGAATCATCAATAAACGTTAGTATTACAGATTCAAGCCAAAATGTTGGTCCAACTTATTATGTTTACCCAGCAGCACAAGCAATCGACGAAGGAAGTGCTTTAACAATTAATGTTGTAACAACAGATGTTGCAGATGCAACTACACTGTACTGGAGTGTTTCCGAAGCAGGTGACTTTAGTACATCAAGTGGTAGCTTTACAATTACAAGCGATACAGGATCATTTACAGTAACTCCAACAGCTGATACAACAACTGAAGGTGCAGAAACTTTCCAGGTTCAAATTAGAACTGGTAGCGTAAGTGGTACAATTGTAGATACTAGTAATTCAATTACAATTAATGACACAAGTACAACACCAACAGCTGATTATACAATTAACGTTACAAACAACGGCGCAAGTGATTATACACTAAGCGGTACTGATAGAAATGGTGCAGTAAGTGGAAACGATCCAGCACTAGCATTTAACAACGGTGATGTTGTAGACTTCGTAGTTAATGCAAGTGGACATCCATTCTGGATCAAAACAGCACAAGTCACAGGAACAGGCAGTGGTGCAACAGGTGTAACTAATAACGGTACAGACAGTGGCACAGTTCAGTGGACTGTTGGTAGTACTGGTACTTTCTACTATATCTGTCAAATCCACGCTGGAATGGTTGGCACAATAACAGCTTCATAAGGAAACCAAAATGGCAGTACAATTAATTAACATAGGCAATATTGCTAACGATGGCACAGGTGATGATCTAAGAGAAGCGTTTATCAAAACTAACGCTAACTTTGAGGAGTTAGATTTACGCGATGATGAGAAAACAACTGCTACCAATTTAGGCGACAGTGGACAAGGGTTATTTGTACAACGTCTAAATTATGATCTACAGTTCAAAAAAATAGTAGGTGGTGCTGGATTAACGTTAAGTGCTACTGATAACAATATTACTATTAACAATGATAAAGTGTACGATCTTACACAAACTGCTGTATCAGACGATACTTATGTTACAAAGCAATATGACTTTGAAGATGCTAGAATACTGTA
>JACLAB010001292.1_pt1 | contig 25726 bp, 33 predicted proteins | sample 8027921 | NCBI WGS metagenome assembly JACLAB01 (sample SAMN15725117, study PRJNA655200) | protist metagenome | isolation source: fluorescence activated cell sorting (FACS) single amplified genomes of... | place: USA: West Boothbay Harbor, Gulf of Maine | collected 2000-07-19
TGCATTCTGTCGGAGTGCGACTGGGAGCTCTAACCCTAACCCTACTGTCCTTCACCACTAAGATCATCAAATGTGATTTGACGGGGAAAAAGTTGGACTGTCAGTTGATTACCGTAATTTTTTTTTAAGGTAAAGGTAAAGGTAATGTACAACTTTGAACTATCTACCCCTCTTTATTTTCTTTTCCTCTTCAACATGGGTGCTTCCATACCAACATTGGGTATCTTATCTGCAACTATCTTTTTATTGGAATCCTCCACGTCGCTGTCGTCACTGTCGTGTCTCCTGCGCTCGCTGGAGAAATTTGGGATTGGGTATATGGTACGTCAGTGTGGTGGTTATGCGATTATTTTTAATAATAGCACACGATTCACATGTACATGTCGCATCATACAAACGCTTCCTATAAACAGGGAGAAAAAATACACTAATATAAAAAAAAAAGGCGCTTACCTGTGATCACTACTGGGCGAAGAATGATTTGAATGAAGGGAATGATGGGAATGGATTGAGACACTACTGTTACTACGTCCTCTGGTGGACGTACGCGCGACATTTTGCTCCTTCTCCGCTGCTCTTTCTTCTTTCTTTCTGGCATCTCGCGCACGTCTCTCCTCCTGCTCCTCCTCTCTTAGCCTTCTTTTTTCCTCATTCCTGGCACTTCTCTCTTCTTTTTCCTTATCTCTGCGGGATTTCGTTGCATCTTCATCGAAGGCATCTCCACTCTTCCAATTCTCGGAGATTCCAAACGCATTCTTCAGTTTTAGGTCTTGCTCCTCCTTCCTCGCGTCACGTACGTGTGTATCTGTCTCTTCAAATGCGCGTTTTTTGCGACTTTCGTCTCGTTCATCGTACTTGTGATCGAACTGAAGAAAAATATCGTTAAATTGCGTAGAATTATTATGAGTGTATGAAACTTGCACTCAACATACACACACTATTCGGCATGTAGACACCATTCCTCCAATATTCCCCATCCACAATACCACCATGTACGTACCTTGCATGAATCGCCCCTCCGACATTCGCCCCTCCGCTGGTAGTCGAAGCACACTCCTCTCCTCATATCTGCTCTATCCCCTCTACCAGTACTAGCACCTTTCCATTGCTCTGCCCCCGCGCCCGGTCTTTTACTATTACTAGTATCATAGCTATTATCAGCGCTATCGACGCGTGAAGATGAGGCGTGCTTAGACATGCGCACAGTGAGCTCTTCTCGCAGCTCATCGCAATGCTTGTCGATGGTTTTTTCGCTCATTGTTCCCTTCCCCTCGAGACGATCGCGAAGCTCGTACACCTTTCCTTCAATTTCTCGCATTTTTCTGTGGTCTAAGATTTCTGTGTTCTTCCGGTCTTTGCGCATGCTGCTCAGATTTGAAGTGAGTGTCGTCATAGAATCCGGATTCTCCGCACCATCACCGTCGATGTTAGTAATACCGCCGGCATTCGAACTCATCTTTGATCGGAAGAATTCCGGCTTCACGTACGCATGGCTCTTCTGCACATGCCCGCTGCTCGCACTGCCTCTCACAGTAGCCAGTCCGATGCCGTTGTACATTGTATGAGCGCTACTTTAAAGTTTAATGACTAAATGCTTCTATTGTCTTTTCGCGAAATATAAATAATTTTTTTTTGAATCCTTTTTCGCTTTTGATTGTCTTGGAGAAAGATTTTTTTCCATCAGCTATATGATCATCCGGGTGAAGGAAGCGTTTTTTCTCCATCATTCAAATAGTAGAAATGCGTATTTCGATTTTCTTGTGCTTGATGACATTTTCGTTCGCGCTGTACGTGTCGAGAAATATGTCTTTGTAGGGCATCACATGGCTCGTAAATTTGAAAGTACTCCCACTCTAACTCGCAAACTAACATTAACCTTTTCTCATGCGGTTAATACTACAGCGTTAATGCGAAAATAAACGAAGGGACTTACACCCTCCTGCAGACGCATTCTCACGACGACAAATGCTTCACGCAGGGACTGCTATTACATAAAGGCTTTCTGTACGAGTCTTGCGGACTATACGGCAAGTCGGCCATAAGGAAGATGGATCCAAAAACGAGGGAAGTATTATTGGAAAGAAAGCTAGGCAAGAAAATATTTGCTGAAGGCATTGCAGTAGCTCCTGTAGTATCACAAAATAGCGCAAATGACACAAATAAAGCTCAAAGTACAGAAGACACCAACAAATCTACTGCTCAGCATTTCCGACTGTATATGCTAACATGGCAAACCAAAGAAATGCTGGTATTGAACCCTGATACTTTAGACCACCTATGGACATCCAAATTTTCCACCCACGGTGGGGAAGGGTGGGGATTATCGTACGTTCCATATATACGAACAAATTGGAGTGTTGTATATCTATGTCGTTGGTGTCAAGTCAGTGATGTGTGTTAACGTGAAAGTTGTGATGTAGCTCTAACCCATCCTGCATTTTAATGAAGATACTGTACAACCATCGTACTTATATCGATTTCAAACATGTATCATACTGAAACCTATCGCGCGTCTTCGTGCTACAGCTATCACCCACGCCTTGATTTGTTTTTGGCCACAGATGGGTCTGCTAGAATCAGTTTTCTCACCATTCCTCGCAGCTCTGGAGAGCATTCTCTCAGGTCTGTGCGCCGTGCGTGAACTCATCACCATTGACGTGCTATGCATGGTTTATCTTTAAAAGACTGTTACTCTACACCATTGCTATACTATAGAAATCTGTGTTGTCCTATCTCATGTATGTGTGTTGTGACCAATAACATTCACATCGGCCTTTCTTATCGACATTGATCTTACATACTCTTTTATTCAAATGCACGCTTTCGCACAGAGTGAAAGATGTAGAGGTTTGTGAAAACATTGGTTTACTTTGCAGATATGAATATATAAGTCCAAATCACTAGTGTCATATCTAGTCCTGCTCGCGAGTTGCCTATCGTACGTTCTATCACATACTTAAGAATCATGACCACCATATACAGCTATCAAACTAATATGCCCATCAAACATCCAATGCACGTCGAGCAGGTACACAACACAATGACGGGAGTGAGAAGAACCGTTAGAGACCTGAACGAGATACAGATTGTGCGCCTCCAACCACCTAACGATGAAACTGATACGTTCTTTAAGTCTGGCGAAAATGAGGAGTACACAATCATTGCGAATGTATGGTACCAAAACGTGCTTTTGGCCATCCTTCCCACCACAGGAGAGGTTCAGAGGTATGTGCATTGTATGATTTAGTACAATCTTGTTTCTCATTACATACAGCCTATTCATCATACAAATAACAATCCAAACGTGATCCTTAAAATTTCCAGGTATTTCGACTTGACAAGCTTGTATCCTCCCAAGTCAAGGGCAAGGAACGCCGATTGTATGAATGGCATCGCTTATTGGGAGGAAAATTCTCAGTTTCTACTTACGGGCAAGTTGTGGCCTAATTCTTATGTTGTTACCCTGGATGGGTTGCATACTACCGGAGTTGCTGGGGCTGGTAATGCTGCTAGAGGGGATGCTCGCTCTCTGAATGATAAAGCTCATTATCCAACACCCAGCAGTGGTACTGATGAAGCAAGTAGATTTGTAGACAGAGAGTTGAGCTCAGGGGATGATTCGAGTTCAAATACTGGGAAAGTAGACATGTACGTAGGATAGACTGGACTTAACATGGGGTGATATTCTAGTTATATTTCGAATGTAGTTCGACCGCCATACCAATAATAATCCTAAGCATCGCCGTATAACAGCTATTTACAGCCCTTATTGGTAGCAACTGCACTAAGCGGCGTGTGTGTATGCGCGCTGTTCTGTTGGCTAATGCACGTTTCGGATGCACGTGCATCCAGGTACAGTCAGGGGCTAGAAGTGGAGGAGGATGGACTGATATTAGCATCTGTACATACTACCACCCATTCTTCTAATTTCGATGCAATTGGTAGTGGAAGAATGAATGTCGAGAAAAAAGAATAGAGAAAAATGATGTCATTAATTAGAATTAGTCATATTTGTAAATGCCTACTTTGCACAATATTCACACACAATGCACACATTTTTTTTTGAGTTTCTCCATCCCATTCCTTTCCGTAATTCTATCTGCTCCTAGAATAACCAATCCCAATACCTATACTAATACCAAGCATCACGCAAAGGGTGTGCTGTGCCACAAATTTGTATTTCGGGAATGAGAAATTTTCTACCATACCCATGTCGACACTGCCATTATTGCTAGAACTAACACTGCTGCCAGCATTACAAACAATGTCAGTAATATGGTTGGTACCCCCCTCGTCCAGCCCATCGTTCTCCCCACTTTCAATACCGACTTTATTGATATTAAATGGTACTGTATTATTGGAAGAGGACATATCGGTCCGACTCAATGTGCGAGCAACTGCTTTGCCTCCGGGGCTGGCTCTCTCTGCATTACCAGTCCTAGCAGCATTAACGGTATTATTAGGGTTTCCACATCCAGGCGGCGAAAGCGGACTAGACTTGCGGCCTGTATCATACCGCTGCACGTCTATCTCGAGCAGAAACACATCAGCTACTTCAGCAGGCTGCTCTGCCCGTCCTCGACAAACTAATAAGTGGTTCTGCGGCATTAAAACCCATTGGCCAACAGTCTCAGGTAGTGCCGTTTGTCGGTCATTGCCATGTTCTCCACTACAGTCTTTAATTATGGATAAATCAGAATTAGAAAAAGATCGTTCTCTCATGAGACAAGAGGGGTAATTCTCGTTACCTGTACGTATGTGTGTGAAAAACGTACGGATATACGCGTGGATGAAGGCATGGTTTTTCAAAATGGAATTAGTTGCCTTAATGGGAAAAAATAATACATATTGCAGTTGTTGTAACCATTAAATCCTCAGAGAACAGAAATCGAAAGAGTACATCTTACACCCCCGTATGAAGGAATTCCAACAAACTTTCGGGACTCAGTAATCTCATGTAGAATAGACATCACAGGATAAATAAGTATAATACAGGGCACACAGTATGCCTAGTTCGTACCAGGTAAGTCTGTGTCAACCAGTACCATGTTCGCGTCCTTCGAAAGCGGCGCAGAGGAGATAACGATCTCGTTGGCCGATTGCATGCACGAAGATTGGAATTGCCCGTCCCTGCACTTGAAATCTTTGCCCCAGTTATAGTACATACTAGGCGGAGGGGTAGAACACAGCTGGTAGAGTTGATAAACACAAGATGACAAATATTAGGGTCGACATGAATAGAATGGTGTACGATGACAACAGTGCTGTTACATAATATTGAGCAATATCACACTTTCACATGAGCCCACAAGAGCTGCATGGTGTAGTCATGGCATAGAGCAATGTAACATTCTCTTATTGAATTACTCACTTGGTTTGGACCTCTAGATCTGAACCTACTAGCAACAACGTGAACCCCATCCGATACCACGATGTTAAGGCTGCACGCACACGAGTTTCCTTGTACCATATGCAGTTCTGATAGTTGACTGATAGTTGCTAATAAAGCCTCCACCGCATCAACTATTATCTCCAATTCCACGTTTTCTCTTTCTCTGTGCTTCCCCAGTAGCGTGAGGAAGAGGGCGAATATATGTTCGGAATCTGTATTTCCGGTTATTCCAGCGAATGCATCCTCGTCTATCAGATCAAGCATCGCACGTTTAAGGCGCTGGAATTGTGGAATGCCGCCGTTGTGCATGAAGGTCCAGTACTTGTACTGGAATGGATGGCAGTTCTCTTCATTTACCACGACATCTGCGTCTTCATTTGCATCTATACCAGCACTTGCCGCACGTATGTGGGCAAATATTAACGAGGACTGTACGTGATTACCTATGTTGCGCAGATTCTTGTTGCTCCACGCAGGGGTAATGAACTTAAAGCAGCACGCATCTCTTCGCGAGCGTTTACCGTTCAGATTGATGTCATATTCATTACCAAGGCTTGGGCTCATATCGCTGCAGTCCGTAGCGTCCTGAACCCTTTCAACCATGCTGTCACTCTCCCCCTGCTCCGAAGGCAGGTCGTACGCGTACCATGATACGCCAAAACCGTCGCCGTTTACTCGTATATTTCTTTTACCTGTAGCGTCTACTACGCCCGGGTGATACCCCGCGTCGCGAGACTGATAAATAAGCGAATTGTCGGGCTTAACGATTATATCCCCGAGCAGCATCGCTCGGCCCTTATACACTGTCAGTCGACACATCAAATATCTCTGCTGCTACTCCTGGTGTCATTTGGTGATCGCGATCACGCCATGATATAGTACGTTTACTTGACGTGCGCGATTACTATAAATAATACACATTGTTTCTATTGAATGCTTGGATATAGCACTGCGCTACTAGTTGCATTCCTTTCTCCAACGTGCCCTTAGGCCAAAAAAGATATTGAAGGAAATACACTAAAGATTGAGGTAATGTCAACTACACGTTATGAACCATACTGTACGAGTAATATGTCATACATTCGTTATCCTAAAAAAAAAAGATGCAATGGTAAATACAAGGCGCTTTCACCAGATATTATGTATAATTACCTATAATTTCCACTACGTTTTATTGCATTTCCAAATCGTTCACCATTCCAGCCAGCGCCATTTTTTTTTTTGCAATCGTGCGAGGATAAACAGCCAGTAGAGATATGTTTATTATCTGTAATACGATCCCAGAAATGTTTGGGTAGTAAACCACTGGGTCGTTTATTGCAGCAAGCCCGTACACGGACCACATAAGACAATTGACCAGGTTACAAAACACCATTCGAGGATCAATGCTAGATGCATCTTTTTTCGAAACCACTTCAAGTGCCGTGCTCAGCGGAGATCCAAAATATCTATTCAGTAAATTTGAAAATGGTGGTGCTATACGTAAGTATGACGGTTGTGCAAGGAGGTCGACCGTTACATATAAATTTGACTGCATGATAAATACAATTTAACACTAACCCTACTGTGAAGATTACACAAAGATAACCTATAAACGACTCCGCTATGGTGTTACTAAACTGATTTTCCCCCTGATTTGCATGAGGTGTGCCATGTGAGTGTGATAATTGTCCTCTATAATGTTCATGAAACTAATATGTGAGATAGACCGTACTCCATTACTCAGGACTGATAAGCTATCTGCGAGCCATAACTTTGCAGAAATGACTACAAAGAAGCGCCCAGCGGTCAATTTTTTTTCAACAACACTAACCTGCAGATTTGGCGAGTATTTGGGCCCGAGCGCGACAAACCCTATAAGGCCAATTGTACCCCAGAACAGTGCCACTGAGGGCATTGTAGTGGTGATAAGATATATATTCTTGTGTGTCTTTGCTATTTGCATGTCTAGCTGCTCGTCTCTTTTCTCCTGGTTCTTCATTTCCTTCACTGCGACGCTATAGCTCATGACGTTCAAGCAACTCGACATGTAGTAAAACGACAGAGCCAATCCATGAAAATTGGCACATACGATAAAAAAATCTTCTTTTTCATAACCGTATCTGTAGATAATAATAGTTGGGTACATAATGAGTATAAAGGTTGTAAGGATATATGGTAAGCATTCAAAAAATAGAACTACATTCTGCCTTCCTCATGAGCTGCTCATCGTTGAATATGCTAAAAGTAGATTAGAGATACAGTCTCCCGAGATATTTAGTACGTACATCGACCAACCCCAACAATTTAGACACATCATGCAGAAAGGAAAGGGGTTCCTTGTACGATTGATGTTAAAGGGATTAGTATTAGTGTGATCGCGTTGTGTGATTATAACAATAAAAAAAAGTGGCAGAGCTCATATAAACCATTCAGCATAAAGTGCAGTACTAGCGGCGTAAAAAGTCCTTCCAAAGTTCCTGATGCACATACAACTCGCCCATATCCTTCTTCTCCAGCACCTCCTGCGTAGATAGAGGATAAAATTTAAAGGGTGACATGGGCATGTGTGCAATTCCAACCATACTTATTTAAGCTAGATCTAATGTCCAAACACTAGTATTTTATGGTTATGTTACAGAGAATAGCCCTCCAGTTCAAGTACTGACTCACCCGCACCGCGGACAAGGAGGACAACCACATGAAGGTCGCGATCAACGTACCTAGCGTTGGTGCAAATATTGAAGCAATCTATATGGGAGAGAATATATTCATGAGCAAGTATGAAGCGACCTAGTATCAATAACTTCCCAAAACTGTACAATAATCAATTTTGCTCCAAATTCTTAGTTCTACGAACCCATTCAGTTCCCATATTTACGTATGGCAATGCAATTAAGCGAATCTATACAATCATGCGCTGTTCGAAAAAAAACTTTGGTAGTACATTGATATCATTCCTATAATTACTTTAGGCAATAGGATACTTTTAGATCGATTAATGTGGTATGATGAGTCCTGCCTTTATCAAAAATGCCTCGTTTTGCGGGACGAAGCAGGGATACGTATTCAAGAGAGGGGAGAAGGGCATGGGCTATTACGAAGACGCGTATGGGTGTAGTCTATCTTATGGTATGAATGGACATGACTATAAAGATTTGTCGAAGAGAGAGAGAGACGATAGCAGCCATGAGCAAGACTTGGATGGCTCTTCGCAGCGCAAGCAAGCGAGGAAAGATTTAAGTACGAAAATAGACGCGCTAGCAGAAGCGGAAGCTGCAGTAGATCTATCGGAAACCATTAAAGAGCTTGACCCACAGTCGCTAAAGATGCTGCTAGCTACATTTGAGAAGAAAATCAACGAAAACCAGAAGGCTCGGATGAAGCATAGCAACAACCCCTCGAAATTTATGGCCTCAGAAGTGGAGCTACATGCAGCTCTACAGGACCTGTACACAGTGCGTGTATGAGATGACCTAGAGAGCTATTTCTCTATACTATTACTATTTTGTTCAGCACTGCTTTGTTTGTATGAAAAGTCTAAGCTAGCTGTATTGCAGCATTCATTACAACCATCATACTAATAATGACTATCAAACATATGCTCATCATATTACCCAGGTTGCTGCCTCACCTGAGCTGTATCCCATCCTGATCAAGAACGAGAGCGTAGTCAGCATGCTTGGCTTGGTGACGCATGAAAATACAGACATTTCGTGTGCAGCGGTAGAGCTTTTGTCTGAAATGACCGATCCTTCAGGTATACATACGTTTAGAGTTTTTAGAAAGCTACATCTATATGATATGACAGCCTGTCCTATGTCTGAAATATGGATTCTGTGATGAAGTTATATCTGATGCATGAGTATCATGTGAATAACACTCGTCTATTGTACTCAAATCGACCCTCACTATTTTTCTTCAATAATTTCGTGCATTCCCACAGGCACATCAGAGGATGATTTGACCTACATACGCATGATAATCGCCGCTTTCATGGACTCTCAGGGCCTTGAGCTGGTAGTGCAGAATCTGAAGAGGCTGGACGAGAGCAACGAAGAAGAATCTGATGGCGTTAGTAGCACATACACCCTGCTTGAACACGTATTCGAGGTTTCCCCTACAATAACTAGCACCATATGCGCGCACACTAACATATTAGAGAGTCTAGTAGACAGGGTGAAAGTAAAATCATTCGCGCCCAATAAGCTGCATGCGAGCGAGATTCTGTCTATATTGCTCACTTCCAGCTCAAGTGTCGGTATTGCTAACGATCAGGGGTTGGATAACACCAGCAGTAGCAGCGGCAGCAGCAGCAGTAGTAGTAGTAGTAGCAGTAGTAATACTAATAATAATATTACCCTTGCGCTATCTATTACTGGCAGCTTTGACATAGTGGACAGCTTATTACAGGCCGTATCATACTACCGAAAGCATCCACCAGAGACTCAGGATGACGAGGAATGCTTGCACAACATAGCGCTTAGTCTTGCTATGCTGCTTACCAATACTACTGGACTGGAGAGATTTTTGAAGTCCGATGGAGTTGAACTACTCGTAGTATGTCTGAAGGCACGTACTTCTTGTGCGCTGTCAGCGGCAGCATTGAAAACGCTCTCGTTCGGCGCTCGTGTGCCCTCTATCTGCAATAAACTGATCGAAGAGGGTGGTCTAAAGTACGTCTTCCCGTTTTTCCTGGGCAAGGGCTTTTCTAAAAAAAACGCAAAGGGTATTGTTGACACCACATATAAAAGCGCTGATAAGCTAGTGAGTCTAAAGCATACCATAACGGTAGTATACATGCTGTGTATCCACATGTATGCCGATACCGCTAACGATGCGGGAAGCAGGCTCTTGGCGAAATTTCAGGAACACGACTTCATGAAGACGGATCGTTGCGTAGAGCTGTTCATGGTGTACCGGAAGAAAGTGCTCAATACCGAAGAGGTACGTTCTATAGAAACATTGAATAACTTCGGAGGGCTGTGTTCCTGTATCATGGCTATCATATCCAATACTGGATGGTACTCTAGCCAACGCACCTAACTATCCCAATAATAAATACCTCGAAACCACAATTTACAGGTACTGGCCACCGAGCTGCAAGAGCTCGCCTCCGCAGGAGAGGCTGGTGATAAGGAAAAATTAGAGTTATTCGAGGAGTTATCTGACGAAGCTGTGGTGTATGACAGCCGACTTGCGGGCGGGCTTGACGTGCTGCAAATGCTTTCGAGTATCCTCTTGTGTGTTTCTCAGCATTCAAAGGAAAATCTAGAACACGTTAAGGAGAAACTAGCGGCGGACGAGGTTGAAGTGGAGGAGGTGTGCGCCTATGTAAATGAAAACCTCTCGTATCTCGAAGAGGAGGGAGATGAAGAGGGGACTGGTGCTTTCAAGAAAGAGGATGGGGCTGATGTGTTGGTCAAGGATGTGTTGATCAATTGGCTGCTGAAAGTGCAGGATGCAATCACGGAGGCCTAAACGTTGATAATATTCATAAAATTAATAACAGTATGATTCATATCGCTTGACAACCGATCCGCGCTTGTACTAGAAACTGTATGCTGTTAAAGCTGACTTTCTTTCTTTTATCCGTCATTTACATCAATTTTGCATGACGAAATTACTTCATTTCATGATGATTTCTACCATTTTTATTGACGTGCTGTAGAACGCACGTAGGACTTCCAAGAGGCTTGAAAGCTCAATTGTGCACTGTATATTGTAGAATACGCTTTGCAAAGGCAATATCCAATAATGAAAATGCTACGGAGTACTGGTTTGGTAGTAATTTGGTGTTATTTTCAATTATGTGTTGCCTATGTGGGCCAAAAGCCTCGAGCTCTACAATTTGGTATCATCAGTGCTTACAATCAGCATATAGAACAATTTGACAGAAAAAGTGTAGTCAATTCACAAATAAATGAACCCGAATCTGCAGGAAATAATAAATTCATCTCAAAAATACCCAGGAACGGAGATAATTGTCAAGACATGGAGAATGTGACGCGGAGAAGAGACCTAATGCAACAGACGGACCAGAGGATAGATGAGGACGGATTTATAGATGATGGGGAAAATATGGCCAGAAAACATGAGCTCGATATGGAAGTGGGAAGCGTATTAGATAGGGTAAACGAGGAAATAGCTCTGTTCAAACCTGCTGCTTTTCGCCCCGACCGAAACACTCTGTCCGTGGATTTCACACGGTCAAACAAGCCGTATGTGGATCATACGCTGCAGGTGAGTACACTTATGTTATCTGTTGTGTTTTATCTTTGAGAAGCGCACACGAATTTTTGCCGGTCATTTTTGGTAGCTTTTTCAAAGCTCTGATATAGCTCTAACTTATATTTAAATACCATGACTCGCACCAAATGATCAATACTCATGTCGGCCTTACATCAAAAATAATTTACAATACTCCGATTACCTCCGCAATTAACGCAGAAATCCCATCTGGAACGTGCGAGCGACGATTGGGGCGCATCTCAATATCTTCAATCCATGACAACGCTAGAATCGAAAATAGGATATCAGAATCGACAATCTTTATCGATTGTATCGACTACAGGGAATGAAACCAGAGCTGAAATGGATGCTACCTTTCCCAATGACGTGCATTTGATGGTCCAGGGGCTGCGGTCGAAAACAAGAACAGCATCGCTGCACTACTTACGGATGACGCTTGGGGTTATAATGGATCCTAGACGAACCATTGCCAGATCGGGAATTGATGGCGTGAATGCAGGTACAGTCACTGCAGATGATGCGAGTACTAGTAACAACACAAGTAGCGATATAGTGTATCTATCACACAAAGAGTTATACACGATCCTATCCTCCCTGTTAGAAGCTAGAGCGGACGCACGCACGTCTAGCGCGGTGTACGCTCGCTTGGTTAACATGGATGTACGTTTGTTGTTGGATTGGCTTCAAAGGGATGCATGTCCACACCGTTATTTTTTTATTATTGATGTACTATATATATTCCTCTATCTGGAGTGCCTTATTGCCGTGCTATAGATAGGCATGGGAGGACTCATCTTAAATTATTGGTAACATTCTACATTGTAATTACACCAATAATTTTCCCCAAACATCGCCAATATCACAGGTACTTGACTCAGAACTTGTGTATGTGTGCATTCGACAGGCGCTGAGGACGAAGCAGCCTGAAATAGCGTACGTTATTCTTAGACAGGTATTTCTCGGGCAGCAGAAAGAAGGATATCTCGACGCAGACACCATTAACAACAATGGTTATAATGTCATCACTGGCCCTGCTGGTACCGAAAGCTCGAGTGGAAGTGATAACGAGCCTACGGTTACCCTCTTCAAACGTCCGGACAGGGCGCGGTTCATGTATGAACATCCAGCTGGTGCTAATGGTTGCATCAGCAGTACCTATAATCCTTGTAATCCTAGGAGTGCTGGTAGTAATGATAGAGCTAAAGACAGTATGTTTATAAGCTGTTGTGCGCGCAATGTATATTTGGATACTGAAACTGTTGACGAGATAATCGACGATTTGTGTTACGTGCGAAAGATAGACGAGGCTGCAGATATTGCATACCTTATACACACCCGTCAACTCGGCTGCGATATTTATAAGAGCTCTGACTACAGTACTAACAGTACAGGTGTCTTTGGATCGCGAGGATTTAGCGACCTTGCAGCTTTCGATGCTGGGTATGTAGGTAAAACTGCTGAGGTTTTTGATAGTAATGGTACTGCTACTACTACTGGTACTGTAACTGACGCCGGTTATACTGGTAATATTCATAGTAGTTCTGACAAAAAGAGATGGATAGTACAACCCTCTGGGGCAACTTTCGGTACAATCGCCGTAGCAGCCGGAAGATCATTCAAACCTGAAATAATGATGCGCATGCTAAAGTATGTGGACGATGAAATGAAGCACAATGGACTGGTGTGTTTCAGTGAACATCTTTTCATCGCCCTACTTAACATATGCGCATACTCAGGGTACTACCAGTACGTACATCTAACTAAGGGTTTTGAATAGTTGTATGACTGAGGTCTTAATTCAACGATGAGTAGGTCATGAGAAAGGTTGCATGTATCTTCACAACAGTTTTGGTTATCATGAGTATTCATCACGGCTATCTCACTCACATTGCCCCTCATCATCGATCACTATCATTCTCTTCACAGATACGCCCAGCTGGTGTATACCTCATATGAGAATTGCTTTGGTATTCCACAACTAGAGGCTTACGGTCTATTGCTCCAGTCTGCGGTTGTAGTGCCTCCAAGCATTACGACTAATACCACTAGAACGGATAATACTGGTAGTGCTTCATATAGCAGCATCCCTTACAATTCGGGCAATCCAGGCTCAATCACGTACACCCTTCCCGCTACCATCCCTGCTACTGACGTGCAGAAGATCCGCGCGGTGGCGGATTATCTGGTTGAATCAAGCAAATGTCTATCCAATAATTTGTTACCAGGGCTAATTCTTCAGTTCTTTTGTCGGATAGGAGACAAAACTGCGGCATGTGATTTTTTCGATAAAGTTGTGAGAGCGCAAAAAGACGCGGTTATGCGGGAGGTGCGTACATACGGCAAATTCCCTGACTATATTTGGTCCATAAAAAAAAAACGCATACAAACAATCACAATCTCATACATTCATCTATACATACACACGACATGCAGGAGTACGAGAACGGGCGAAAGAGTGTGTTGGCATCTTCAGTGGGAGGCACTACCAGAAGCGGAGCGAAACAAAAAAGTGGTAATGATGGTAGTGGTGATACATATCACGTCCTCACAGCACACAGTCTGCTCGCTTATTCTGATCTTTTGACAAGCGAGAAGGATTGGTGGTTGGGGAGTGCTTTGGTGAAATATATGGAATCTCAAAACCTGCTGCCTTTCAAGTCTCTATTGGAACTAGTACGAGCGGAAAATGCTACTCGTACGTTAGGTGACTTGACTGCTAATACTGGCAATGCTGCTTTTTTTAGTGATGCTAGTAATACAGCAGCTATTGCTATAAGTGAGATTTCTGGTAGAAGGAGTCGTATTAGTAGTTCTAAAAGTACAACAGATAAAATCGATAATGGAGCTAGCGTTGATAAAGGTTTTGGCAGAACTAGCAAAACGGACAGTAGTAATAGCACTCGCCGAATTGTACTACCGCACGTCACCAAAATCACTCCCTTCGACGAAGATTCGACGACGCACGACAAGCTACTCTCACATGTAATGCCGCCCTTAGTCCATAATGGCGACATGAAGCATTTCTACTCGTCCGAGATAATTGGCACGTTTCAGGACCCACTATACGTAGAAGAGTTGTTACGACGATGCAAAGATTGTGCGGACACTTTTTTTCTTGTGAAAGTTAAAGAGACCGACGACGTTTCTGCTAGCACCGCTTGTGCTGGGTCTGGTCATCCTAGTAATGATAGTAGGAGGACAAGGCTAGATGTAATATACCCCGTAGACAGCGTTAATGTGTACGAGCCGCAAGTCCTTCAGATGCTGAGCCACATTCTTTGGCTTCTGAGGCAAAACGCTACCTCTGAAAGTATAGCTAGTAAAATCAATATTGCTGGTAGTACTGACGATAAGAATGCGAATAGCACGTATCTTGACGTCAGCAATACCTTGATATACGAAGATGTATTTGATGTTGTAGACAAGACCGTTCGTACGTCTTCCTATGCGACGGTAGGTCAAAACAGCGACATATTTGAGACTATACGCGCCATTTTAAGAGAAATGCACGTTGATAGAAGGACTGGGAAAGCTTTACATGTTCAGAAAAGGATAGCATCGTACAAACGAATCATCGACGACTACTTGACGTTGGGCAAAAATCAGCGAGATTATTATTATCATTTAGACAAACAGAGTGCAAAAAGCCAAAATGCTTTGACTAAGAAGTCCTGGGCCACAGAAGAGGCACGTACGCCGGACGTTACCGGTTCTGAGGAAAACGCGTTTGCTGTGATTGATAGGATTACGGTACTCATTGAAGATATGGTCGCTCCTCTACTTGGTGGTAATAGTACTAGCAGTGATCATTATAGTGATACTCCTGCCGACGAAAATTTGATGTTGAGTATGCATATTCTTGATGCGGCATACGTGCGCGACGTTATAGCCTTTGTCACACGGGTTGGAAACGCTTTTGGGGTTCGTGTTATGTGATTGAGTTTTTTTTTGAAAGGCTACAGTTCTGCAGTATCAATAATGACGTACTATAGATGTAGCTCTGGTATCTTATGTACTAAGCGCTTCATTTAAAAGACCACACCCATATTATTAATAAAATATTATTACGAGCCATACCACTCATTCACTCCTCAAATCTTACTATTATCACCACAGAGCTGCGCTGACGGAAAATACAGGTTATTCAAAGGTACAGATGCGAAGGCATCGCAGCAGTACCTTATTTTTAAGATATTCAAGCTGCTCACTAAAGTCCTCACAGGTGGTGCATATACTAGTAGTAACGATAGTGCCACCCTTAATCCCGACAGGAATGCAAAGCTAGTGGTGCACTGCTTGACAACCCTCATTCGAGGGTTAACACCATCGCATATACAACCAGACGATGACCCAGCATCAGCAGAGTTCCAAAAAAAGGGGAGAGTGGACATCCGTAATGTGTTGGCATATATTGAAAGGGATTTATCGGTTTCTCGAGAGTTTTTTACCAGTAACACACACAAGCTGGTGATAAACAATTTTTTTATGCATGGGTTGTCTGAAGAGGCAAAAGCATACTTCGAAAGCTTAGAGCAGAATGTAGGTTCTATGATGGATGCATCAATATATGAAGAGCACATAACCCGCCTATTGAGAATGGGCGATACTGTCTCTGCACTCAGAGTGATTCAATTGCTGGAGTTGAAGCATGGGTTGAGAAATCTCCCAGAAGTGCCACTTCCAGGTTATACTTCCACCCCTGACATGACTAGTGCTGGTACTGCTTGTGTTAGTACGAGCAATATTGGCGAAACTGACAGCATCGCAGCCAAAGAGCTGAACAATCTACTTAGCAGCAATACGAGAGAAGCTACTCCGGATGGGTTAAATGAAGTTCATTTGGATTCGATCATTGACCGGCAGTTGCAGATGAGTGCTGATGATGTTGATAACACTGGTAGTATTGGTATTACTTGCGATACTGGTAGAACTGAACGAAGTTCCTCTGTATATGCAGGTGGGACGCCACCAGACCTGCGCCTATTATACTCAACCTTGTACAGCAAGGTTATAAATGTGTACCGCATGAGCAGCAGAACCGCAGACGCAAAGGACTTGGTTGGCGTAATGAGAAAAAAAAATCTCACTGTAGATGTGAGTCAGGCACATTCTCTGATGGACCTGGAGTTGAAGAGTAGAAACCCTTACGGAGCAGTGGAACTGTACGAAAGTTTTTTCACTTCGTGCTCGCCACGCAGTTTCGGCGATAACTTCGATGACAAGGCACCCGATGTCAAGGCTGTTACAGCCCTCGCCAAAGCCTTAGTTCGCATTGCATATCCCGATGAGCTCACAAGCACTTCCACTAGCGATACTAAAGTCCTCAGTAGGTTGAGAAATATGCATGATAGGATATTTGAGGATCTGTGCACCGCTGAGGAATGGGAACGGCATCGAAACAGTGTGGGATTCAGTGAGATTGAGGATGGTTATGGCTCCATTGGCATACTCGTATCAAAACGCGATTCTGGAAGTGCTCTTGGTTGTAATGACACGTCCGCATCCGTAGTAAAGCTCTTACCAGCAAAGGTTGTGAGCAGGGCATGCTTCGCCTTGCCTTATATCCGTCTGACCATGAGGCACCTACCAGAGATGAAAGCATCATTCCGGACACACAGCGTACTATACGGTACTATGTCTAGATTTGCTCGACTGGCAGCGGATGCTGGGGACCTGAGGTTGGCGTGCGATATATTCTCACTAATACCGCACAATGAGCGCAGGCACGTAAGCCAATTACTTGACCAATAGTGTTCTACAGATACGTGCAGTACACCGCAAATATCCCACTCTAACACCACATCTAATCAATACTACTCTATCATCACCCTCCCCTTTTTTTTCGAAAGCAGATCTGTACCCTACGCCATTTTCGCATTGAAGGCGATGGAAAATCTCAGACCAGAGCTGTCGCTTTTTCTACTTTTTGGAAAGCGATTCGGAAACCCTTCCCTGGGTAGTACTACTGATGCTGAAAATATCAGTATGGATAATATAGACCAAAACCTAACCAGTCAAAATATGCACACTAACGCCCCAGTAGAAGTGATCGCATCCTCTATAGCATGTCTGGCGAACTCTGAAGTAGGTATGCATAAAAGGGCATTGCAATTAGAAAAGAGCCTGTACGTGCGGTAAACTAGTTATATTTCGAGGGCTATATCATAAGTATAATATTCAACCATGAATAGTCTATGAAACCTCAACTGAAGCGCACTCATAATAACCCTCAAAAATCTATCGAACGTCATAGTTATATGGCTCTGAATGCTAAGGCGAGGCAGCTGCACAGCGTAAGGCAGAGGGAGGGCAAGAAAGCTGCTGCTGGTACTGCTGATAGGGATTCTTGGGATGCTCGCACAACAGATACTATTGCTAATTCTAGTAATACTAATAATACCAGAGGAAACATGAAACCCCACTTGCTGCTTGGCACTTGGGCAATTTCCCACCTACTGCTCGCGGCTGCTGCCATGTGTGATCCTGAGGTGGGTATACGAGTTTTTAGTGTGTTGCACAACAACAGAATCATAAAAAGAGACAATAGTCACGAAAAATATGAGGGGACCCTGGGCTTGCAATTGACTGATTTGGATGTAAATCTTTTGCTTGCATCTTTCCTTAGATATGACGTAAAACAACATTTATCTATTGGCAGTACTGCTGATACTGTCAATACAGAAAACACTAGCAATATCGACATAATCAGATCGTTTGTTGTGCGGGCGGTACTGCAGAAGACTGTTAAAACACAGCTGCACTCGTACGTTCGCGATCTCATTGAAAGCGCGGCCATACAACAGGTGCGTATAACGGTTAGAATTAGGATTAGTGATTTTTAGAAGGGCGTTTCCTATACCATTGATATGAAATTCAATGCTGATGGGTTTGTATAAATTATTGAATCTAGTTCTAGCACACACACATCTGGTTTTATGAGCATACAAACAAAAAATATGCTAATTTGCCTCTTTACGTCATCCGACAGGGAAAGTTTGGGGATCTCTACAATGACCTCCTCTCCCTTCCATCTGCAGCAGGTGATATATTGCACGTCAAGGCGCCTATAGAGATGGAGGGTAGTCACGGTTTTTACGCTATTCTGATGGCTGATGCAGATAATGTTGGTAATGCTGGAAGTACCGGCGATGTAAATACCGGTGATGCTGGCAAAAGCGACAAGAGTACGTCAAGTACTGATAGTAGTAATGCTGTTGTAGACAATACCAACGACACCCACAACTTCAGTTCGGGTTACAGCGAAGGACCTAAATCAAAAAAAGAAAATTGCGACGACAAGGGAAACTCCATCAATTTCCGAAGTAAAGGTGTCTTGGAAGACAAAAAATATATGCCAATGATCGATGTGAATGGGGATAAAGTAAGGGCAGATGTATTGCCCAGGTACCAGATGAGCGATTTTTCTCTGAAATCAGGGGGTTTAGTTGACAGTTTGCGCACATTGCACGTTAATGGGGATGTAAGTAGTATGCCGACCCAACCTACTCCTGGGCCGAGACACCTGCAGAACGTGCGATCACTTCAGACTGCGCAATCTCTTCGCATGGACAGACTTGCATTTAAAAAAAAACACAGGGTCTGGCCCAAGTTCGTCCGTACACGGAACAGCGGTGAAACTGTTGACACACTGGGAGAGAATGGAGGATTGATTAGCGCAGATTTTTCCGATTTTTCCGATACTTTCTCTGATGGCGACAATGCGGTGGGAAATTTGAGCAGAAATTTGCGACAGATGGAGAGAAAGAGGATTCTGAAAAAGAAGGGGAGCGGTAGATGAATGGATAGGCAACAAACGAATAATCCATGACTTACACATGTTCAGAGTATAAATTATGTCAAAATCAAATTTATCAAGTATTTTTCCCTTCTTACATAACATATTACAGTTATATAACTACCTATGGGATATTTATTACAGCTAGTTTTATTACTACTAGTTAGTGCTTATAAGCTTATGCATTCTTTGCCTCTTCTAGAGCGGCAGCCTTCTTCGCGGCCTCTTTCATAGCCTTGTGCTCAACGCGTTTTGCGGCCTTCTCCTTGCGGGCGGTAGCCTGCTCAGTAAGTAGTTTTTGTCTCATGGTCTCCGCCTTCTTACTGTGGATAGTTTCCATTAACACACGCTTATTCTTGAATTGGTTACCCTTGGAAGCGGCATAAAGTTGGTGGTAAAGATGCTTGTCGATCTTCTTGCTCTCTCTGTATTTTCTTAACAGACGACGTAGAACTCTTTGTCTGCGCATCCACAGGACCTTGACGGGCATACGCGCATTCATGGTACCCTTGCGCTTACCATAGCCGGTGTGGCGTCCCTTGGCTTTTGCGGACATGTGTCTCTGGTGACGAGACTTTGAGTGGATGGACATGGGCTTCTTTACGATGAAGCTGTCCTTGATGAGCTTGCGCACGGCTTGACGACTGTTCGCATTGCTTATCTCGTTGGTCTCAAGGGGATCGAATTGGACCTGGTGTAGATGAAAATAGATGGGGTATTAGAGGTTAGTTTTCGGGATTATTGTATTATCGGAAGGAGGAGCGATAGGACATAAACCAGTCCTGCTGCAGCTAATAGGCATTAAACATGCTACATTACTGCAAGTTGAATCACAAAATAACGCTAATGTGGAGTGTAATAACAAAACACAATCTCTATCAGCTTCGTATTGTTCCACGCAGTTAAATTCCTGTCGCCCGTCCTTTACACGCAACCACTTATTCAGAATACTTACTCTTCCCTTTCCGCACTTAAGAACGGTGGCCGCTAGGCGCTTCTGTAGCTTTAGAGATACCATTATGTATTATAATCTATTTTCTGACTATTTTGGCTGGAGCCATCTAATTTTCTGGCACTCTGCATCGCGTTTCGAAGTAGAAGCGAACGTCAAATTAAAAATTGTTTTTGTTTTGAAATTGAGTGTATGTGTTTGAGTAATTTTGAATACTTTGGCTCAAGATGGTGAATTCATATATCTTGGTATGGCTTCTATCTCTCTGTCTAGGAGTTGCAGGCGTCTTGGGATTCCAGAAAGATGCCAAATGGGCCGATTCTTATTGTGATTTGCTGCAGCAGTCTTTAGCGCCTGCTGGTGCCTCCTTTTCCAACTCTCAGGAGTACCATAGAAGAAACGTGAAAAACAATCGCTATTTGGCTATGCTGCGGTCAGTGAATAATACTGCTACCTCCTTTTTTGAGGACTTCATGCATGCTGCTGCTCCATACACTGCTAGTACTGAAACGAGAAAAGAGGGCCCTTCTTTAGCCATAACCATCATATCTAGAGTTACACCACATATACACAGCTATGCCGCGTACAGCTCTTTTCTGCAGCTTGCGTATGCGATGAAGAATGGATATATTTTAAAACCTTTCGTACCTGACTCGACTGCCAATGATTTCGAGTACCACCGTAAACTTATACCGTTGCTGGAAACATTGGACGACAGACGCACAATATCCTCAGACTACGTGGTGTGGATGGACGCGGACTGTGTTGTACTGGACATGCATATGAGGATAGAGGCCATTGCGGCAAGGTGCGTGATCATTTTTGGTCTCTACATGGCTATAATTCTGTACCATTAGTGTTAAATACAGTACTGAGTGGTGAATATCAAAAGCTGATGTAGCGCTGCCAGTTGTTATAGTATCGTGAAGATATACAATCACCATACTTATGAAACCTTTGAAACATCATCCATCGCATGAGACAGGCACCCGAAGGCCCACATTCTCATGAGCGCTGGTACGTTATGCAGGATGATATACATCCACACATTAGTATATGAATGATCGCATTTAGTTTTCTTATTTCCATCCTTCTATTCGTGCTCACAGCAACCCGAAATACGCAAACATACCCTTTTAACCATACACCCATGCACTTCAGATGCGAGTAACGAGGGAAATACTGGCATGATCATCGTGCGAAACAGCGCCTTCTCCCGCGCATTTTTGAGGGACTGGGTCGAGTTTCGGACACAGACCCCTACAGAGCAGCAGGGCCTTTCACGAGTTTTACATGCGTATAGGGAACGAGAGCAGAAGCGTGCCAATCGATCCGGGAAAAAAAACAGGAAACATCGAAGTGATAATAGTGGCAACATTGATCATTACGATGGCTATGAACTAGACAAATTAAACGTACGGGTAGTTATTCTTCCAGCCAATATTCTAAATTCCGAGGCACCAGCAATGTCCCGCCAACTGCCTTCTCACCAAGTGCGTTATTGGTATCTTCGATGGTGACGTGCAATGGGCCTCCAAATAGTGATATGTGTATTTTTTTGACTTGATCGCGCTGTATTTACATACTGTTAGTACGAATGACGTATGTAAATCTTTCTCGTGCACGTTTTCATGAACATGCATTCCAATCTGTGTACTAACCCTAACCCATCAAATAACACTATTTTTTTTATCAGGTGCTCCATCTCCCAGCCGAGAGTGCGGATTACCGACGTGCTGTCTTTTCTCTGGGGGCCAAAACAGTATGTTCAAGTCATATCGCTGATGGCGGCACTCATGGTAATATTGAAAAACAGCTCGGCCTTGCCCAGCCCATACTTCTGAAAATAGCGGTTGATGTATACGCGCACAGTGCGACCACGGAGCTGGACAGTGCCTTGCGTCACATCCGCGATTCTGGCAATCCTGGTAATACTAATGGTGTTGCTATGAGCAGAAATATCACTCCCGATCTTCACGTTTTGCGGCAGGCTGCAAGCAAGGCTTCATATGCGCGCATCTCGCACGACGGCGGGGTGGAGTCCTCCTATACGTACGTCCTCCTATTATACGTGCTAATGCATATATACATTATACATTTTTGTGATTCTGTCACATAGTTAATCGTGCTAACTCTTACTCCTTGTATCTATTACTGTAGCATGGCCATACGTCGCGCGGCGTATGTGCGCATGCGGGCCATTGTGGGACGAGAACGTGCGATAGTGGCGCGCTTTGACCGTATACGTGCGTCAGAGGCAAGAGAAGGCAGGAGTAGCTCAAACACCAAGAGGGTTGGTCGGGACAAAAAAAAAACAAAGGGCACGATAAAGCATGGTATGATGACCATAGACGATAGCAGCAGTACTAGTGCTAATTTTCATACCGATACGAACTGGGACTACGATCTTACGGAGGAGGATGTGCAGATGTACGTTTATTGGCAGAAATGTGGTATCAGAGGGCAATATCGCTATAACATTATTGTTGTATTCAATGTTGAGTGGTGCATTCGAGGGGCTCGATTTATCATGTGTACATTTCTTTCTTTATAGTCGTTTCAATAATAACACTTAGTTATCTTCACAACAGTTACCAGGACTGTGTGAGGCACAACAACGTCTCCCCACCCCACGGTCATAAAGGTATTAAAAGAGATGTAAGCAATGATAGTGGCGCCGCTGAAATTTCCTATTGTGTGTCCCAGCGCATAGACGCACTTACTGAGAGCCTTCCGGACCGCTTAAAGTTGCTAGCAGAAGTGGCTTTCGACTATCTCACCGCACTGAACACGTACGAAAACGAGTCGTATATGCGGGAAGACTGGGATATACGTTCTATAGACACGGAGTTCGGGCCCTCGATTCAAGAGGAGGGGTTTACGTACTCAACGGACTGTTCTCTATCTGTGAAGAATAATAAACATGGAATAGTGGAGCGGAGAAGAGAAAAAAATGAGGAGGAACAGGACGTGTCCTTGTATTTGGACGAGCTACTAGTATACCTGATGAGCATAGTACATGCGACACAAAGGGCTCTGGTGCAAGACATGCAGGCAGGACTATTGACGGAACTATCATCCATGGCTCTGCAGGTGAGTGGCTATTAAACTTCATGCATAGCACAACGGCATCTATAGCACGTCGTGAATTTTGAACTTGACGTGTTGTAGTGGCTATAGACTACACTATACAGTGACTGCGACTGTGTTACAATGGTTTGCGCCTTGACCTCCCACCTGACAGTTATACTTATATTATTTTCACTTGCATTGTATCGATTATTTCTGCAGAGAGGAGACATACACGTAGGGCTCAGGTTTGCCAATACCGCTATCTTTGCTTTCGATGCCCTACAGAGCAATGGTGGAGACATACGAGCGCATTCCCATGCTCTAGCGCTACAGGTGAGTATATATCTATGAATCATGGCCTGTCTCCGTGTCTCCGTACAGCGATCATGTATCTACATGCTAATATGCATAACTCCTTCCTTCCGTTGTATCATTTCTTGTTAGGGAGCGGCCCACTGTCAGAACGCACGGTATACGGATGGCTTGAAGAGCTTCGAACGTGCGATAGACATGGCTGTAGCGCACGTCAAGGATAAGCTACACGTTTCTCTCATCCCCAAGTACTACAATGCCGCGATGTGTATGCGTGAGAGTGGTGCAGTGAACATCGAGGGCACGAAAAAAATGCTTTCGTTGGTAATACGTGCGTGTGCGCGAGATACACGGGATAGAGGGGAACAGACAGGGGAATATGTTGCTTATTGCGAGATGGCAATTTATTGGAGGAACGAAACACAAAAGAGTGAGTTGTAACACGACGTATGCTGTGTTAAAAGAAGACTGTTATGTATTCCTTTATATTATGTTGTTAGTGTAAGTACTGAAAACATTGTATATAATCCGACGATTACCGGTTGTATTTATGGTCTTGCTGTACATCTGTATCCTATATGAATACTATGTATGCATTACTATGTATGCATTACCCTATTGACGTCACTGCTCATTGAGCTTCTTCATCCTCTGCATCCTCGTCATTAATCAATAGCGCATTGATGTTTAGCTTGCTGCTGCGGCAAAACCTACAGTGGTAGCGATATTTGAAGATAATAATAAGTAAGATGATTGTAATGAACATCCTTGATAACCAAGGATGTGGTAAAACTAGATAAGACGTTTTACACGAACTATTCAATGTAGAATGAGACATGAGTGGTGTAGTGCTATAGCCCTCGAAGTCAGTCCTGACACTCCGATTTACATACTCGTGGATCTCCAATACCCTGGCTCTATTCCTTGCTCTATCCGCTGCCATATTACCATGCACAGTGTTCTGATACTCTTTAGTCTCGAGGTTTCGAGCCTCATCTTCCAATTTTAGAATTTTTCCGATGTGAGCGTCATGCGAAAGGGATAGGACACCCATGCAGCTTTCCTTGTCCATTAACAATGTCATGGCTTCGTCGTCTAAGTAGTCTTCTGATAATTCTTCCCTGGCCAGGCGAGACATCTGTAGAGATATTGGTTATAATGAGGGGAATTGTTGGTACTACGATTAGGTATGATTACCATTTTATTGTAGAATGTAATATAGATACAGTCATCTTAGCTCACCATATATATTACGTACGAGGTCAACTATTAATGCCCCTATATCCGTGAAAAATTTCTCCTCCATAGCCTCAATAGCTCTGAAGAAGGTCTGTTGCATCTCTAATGCTACGTTCTTCATTTCGTTGAGTCTATTATCGAAGTCATCAACTATCGTGTCGAACTTCTCTACCTGTGCGAGTTCTAAAGTCATAAGTTCATCGCACACCATATCCAACTCTGTGTGGCATGCACAGGAAAGGGCGAGTTAGATACACGTGCCATGAAGTTGAAATAAGATATCGCACCATGCTTGAAAGAAACACACTACACACGCTATGCACATACCTGTTGTCAGGGTACCCACCATAGTAGCAACCTGTGCACAAATATTGGTTATGTGTTAGTATCATAATTAGATGCCTGCATACAGTGGGTCTTATATTAGAGATGCAGTAGAGATACAGCCTGCTATGGTTCAACCATGTACATACCTCATGAGCCGGATAAGGGTTCTCTTTTCCATGACCTGCGTCGCTGGTTAGCAACAGCACCAAATCTTTATTCTTCTTGGTGAACGCGTCGATCAAAGATGTGCTCTTGGCATCGTCGGTCGACCTGAGAGTCTGTACGGTACTATCGAACTTGCTAACCTCTTTTGCTCTGGTTTCGTATCTGCAATGGTGATATGTAGGGATCAGTATGAGCATTAAGGTTGTAATGAATGTTGAAGATAAATAGATAAAAAGAAGAG
>JACLAB010002351.1_pt1 | contig 25711 bp, 15 predicted proteins | sample 8027921 | NCBI WGS metagenome assembly JACLAB01 (sample SAMN15725117, study PRJNA655200) | protist metagenome | isolation source: fluorescence activated cell sorting (FACS) single amplified genomes of... | place: USA: West Boothbay Harbor, Gulf of Maine | collected 2000-07-19
TCGGTATCCATGGTCGGCAAGCATTGACGAGACTTCGGAGAGTTGGCGTAGCACTGCTTCAGCCGCTTGAGCTGAGACTTCCACGAAGCGACCGCAGCGGCCGGATCGGAGGCGCTTCCATCGCACGCCCCAGAGCATCCTTGCGGACACGTAGACTGCGTGTACGCGTCCGGGTCCGCGAACGACGTCGACCCCGGCGAGCACCCGACGCTCACCCCGCCGCCGGGGCCGCCGGTGTTGAGCGCCGCGCACCAATTTTCCTTCGCGTACTGACACGTCGATCCGGTTCCATCCGTCGTCACGCCGTACTCGACGCAGTAATCTCCGGCGACATCCGCCATCTCCTTCGCGAAGACGGCCATCATGCTCAGGCAAAACGCCACCATGAGCGCCGACAGCGCGAACAGCGCCCAGCCCGTCCTTCGTCCCGCGCGCACGACCTCATCGTCGCTCACGCGCACGACGGTCGTTTGTCCACTCTCGACGTCCGCCATCGCGACCGTCGCGGCGCGCGTCTGCGTTTCGCGAATTCGCGTCGTCAGTCTCGTGCATTCGCTCGGTGGCCGCGGGCGACGCGCGCGCGAACGCGTCGCGTTCGCGCGTCGCGCCGCGCGATCGAGCCGCGACGGGCGCGCGATGCGCGCGCGCGCGTCGTCGTGGTTTTTTACGCACCCGCGAGACGCGCGCGAGGGGTCGCGCGCGCGCGAGAGTGCGGTCGGGACAGCCTCGCGACGGCTCGGACGGTGTCATGTATGTATCACACTCTTTCCCCCGGCGAGGCGAGGGGGCGCTCGCGCGGGCTATTCGAGACGTTCGAGCGCGGATGCGGCGAGAGCGGCGGCGTCGGCGGCGAGAGCGTGGATCTCGCGCTCGGGAGACGCCGCGATGGCGTCGTTGAGCGCGGCGAGGGCGAGGCGGAGGTGGTCGGCGGCGTCGGCGCGCGAACGGGCGCCCGCGGCGGCGGGAGGGGTGTGGGCGACGCCGAGGGCGTCGTTGATGCGCGCAGACGTCTCGCGGAGGACGGAGGCGGTGGAATCGCGGTGCGATGGAGTCGACGGAGTCGCGGCGAAGATTGAACCCGTGAATGGGTCGTCGTCGTCGTCGTCGGCGGGTGCGCGTCGCGTCGCCGCGGGCGAACGCCGCATCGTCACCGGCGAAGGAACGCGCAACGTCAGCGATTCCACGCGCTCGATGACGCCGTCGCTCGGTCGCGAGGACGATGTGTCTTCATCTTCCCGTGCGTCGTCGTCGTCGTCACCGGCTTGGACGCTCAGACTGTCGATGCTTCCGTCCACGCTGATGGAGTCGCTGTCCCAACGCGCGATCTGGACGCTCGGGGGTGCCTTCCCTCGAATATGCGGCACGACGAGACGATTCGGTGATGATCGATGCGGAGGCGGAGGCTTGCGCGACGTGAAGATCTTCATCCCATCCGTTTCATCGTACTTGAGTAATCCAGTGACAGCCATCGCCTTCGCACGCGCGATCATGTGTTGCATTTGAATCCCCGGCGGCACGTTTTGCAATCGACTTATCACGGCGCCGAAATCGTCGACGCTCAAGATATCGTTTCGCATCGTCATCAACACGCTCACCGCGATACCTTCGTAAAAGTCGCGACTCGACATCGTCTCTCCGTTCTCTCCGATGGCCGACAACGACTCGAATATCGCATCCCACAAAATCAAGACATCTTGACGGTGGAATTCGCGCCCAAAGCCGAGCCGTAACCACCGAAGCAAATACAGCTGCGGCTCGACTTCCATCTTGACTAACTTTTTCGCCAAATTTTCGTCCAACGAACGCAACGCGTTTTCTATTCTACGGAACGCCGCACAAATTGGCGACGTCGGCGTCGTGGCGTCTTCGTAATACGTCCCCAACGCCAACCGCTCGTCGTCCTGTTCGCCGCGAGCGTCTCCCATGAACGCCTCGAATAGCGCGTGCGCGTCGTGCTCGACGAATCGATAATCTCTCGACCCTGCGCTCGCAATTTCGCGCTCATCGTACGACGTCGTCGCGTACGATCCATCACCGTCGTCGTACTTCTCCTCATCGTCCCGACGATCCCATCGCACCGTCCCCGTCGCCGCCTTTGAATACTCGGCCGCTGAAGCGCGCGTCTCCAACACCATCGACGCCACCTCGTGCATCCCCTGCCTGTATCCTCGCTTCCCTCCGCTTCCACACGCGTGCGTCAGCAATATCCTCTTCAGCGCCTTCACGCACATTTGCGACGCTCGCACGGGGTCTTCGTTCGGTAATCGTTCGACGTCCATCGCGACGCTTCGCCGCGCGTCCTCGCTCGCCGCCGCGTCGACGTCATCCCCTCTCGCCCACTCGGCTCCGAGCGCGCGCGTCCTCGCGCGTTCGTACGCCACACGACGAAAGAACATCTCTTCTCGCGTTTCCTCGCCGAGCAGCGCCGCGCGCCAGGCGTCGTAGCGTCGTTGCGCCGCGCTCATGGGTCGACGGTTAGCTATGAATCAAATCAATCAGTCAATCGATCGCCCCGTTCGACGTCGCGTTCGCCGCGTTCGCCGCTCGCGCGCGTCTCGACCGTCACGCCGCGCGCGCGGCGTCGCGCTCGCGCTCGCGCGCGCTCGCGAACGTCGCGCGCGGCGCTCTGGCGGAACCGAGCGCGAGAGGTGCTCAGTTCCGCATTCGACGACGCGATGCTTCGCGCGCTCGACGCGTGATTCCGCGCTCGACGCGCGCGACGACCGCGGAACGCGCGCGTGGCGTTCGAGCGCGATGCAGCGCCAGAGCGCGCGCGGAGCGATCGGCGCGCGCGTGTTGAACGTGGCTGAGAAACCATCGGTGGCGAAAGAGATCTCGCGCGTGCTGTCGAACGGACGCGCGAGCGCGCGCGAAGGGACGTCGAGGTACAATAAGGTCTGGGAATTCCCGTACGAAGTGCGCGGTCGGCGGGTGACGATGGTGTTCACGTCGGTGACGGGGCACTTGAGTAATTTTGAATTCGCCGACGACAGGCACAGACGGTGGAACGGCGTCGATCCGCGAGAGCTGCTCGTGAACGCGGCGGTGGCGAAGAGGGTGCCGGAGGATAAGAGACAGGTGGCTGATAATGTGAAACGAGAGGCGCGAGGGTGCGATTCGGTGATTTTATGGTTGGATTGCGATCGCGAGGGAGAGAATATCGCGTTTGAGGTGCTCGCGGCGTGTCGAGAAGCGAATCGGGGCATCGCTGCGTTTCGAGCGCGGTTTTCGGCGCTGAGTCGGGGCGATGCCGATCGAGCGTTGATGAATCTCGTGGAACCGAACGAACACGAGTCTAAGGCGGTGGATATGCGCATGGAGTTGGATTTGAGACTCGGCGCGGCGTTTACGCGATTCAATACGTTGGCGTTGCAGCGCGCAGGCGTGGGGCTGCCGGTAGACGATAAAGGCAAATCGATCGTGTCGTACGGGCCGTGTCAATTTCCGACACTCGGTTTCATCGTGCAAAGGAAGTGGGACATTGATGCGCACGTGAGCGAAGATTTCTGGGCCATCAAGTGTTCGCATTCTCGCGAAGGCACAACGACGCAGTTTGAATGGAGCCGCGGAAGGTTGTTTGATCGTGCTTTCGCCTCTGCGTTGCACGACCTGTGCGTGCGCGCCAACTCTGCCACTGTCATCGACGTGGACGGGCAAGAAAGCAAACGTTGGCCACCGCATCCCTTGAACACGATTGAGATGCAAAAGCGCTTGAATAGAGTGTTGCGCATTTCCCCCGAGCAAATTATGAAGATTGCCGAGGACTTGTACAACGATGGCTTCATCTCTTATCCGCGCACGGAGACAGACAAATTTCCAAATGATTTCGATTACGATGGAACGCTGCGCGAGATGCATCAGCACCCGCAGTTTGGTTTTTACGTCGAGCGATTGACGACGGGCGGGCAGTTTCGACGACCTCCGGGCGGTACGAAGGATGACAAAGCGCATCCCCCCATCTACCCAACCAAGCTCGCCACGGATGCGCAGTACGCTCAAATGCGCAACAAAAACCACAACGCCCCTAAAGTGTACGAATTCGTCTGCAGGCACTTTTTGGCCACATGTTCACATCCAGCTGTGGCGTTGAAGACGCACGTCGACGTCGACATCGCCGGCGAAAACTTCCGTGCGACAGGCGTGATGATTCGTGAACGTAACTATTTGGATATCTACGGCCCTGGTCCTCCTGAAGGTCCACGGTTAGCGCCGACTTACGATAACTGGGGCAATAGCACGCTGCCTGTGTACACCCCAGGAGAACAATTTGTCCCAACGCTGAATTTACACGAAGGATCGACGAGACCTCCAGATTATCTCAGCGAGGTGGATTTGCTTTCGCTCATGGAGTCACACATGATTGGAACAGACGCTACGCAGGCGCAGCACATAGAAAAAGTAGTTGGTGAACGAGGATACGCTCGAAAGGTGGGCGATAATAGATTGATGCCGACAGAGCTAGGGGAAGCGCTGGTTCTCGCCTACGATCGGATGGGAGTCGCGGACATGTGGCTGCCAACGAAACGAGCAAAGATGGAAGCGGATGTAGACGCTGTCGCACACAATCGAATGGATCCCAACGCGGGTTTGCGACTGCATTTACAAACTATGCTGCAAGCTTACGACCGTGTCGCGACTGATGAAAACATGTTGACAAACACCGTCGGATCGTACATGAACGGGGGAGGTGGTGGCGGCGGAGTCGAGCATATGAATGGACACGTGAATAATGCGAGAGCAAACGTTGCTCAACAAATGGCGGGCGATGTGGTTGGTGTTGTTCGAGAGCGTTGTCCGAGTTGTCAAGGCGAATCCACGTTGCGATCGACGATAGGGGCGAGAAACATTTCAACATTCACGGTTTCGTGCGAGGCGGCACATTGTGCTCACAGAGTAGTCATGCCCAAGTGCACGCGAAACGTTACCATCGAACCCGAATCATGTCGATGTCAAAGTCAGTTACTGCTGTTCAAGTTTGCTCTCATCCACATGCCTGCGGGCCAGCAGCACATGCAACGTTGGAGCGGATGTGTATTTTGCAGTGGAGAGTTCCAGCAATTTTTGCGCGCTTGTCAAGCGGAAGAACAACCGGTCGCGAGAGTATCTCCCGTGCGTCAAGCCCCACCGCAAGTGAACGGTGCCGGTCGCGGAAGAGGTCGTGGTGGCCGAGCCGGAGGCCGCGGCGCTGCCGCAAACGGTGGGCGACGTAGAACGCGCGCCGAGCGCGACGGCAACGACAACGCGTGCTTCAGGTGCGGTGAACGGGGACACTGGGCGCAAAATTGTCCGAACGTCGATCCCTATTAGCCATGTCTCGAATGAGTGATTATTTCATACCGATACGATGAAGTGTGGTCGGTGACAAAAACGTGTTATGGATTCTATTAAATTGACAGGTTGGTGACAAAAACGTGTAATGGGATTTTACGAAATTGACGTCCTCCGTCGTCGCGGCGCGCGGTGCTCACCGTCTCGACGCCGTGGCCGTGGGGGCGGCAACTGTGGGGTCATCCGAGTCAGCGGACAACGCTTCCTCGACCTCGAGAGTGGTGTAGATTTGGTCAAGTCCAGTGAGCGACGGACGCATGTCGCCGGCGAGGTCGTAATAGAGACCGCCAAGGTTGAGGATTTTTCTCGTCGAATCGTCGAAATTTTGATACGCTCGGAGACCAGTGGGATATGTGGGAGCATCTGCGAGCCAGTCATTAGAAGGGTTTCGGTATCGATGCGATAAATCGTTCAGCAAACCGTCACCGGTGATGGAGGTGTACTCTGAGGCTTCTTGCGAATGGTCGTTTGAGCAATCAATGGTGACAGCGTACAGCGCGCCATCCTCTTGATAAATTTCAATGCGGACCATCTTCCACCCGTAGCCGACGAGCGACGCGAGAACCCATTGTTTGCGATACTTGGTCGGTCCCGTGTATGCGCCGAGCTTCCAGTCCCTGCTGTGCCAAGAACCTCCGGTGCCTGGATCGAACGACTGAGCGATGCCGTACATACAGTTGCCCATGTTTGTCGACTTGGAGCAAATGGTACCAGCCTTCACGATGACGCGACGAACGTCCAAATCTGGCCCCCATTGACCCTTTCCGGCCAGTAGGTGACCTTCCGCGTCGTTCGCGGCGGCGGCCCATGTCAAAAGATTATCGCCGCCAATACCATCGATAGCTTTAGTGACACTGTAATCCACGGGCGCGGAATCGCCAACGACGAGATTCTTGTACTGCATTTGACGCAACGCCAAGCCCGGCATATCAGCTTCGGCTTCTTTCCAGAATTTCGTGAGGTCATATCGCGAAGGGTCGCAAAAAACTTTGGTGCAGCCTCTGTATTGTTCAGTCGAGCCTTTGCCAAAGATGCGCCAGTCTCTGTTTGACTTTTCTTCGTATTCGTACCCCTTATTGAAACCAAACCTGTACCGCTTAGCGCCGATGATTTTTATGAACGCTCTCGGTGTGTCACCAACGGTGTCGATGTATATCTCCACCTTGACCATTTTCACAAACTTTCGAAAGTAGTCGACGCCGCCGGCGATCCAACGCACGGATTGCTTTGTCGGGTTGTGAGAGGTATCCATTTGTAACGCGACGCGCAGGTGCGGATTCAGTCCTGTCTCCTCTTCCACATTATTGGACTCATGGAACATCATAATCGTCATTGGCTTGACGAGGCGCGCGTCTCGCTGCTCCTGTAAGTCGAGCGGTGTCCCGTTCGAGGGAATCGTTCCCGTCAACGGCTGATTACTGTACGACGTATCGTGGTAATCAGCCGGACATTGAGCGTGGCAAGTACCGAAAACATACGAGATGTGTGATTTATCACGCTCGTTCTGGATGTTTCTGTTGAAGAAATCACCATATCGCTGCGAACACGTGGTGAACGCCAACGGCATGTTCTCGGTGCCCCTGCCGATTTCGTACAAGTAATCTCCCTGGTCATTTTCCATCGCGAATCCGAACTCCCAATCCGTACCATCGCCGTGTCCAGTCGTGTTTACTTGCCACGCATACAAACCATCCGCGATCTCTTCGCGCGTCATCTCGATCCCCTTGTCGTAATGGAAAAACTCGTGCGAGTTGTAGTTGTGCACCACCACCTTGCCGCTGGCGCGCTGCGAATTCCAAAAATCCTTCTCCCAGGCCCACTCCCGCAACTCCTGCGACAAGCAGTGATCGTACATCGTGAACGTTCGCGGGTGACGAATCTCCCCCGCCGTCGGCTTCGGCGGCAACAGCGTGCCCTTCTGGTGATGTCCTCGCCACCACGGCTCGCCGTCGTACGGCGAGTCGTCCCGGAATCCGAGCGCGTCCCGCCCTCGCCGCGCCGCCACCGCGATCACCGCCAGCGTCGCCGCGCCCGCGCTCGCGACGCCACCGATCCTCGCGCGCGTCCACGTCCGCGTCGTCTCCCGCGTCTCCTCGCGCGTCGGCGCCTCGACGTCCGCGACGCCGTCCCCGCGCGTAACACCATGGCGTCCCGCGCCCCCCTCGTCGCGCGCGTCGCCGCTGCGCGCCAGCAGCGCGTCGCGCTCCGTCGCGTCGTCCGCGCGCGTCGTCCGCATCGTTCGCGCGCGCGCGTCGCGATCGCGTCGTCGCGCGTCGCGCGATGCGCCGTCGCGTCGTCGCGCGTCGCGTCGTCGTCGTCGTCGGTCGGTCGCGGTCGGTCGGGCACACCCGGTCGCGCGAATCCGAATCCGAATCCGAATCCGAAACGCCGCGCGCCGACACTCGCCGACGCGCGCGCGCGCGCCTCGCGGACGCGCGCCGATGCCCGCTCGAGCGCGTCGCGCGCCCTCGAGGCGCGCGAGCGCGTCGTCGCGCGCGCGCGGCGTCGCGACGCGGCGGCCGACGACGACGACGACGACGCGCGAGCGACGAAGCGACGACGCGGCGCCGAAGACGACGCACCGCGAGTTCGGCGGCCCGATCGGCGCGCTCGCGATCACGCTCGCGCTGCCGCTGACGTGCTACTTTCTCGCGTACGCGTGCAACGAGGATGGATGCGCGGAGGTTTCGAGGCTCGCGCGAGGCGGCGCGCTCCCGGGGTTCCCGAAAAACATGCCCCTGTGGAGCGTCGACGGCGCCGTCGCCGCGTACGGATGGATGGCGTTCACGGTCGTCGCGCACGCGGTGATTCCGGGGGAGAAGAGGCGGGGCGTCGCGCTGGCGGACGGAACGCGGCTGACGTACAAGCTCAACGGGTTTCGCGTCCTCGCGGCCACCGCGGCGGTGGGCGCGATCGGCACGAGGGCGGGTTGGTTCGATCTGGCGACCGTGCACGATAACTTTTTGTCGATGCTCACGGCGATGGTGGTGTTCGCGTACGCGCTGTCGGCGTATTTGTACGCGAGCTCGTTCGCGAAGGGGAAGACGCTCGCGAAGGGCGGAAACAGCGGCAACGCGGCGTACGACTTTTTCATGGGGCGCGAGCTGAATCCCAGGATCTTGAACGGAGCGTTTGACTTGAAGGTTTTCTGTGAACTCACGCCCGGTTTGATCGGGTGGTTGCTGTTGGATTTAGGTTTTGCCGCGAAGCAGTACGCGCGCGACGGCGCCGTCTCCGCGCCGATGATTATGGTGTGCGTGTTTCAAGGGGCGTACGTCATCGACGCGCTGTGGAACGAACCGGCAATCTTGACCACGATGGACATCACCACCGACGGGTTCGGTTTCATGCTCGCTTTTGGAGATTTGGTGTGGGTGCCATTCACGTACTCGTTGCAGTGCCGGTACATTCTCGAACACGCCGTCGAGCTCTCCAACGCTCACCTCGTCGCCATCTTTGCCGTGCAGTGCGTCGGCTACTGGGTGTTTCGCGGCGCGAATTCTCAAAAGAACCTGTTTCGGACCAACCCCAACGACCCTAGAGTGAAGCATCTGAAGACGTTGCAAACCAAGCGAGGCACGAAGCTCATCGTCAGCGGTTGGTGGGGCGTCTGCCGCCACGTCAACTACCTCGGCGATTGGATCATGGCGTGGGCGTGGTGCTTACCGTGTGGTTTCTCTCACCTAGTCCCTTACTTTTACGTCATATACTTTGGCATTCTATTGGTGCATAGAGACGGTCGCGACGGCGAAGCGTGCGAGGAAAAATACGGAGACGACTGGAAAAAGTACTGCGCCATCGTCAAGTATCGTCTGATCCCTTACATTTATTAACTCGTCCTCCACCGTCACGTAGTCAATTTCTTGTATTAGCAAGTCGATATCGACGCGCGAATGAATTCCGCATCCGCCGCGAAAAGTGTCCCGGCTCGCCTCGACTGTTAAACACTTTATCCATTTCGCATTTCGCACACCGCGACGTCCTCGAGCCGTCTCGCGCCCTCTCAAACCGCGCCCAACGCAGTTAAATCACTCCATCGTCATGCTCGCGCAGTGCCAAGCCGCTCTCATCGCCCCTCGCGTCGCCAACGTTCGTCGAACGTCCGCGACCAAGGTCAAGTCTCAGGCTCGTCGCGTCGCCGTCGCGGCCGCCGCGGACGCGCCGGAGCCCGGTTCTTCGGCCAAGGGCATGGGAAAGAATCTTCCAGCGGCCATGGACATCGACGCCATCATGAACTTGCTCCCGCACCGATATCCGTTCCTGCTGGTGGACCGCGTGGTGGAGATCGAGGTCGGGTCGTACGCCATCGGCGTGAAGAACGTGACCATCAACGATAACTTCTTCCCGGGACACTTTCCGCAGCGACCGATCATGCCGGGGGTGTTGATGGTGGAAGCTATGGCGCAAGTCGGTGGGTTGGTGATGTTGGAACCTGGTGAAGAAGGTGAGATTTGATTCAAGCGCGCGCGCGTCGGTTGGTGAACGAATCGCTCGCCGCGTCGCCTCGACGCATCAGTGACTCGCATCAACGAAGCGACGCATCGTCGCAGCGCGCACGAATAATGACGACCGACTGACGTGATCACGATTTTGACGCATGATGCAGGCGCTGGCGGTACCCAAAAGCAATTCTTCTTCGCCGGGATCGACGGCGTCAAGTTCCGTCGTCCCGTCGTTCCGGGCGACACCCTCGTCATGAAGGTTGTCCTCACCAAGCTCAACAAGCGTTTCGGGATCGCGAAAATGAAGGGCCAATGCTTCGTTGGAGACGAGCTCGCGTGCGAAGCCGAGCTCACCTTGGCGCTCGGCGCGTAAATCTTTCGGCGTTCGCATTCAATACCACAATATTTATATCATTGACGCGCCGCCGCCACACATCAACGCTCGCGCGACGATGACCCTGATCCCAACCAACGCGACGCAACGCGCGAACGACCACGACCACGATCGCATTCACAATCACGCTCGCGCATTCAACGCCTCGGACATCGCGCGAGACGTGGCGCAACGACGAAGATTTGGGCTCGATGGATACGAAGCGCAAATCAAAGCTTCCTTCTTCGCCTCGACGCCGCGCGGCGGTCGCGGCCGTGCGACGTCGCGGCTCGCCGGTTCGGCGCCATCGGTGGCACCTGTGGATGCGCGCGCGTTCGAACGCGCGCGGGCGTTCGGGCTCGCCGTCCCGCACGCCGCGGTGAAGAAGAGTAGCACATACGCGCGCGCCGACGAGGCGGAATCGTACCGATCGCTTTGGTTGTCCGATCGCGCGCGTTGGCTCGAGGCGCAGAAGCGACGATGGGCGCGACTTCGGCTTAAAATTCGAGAAGCGAGAGAGCGGGGACGGGAGCGGGAGCGGGAGCCGGAACGAGCGGTGATTTCGACGTCAATGCCGTCGTCGATTCCGCGCGACGCGATCGGCACGTCGATGTAGGCGATGGTTGACTCGATTGCTCGAAATCCTTAACTCATGATAACACGCTCGCCCCATGCGATGTATTTTAACATTCTCCATTCGATAATGCGACCATTATTGTGAGTACTTGTGCCGCGGTGTCGCGGCGCCGCGGAATCAATCAATCAATCAATCAACCAACCAATTCTCATACACGCTTGACGAGCTTCAATCTCGTCTCAAATCATATCTAAGCGATCGCCGTCGGCACGCGCATAGGCTGACCGCAGTTTCCACATTTACAAATCGGCGCGCTCAATGGGGCTTGAACGACGCTCGAACAGCTCGGACAGATGCACGCGACGACGGACAGTTGCGTCGCAGCTGGTCCACCAAATCCTGGCGGCGGTCTAACACCGTGGAGATTTTGCGCCGTCTGTACCAGCGGCGGTTCGCGCGGCGGTGAGTAATGCGCATCGGCGTGCTCCGGAAGCTTCAAAATCCGTTGACATTGTCCGCACATCGCGATCGGATGCGGCGGTGGCGGTCGCACCAACACGCTTCTGCTGCGATACGAACCGGCGTCGAGCGCGCGTCGTTAGTCGTTGGCGACACCCACGAAACGCGTCGCGCGCCGCTCGCGCGCGCACTCACCACCCTGGGCACAAAATCAAAGACTGCTGCTGCGGCGTGTTCGTGGCATGCAGCGGGTTCGATCCCGCCGCGCACGTCGGACACATCCTCTGCCCGGGCGCGTTGCCGGCGCCTTGTGGCGGGTTGAAGAAGAATCCACATTTGAAACAAACTTGCGTCCTCGCGTGTTCGATCTCCGGTCGCGGGTGGTGGCCTTCGACTTGATGGTGCGGCGGGTGACCGTAGACAGTGTACGAGGATTCAGCATCGGTTCCGGTTTGGTCGCTCATGGCGCGCGACGGAATGACGCCGCGCGTGCGCGCAGCGACGTCGACGAGACGGTTAACTCTGCCGGTACAAAGAAATCAGTACTAAATGATGTAGCTAGGCGCGAGGTCTAAACCTAATGAAACGTTTTCCCATTGCTCGTGCGTGAACGCGGCGCGAGTTTGGGCCCATGTGTCCTGATGAGTCTTTTTGAATTCCGCGAACGTGCGTTGGGTGGCTTGCTTGATCGGCGACGGTTCGAGCGATGCAAAACCGAGCGCCTCCATGACTTCAGGCATCCAGCTGGGAACTTCGTACGGGTTGGAGAGAACGCACGCGGACAGACCTAATACTGCCGCGTGTTTGCGCATGATGAGCTCAGAGTTGGCGTCCGATGGGAGTCGCACGCTGACGATTTTGAGAAATCCGTCGCGCAACGTTGATTCATCAGCCGCGCCGACGCCCTTTAAGAAAATCATCAGTGTGTGCGACGCCAATTGCGCGACTTCCAGTTGCTTGTCGTGCAACGCTTCGACAACACATTCGCGCAACCTCGCGAACAAGCCCGAATCGATGGTAAAAGCGTGATGGTAAATCAAAGCCTGGATGTATCGCAGCGTTGCGGCGCGCGTGTGCCAATTCTCATCGCGCATTGTCTCACCAAGAACCTCTGTGAACGCTCGCAACTCTACCTTTTCAAAGTTCAGGTACTTCAAGTAAGCAATGGTGAGCTTGGAAACCATGGCGAAATCTTTGTCCTTGGATTCTGCGGTACGTAGCGCGGCTCGAAGAATCAAAGGTATGCTGGGCTCCACTGTCAACGCATCGCCGCGACGAACGAGTTCGAGGAAAGTGTAAAAGATCCCTTCGAGAGCATTTCTCGAAGGTGTCATGATCGCATCTGGCTGCGCCGGATCAGACAACAACGCGCGATTGACGACGTCGTCTATGTCTGCCGTAAACAGGGTGATGAGTCTGGAACGAGCGGCGTTGAGCGCTTGATCGCACTCCGCAAGCAGAGAGGCCGCAAGTTGTGCGCCAGTCTCGCGAACGAGACGGCTTTCATGCGCGAGCGGGGAATCAATTGGATCCGCAAGGAGATCCATGAGTGATTGTTTCATATCGATACCCCGATCGTGACCGAGCTGGGCGATGCAGACGCGTCTGAGCTCAAGCCCTCGCGCCGTTTGCGCCACAGTGCTCATTGGCATTGAACTGAGATGCCGAAGAAGGCTATCGGAAACATTCTCGTTGCCGCTATCCGTGCACCATGCCGCTCCTTTAAGCCACTCTTCTCTTTGATCGGTGGGAGCATCTAAAGCGTACTTGAGGAAAGTATCTTGCATCCATTGACGATCGATGTCCGTGATGGAACGCGACGCCAACGCCCCAGCGAGTGCTTCCGAAATTGCGCATCTCTCACTTCGATCGCTGTCGTCAGAAGTTTGCTTTATGGCTGCTCGCAGACCGGCAGTGAGTTCAACAGGAGCGATGCGCGTGAGAAGCTGCCAAAACCTCGCGACGGCAGTGATGAAAGCACCAGACTGTGGCAAAAAATCAGCTGCCCTTGAAGTTGGCCAGTCTGCACCGCCGGAAGACATTTCCTGTGCGAAACCGTACAACGACTCGGCGGCTTGCATGAGAGCGTCAGCTTTTCCATTGGTTCTACCGCGTGACTCGTTGTTGTCGATTGCAGAGTGTGCGATACCGAAACTGTCGAGTAACGACTTACACGAAGACTCTGGATCAGCGCTCATAATACGCAGAATCATCGGCGCACAATTCGATTCAAAACATTCGTATCGACTCATCATAAGGAGTGCGCACATGGCTGGGAACCTCACGACTTTCAAGTCACCGAGGATACTCCGCATGAACTGCTCCGTTGCGCTCGCGAGAAACTTTGGGTCATCCTGCGAGTCTACGAAAAACACGCTCATCGCGTTTGTCATCATCTCGTAGCTCCAATGTAATGCAGTTTCGGATTTCAGCGACGCAAGCAGTCGTTCTTGGAGAGCTGTGATGCTGATCCGTGGTTTTGGATGAAATAGGCCACGAGTAAACAGTAAAGCAAAATGTAAGAAAAGCGCGCCTATGGCATTCTGGGCCTTTTCTGTACCGTGATGCGAACTTCCCAACAACGCCTCAACGAACGGCACGAATACACTTTCGTTCCGAAACAACTCTCCGAGCGCTTCGTGCGCTTTCAAAGCTTCACAAGCTGCGATACATTTGTCTTCATCTTCTTCGCTCTTTGCGAGAGATTTTACGGATGATTCTACGAAAGGGACGATTTCCTTCGGATATCGATCAGACAGTCCCTGCACGACGGGTAGCGCAGAGCATCGGACGCTCGCATATTTGCTCAAGGCTAAATCTTGAAGGGAGCCGAGCAAGGCGTTACGACTCACATCTGAAGATGGACCAGTCAAGTTGAACGGCGACGCAGATCCTGAAAAGTAAACAGACATTGCGTTACGCCAGTGCAAACCCAGCCGCGTTTTCTCTGCAACGAACCATCTCGGGTATCTACTATGCTGGCCACCTATTTTTGGCTGTGTAAAGTAGTATCCAATCGAGTTCAACGCAGCGAGTGACTTTTTCTGAAATTTGTACAAAGGTCGAGCGGGATTTACGACCGCTTTCGCCGCAGAGCAAATCAAACTCAGCGTATCTGTGTCATCGGCACCAGTTTTTTGAATTGCGGCTACAAGTGCTCTTGCTGCCAACGTTCGGGGCGTTGAGTCCGTGAAAGGTAACGCGTGTCCAGTGATCAACAGCGCTGAATCAGAGTCCGAAAAGTCTTTCAGCCTATCTTCGAGTCCACCCAAGGCACCAACCATCATTGCCACATTTGTCCTAATCCAATCCTTCGATGAAGACACGTCGTCGCAATCCATCGCATCTTCGTTCGTCACTTGGAGTAATGCGTGCGCCGGCGCCACGAGAAATTCATCAATCATTGCCTGCGCGGCTACAAACTCACTTTCACCTGGCAAACACCACGACAAAGGCGTCGGTAAGTGTTGCTCGCCAATCACATTACCATCATGATCGAGTCTCCACTTCAAATTGATCCAATCAGTAACGGAATCTCCCTCAACTTCGTCCTTGACTGTGTCGATGACTTCAACAGAGAGCAGACCTTTCAGTATCACACTAACGTGCAGTTCAGCGTAAGACATGAGATCGAGATTTCGACAGGCCTCGCTAACTTTGAACATCTTACGAGTCACATTCATAAAGTCTTCGCGTAATGCGAGTGCCGCTTCTCTTGAAGATGCCGTGCATTTTGTCAAGATGCAAGAGTTCCAAAAGATGCGAGCTTCTGCCGTCGTTGAGAGTTCGCCTTTAAAATCCAAATCTTCATCCAAAGCGACCATAGCTGGACGCAAGATCTCTCGAATCACTAATTCGGTATCCGCGAAAAGCGCGGCGGCGACTAGGCGCGCGACCTCTTCACAAATTTCTGGTAAAGTGTTGTCGCGAATAAACGCCGCTACTCGCATGATGGCGACGCTTCGAATACTCGGATCGAGTCTTTCGAATAAAATTCGAAGAAGTGGAGAGTACATGGTAGACGTAGACAACAAAAATCCAGACGCGTGTCGAGCACCACCCTTAAATGCATCGGCGGCGTCGGACTTACTACCGTGTGTGTCCGGTTGTAAATGTTCAAACAGGGTGAACAGTCGCTCAAGAAAGTGCACCGTCCACTCTGACCATAAGATTGGGACGCACGACACCGCACCGTTTTCACCGACATCTACTAATCTCGGTAAATTCGTGATCACCACACAAAAGAATCTCAAAGTCGCACATGTTTTCGATGAATCATTAACGTCGATCCCTGGAAGAGCGGCGTTGAGCGCAGACGCGAGAAACTCACTCGCATTGACATACGCTTCCTGATCATCTTGGAAAACCGTATTCGCCGGAAGCAGCATGATCTGTCGCACACATAGAGTGAGACAATTCATAGCGGGGACGAGCTGACGAGTGGCCGTTTCGTGCGCTAAAGCTTCCTCAAATCGTGACATGACGCTGGGCAATATCAGTTCAGGATTCATATACGCCAATCGACCTATACCGATGGCGGCGTATCGCCGAAGATCAGACGACTTTGAAAACACTGCTCTATCCGTTATGCGCTTGAATGCCGGTACCAAACGCGCCAGAACTTCCGGCCGCACTACTCGTTTCTCGTACCCCACAAATTTGCTTGTGTACTTGATGAGATACCTCAGGAAAGATGCTAGATTACCGCTAAAGGATCCGCTGCTGCTCGGGTGGTAAAAGTGCTCGATATAATCGATTATTTTTGCGATGTACTCAACCACTGCGTCTTCGCTCATCGCTCGGTAAACTAAGAGTTTTGCCACCGTACGCACGCGACGCGATTCGAGCTGCGAACCAAACGTCATAGCAGCTTTGAAACTCACCTTACGGCCAAACGAACGACGCCCTTCGATACCGCCGATCGGTAGTTCCATGACACGTAAAGTAACCGTCAACATATCATCGTACACGCCTTTCCAGTTGATTTTTCCCTTCAAGTCGTGTTTTGCCAGCTGCGAAAACATCGAAATCCATCCCGACGTCCAGAAACTACTCGATCCTAACGCATGCGACAGCGTCACCCACTCCCCATGCATCATCTCTACGAAAAACAATTCATCATCCCCCGATGTCGACATTTGCATGCACGGCGTAAACAAATGTAGCAATCCTAAACCGGCGAAGCATTTCGCGTCCTCCGTCGCTCGACAATCCTCCGCCACGCGCTCCCAAATCGCTCTCGCCGCGCCATCCGGAAAAAACCGCCGGCACTTTCGCACGAGTGTCATGTAACGCACGCGAGCGGCGCTACACGATCCATACCCCGAATACGCTTTCGCATCGCTCTGCAAAAACGTTTCCACGCGCGCGAACATCGGCTCCCAGCGGCACACGACGCCGCCCAAATCCTCCCCGAATCGATCAATCAGCGCGCACAATCCAACGCACCACTCGTGCGCGCACTCATCATCCACCCCCACGCACTCGCTCGCGAACGCCTCCGAGACGTAGAACGCGCGTTCCACGTCCTCGACTTCGACTGGGAATCCCGCGCCCGCGACTTTCAGGCACCTCGCCGCCGCCAGCGTCTCCGACCACGTTCCATCCCTCGCGCATCGCTCTCGCAGCGACTCCAGCGCGCTCACGAACTCGCGAAACGCGCGCGCGTCGCGCGTTCGCGCGCGCGCGACGAGATCGGCGTCCAGGAGTTCGGCGCTCGCGCTCCGGTACGAGGTCACCGGCATCTGCGGCGCCGCCGCCGGGTCGACGTCGGCGTCGCGCGACGTCGCGCGTCGTCGCGCGCGTCTCGGCGCGCCTCCGCGCTCTTCGGCGTCGCGCGCCCTTCGGCGTCGGCGCGCGCGCGGCTCGATGTGACGCGGCGGAGGACTGACGGTTACTGGGGACGGTTGGTTTGGGCTACACGCGTCGCGTCGCGTCGCGTCGGAATCGCGAGAACTACGCGTCGAGCTCGAGGGCGCGAAGGCGCCGCGTGAGCTCGACGGCGACGTGAGAATCGGGCGCGGCGGCGGCGGCGATGGCGTCGGTGACGGCGACGTCGGAACCTCGGCGCCGGAGAATCGCGGCGAGGTCGACGAGCATCGCGACGGCGCGCTCGAAATCGTCGGTTTCGGCGAGCTCGAGGGCGGCTCGAACGATGGTGCGACGTTCCTGTGGACCGGCTAAGTCACACTCGAGGGCGAGGTTGGCGGCCGCGAGCGCGCCGCCGGCGTCGGCGCGAATGAGCGCGCGAACCGCGGCGGCGGGAGCGCCGATGGAGATGTGCGCCTTGGCGGCGGACTCCATCCCTCCGCGCGTTTCTTCCACGGCGGCGAGCTCTCGTCTCGTATCGAGCAATAGTTCATCCGTCGGTAAGAGTCTGGCGGCGGCGAGTGCGGCGGCATCCCGTACCAAACCACCACGTCTGAGTGTCTGAATCGCGCCTCGCACGTCGTGCAAGGATAGCGATATCATCGCCGCGAGCTGATGCTCGCCCGCGATTTCTAATCGCTCGCGTTGCGCGGCAGCTACGATGGACCACACGTCGTATCCACCACCGACAAAGAGCGACATGAGCTCGTGTGAAATTGGTGCCTCGCTCGCTTGCAAGACTGTCGCCGCTGCATGTGCGTAATCGCCTCGATACATGTGCAGCACCACCGCGCGCTCGATTTCGTGCGTCGACGGATTTTCATCCGACGCGAGCTTGGCCTCGTTCATCAGCAGCGCCATCGCCGCGTCGGCGTCTTCATACAAACCCAAGCCACTCGGTCCATACGTCAATTCGTTTGCGCTCAACGGATCGTCGGCGCCTTTGTACACGCGACGAGCGAGAGAGACGACGGCTTCCTGGCCCGCGCGGATTCCTGTTGGCGTGCTTTCCTCGTGCGACGGCTTGAGCAACGCTCCATTAAGACCGCTCGATTTAACCTTTTTCGTCTTCACCACACTCGGTTTGTGTGTCTTCGACGACTTTGTAGGCGACTCGCACGCTGCGTTTTCATCGACCACCGCGGCTGAGTCCTTATTCGCCGGCGTTTCGTTCTCGCGCGGCGCGTGCTCGTCATCCTTGTAACGCCAAACTCGGAAAGTTTTATCGTCACCCCCGCTGACGATCGTCTCGTCATCGTGCGTCGCAAACTGCACACACATTACCTTGCCAAAATGGCCACGCAGTACCGCGATATTCACCGGATGAAATTCATTCACAGTCTTATCGATGCGCCAAACTTTGATGGCGCCGTGGAGAGCGCACGCCAAAAGCGCGACACTCTTCTGTTGCGACCACGCAATGTCGTAGACCGCGGCGCGTGGAAGCGCGCAAATAACATCGCCACCTGCACCATGTATGATGACGCTTCCGCTCGTTGAAGACGTGGCAAGCCAAGCGGTGAAGTCGCTCGCATCGTCGTCGCATTCAGGATGCCATTTGACGCGAGAAACGCTCTTACTGTGTTCTCGCCGGCGCCACTTTTCTTCACCAAAATCATGTGCGCTCAATTCACCGTCTGACCAGCCGATCGCGAATCGCCCGAAAACATTTGAATAGTCGAACGTTTCGATGCTTCGAGCATCCTTCGCGGTTTCTCCACCGCACAGGCGCGCCAAGTCGAGGTACTTGCCGAATTTCCGCGCGTCGACTATGCCGGATTTTTTCGTGTCGCACGACGCCGGGTCAAACGTTTCCATCCACCGCCACAACGACCCATCCGCACCCAAACTCGTGAGCGTGAACGTACCAGACTCTTCATCGACGTCGCGTATTTCAAACCACTGCAGTGCGCGCACCGATGCACCGTGACACTCGGGGTAGCACGCAAACTTTCCGCTCGTCATGTCAAAGCATCCGACGCGTCCGTCGTCGAGGCCGAACGCTACGACTTCGCTTCGCGGCTTCCGCGCGATAGCTGTGACTTTTGTATTTGGGATCCCTTTCCAAAGAAGCGACTCTCCTAACCCACTGGACAGTGTAGGAGACAGATCCCACCCGTGCACGGTTCCATCGCCGCACGCTATCGCCACCGCGAATGGATCTTCGGCGTCCATCGCTAGATCGTACACGTATCCACCGAGCGCGGTGAACGACCACCGCTGCTCGACCGTCTCCAAGTCCCAACACGCTACTTTTCGATCTAAACTCGTACTCCAACACGTATCGTCGGCAATATCGATAGTGAACACCGTTCGAGTGTGCGCGACGTCTCTCGGCCCAAACGTTTTCGCCTCGGTTACTTCTTCCACGCCGTCGCCGAATTTCAAAGGTACGCGCCACGAAAGCAAATCCCCACCTTGTCCAGACGTAACTAATTCCACGCATCTATCATCATCTTTGTCATCACCGCTCACGCGCGGCGACCACGCGACGGCGACCCACACGCGACCGCGTTGCGCTTCGCTCAGCGCCGCCTTTGGTTTCGGCAATCGCAACTCGTGCGTGTTCACGAGCTTGTCACCCTCCAAAGCCCATATCGTCACTCGTCTCTCTCGACTACCCACAGCTAAAAGATCCTTCGCCCCCCCCCCTCTCCCGCGCCGACCGTCGTCCACGCGAGCGACGTGATCTCCCCGTATCCGCTCGCCGCCACGCGATGCGTCGCGCCGCTCCTCGCGTTGAGCGCGCACACCGTCCCATTCGCTCCTCCCACCGCGATCACTTCCCCCACCGCGGCCATGCACGTGATCGGTCCATCGATCGCTTTGTACGCGCACGTCGGCGATCCGTTCCCCAGCACGCGCCAGACCGCCACCGTTCCGTCTCGACATCCGCTCGCGACTTCGCCCGGCGCGCGCGCGCACGTCGCCGTCACCTCGTGTTTGTGTCCTCCCGTCATCGCCTTCCCCACGAACGCCATCTTCTTCGCGTCCAGCGTCCTCAAAACCTTATCCGCGCATCCGCACACGACGACCTCGCGCGCGCCTCCCCCGTCGTCGTTCTCGTCCTCGCCGCGTCCGCTCGTCGTCGCCGCGCACACCGCGAGCGCGCGCGCCTTCGTCCCCACGAGCCCTCGCACCGCGCCCGTCGCCCCGTCCAGCACGCACACCGCCTTATCCGACGCGTACACTAAATCACCGCCGCGCGTCGCGCACGCCGCGCGCGCGCCGTACCACGACGGCGACGGCGGCGCGCCGCGCATCGTCGCGGCGTCCCAACCGAACGCGAATTCACCGCGCGCTCGCGTCGCGCGCGACGCGCCTCGCGGCTCGCGCGCGCGCGTCGACGCGAATTCGGCGTCACCGCGCGCGTCCGTCGAGCGTCGCGCGACGACGACGCGCGAGGCGCGCACTGCCGCGCGCGACCGCCGTCACTCTTCGACTCGCCTCGCGCGTCGTCGCGCGCGCGCGCGGCGCCGATCCGCGCGCGCCGCGCGCGATGCTGACGTTTTGCCCGACGTGCGCGAACCTGCTGCTGCTCGAGCGCGCCGGCGCGGACGCGTCGACGTCCGGCGCCGGCGCCGGCGCGGTCGGCGCCGTCCGGCTGCGCTGCGCGTCGTGCCCGTACGCGTACGACGTCGTCGACGGCGTGAAACAGCGCGTGGACGCGCGAAAAAAGACCGTGGACGACGTCTTGGGCGGCGACGACGCGTGGCGCTGCGTCGATAAGACGTCGGCGACGTGCCCGTCGTGCGCGCACGACGAGGCGTACTTCATGCAGATACAAATCAGGAGCGCCGACGAACCGATGTCGGTGTTTTACAAGTGCGCGAGGTGCGCGAGGCAGTGGCGCGAGGGATGAACCCCTCGCCGCGCGTTGGCGTCGTCGCCGGTAGAATTAGCGTTGTGATCGAGCGCAGTCGTCGCGGTCGTCGCGCGTGCGACGCCGTCCCGACCCGGGACGGACGAGCCCGCACTTGCCCGCGCGCGCGCGAGCCACGATGAGCGAGGAAGAGTACAGCGAAGACGAAGATTACGTCTCGAGCGACGGCGAAGGTGCGCGCGGGCGCGATCGCGGTTCGGCGCGACGCGCGACGCGATGAATGCGCGATGAATGCGCTTTAGGGTTCTCTGCGCGCGTCGTCGATCGGCGCGCGCTCGACGCGCGCGGTGACTGACGTGCGACGCGCGCGACGCGCGACGGCGACGCAGGCGTGGAAGAAACCGAGGCGGGCGGCGAAGGACAGCCGGCGCAGGCGGCGCCGCCGGTGCTCGGACCGAAGGAATGGGTCGGGCTGAGCTCGATGCCGGCGGCGACGCAGAGCGCGCTGTTGGCGACGCTCGGTAAGCTCCGAGAGCGTAACGTGAACGAGATGACGGTGATTTTCATCGGGAAACAAGGCGTAGGGAAGTCGTCGACGGTGAACACGCTGTTGAACGAGCGCGTGGCGCCGAGCTCACCGTTTCAACCGGAGAACGTGCGACCGTTGCTCGCGGGACGCGTCGCGGCGGGATTCACGCTGAACGTTTTAGACACTCCGGGGTTGCTCGAGGGTGATTCCGTCAGCGCGAGAGGACTCATGGCGCTTCGCGCGGCGCTGAACGGGCGCAAGGTGGATGCGTTCGTGTTCACTGACCGTTTGGATACGTGGAGAGTGGACAACGCGGACAAGGCGATTTTCACTTCGTTGGCTGAAAACTTTGGGGCGGAACTTTGGGAACGCACAGTGCTCGGTTTCTCGCACGCTCAAACCACGCCGACGGATGGTAGACCGTACGAAGAATTCGTCAACGCTCGCGTGGAGCAATACCGCAAGGCGATTCGGTCGACGCTGAACATGCCCAACTTGGCGCTTCCGTTCGCGCTCATCGAAAACGGATCTCGATGCAAGACGAACGGCAACGGAGAGAAGGTTGTCAACGATCGACCTTGGTTATCGGAAATGGTGAGCACGATGGTGGAAATGGCGTGCTCGAAGGATGGCTACGAGTACGACCACGGCAAGGCTGGCAAGAAGCTCGACCCGAACAACAGGCACAAGATTTGGATTCTCCCCCTGTTCTTGTTTCAAGCCTTCGTCTTGCGTCCGCTCGTCATCGGTCAAATCAGGCGCGACATTAAGAAAGCGGACGAGAAGAAGCAGCGGGCGGCCGCGGCGAAGCATTGAATCGAGCGCGCGAGTCGCCATTAGGAACCCCAGTTTTAATATAGTCGAGAAAAAGATACAGTCGCGCGCGCTCGCCGCGCGCCGCGGCGAGAGCGATTTTCTCCGCATAACTTACAAAGCGCGCGCGCGACGTCCACGACCTCACGCCCTCTCAATCTTCGAGCAATCCACCGTCATCTCTCCCGTCTCCTCGTCCTCGATGATCGCGCACTCCACCTTCTTCGTCGTGTCCGCGACTTGGCACACGACTTCGCCCCCCGGTTGTTCGCAGCAGTACACGTCCGCCCCGTTCGCGTCCTTGTCCGCCCATCCCACGAGGCACGGCTCCATGCCCAGCGCGACGTCGTCCACCGTCTCCGACTCCGCGCCCGCCTCCCTCGCGCGCGTCGCGACCGTCGACGCCGCGCGTCGCGCGATCCGACGTGGCGGTGCCGTGCCGCGCGCGTTCGCGACGCCCGCGGCGCGCGCGATCGTCATCATCGTCGCGCGCGTCGCGGAAAAGGCGCGAGAATTTTCGCGTCGCGCGCGCGTCGCGATTTACCGCGCGTCGCGCCGTCGCGCGCGTCGCGAACGGCGCGTTCGCGTCGGTCGCGTCGGTCGCGATCCGGGCGTCCTCGTGGTCCGTGTGTTTCGCGCGGACCGCGTCTCGCCTCGTCGCGTCGCCGCGCGCGACGGCGCGCCGCAGTGCGCGATGGCGCGCGCGCGCGCGATCTCGCGCGCGACGACGACGCGCGCGCGCGCGCTCGATGGACGCGCGCGACGCGGCGCGCGGCGCGCGACGACGCGCGCGGCGGTGGACCCGCGAACGAGCGGTGCGGCGTTCGTGCGCGACGCGACGCGAGACGAAAACCGCGCGGCGGACGCCACGGCGGAACACTTCTTGGTCGGCGAACCGACGTACGCGTACGGGAGCGCGACGCGGAAACTGCCGCGGAGGATCGTGCTCGTCAGGCACGGTGAGTCCGAGGGGAACGTGGACGAGAGCGAGTACACGCGGACGCCGGATTCGCAGGTGCGGTTGACGGCGCGAGGACACGAACAGGCGGAGAGCACGGGGCGAGAGCTTCGAGATATGATGGACGCGGATGGGGATAATTATAAGCTGTTCTTTTACATCTCACCGTATCGTCGCTCGAAGGAGACGGCCATCGGCATCGCCAAGGCGTTCTCGGGAAGACAGATTTTGGGCGTTCGAGAAGAGCCGCAGTTGCGCGAGCAAGATTTTGGCAACTTTCAAGATTACGAACGCAAGCAGGCGGAAAAACTCGAGAGGCATCGGTTCGGACGTTTCTTCTATCGGTTTCCCAACGGAGAAAGCGGTGCGGATGTGTACGATAGGATCACGATGTTTTCAGACCACATGGTGCGCGACATCGACGCGGGCAGATTTCCAGAAGACGCGAACATGATTCTGTGCACTCACGGTTTGACCTTGCGCTTGTTTCTCATGCGCTGGTTTCATTGGACCGTGGCAGAGTACGAGCGTATCGCGAACCCTTCGAACTCGCAACCGATCATTTTGGAAAGACGGGATTCAATTTCAATCGAGGCGGCGATGCACACCAAGGAGTGTTACGTCCTCGCGCAAGAGTCAAAAGAAGGCTTGAGCGGGTGCTCGGACGACATGTGCACGATGATTTTACCCGAAGAGTGCTGGAGCCGCGCTCTACAACTCGGACCAGACGTAAATCACAGTCTTTTGCCGCCGCCAGCGGTGCCCAAACCGTCGGCCGAACGGTTCGATGAGTGTTGAGCTGTTCCGCGCTGGCTCGCTGGCTCGCTGGCTCGCTCGCTCGCGTGGCAATGTATCCATTAATTACGAATTACGCACAATTGATCTTCAATAAATTACTGCTAAATCTTAATACACAGCGTCTTGCGCCCACATACCGTGGAGTCCTGGCGGCAAGTGCTCGCCCTCGAACAGCACGCTCGCAACCGGCCCCTTCGCGATGTCCACCGCGTCAAAGATGTGGAGCGTCGACGTCTCTGCGCCGGCGTCGTTCACGACTTGCAGAATCCATCCCTCGTCTTCCTTTGTCGCTCCGGGACGCGGCGCAAAGATAGGCTCTTGCACAAAACACCGTTCGCCGTAGTACCACACTTGCTCTTGCGCCGGCGTCTCGCTGTTCGGGTCCGTGGTATGTTTCACCAAGCACTGATTTGGGCCCCATTTGACGTCATCCTTGACGATGGTTCCCGCACTGTAAGCGTGCGTGTATTTACGACCAACAAACTTGTTGTTCATCGTCGGAAATTCCCCAACACGATTGTTCAACACCGTCTGCTTGCACGTCTCACGCACTGGATCGACAACGAATCGCGTGTACTCGACTCTGGAACCACCGTTGAAAAACGCCGGATTCACCGAGTCGAGATTCATCGAAAAATCCATAAAGACCCAAGGCAAGGAGTCCAAGACGACGTCGCCGTTGTCGCGCTCGAATGCGTTGATGTGGTGAAAGAAGAATTGCGGCTTGAGCTCGATGGCCTTTTGTCCAATCTTACGCGCCTTCTCCGTGCGAGGCAAGCAGTGCAAAATCGCGCTTTTTCCATCCACCATGCAAATCGTCTCCGCCAACGCGCACTTGGCGAACATGTACTCGGTGAGAAGCTTTTGCGGGTTCAAACTCGTGGGATTTTGGAACAAAAAGTACCAGTTCTCCGTGACGAGGCAATCGTGGAAGAATCCGAAAGTGGCGTTCGGGACGTCAAAGTTGTTCACAGCCGTCGCCTTGCCTTGGGAGTCCCACTCGTAAAACGCGGCACGGTTGACGTTTTGCGGAAAAGACGCTTGGCTTTCGATGCTAAAGCCGATCAGGCGTTTCTCTTCCTCGGTTGCACCTTCCCAAATTCTGTAGTGTGCCGCCATTTGCGGCACACGAAGCTTCGTGCCGAGAACTTCATCGACCTCGCCGACAGTTTTCAAATCCTCCGAGCGCATCTTGTGCGGTTTACCACCTTCCCACAACGCGTACGTCTCGCCGCCCCAGTTGACGACGCCAGTGTTAGCCACGTTCTTAACATCGAAATCGAAAGGGTTGTAAAGCGAATCACCCTTGGGGTTACCAATCGCGAAAGCGCCCTTGTAAATCATCTTTTGCGCCGCTTGCTCTTCGGTGAATCCCTTTGTGCCGACAAAATTGTGCCTGAATTTCACGTCGCCATTCTCAAACGCCGCCGCGTACACCAACCCATCGCCATCGAAGAATTGATTCAGCTTCTTCCCGTAAATCTCCAACAATCCCGGTCCATTGCGAAACAGCGTCCCTCTCAACTCTTTCGGGATCTCGCCGACGATCGTCGCCTTCGGTTCGCCCTCGCCCGTGACGCTCAGCGTCGTGTTGCGATACACCGAGCGCCAATCTTTAATCGTTTGATTCGTCGGCGCCCACGTCCCATTCTTCGGCGCGTTCCCGGCCTCGTACGGCGCGCGCGGGAGATCCCAATTCTTCGCTTCCATCGTCGTCGCGCCGGCGCGCTCGGCCGTCGCCGC
>JACLAB010001293.1_pt1 | contig 25691 bp, 13 predicted proteins | sample 8027921 | NCBI WGS metagenome assembly JACLAB01 (sample SAMN15725117, study PRJNA655200) | protist metagenome | isolation source: fluorescence activated cell sorting (FACS) single amplified genomes of... | place: USA: West Boothbay Harbor, Gulf of Maine | collected 2000-07-19
TGTGAACAGAAACATGAACATCAACAGCGACTACGGCAGTGATGATAGCCGCGGCAGTCGAAGGCCCCGCCCCACCCGAGGGAGGGCTGGTGGACACAGCCAGGAAGCCTGGCAAGACTCAGACAACGCCGCTACGAGCATCCAGAACAACAACAACCAGGCCGGTAGTGGTGTTAATTCCCGTCCGCCCAGGTCCAGGAGCAGCAATAACAACGCTCACAGCAACTCTCAGATGAACGGCAACATGAGTAGTAGTAATAACATGGATTCGGATGATAGTACCGGCTATCACCCTAGTGGCCACGCCAGGAGCGGGAACAGGGATAACCTCAGCCGCGCGCAGGGGAGCAATCTGGCTGAAGAAAATACCGACACTGCGAATCAAGAAGGCGGGCGCTCCCGCCGACGGCGACAGCAGAAGCAAGGAATGCATTCTCCAGGCAATGCGAGTGGGACTGAGGCGAACAATAGTACCCATTCCTCCAACTTTGGGTCAAAGAAAAAGACCTCACCGGGACAAGGGAACATCAAGCAGCAAGGCAAACCACAAGCACTCTCCTCGAGCGTCTCTTCTCTTTCCACTCTGCCACCGTCCTATGCTGATGCCAACGTCGCTCAGTCTGAGGGTGTGTTCACAAGAGGCGCGCTATCGAGTATGCACGTTGCTGGGTCCACCTCTGACCAGCTTTCAGAGGATGACATGCAGAGCGTCGCCTCCTCAAACAAAGACGTGCGAAAGAAGCGCGGAAAGAACATCCTTAAAAACGCAAATAGGCGGCGGAGGCACACGATGGATGATCCATTGGACAGCAGTGTCAGCAGTCATGACGGAGGGGGTTCCCAGTACGAAGTTAGCAGCTCGAACATGGCCAATCATGAGGACAAGCAGCGAGCCAGGGGACTAGGCCGGGTCCGCGAGGAGGGTTCCATGGACTCTCCTGTTGTAGCGTCCAAAGCCAGGAGCACGAATGTTGGCGATATCATCCAGTCTGGAGGCTCTGGAGACAAAGATCAAGCCAGCAATAACGACTCCGCGACCGTAGGTGGGGCCGTGAAGAGAAGGGTGTCGCAGAAGCGAGTGCGCCGCCCCGCGGGAGTGACCAATATCAACACTGCCACAGGTGATGATTCTGACAACAGTCAAACGAGTAAAAATAGTCTAGGATCAGAGCACGTGGGGGCTGAAAGCAAGAATGGCAACGACGATGGCTCTGATAACAGCGTAAAGTCAGGAGCAGGGCGAGGACCTAGGATACTCAAAGCACGTCCAAAAGGAGGACAAAGCAGCAAAGACAACAGCAAGAAGCGAATCTCGGACGAGCGCGGTCGCAACGATGCTGCCGAAAGAGCGGAGAGGGCGAAAAAAGAAGAAGAAGCGCAGGAAGAGCTGTTCGTAGGCAATGCCTGGACCAGAGCCTTGGACAACGGGTGGAGCGAAGTCAACCTTCTGCTTAGAAGGCCAATTATCACTGAACAAGATCTGGACTACACATTGACTGCGGCCGAGGCTGGCATCATCTTCACCGACCAGCTTAACAGCGTGGCGAAGAGCCTGGGCGTTTTGCGAGGCACCCTGTCGCGCTGGCTACTGCCATTCGACAACAACACCCGACTGGACGAACAGTGCTCCACCCCCCACTCTGTGGTGGAGAACATGCCTGATGAGTTCCGCGGAAAGTTGACGGAGAGACAAGTTCACTATCTGGTTGCTGGCGCCAACTCCGTTCGAAAATTGGTGAGGATCAAGATTGCAGATGATAACGACTTGGAACAGGCGAGACAAGCTCTGAAGACAGCAATTGAATTCTTCAAGCGTTTGCAGGAGGCGTGTGAAAAGAACAACATCACACCCTTCGCGCTCTTTGAACAGAGAGTTACTCGTTGATATAGACTTGTGGAGGTCTGATCGAGTGAAGCGAATTAGCACGAAGTAAGCATACATAATCAAGAAAGATGACGTGGTCGACGATATGAAGACTGTATATAAAACAATAGTGATAGCATTAAGATAATCATTTATGGAGATGATTGTATATGAGGCCAATATTTGATAGGTCAACTAGATAAAAACTCATGTGTAGTAAATAGATGTTTGCAGACTCTTTTATTAGGATTGTTACGACATTGCAGAATAGGGGATTACTTCTTCGGCGCTGGTTTTGGTGGCGCAGGCTGTTTCCACTTGTACTGAATAATCTCGGAATGGCTGTATGCGCCCAGTCCCGACCAAAACAGTGTCTTTCTAAAAGCTCGAAACCCCCCTCCTGGAATCAGCCTAGAGGCCATAACGCCAAATAAAGCCCCTAACCCCAGCCCCCATGTAGCAACGTATTGCATTTGATGACTGCGTGCCAAGGAGCTAGAAAATTTATACCGATTGTTCAAATATTCCGAAGTCTCCCATATTTGCTTGTGTCGCGCAGCAAGCCACTCCTCTATAAATGGAATGTGCATCCTTTCTCCCACGGTGTGATGAAACGAGTCACGATCAGGCAAAAGCGCTACGCTTTTGGTCTTTAAAGCATTGAAGGAACTCTCAGCAAAGCCGAGACCGCCGGCTATTTGTGACTTCAAATCCGATTTCGCATTGCTCAACAACTCCCCAACATCAACCCCACTTGATTCACCCTCGGCCCTTTCAACAGCAGGACTCAATTTCTTATCCTCCGACATACTTAAAAATTGTAAATTCTTTCTAAAAGGATGATTTCTATTGAACGACAGAAAATTCATTTTCTTTTTCAGAAAACCTGTGATTTTGTGATTTTTACAGAAACTATGAATGAGAAAGGACAAAACCAAAAGAAAGTGAAGGGCACAGTCCATAACGCGACCAAAATTTACGCCGTGGCAGGTATTTTTGTGACCGCTGGATTCATTTATCTTCTTCCTTCATCTCTGAGGGACTCTGTGGGACAAGGGCAGGGGCTATTACGGGCGTACGTGTTGATGAATGCCGCCCTTGCACCCGTGTTGTTGCTTATGATGGACGGGCTCAAGACCGATTTGGTGAATTCTCTTTTGATAACGCTAATATGGAGCGTGTGGATGACAATCTTGCTATCTCCCATGTATTTGCTTGTAGGCAAGTGGATTTTGTTAGGAGTGTATCTTCCTTTAGGACTGATATTCTCTAAGAAACCGCACACGCCTTGTCCCTGGTTCTATCTTACACTGCAAACTTTGACGTGGGATTGGCCATTGCTGAACTGGATGTATCTGTGCAACATCCTCGGGAAGCGAGGCCTAGGGCCCTTCCTATCAGAGATAGATGAAGACATCTATATCGGGTCGCTCCCCTTCAATTCCGATGTTGCTGCTATGAGTGCCCCTCTATCCAATTCTAGCCGTGATGGTTCAGAAGATAGGGACAACATGAGTGGTGATACCACTCCTTGGGTACAATCGAAGCCGGGGTATAACATAGGGGCCGTGGTCAACATGTGCCGGGAGACGTGCGGGCCGCAGAAGGCGTACGAGAAGGCCGGCATTATTCAGTACCGCAGCCACACCCCTGATATCAACGAACCCGCGTACAGCGACGTCCTGGACGCAGTTGGCTTTATCCGGACCTTTATCCGGTCGCAGGAGGCAAAACAGCAGAAATCACGTGGAGCACAAGCTGCGCCAACAAATGGCAGCAAAAAAAAAGTGTTGATACATTGCAAAGCAGGTAGAGGCCGCTCTGCCTGTATTGCTCTCTGTTATTACCTGTCAACAGGGCTTAACATACAGGACGCTTTTGCCAAGATAAGGGCAAAACGCGCAGGTGGGTGCTCATGTGAAAGGTGTGATATAGCTCTATCACACCCTTGAGTATCATGACCATTGTACACAATTATCATACTCACACTGCCCCATACGTGTCTTCCATTATTGCACTGCAGTGGTTGAGTTTCACATAACGAATTTCCTGGTGGTGCAGGCGAGTACTTGATCTTGATATGGCTGTTTCTCATGACCATTGCACACTCTCTTCATACTCGTATGGACATGCTATATATGTATCATGACTATTGCGTCCAACAATCACACCCACATGGACGTGCTATATATGTACAATGACTATTGCACACTCTCTTCATACTCATATTGGCCCTTACATATCATAAATTGTACACTGCAGCGCTTTCAGAAGGAGCTTGACAAGAACTGCGGTAAATTCGATAGGTTGATCATCTCGCAGCACGGCAATGGGCACACGAGAGAAGCTCGGAAGTAGGTATGAATAGAAAGTAAACTAGGTTTATGTGTTTCAAGTGTTCAGTAGTTTACATCGAATAATACATTACAACATAAGCGCTTCTAGAACAGTACTTAACGTGATCTCAAGCAAATTCAAGAGCCAGGAAACCTATACCACTCGTCACCGCAGCAAGCAAAATCGAAAATGGGCTGGGCCAAGGCGGTGTGGCGCGGAGACGGGCCGCTATGCCCTGTTTCGATGGCTGCTCAAATGGCTTGAGAAAGTGCCCGCTGAGTTCCGCGATGAAGCCAGAACCGACTCCTACGATGGCAATGGTAGCAACAACGTGGAGGGACTCCTCTTTTTGTTCCGTTCCTTCATCCCCCTCGATGCTATCCCCCTTCTCTGCCCTGTGCCCTAGGATCAGGTACTTGGCGTGGTGGTAGGTCCCGAACAGCAGCGAGTGCACGATGGCGTGGCTGAACACGGTTCCTCTCATCGAGAGGGGCGCTGGCGCTTTGGGAGGCAACACATCCTTTGGCAGCATGCCGAGGCATTTTATGAGTGGAGAGCACATATTGTACATGGGTGGAGCTGCGTATTCCAGTCCTGAGTAGCACAGGCCGTGTACGGCCCCTGCCAGCATGCCGGAGGCGTAATATGCTAGTGCTGAATCCAAAGATGGGATAGCTACTTTCTGTGTGAAATATGACTTAGATGTGAGGTTCTTTTCCTTGAGATAAACCGACGCCGACTCGTAAGTTCCAAATAGCACTGCACCTTGGACTGCGTTCCTCATAAAGGAAGGAATAGCCGCAAGACTCAGGAGGCCGTACTTTTGGAATGAACCTCGTCTTTTTCCAGCTTTCTTGGAGTCACTTGCTGCTTGCTTATTATCGGCATTAGCATCTTGCGCTTGGTTTGCGCTCACACTGCTGTGCACATCTGCTAGCGTAGATAGCCTGTCTGCATGCTTCGCAACGAATTTGGGATTTACCTTTGTTGTCCTGGGTATACTCCCCATCTTTTGTTGCCCAAGTCGACGCATGCCTTTCCCTATTGTCCCGCGTATAGCGCCACGAATAGCACCAGCTTGCTCCGCATTCGTCTTTTCCTCCGAGTCCTCACCGAAGCACAAATCCAAAACAGTGGCTTCTTCCTCCATGCTCAGAAATTTATCGCTTATCACACTATCAACAGGATCTAGGCCAATATCATGTTGAGAATATGAACATGAATAGAAAGTCGCAATTTTTGTAGCCCAATTTCGGATGCGCGTGGGTCATACCGTCTGCTTCCGCCTTTTCCGCAGAGCCTGAACCTCTTCTTCTAAAATAATTTGGTTGTTATCCACGCGTATAAAGGTTTCCATTTTTAATCGTGGAGATACTAATCCTTGAAAAAAATCCGAGAAATGGACCTGTACGAAGAGATACCATCGACGCTGATCTCCTCCTTCGGAAAGGAGATATCCCCACCTGTATCGATGCAACTGAACTTTCTTTGGAAAGGAATGCACGAGACTGCGCTGAGATCTTTGGATTTGAGCCACCAGATGTCCCGATCCTTCGTCCAGCTAGTGAAAGAACACGGAATAAACAACCTTCCTGAATTCGTCATGACTGAGCGCATATGCCAATGGTGTTGTGTAATTCAACTACCCTCTGTCACGTGCCAGTCTAGATTAAGGAAACGAAGCTTGAAGGGTGGGATTAACAGGTATAGGAAAGGTGCTGGTGAGAGTGCAGAGGGAGAAAGTCATCCCTCTGCTAAGCTGAAAAATGTTCTTGTTTCTAGTTGCCTCCTATGCAAACACAAAGCAAAACCAATAACAGAAAAGAAAAAAATGCATGGTAGGGAAGAAAGTGCAAAGAATGATGTTTCAGGTGTAAGGCGAGACAGTAACACATCAACGAATAACATGTCTAATGGAATGAAAAAAATTACGAGTACGAACAGCTTGGACTCGAAATCAAAGTCAAAAGACAAAAAAAGCAAAAATAGTTTCAGCTTCAAAAATGGGGGTGCAATCACAGCTTCTGCAATCAGCGCCTCTTGCGCTGCCGGCATAAACGCGTTCATAGGAGTAAACAACCCAACAACAACCTTGAAGTCTTCCTCACCGCAAGGCGATTTCTTCAGCTTCGCCGCCAACAGAAAAAAAGGTGTCAGCGATTGTAGCGCCAATAATGCCAATAAAGTTATGAGTCTTGATGATATGCAACGAGCTAACAAGAAGAAGAAGAGGAAGCTGAAGTAAAAAGGTCATATTTCATTACCTACAGTATCTGAAAATGTAATATTGTAAAAAATGTTTGAATTTTTCTTTATCAACAGCTTTGTGCTACCCCATCCTGATTTATTTTCGTGTTTGGTTTGAGTATAGAGCAGTTGTATCCCATGCTCAATGGTATTAAGAACAGAGGGCGTGATGCGTTTGTAATGTAAGCGCTCACTGCTGTTACGATAAACATTCCTCCAAGGTTGTCGTGCACAGGGATAAGAATGGATAGAACTAAAGACACTAAGAGTAAGACAGCACTCAGGAACACAAAATCTTTCCTATTCATCTCCAATGGATTTTTGATTTGGCTCCCAAGTTGGCCGAACGCCGATGCAAGGCTGATCGATACCAAGGTGAAAAAATGACTATTTGTAAGGATACTGCAACATAAGCCCGATACAAAGCCAAACCCAACACCAACCAGCAAAGTCCCATTACCACACATCTGAGCTGCATCCCTTCCAGCAAGCTCGTCCTCGTCAAGCACCTCTTCCTCCTCTTTCTCGAGTAGAGAAAGATATTTGTTCCCACCTGACGTGTCTGTGATATCAGCACTGCTTCTCAACATATTTATTTATAGCAAAAATTGCATCTTCTCCTTAACAATAAATTTTGGAGTTATTTATTTTTAAGAATAATAATAAACCCTTTTCCGCAAAAGGAATAAAGACAACAAATCAACTTCATTATTACAATAACCACAATTCTAGAGCAGTCCATTCTTGTCAATTTGCTGTAAGAGCTTGAGCAGGAAATTTGGGTTGAATGGGACCCCCTCGCACACATCTTCCTCTCCTCCCCGAGCGTACGGTAGACTAGCAGCCTCATCAGGCTTGAGTATCATAGCTTTCAGAGATCGCAACACTGCTCTCTTCATCTTAATTGGTGACTCCTCGCTATCCTCATTCAACAACCAATCTCTGGTCAGAAGGCGCTCTATGCTTGCTGTCAACTCGATTAGTTCAGCTTCATCATTCTCGATACCTCTTTTCAGAGCATGATCAAATGCGGTGCGCAGCCCGATAAATGCTGCTGCACACATCAAATCCTCTTTATCCTGCAGTGCCCACTGTCCCCCCTCAAGTCCCGTTACCACCTCCTCCAGATACGCACTCATAAGCCCTTCCAAAACGTCAGCCGATCCGCCCTGCGTCCCCACGCTCAAAGACAGGTCTATTATAGCTTCAGCATAAGCTCGTGCCGCAGTTATCACTACCTGCCGATTATCCATTTCACCTGCCGTCATTTCGATCGATCCAGCCGATCCAGCGGCTAGCAAGGATTGCAGTACCCAGGAGCGGGCCTGGTGCATCAGACGCTCCCCGCATATGCGGTTCCTTCCTGCCAGAATAGTGCCTAGTTCTCCTACACGCAGAGGGTGTGTCAAACTTACCAGACGGAGGATGTATAGCAGGCACAGCACTCCAGCTTGGTCTTGTCCAGAAAATGTTCTAGTGTGCACAAGCACTTCTAGCAGCCCATCTAGTTTTTCTGAAGCGTCAACCTCCTCTGTTTTTCGCACGTCTCTCACAGCGCTCGGGAGGTCAGTGAGCGAGATGGGGCTCTTCTTTTTCTGTAGAACAGTACACAGAGCTGACCACAAGCACGCCAAAAGTACGAAACTGTTTTTTTGTTCCTTCTTATCACGGATCCACGCACGCATCTCTTCCAACGCAGCGATTGCCTTATCAGTGCCGTCTGACTCTTGGATGTTTATATAGAAGGCATTGATCGCACAATTCTGGGATAAGAAAGATAAGCCTTGCATATTTAAACACTCACCGTACAAAGCTGCGTGAACCCCAGCCAAAACTCCTTCTTCAATCCCTGTTGCTCTGAGAATGGTTGGGCTGCTTTCACCCCACTCCTTCATACCCCCCCAGAACAAGAGAAGCTGCACCCACCGCGGGCCACACAGATACACCGCTCGCCCTCCTTTGTCTCCCTTCTCTCCATTACTAGCGGCTGTCCCTGAGCTCAGAACGAACTCACAGGCGCAGGACCTCGGATGGCATAGAGGCTCGAAGGGGTGGGATACAGCAAAAGGCATCGCGGGCGCAGTAGGCATTCTACGCAAAACTGAGCAGAGGTCGAGAGAGCAAATGAGGATTTGTCCAGGCACCCTACTTGCTGCGCTCCCCGAAGAGGTATAGACCGTGGAGAGCAGTACGCAGCCCGACTCTTCTTTTTCCACGTCCCTTCCTCTCATCACGGCAGCGCGCTCCGCCTTTTGTTCCGCATCTACGGTACTAGTGATTGCCAGCACTTTTGATATATTGAGTTCTAACACGGGCAAGAAAAAATTCCGTGTTTTCCCGCCACCCGGCCCTTCCGCACTGCTCTTATCGACCTCAGTGGCATCTTGGTATAACCACATGACGCTGTCTTCGGTGGACAGCAAACAAACGAATTTCGAGCCGAACAAAATGAAAGGGTCCTTGGTAGGAAGAAAGGACAGTTTCTTGTAATGTTTCCCCATACCCCTCTCACCTGTCAGAGTCGATGCAATAACTTTAAGCACTGGAGTATCACAAGGCACATGACTGAGACTGGTATCGAGAGGTCCTCTCACATGGCTGGGCAAGGGGCTAAGGGGGTAGGAGCCACACCCTTGGTCCTCGCTGAAGGGGAGGTAACACCTCACTCGTGGCGCCCCTCTTGGCACCACTTCTGTCCATATGCCTTCATCTTCGTCTTCGTCTTCCTCCTCTTTGCCTTCACTATCAATACCATAACTGTTTTCCAAACCTACATGAATGTCCAATGGTAAATCATAATGCAGCATTTCTCCGTGCTCCGATACTATAAGCGCGACCCTACCTCCCCTCTCCGATGGCAGCACGCAATGCACAGCTCTGGCTCTGCATCCTTTGAGTTGGACCAGAGGCACAGCCAGGCTACTGCTGCGCTCTTCTGCAGTGTGAGATCGTAGCCTAGTCCACTGGGTGTGTTTCTCCTGTTCCACAGCCCTGGTCCCCCACGAGAAAATATTGGTCGTGTCGATACACACCAAAGGCCAACCGGGCACTAGCACCAGGGCTGCGCTGTGATCATCCTTATACGAAAGAAGGGCACAGCCTAATCGGAGTAGATCTTCCCACTCCCTGTACCGGCCCCTCGCATTGCCTCCCTGACCCAGTTCCCCATGCGTAGGAGAGATCTTTGTCACCAGACCTGATGGCATGTCCCATAGGTCTATGATTATGCCATTCGTAGACTGCACCACCTCATTTCTCTCAGATCTTGGCTTCACAAAAAGCTGCAATGTTGGATGAAGGTACGTTGACAAATTCACTGCTATGAGGTTCCATCTTATCATATCTTCGAGCTCTACAACGAGTAAGAGCACAATCAAAGGACGTACAGAGATAATCAATTGTGCACCTATACGACTGCTTGAGTGAGTGTTATCCAAACACAGACGATAAGATACCTCAACAAATTCTTCGATTCCAGGGACATAATTTATCTGTTGAGTTGATGGTAACCTCAATTCGATTCCACTAAAAGAGGAATCTACGTCAGTGGAATAGAGTACGCTTAATAAGTTCTTATCATGCGTCAAGCACGATGAAATCACCCTCGAATCTTCACGGTACGAAATCATGTATTTACGCATGGTTCATTAAATATTCGAATATTTTTTTGTAGCCTAATAGCACAATGATTCTTCTTGTATTTGCTCATTGGCAGAAAAGTCTATAATTTTATTTCCAAGGCGGACAAAACTGGAATTTTAATTAGTTTTCGTGAACGTTTTTCTAAAAAAGAAGACAGGGTTGCAAGTTGCGATTAACTCGCCATGTCATTTTACACGTTGATTTGATAAATCAGTATACAAAAGGCTTCTTAATACTTACCATTTCCAAGTGAAAGCGTTTGGTCTCATTTACTACGCCCTTTGGAGAAATTCCTCGGGCTGTTACGGGAAATTTAGGGCAGCTAGTTCTGTATAAATTGGAGTCAAAAGTGAAAATAGAATATGCCTGGGGAATTCGCTGTGCTGTATCATGAGTTGACGAAACTCACTCCGATGACGCAAGCCACGGATACAGATTTCAAGAAGCAACGAGTTGATGTGTTGCAAAGGCTGGGGATGATGGGCCATGGCAAGGCGAAAGGGGGGACAGGGCCCGTCATTCGACAAGAAAATAGAAATTTAGGGAAAAAAGCTCGTCAAAGGTCGAATGAGGCTCGTCAAGAAGCTCTGCATATGGACAACAAAGCCGCGTCTCTTCGTAAAATGGAAGTTCACTCGATTGTGCAGGAAGTAGAAGAGAAAATGAAGCTTTCAAAAGATCTGAGCAAGTATGTGAAAGCAAAGAAGGAGATACCGCCTAGATTGCTGAGGCAATTGGTGGGAAAACAACCTCGTAAGACAGCACGACTAGCACCTTTAACTAGCGGAAAACAAGAGGCCCCCATGCACAAAATCACAGTGGCGAGGGTACCTACCCAGACTCATGCTTACAGTTCCAACAGATGGAGCGAGCCAGAGCGTTTGTTCCTGCTTGATCTGTATCGAGAATTGGAAAAGCCAAAAATCCCGAATGTGGAGCTGTGGAAGATCTACTACAGCCGCCTTGCAGACAGGTTCCGCGCCTTGCACCCCGGGAGGAAACAACAGGAAATCATTCAAAAGCTCGAGGACATGATCTCCAAGAAGCAGATCAAGGACGAGAGAGAGGTCAAGTACTGGAGCAAGGTCCGGACTAACAAGGAGATGGCCATAACCAACGCCAGGATCATCCATAGCGGGAGCTCTCCCCTGAAGAATTCCTATGCTGGAGATGATGGGAACTCAGTCAACTTTACGCCTTCCAAGACGCCGTCGAATATTGCTACCAAGATTATGAGCAAAAAAAGTGATAGTCTATCGCAGCTTGGGTCTGTGAGTCTGCTGTCCTCATCGGTGGTCGCCAAATAATCAGACATGTGTCATGCGCAGAACTTTGTATTGAGTGTAAGTCTTGAAGAAAAACGACACAACAAATTGCTGCATTAACGTTACAATATAATTTACGAGAACTCATCGAGCATTTGCCGAGCCTGTAACAGCGTCTTTTTAATAGCCGACGTTTCATTTCTAATCTTATTATCACGTTCCTTCATACGCCTCTCTTTGGCGATATCGTCCTCGAATCTCTTCATTTCCTCTGCAGCCATCTCATCGACATTATCAGAACTGGCCGTAATCTTCTTTCGAACACCTTTGTACTTCGCCAGTTTATCCCACCACCAATCGTCACCGAGGATTTTCGTCCTGAACGCATCTTGCAAACGGAACGCAGGGTACATCGCATTCGGGAACTCATCGTTCATTCTTGCAAATTCGTCGAATTCCATGTTTTTGTCCTCAACCATGTTGAGTTCTTGCAAGGCTCGCTTCGCTCTCTGCTTGTCGAAGGGATTGATCGCATTCAATAGCGATACGAACTGCGCGTGGGTGATATGGCCCTTGTTATCTTTGTCGGCATATTTGAACATAAAACGCAATATCTCTTGCTTACCGAAGAAGCAGTAAGTGCCGATCGATCGGATGAAATCGCCGAACTCGACACGTCCATATTCATCAAGAGCATCCATCTGTACAAATATTTCCTTGGCATAAAACGAAGGGGTTTCCTCAAAGTATTCGAATATTTCGTCATAGCTCACGGTACCTTCCTTCGTTACATCCACTTTTTCATAGACGACAATCCATGCCTCTAATTCTGCTGGTGTTAAAGATAGCAATTCTACAGCTGCGCGAAGGGGATTTGTGACGATATTTTTCTTTTCGCGTTCGTATGCTGATTTGAGCTTTTCCTCCAACCTTTTCATTAATTGCTGCATATTTCTGTCTTTTGGGTTGGCTTTGAGCAACTCACGCACTTTGAGAACCTCGTTGATAATTTCATCTGTGTTGGTTCCACCACCATGCGAAATCTTGTCAACTGTTTTGATCCAGATAAATGAATCAGGCAGACCGAATGCATCCATACGTTGCTCCAGCTTCGTAAATCCATCGATCATGTTTCTATTCTCCTCCGCCAAACTCAGAGATATTTCAAATTCCTTTATAGCACGCAGTTTTGTCGGGTCTCGTTTTACCCACATGGTCATCTTCAGATCATGATGTCCATATGGCTCCCACTTATCTTTTATCATCGTCTCTTCATCGCGGTACAAGTCCCCATCCTCCTCTTGGTTCGAGAAGAACTCGAGGTGTGTGATCATTTGACGATTATTAAACGTGGATTGCGTCCAGATGTAGAACTGATTACCGAAACTCCTGTCCATTTTCTTGTAAAATGGAATACCCTTTTCTTCTAGAATATTCTGTTGTGTTTCGAACTGGAAACTTTCTTCTGGACCTTTCGTAATGAATAACTTGCGCACACCCTCGACTTTACCGCCAGTATCACTAGCAGCCAAGCTACTTTTAATCTTTCTAGCCATGCGAAGCTCCTCTTGATCCATTGCTGTGGCAGCGCTGTGCTGCAAATCTCGGATGAAGTCTTTTGTCCCGCGAATGGCTGCTTTTGTAGCCTTGGCCAATCGGGTGGCAAAGGGCTCCTGGATTACTTTTGCCTTTTTTTTTTGGTTCGCCACCTCGGCGGCTTCTTGTTCGAGCTTTTCTGCGGCTTCCTTCATGGAGCGCATTCGTGTCTCTCGCAGTTCATTCAGACGCTTCTTTCGCAGCACCAACTCGATCTGCATCGCCTTCTGGCGGCGCTGCGACAGGAGGTTTTCGGAGAATAGTTGTACCGCGGTCTGGAAGCGGGGGATCTTATCGTGAAACGTGTTCATGTAGACCTCCTCGTTATCGAGAATGTCCTTGAAATGCTCCAAATAATCGATGTTTGCGATGTTGAATTTCAACCGAGTAGCGGCAATCGTGCGCACTAGTTCTTGACTACTAGGAGTAGTGCGCCTTTTCACTTTCTTCAAACAGTCAATAAACAGCAATTTTTTTGAACCCATGGGGAATACCAGCGCGTCTCGCTCCTTCATTCCGAGCTCGCCCTTCTCTACTTTCTGCATGAAAGACTCGTTCGCCGCCGCCGCCTTGAAAATTAATTGCTCATGCTTTGCTGCGAGTATCTGCTTCTCCGTGATGTCCAACGCTTGGGCCACGAAATGGAACAAGTCGTGGTTTGCCTCTGCCTCGGATTGAAAGAAGACCTCTTTTAGCCTTTCTCTCTCCACTTCGCGCTCTTTTATGTGCGCCCGGCGCTGCTCTATATCAATGCCAATTTGATCAATTTCAGCCTGCAATGGGTCCACTTGCAACTCGATTTTCCCATTTACCTCTTTGCACACGTCTACTTCTCCTTCCTTCTTGAATTTCTCTTTTGATAAGACTGCGATCATCTCCATTCTCTCTTCTCTCTCATACTGATCCTCTTCGTCGGGACCTTCGATGTTCGATCTCACCTCGATTTCATCAGACAATTCCTCGATTTGCTTTTGAAGTAACAGGACCTTTGCCTCGTTATCCGAGATTTTAGTCAGAATTCCTCTGTGCTCTTCGATCTTCTTGCCTCGTTCGATCTCTATTTTCTTCGCCTGTTCTTCCAGACGCACATCCCCAACTGCTTGTTCAGCCAACCAAGGTTGCACGAGGTAGATCTGCAAGAAGTCCACAATTTGGATGTGCTTTGGGTGGACATACGGATCGAGAAGTTGGCAGTCGATTGCAACCAGCTGGTCAGTAGTGAAGTCTGGGTCATCTGCTGGGAATATATATGCAGCTTTGTTCGTTTCATCTTCATCATTGAATTTATTCTGCAGACCAACTTTAATGGTATCAATCACATTGCTGTTCAATTGCGTTTGCTTGCGCTTCAACTCTACCAACTGCTCAGATGTGCGCAAGGCCTCTTCCGACCCTGGGACTAACTCATCCATGAGCTGCAGCACGTCAAGATGTACGCGCTCCGCAGCCAGGTGACTATCTGCTAAAATGCCATTATACAACTCTTCAAATAAGTTGTCTAACTCGTTCGTCACGTGCTCATCGCGATCCAGTCGATTTGACTCTTCTAGCAATATACTCTCTTGCTGAGCATCAAGTGTAGCCTGGTGTCTCATTATAAATTCGGAATACCTCTGCAGCCAATCTACAGCCATGCCCATGCCAAGTTTCTGCTTCATGATTTCAATGCGCTGTACTACTTGGAATTCAATTCGACCTACAATGGCACTTTCTCTATTCACCCACTCCAGCCGCTTTATTGTGTCTGCCAAACGAACTTTGATCGCTTCTCTTCTTCTGTACGCTGCACGCAAGTACTGCAGGATCCACCATCTGACGTTCTTTAGATTATCCAGCCTAAGTTGCGCAACCTCCACACGACGGTACACCGCATCTAGTTTATGCTCGAGCTTTTCGTACTCTTCGGGGGTTAGTTCGGACTTCAACGCAGCGGTGGTTTGCGACTCCTCTTCGTGTAGCTGCGTCACCAAGTCCTTTTGCTCTTCCAGACTCACAATCTCCGGGGGCAGCTTTACGTCTATCGCAAGCCACCACGCGATGTTCGTATCCAGAGTGGCCAGCAGATGTGCGTGTAGAGATATCACCTTTTCGAAAAGATTCGATCGTTGGCACACACGTCGCCTGGATAGCTCTATTCCCACTAATTTCTTCAATTCGACTCTCGGGATGATGTCGGGGTCTCCTGGTTTTCGAATGATTCGCTTCTTTCTGCGTTTGCGGTAGAGCTTATAATTCACACCATACCCGGAAAACCACTTCCGCGTGAAATATTGTCGCAGCAGCTTTTGGAAAGGGATCCAGCACATTTTCTGCGTGGACTCCCACTTGGTCACAGCTTCCAGTGCGAGCTGCTCTCGGCGTTCTTTCACAATTCGTTTGCTCTTAAACACACGGAATAGCAGCGCAATCTCGGTAGCTCCTTGGTGCTTGTCGTTGCTTTCCCCTTGAGCGACCAAAAACTGTTTGCGTCTTGCCTCTTCTTGCTCTTCAAACTCCTTTGCCATGCGTTTTTCCGCTTGCAGGCGCTGCACCTCGGCTCGCGATCGCATGTATTTCACCAAGTATTTAAGGTCGTAAGAGGCTTGCTGAGCCATGTCTACGTGGTAAATAAGACTCTTGCTCGGGGTGGCTATTTTGACCACCCTGGGCTCCATCATTTCCATGCTATGGTTACGTCTTGTGACTTCGGTATGTGTGCGAAAGGCACAGAAAAAACAATAGCCTCGGATGCACGTACTGCAATATACGATCCTCAAGCGAGTTCTGCATGCTTCACAATAAAGAGTCTCTCGATAGTTTTCGGCCAAATCAAAACTATTGATCATGGGATCGTGCTGCTCAGTACTTGTGTCCTCGAGATGCATAGGCTGGGTGTGCGGCCAAAACGTTATGTTGAACTGGTGCATTGGCACTCGCTCTTCCTCTAGCCCCATAGCACTCTTCTGCAGTGAGGATAGCAGATTGATGTTTTCTACAGTGGACCCGTTCTTGCGGGCATTTTCTGCCGCTTTGAACAGATCTTTGCCGTTCTCATCATATTTTAGTCTGTGGATTGCTTTTTTCTTCTTGGCCAAGGCTCGTTCTGTAGTGTTAGCGGTGTCATTCCATAATACACCTTCTTTGTGCGAATAAAACGAGATTTTACGCCCATCTGAAACGGATAAATACGGCTTTTTATCGAACGGCTGGGGTACAACAAGAGGCATTTGCGGCTTGAGTACACCGTCTGTGACCACATTCTCCATAATATGCGTGGTGATCTTCTGCACGTCATCGCGCGCCTCCTTCACTTGGTAGGGATAGATGCGCTTACGGGTTGCTTCTTCTCCCGCAGTGGTTTCTTTAACAGTGTTCATGATGACTCGCCAGAAAGGGGGCAGCTTTAGGTAGATCTGTGCAAGGATAAACCGATCGGATACGCGCACAAGCACACCTCTCATGATACGTTGAATGGTAATGGCTGCTGCTTCTTGGTGCAACATCAGAAAAATAAGGTGTTTGCAGTGGTGCCCGCGCCATATTTTCTGAATGCACACAACTGCGTTAACCAGCGGAAGCATTTTCTGTCTGAAATAACGCTGTACGCGTCTAGCACTGTTTTCCATGGCCATTTTCTTTAGAAGAATGGCCAATTTTCGACCTTCTAACACAACTTTGTAAGTGTTTGCAATGCGGCGCGCACTGACTCTCTTACGGAATCTTTGCCACAACGCATACAATTTCCACTTGAATTGGATGAATCGGCAGCACGACTGTTCTTCCAACTGTCGCCGGATGTAGAAATCGCGGTATCGATACGCCTTGCGATCTTTATGTCCGGATAAGGCCAAGTAACCAGCGGGTATCGTAGGCCTCTTCTGTTCACTGTCAGGAATCACTAAAGACCCTCCCTTCTTGAGCGCTTCGCCAGTCACTCCAGTGTACCCCGCTATGATGTTGTCCAGAGATAGGGGGTCCGTCTCCCCCATCCCTTTCTTTTTGCTCACACTGAAGGCGCTTTTACCGCTATTTGGACTTCCAACCTTTTTTCCAACTCCCCGTGTGGGCGAAATAGGCAGGTTAAGGGTGCTACCGGCTGCACTGCTTTGCCCCAGCGCACTCACTATACTACCGCTACTGTCTACGCCGCTAGAGACGACACCCTCTAACGCCAGGTTTTGCTCTCTGGCCATCCGGCTGTACACCCCCGAGGTCAAGCTTTCGGTGCCGCCTTGGTCGAAATACCGCCCCTGCTCAATGCCCGGTTCGAATTTCTCCCCTTTCATAGTGCTTCTGACCGTTTCTGAACCACCACTTTCTGCACTAAGAATAGAGCTCTGGTTGAACCCTAGCTCCACATCCTCCATCCTGTTGTAATCACGAAAAGGGACTTGCACAAAAGCTTCTGTATACATGCATCCAGAGAAGGCGCTCTTCCAGAAGTCTTCGCCCTCCACTCCTGCGAGCGTCTCCCCAGTAGAGAGTATCACATGACACAGCTCCGAAAATTGTTGGAACACCACAGCAGCACTTTTTAGACTTATGCAATCTGCACCGCGCAGATCGATTTTCTCCAGAAATTGGTGTCCTCCGCGTTTACTTAGTTCGGTGAGCAGCCAGGGCGACGATAACATGACCCCGCACTGGTTACGCAGCGTAAGCTCCCGCAGACACCGTGCGCCATCTAGACAGGCTTCTATTGTACTGTCAGTGAACTGCTTAACTCGAGTACCCCATGCGTCTGTGGTACTGATGGAGGTCGACAGGTGCAAGACTTCCAGGCGTTTACAGCTGTAGACCACAGGAATGATGCCTGCATCTGTCAGAGCGGGACAGTCGTTCACCCACAGAGACTTAAGCTCTCTGCAACACCCAGCGACAACACTTAATGCAGCATCAGATAGGTACTTGTGTCCAGACACATCCAAGTGCTCTATAGACGTGCACCTTTCTGCGAGACATGCCACACCGAAGGCGGTAATACTGGTGTTGGCGCAACTCAAGCGCTTGAGTTTTGGCAGGAAAATTGCATCGCCGAGGCCTTGTTCTAGCTCGGAAAATGCTGCATCTCCCACTCCCATATTGTTACTAATATTCAAAAATGTCAAATTCTCACAACCTTTCAGGAGTTTAGTGATACTTTTCGAGTTGATTTTACCTATATTGGAAGCATTTAGTTCTCTCAGATTCTTCGCATTTGCACCTAAAGACGACAACGCTTCACTCATCACCCCTTTGCACCCATGTATGTGGAGCGTGTGCAGGTTAGGGCTCCCGCAAGCGAGCCCTTGCACTGCTGCATCTGTGAGATTCCGTACGTGCGGCATGTATATTTCTTCTAGATCAGCGAGAGCGCCGCATATCCAATCCAGCGAATCCTCGCCCAGATCGAAGCACTCGTCTATGCGCAGAATGGATATGGGTCTGCTGGCATACTGCAATATGGAGTGCTCAGGGTCCCCCACGTGAATGATCACGCCTAAGTGCGCCACCCGCGGGCAAAAGGACAGATCTAGTTTGCGTATGCTTTCGCACTTGAGCAGGACGTCGTTCACACCTTCATAAGTGTAGTTCAGGTTGCGCGCTGCGAATAAAGCCTTAAATCGATGATTTGTACGTGCCACAGCAAATAAAGTGCGATCTGTAAGTTGCTGACAACCGGAAACATTCAAAGTATGTAACTGCATAAGATCTTTGTCTATCAATCTTTCGATGTGCTCGTCATGTATGTATGGAATATCAGACACATCGAGAGTTCTTAAGCACAACAACCCACCGATAAATGCCATAGCAATCTTATCTATTTGAATGCATTTGGCCAAGATGATTGAGTTCAACTGCTTTCCAAACAACCTTGATGCTTGTGCTATGATTTTGCTATTCACTTCATCATTTCCCGATAAGTTTAACTCTTCTAATTTAATGCTTTCAGCATCAATCAAATTCAATATGTCTGCTAGCCCTTTCCAATACCTCAAATCAACGCTGGTAATGCGAGTCCCAGATATATGGTCTGGTTCCATGACTAACTTGGATTCCCACTCATCTAAGCAGTATCGATGAGTAAGCAACTTCTCAGGAAATGGCTTGCCTAGCTTGGCGCGGCCAAAATGAGTCCGTCCAGAGACCTGCAGAGACTTAGATAAAGCATCATGCCCCCCCTTGGCTTTGCGGCCCTGTTTCGACCCTGATCGAAGACTCATGGTCCTATTCTTAAAGTTCTACTGATATAAGGTATCAAAGTCTATGCTACTATTACCATGAGCATGTCTAAACACCATTTTGTTCTTAACTGCGATGAGAATCGACCTTTTTCAAAACGCCAGTTGGATATTGCACGTCATAAAACGTTCAATTTCTCAGAAAAGGTAAAAACATCGTTGTTACTGTAACCAGTTTCAATTGCTGCGTTGCGTGGTTGAGGCCAGGGTTTTATTGCTTTGTGCGTTCATGACGTTAAAGAGAGCTGATAGCAGTCAGTCTGGGGGAAAAAAGTTGACGAACGCAACCTCAAGTTTTGGAGGCTCGACTACAAAGACCCACATGAATCATGGGGATTTGTTTTTTCCTGAAGACGAAGCCCCAGAAGTCATCACTATGAGAAGCAGAACAGCTGCTAGTAATGATCTAGGGGCGAAATTGGACGAGCCTCTCAGGCCAGTTACTGAAGCTGGCAGTACGAATAGGCAAAGAACAGAGGGTGTGCTTTGGAATGACAGCATGCTAATGAAATCTAGTAAAACAAAGTCAACAAGCTCTTTAGCTGTGACAAACTCAACACAGAAAAAAACAACAGCATCTAATAGTATAGCAACAACAGTGAAATCATCCGCTGTCGGATTAGAAAAAGGGAACGTAGGTTCACCAAAATCACAGCGCCCTCGATCCCGGAAGCTTTATCTCGGCAGTGGCAAAGATCTAAACTCCCCTAATCACGACCCGAAACACAAGGACTCAAGCGACGGGAGCACACCCACTCGTCTCGCGAGGCCCCAGAGCCGCAAACTCTATCTAGGCTCGAAGAGCAGCCAAGCCACTGCAGAGACAGACAAAGCTGATAAAAAAGAAAGGAAAGCGCGTCCTTCGTCTGTGCGTGTGGAAACCGCGAGTGAAACTAAACGGCCTGCAAAGAGCGCCGGATCAGGCACAGATAGGCCTAGATTACAGCGCCTGTCCTCCTTTTCCGGCTTTAGCGCGCGAGGACTGGGACTCGATGAAGACGAAGAGCCGAAAGAGCGGCCACCCTCCCGCCAGTCGAGTGCATTTCCTGTGCATTTGGCGGACACTGGGAGCACGAGGGCAGGGAACCGACCTAAGAGCGGCCAGTCTAGTACAGGGAACCGACCCGGCAGCGGTCTGCCGGTCAGCACCAGGCTGATAGGTTCTGGGACCACTAGCACTAATAGTACCCCTGGTAATACTGACAATTCTAGTAATGCTGATGCGACAGGTGGTGCCGCTAAGGAAAAGTGGAGACACGAGCGTGGTGGCAGCAGTAGTGGAGAGTGGAAATCAGGAACGGCTGAGAGCGAAGGTGGATGGCGGACCCCTCAGTACAGTACAGGCGGTACTGCAGTAGAGGAAGAGGGGCCCAGTAAAGGTGGGAGTCGCAGATGTAGTAATAAGGAAGCCTCTCATCTGCTCATAGCGAAGCCTCCTGGCGCAGCACATCCAGGGACACACATGGACAGGTCCAATCTGCCCACGCGGGGGCTCTCAGATCCAGTTTCGGACGGATTCACTCTATTGGAAGAAGAAGATAACAATGATGGCATAAAACACAATTGGCCGTTTGCTATTAAAGTCAACTACGACTCGAACGACACCAAAAATGCCAAGTTCAGCAATAGCGCAGTAGATGCGTCTCCATCCTCTTCTACGGAAATCCCCAGGGGGGGCCTGGAGGGTGTGGGGGAAGGCAAGGTAGATGGTAGAGCCCACGCGACCCGTGACTACGTGACAGAGCTATTAGATGACACACAAGGCGTGCAAAGAGTGCCCCCCCGCAGTCCCACGCCTAGCCCCTCGAAAGGTCCGCACCAAGTGTGCGGTGCACGGACACCTCCACAAAGCCACCACGGGGCCCGTATTTCCTCTTTGCAGGTGAGTGCATGGGTAGATATGCAGCGACCTTTCAGCCAACCAGCGAAGCTGGCTGCCTCTATCTCTATGCTATTACTGTGATATATTATCTTCTATAGCTCTTTATGAAACTCCGATGTAGCTTTATCTGATGGACGAGTGTCACGACAATTACGCACAACCGCCCTACGTATAGTGACGTACTATGGATGTATCACGACAATTACACTCAAATACTATCATACATACTCACATTAACCCGTACTTTTGTGGATTGGCATGTTCTACAGCACGTCATGGGCAGCGCTCTAGGTGCCCCTGAGGTAGCGTACAGCGGGGAGATCCCGCAGAGCCCGATAACGGTCGCTAGATCCCATTTGCGCGATGGATACGGGGGTAGTGGTAATAGCAGTGGCACTGGGATATCCCATTATAAATCTCCGATTGTTGCCCCCATGAACTCCGAGGGCAATCTGAGCCGACTGAAAGTACTACAACAGGGCCAGAACGTTTGGGGTTCCTCTTCCCGAGGTGGAAGTCTGTCCAGCAGAGGCCACGACTCCTTCGCTGGCAATAGCAGGGATCGGCCAGTGAGTCAAAGCCTGTCCGAGTTGTCTTATGACATGATAGACGATGACATCTACGAGGACGAATCTGACGGCAGTGTGGAAGGTAGCGAAGAATATTATGGCACCGACTCCCAGGGGGTCTCGCGAGTGGAATATGAGGGCTATGGGGAAGATAGTGGAGAAGATCCTGTGAACAGCAGCAATGGCAGCTCTATCTTTTTACAGCTCGACCAGTACTCAAATGCGCAGGATGATGAATTCACTTCAAGTTTGGGAGAAGATTTCCTTTGTTTATTTGCAGCGTCTAGAAGTAGACATTAATTCAATCTGATACTTACACCTATGTTTGTTATTAAGTATAAATATACAGTCTCAAGTTGACTTCAGTAGTTTGTACTAATTCAACGCAGCAAAGTACGACCCATTTCGCAAAAAAGTAAAATATATTTGAAACTTGTGAAAATCTACCTGGAGTTATTGCTGGTTTCCGTTGAACAAAAAGCACCAAATACGTTAGCAGTTAATTATACTCGAGCTTTTACCCTCTCTCAATGAACTCAAGCTTTTTTGTATTACTTATATAAACAACATTTATCCAAAATTTAAAATTTCACAGCTCTTGGTGGGTGTTTCACTGATCTACCATCAATTGCGCTATCTTTTCTCTCGGAGAATAAGTCGAATTTTCTTCTGATCGGCACGATTCAAGTCTGACTCAGGATAATATCCCAACTCCGCTCGAATACTCGCTTCTAGAGCATTATTGCAGCTATTGGTGAGAAACGGCAGAATACTGTATTGGTTATTGACGCTCTTAATATTTCTCTGGTTAAAACGCCACGATTTCTTTTTGTCTATGAAATTATCAGAAGACAGGTCTTTTCCAGAAAAATATGCTTCCGCAAGTTTTTGCAGCGTTGAATAGGGCCAGACTCTACTACGAGCAGTGCGCGCTATTTCCAAAGCAGTGCCTGCGCTTTTTCCTCCACTCCTACCACAACAATACATAAGAGCTTCTAGGGCTTTCTCAGCAACTTCCGTAAAAAGCGTCCCGTCACTGTGCCTCTCGATGTCACAATCATCCAGCGTGGGCGAGGATTTATAGAGTACTGCCCTTTCTGAATGTCGAGCCAAAGGGAGTAATTTCGTAAGCCACAGTGACTTTGGCAGATTTATCTCCATCGGACTCGTTTCAGCATATGATCTAAGAAGGCTGTCGCATAGACGACCGTTGATGCGTACGGCTTCGGGCACTGCTTGAATACTTTCCTTCTCCACCCTTCCCATCTTTTCCGTCTGTTCCGTCCTTTTAGAGTTGGAGTTGTCTTTTATCCATTGGTTCATTGCGACAAGCAACCGATTTTGAATGCCATCTCTCAGTGCATCATAGGTCGTACTATACTTATGGCTGTGACCATTTGTGCGGTACCAAAACGGATCAGAAACACCTTTAGAGTTATCATAGTAATCTGTGTCCAAGAAATATTTACGCGTAGTTCTTGCTCTGGGAAGCTCAGAAAACGATGCGACTACAAGCACTGGGCGTGCTCTGTTGTTGCAATTATCATTACCCACGCTTTCCTCGTTATCTTGAGCCTGTCCTAGCAGTTGCAGGCTCAGTGTCTTCAGAGCAGACAACAGCAGTGTGAAGCCACGACTGCCAGGGTACGCTCGCATGAACCCCACATCTGCCACAGGACCAGGATCAGGATGGGCGGATTTGAAGTTTCTTTTTTTGGAATATACTATGTCTGTCAGGAGTAGGGCAGCGGATCCCGATTGCATGTTTTCGTAAGGACGGACTACGTCTCTGTAAAATGCCCGAGCTACATGTTGAGAGCTTGAACCAATATTTGTATCATTGGACAGCAGAGGATCTGCAGCAGGCGTATTGATAGAAGGTCTAAGAACTCCCCCTAGAAACTGGATTGCAACACGGCCCCGCAGGCACGTACGAGACAGCAGTGCTGACAAGAGCGCATCTCCGCCAACAGATGAAGGCAGTGGATCCGTGTTTTTCATCATCTCTTCAAAATACTTGCCATGATCAAACGCCCTAAACTCGCTATAAATTCTTCTACTTTTTCCTGCACGCTTGTGAACAGTCAATGGCAGCAGGATGTAGAAGTAAGATATCTCCATAGCGTCGCCTGGACATCCCAGCTGCCCGAGGCTCTCCACCGCCACGCGCACCAGCGGCAACGGTAGGGGCCAGTAGACCTTGTCAGAGCCTCGTACACCTTTGCCATCTTCGCTTGATTCAAGCAACGTGAAGACTGTGTATATTGTTTTGCCCAATGCGTGATAAGCCTGGTTGAATAGTCGGAGCAAGTCAGCTCTCTTAGAAGCTACGCGAAAAAGAGTAGTGTACGTGTAAGAATCAGGCACTATTGCCTCTGACGACATTTCCTGGAACAATGCCATAACTTTAGAACGATTACCACATGATCGATGTCCTTCCATCATAATGTTGTAGGTGCGAGTGTTACGACACGGAAGAACGCGATTATCATAACTACTAGCATCACTGCAAAAGTAAGTGTCAAAGAGCTGGTCGGCACGTTCCGAACTTTCGCGAAATGCATCTTTTAAGAATAAGTGCATAGTGTCTGCTTCTAACAGCTCATTGGCTATGTTATCCAATATTTCAAAAGCTGTTTCTTTCTTGCCCACTTCCAATAGATATCCTAATGCAATGTTATACAAAGATCGGTTGAATTCATAAGTCAACTTCAAATTGCGCCGAGACATTTTAATTGATTCTAAAAATAAGCTTGCGTATTCTTCGCTATTACCCTCCTTGTGCAAGGCGTAAAGGCGAGAGACCAAATCATCGTCATCGGCAGCCAGTTCTGCTTCCACTCCAGCGGGTAACTCAATTGACTCTCTCGCCAAGCTTTGCATTACCTTATCTTGGACACTTTTATCATTACACGTCGGCTCCACACATCCCTCTGTCGCGCTCTTGCCACTCTTCATTATGCCATACTGACATACATCCCCATGAAATCGTGGCCGCCTTTTCACCTGCAACCCAGAAATATAAGCCCCTGTTCTCACCATAGAAAGAAGAAGCAACAGCACTTTTATCATGTTGTCATCTTGGAGCGCGTATAATTTCTTAATGCGTGGTTTAGAACTCCTTTCGATTTGCGACTCTTCAACCGCATCCGTTCAGAGATAGGCGCTTTCAAGGTCCGCGAATTTTAACAGAGATAGAGAGGGACATGCAGTGATAACATTCAGACGCATGTGATGGTACCTGGCCTGATGTTATTTAATCTGTAAATTGGTACTAGATGATTCTATTTTCTTCAGTTTTTACATAGATACATTATGTCCGCCTGTACCTTTCGTGTTGGGTATCGGCTATTTGCCTACACTGACGATTTCTTCTTTTCTTTTCACCAAATCAGCATGGACAAGTTCTTCAACCACAATGGCTACGGCAGCAACAGCGGATTCATCGAGTGCATACTTCAGGGGCAGCGCCCCCAAGTGAGCTCTTGCATCGTTTCTGATTTCTGTTTGTTTTCTCAGCATCAGCTTCAAATAGTCTTTGAATTCAGTAGACGGATCCTCTGGAACAAAGGAAGAAGAATTTTGTTCAGTTCCAAAGTCACTGTTATTGTTGCTGTTTAGGGCATAACTCTTGCTTGATGATGAAAAACACGGATCCACTGCCTTCATCTGTTGGCGGAGATGCGAACATGGTTGAATTCTGATAGCGTTTCTGGGACGTCACTTGTCTGCAACGGTCTTTCCAAATCAATAACTCTAGTGGCTCTGGTTGTTTCGGATTTTGATCTTGATCTCTTACGACCACTGCTTATACCTTTTTCACGATCCTTAACAAATTTGTCATCCACACTGTAAGCGGTGCTCAAATTTCGTTCCCGCAATTCGTTTATCTCAGTTGACAACGACAAAAGCGCGGAACCATAGCTTCTCTTCTCACGCCGTCTCTTTTTGAACCCTTCCAACGCATGTATTGCCGCCTCTGCAAGCGAAATTGAATCTGCATCTTGCTTCGACTCTTGCCCATCACTCCTCTCTCTTAAATTATTTCCTCTCTTCTTCTTCTTCATTCATACACGGGAAGCAGTATCG
>JACLAB010001294.1_pt1 | contig 25686 bp, 37 predicted proteins | sample 8027921 | NCBI WGS metagenome assembly JACLAB01 (sample SAMN15725117, study PRJNA655200) | protist metagenome | isolation source: fluorescence activated cell sorting (FACS) single amplified genomes of... | place: USA: West Boothbay Harbor, Gulf of Maine | collected 2000-07-19
ATCGCATGTGGGATCCCATCGCCTACGCCCTAGGCTTTGTGGACTGTGACAACATCAGTGCTCGAGCCATGCTCACCATTTTTATGCTTTTTGCCATCAGAACGGAGGCCAGTGTACTACGGTCCGTGCCCCGATATTACTATGATAGGGGAACTTTACAGGATTTCTTGTTGTCACGACGTCCAACGTCCAGTATGACCATCATACTCATAACCATTCCCAACACCCATCTTGATCACTACAGGATGCTTGAGGGCAGCCCCCAGAGCGGCCTCCACGACCCGATACTGGCGTACCTAGCGGATCGCGGGGTCAAGATCCACACCTCCATGGGTTGCAGGTGCGTCTATTCTACGTTTTTTGGCTATCCACTGCCTATGTGCGTGTGCCAAGGCTCTTCAACAAAAACAAATAAAAAACAAATAACACACTCCTGCTGACCTGGCCCCTAAATATACGCCTCTATGGGACGCAGGGACCTGGTTCATGAGGTAGATGCTAATGGACTACCTACCAGAGTCAAGGGCATCAAGGTGGGACCCAAGGAGGAGTATCACGAGTACGATGCAGTTGTTGCCGCTCTAGATGTACCCGGGATCAAAAACGTGCTCCCGGAGAGCTTTCGGAAACACGAGTCGTTCGACAATATCTACAAGCTGGATTGCGTGCCCATCGCCACCATCCAAGTGAGGTTCGATGGCTGGGTGACGGAGATGAACGATGATGTCCGCATGATGGATATATCAGGTGATCAGTCGGATGGCAAGGGCGGTGGGATCGACAATTTGCTCTATAGTGCAGACGCAGAATTCTCTTGCTTCGCGGACTTAGCAATCACCAGTCCTGGGGAGTACGTGACTACTGTGTATTAAATTTAGCGGGATATATAGCTATACTACTGTTATCATGAACGTGCGATACAACCATCATACGTACAACTAACCTTTCCTTCACAATTCGCATACCCGTTGCAGGTACTACAAGGAGGGGGAGGGCAGTCTCATCCAGGCGGTTTTTGATGAGAGAGCGTTTGGGCGATCAGAAAAGCAGCTTGTAAACGACTGCATCAAGCAATTAAATGCTCTGTTCCCCTCTTCCAAGAAGCTGAACTGCACATGGTCCTCTGTAGTTAAACTTGGCCAGAGCCTGTACAGAGAGAAGCCTGGGCAGGACAAGTTTAGGCCCAAGCAGGCTACACCTATACCTAACTTTTTCCTCGCCGGCAGCTATACCTATCAGGTAAGCCGATATTACAGGAACAATTTGTGCATGAAAGCACCTAACCAACATAACTAGCTCTCTCTCACCTTCTCCGCCTACCTTTCTTTAATATATGAACCCCACATAAAGGACTACTTGGACTCCATGGAGGGAGCTACTCGAAGCGGACTGATGGTGGCAGATGAGATCATCGCCAGAGCTGACGGCCCGAGTGGTCTCAAGGCGCAATCTGCCCAGGCGGCGCAGTGGGCCTCGGCGGGGGTGGAAGTTAAGGAAGAGCAGCAGGTGTAATTCCTGTTTTTTTTCATGTGTATCAGCAAATCTAGCTAGCATATTAGTTTTGAAGAAGTAGTAATTGCGGCAGATTAATTATCGTCTTATATACATGACCAATTACAATCCATTCTTCTCTAAATTATATGCTAAGTCTACGTGAAGCTGATGGATGATATTGTACTTGAAGGACTCACAGAATTGTAAGCGCTAATACGCTAACGACTGCAACTGCACCAACAGAATCTTTTACAGAATGGATTCTTCTTCATCTTACTTCACGGATTCGACATATTCCCAAACTGACCAAAAGTTCTCGATGATTTTTTTATTTGACGATCGAATTCTTGCTTTTTTAATTTCATTTTTAATCGCCTTTCTGCATTTATACTTTTGCCAGACTCTGTGCTGAACAATCGTTCAAGCAGCGCATTGTGTATTAGCATATTTGCAACTTCAGTAGTGAGGCCTACTTGTATTCTTCCTTGGATGTGGTGCTCTATCGCGTTATCGAGCAAGCAAATATGAGCATTGAGCCACTCGCAACATGTTAAGACTTCATTCATCAAATCATTCGCCCTAGTGAAATCATCGTTAAGTAGCAAAGTCATGGCCTATAGTTAGATAGAGCAAAAGAGTTGGGGAATTGAACAGAACGGTTTCATCAGTGTGTGCGATCATAAAGTATGTAATTGATGATAGATCAACATCAGGTCTTTGAGATTGACTATTCAAATACAAAGAGCAGTAGCCCGCTAAAGTTCAAATTTCAAGATGAAGCAGTGGCGATTCACTTCATACACATACCTTCACCTTCATAGCTTCCTTGTCAAAATTTGCCGCTTGTTTCATTGCCATGGCGGCCTTTTCTGTCATTTCACTGGCGCCATTAAAATCATGCTTCTTACCTTAGCTCAGCTCGGCTGTAGTATTTTTATCTGCTTCTGCTAGAGATTCCTTGGCACTCAATCTCGCGTTGTGCTCAAGGTCAGGATATTCACACATATCTTATCTCCCTGAACTTCTTCTACGCAGATTGCGCGAGCTCTGTAGCCTGAGCATCTATAGCTTGTGCCTTTTATTTGAGACGAGATACAGCGATTAAATCTGGTGGACTGCTATCTGCAGCCGACCTCATGGTCTCGCAACTTTGTCTTTTCTGACAACTCCACAATTGCTAGGTGCGTGTCTCTACCATAAGACTGCTTTCGACTGGATGTCGGTGTATTGCATTTTTTTAGCAAGCTCCATGTTAGCATTCAACCGCTGCTCTACTCCGACAGGTGAAACTAGTTTCACCTGGCATTCGCCAATGCAACCAAAACTTACCAACAAGACGACGATAAAATGCAATCCACACAACATCATACACTTTTCCTTTTCTTCAGTGCAGATAGTTCAGATACTTCACAGTGCGCGGTTGGACCGCAAGACGATAAGGGTGCGCGTTGAAGTCAAAGAGCGAGAGAATTACTATTACGAGAAGAAAATGTTCTTTTTAGGAACTTTTAGTAAACAGACGCTGATTTATTCATGAATCCTCATGGAGAGATACGGATCCGAAGCAGCTATTGCCTGGGAAGCTACAGAAGACGACAACAGGCTCCAAAAAGCAGAAGTAGGGAACGCAGCGGTTGTTACAGTAGCCCTTTCAGGATCGGATAATTACTCTCAAAGTGAGGTTATACGAGTCCAGGGACAGTTGGGAGAGTATCTTCTCGAACATTTTGATCCCTCTGCCGACCTTGCACGGGAACAGCTAGAAAGAAGGAACGGGAACCAGTTCGATAGAAGGATGGAAGGATGGACTTGGACAGCGATTTTGAAGGTCGTTTCCTTGTTGGTGGTGTGTGGGGTATTGGAAGTAGGAGGAGGCTGGGGTGTGTGGAAAACGATAAGGGACCACAGCCCGTGGTATTACGCCGCTATCGGTTCTCTCAGTCTGGTTGCTTATGGCTTCGTCGTCACGGTCCAGCCTGTCGACAACTTTGGTCGTATTTTCGCCGCTTATGGCGGAGTATTTATTGTGATGTCGTTTATCTGGGCTATGATATTCGATAAGAAGTCTCCAGATATTGGTGATATGGTTGGAACTGTGTGTTGTCTTATTGGAACGTACATCATCCTCTTCTATCCTCGCTAGTCGTCCATGCTATTTTGGTAAGTTATCTACACTACATGATACACTGCACGTATCATGTCTATACCCCATTATTTATCCCTGTGTGCGCCATTTTTTATCCGTCCATACCACGAGTAAGTAAGCAAGCAAGACAATGACGCAACTAGAAATAGATATCTGAAACTGCCAGTTCCCGCCGATTGATTTCAACAGAACCGCTACAGAGGAGCCTGACTAGCTTTGTCTCGTCTCTCTACAAGCCGCGATAACATTGGCGCATATTGGGCCTCAGTCATTTTTACCTCGGTATTACTGATTATGGCTCTATTGCGCCAGTGCGCTCGGTCCGACAAGGGTGCTTCTATATGTACATTCGAATGTACATATGGCTCGTGATCTCAAAACAGATACTTCCGAGTCTTGCAGCTTGCTTTTTGTGTGTGTGATGGTGCATCGTGTGGGTGGCGGCATATACTATCATGTTTGTTTTCGAGGTACTAACCTTCAACCTTCTTTATCTACATTGCAGGAAATGAAGTAGGAAACGCGGGTATCGCGGAAGTGTAATTTGTAGCGATATGTAACAAGAATTGCTTCTATCTTATATACACCAAATGCTATTTATGCACATGCCTATTATGCAATAATGAGGTTGGTATATCGTATATCTGCACATTTTCCTGCTTATCGGGTCCCTGTGAATACCGTCCCATCACTTCCCGCCGAAGCCCCCTCGGACCCCTGAGCAGCCGCAGATGCAGCAGATATCTTATGGTCGTCCTGCTCATCCTCCTCCTCCCCCTCCCCATCATCCAGCCACGACTCCTCCACGATCGCGCGCACTCGTCTGTTGTATTCGCGCTTGTCACGTTCGAATAGTTGTGAGGCCTCTCCGTTTGCTGGTGATGCAGGATTGGGATCAGACAGCAGACTTTGAATACTCGTTAGCACTGCTGCAATGTCATAAATCGGAGACCACTGGTTCTGCAATATGTCTAAGCAAATTTTACCATCCCCATACACATTCGGGTGAAATATTTTACTTATAAATCGCACTGCAGGAGGCTTGTTTGGGTACTCCTCAGTGAATTCAAACAGCAACTTGAATGTGCCGCCTTCCCATGGAGTGTCGTCGGGACCAAAGATTACTGCCTGCCAAACCATCACATTGTTGTCCATGGGGGCAGCTTGGATCCCAACAGGGGCGTCCTTTTGCAGCCTCTTGAAATCTCTCATCAATCTCTTACGCGCGCTTGTCGACATCTTTCGGCCTCTTTTTTTAAGCTAACCTCAGAGTTCCGTATTTTCTCACGCAGTTACACACTAGTTAGTAACAAATCTAACCAGGGGTAGCCAAATAATCGTCGTGACAGTAGAACAGTTCTCTAAAAAGAAGAATCCGATGGATTTCTTCGATTCAGATTTTGGCGCCATTTCTTAATTATCTACCTAGTGGAGTGACCCTACAGCAAAGTCTAAGTCTCGATTATCGAAAATGGTACGAAAGAAGGTTCCAATTATTGTGGATCTGTCGTTCGAAGATTCAGATGATGACTTCGTGCCTGATCGTCGACAAAGCTCCTATAGAATGACCGCAGATGATGCGATGGCGCAGCGCCTGCAGCAGGAAGAGATAAATAATATGGATTTACAAGACGTTGAGGTCATGCCTGGACTTCTAGAGAACGAAGAGTCGAACGACTCGTTCGTCAAGCCTGCCAAGAAGGTGAAGATAAAGAAGGAGAAGAAAACGCAAAACGCGTCTTTCTCTTCCTCGAGCAGCACTTCTGTCGCCATCAAAGAAGATAACAGCGGATCGAACCTGTTGCAAGGGGGAGATGATGATGCAGAAAGCAAAGATGACGCTATTCCCCACTATTCCCTAGGCATCGCCCCAAGCGGTAGAGCCAAGTGCATCCGCTGCGAAGAGGTCATTTCCAAGGGCTCCACAAGGGCCATTGTCATGTACCCCGGATCCATGTTCAGCTCCTTTCAACACCTTGCATGCACTACCTTCCATAAAAGTGTCTGTCCCCCACTCGCTGAGCCTGAGCACATGGACGGGTACCACATGCTTACGCCAGAGGTGCAGCGCCAAGTGCGCACGCGTATGTTGGAAAGTCCGGTTGAGTGGGAGGCACAAAATGCCCCGTTGAATCCTGATGCCTTGGTGAGGAAGCAGTGGGGTACGTTCTATAGATTGCAGTGCGGACGGGGCAGTGTGCGCATGTGGCGGGAACCTCATACCAACCTAAACGTGATATATATAGCATGGGACAGGTTCAGACATTGTACAAAAACTGTGCCAATGATTCTTTTTTCAGTCTTATCTTGTACCTATGTGTTCCGTTGTGTTCTCACTATTCAGCAAGACCAACCCTACCCGCACGTATATATGCCCCTTACACACCTCTCCATACCCCATCCTCAGGGAGCCTGAGCGTGCAAGTATATCACGGCTCAGACCGCAGCAGCCGCATCGAAGACCTGCTGAAGGTGAGAGCTCGGTTTCCAGAGGGCCATGGCTATCCGACACTATACTGGGGACTCATTAGATTGCGGTGACATGGGTCTACCATACCCTGTGACGTGCGATATATGTGATAGCTGTGACGTAGCTCTACCTTAGTGGCACATTAGAAAGCGGAGATACAGCTCCACTACGCTCTTTTCTGTCATGAATATTGCATGCAATCATCGCCTCATATCGACCCCTATATTCCATCATACTTCATCGCCCCCCTACCCATCGTACTCATATTGACCCCTATATTTCAATCTTGATTTGAAGACAGACATTGTCATCACCTCCTACAAGATCGCCGAATCCGAGTACGCATATTCTGCGGTTGACGTTATTGATAGCTCTTATAGGCAGTTCTATTCATAACATTACGTTCATTCACATTCGCATGCACATGCGCATATACCATAACAATCGTACTGACGCCTATCCTCTCGCCATCAGATACCGCAAGGCCACTGCGGGCGCCAAGACCACCTGTCGCATATGCAAGCGGCGGTTCTACCCCGAGAAGCTGCGTACGCACAGGAGGTACGTGCTACAGTTTATAGCACGTGTGGGCAGTGCACGTATGAGGCGGGAGGTTCATACCAACCTGATCATTGTCGGAAGGTACTACTGCAAGAAGACGTGCGAGGAAGCCCTGAACACATACAACCTGATCAGGGTTGGAATGTCGCATAAATCTCCATATACTGTGGCATTTATTTTATCTCGTACCGATGTGTGTTCTGTTGTGTTCTCACTCCACAGTCAGTAATACTAACCCCTATCCGCATGCATATCCCCGTACGTTCCCGTCCATACAGGTACTTCTGTGGCATGAACGCCACGCGCACATCCGCCCAGAGTAAGACGCAAAAGAGACAGAGGCTGGGCACTGCCGAAGCAGGGGATAATGACGATGATGGTGACTTAGGCAAGGGCAGAGCAATGGCAGCAGGGGGGGTGAAGGCCAGGCCGCTCAAGTCATCTAAGGCTATCAAGGCTCCCAAGGGGGTAGAGGATGAGTCCGCCAGCGAGGATGAGAGGTTAAGTTGGCAGGAAGAGGAAGAGGAAGAGCAAGAGCAAGAGGAGGAGGAGGAAGGTATACAGAAGACTTCTACCACCAGCGGCAGAGAAAATGGCTGTCCCTCCTTGTCCGCGCAACCCCACCCTGGTAGATCCCATTCTATCCCCATGCAGATATCCCGCCCGCCGAGCCAGCCCCACGTCCGCCCCAAGAGTAGACGATCTGCGGCGGCTGTGGGGAGACTCATATCATACGCTGACGACAGTGTCAACCGGCACCTAGATGAGCACGAGGCTTTTCAAGACATAATCAATGGTACCAGTCGTGATAATGCGGCCGTGGTTGTGAAGGAGAAGATGAACCGAAAAGAAAAAAAAACGCACCGCGCACAAAACAAGGCTAAGGACAAGCCCGCTAGTAAGAAGCGCCGCACGTCCCCCACTGATGATGCTGGTGGAGATGTATGCGGCGATGAACCTGAGAAACCGAGTGACTACCAGGCCTCCAGCGATGGCGGATGGAGTGGGAGTGATAGGGATGATTTCGTGCAGGACACGGATAGCGTGGGTAGCGAGGAAGAGGGCGAGATCTCTCGGCAGAAGAGGATCAAAAGGACGGGCCTCAAGGCTAGACAAAGAAGAGCGGGGGAAAAAACTGTCCCCAAGGCGACTCAGGTGACCAGCGAAGGCCAGGATGATGATGATGATGATGATGATGATGATGATGATGATGATGAGGGTGATATGAAGGGTAAAAAGAAGAAAGAAAAGGAAAAGTGGTACGATAGCGATGTCGAGGCAGACATCTTATGGGCACAAAAGAAGGCAGGGGCCGTCAATGTACGTGCTATATATAACATGGGTGGGCAGCGCACGCATCGGGCGGGTTCATACCAATCTGACCAGGGTTGGAATATGTGTTACCGCTATTTTTCTGACATCCTGTTCCGATGTGTGTTCTGTTGTATATAGTACCGATGTGTGTTCTGTTGTGTTCTTACTTTGAATCAGCAGCACTAACCCCACCCGCATGTTCGCCCCATAACCCCATATACACATATACGCACAGGTGGCGGCCTCCCCCCTGCACCAGATCAGCTGGTTCCGAGTAGTCCTTGATGAGGCGCACATGATCAAAGACCGCAGCACCAGGTATGTGGGTGATAGCTGGGCTCTGGAGCACCATAAGCATCCAGCACAATATTATCCACTAATATCGCCCATAACCAAACACTCTTTATTTACACCAGCACGGCCAAGAGCGTGTTCAATCTCAAAAGCCTGTACAAGTGGTGCCTCAGTGGCACACCTCTCCAGAACCGAGTGGGAGAGCTCTACTCACTGGTCAGGTTTCTCAGGTAAAGGATGCATGCATAGATATGGAAATGCATATGGGCATGCACATGTGAGCGCTCTCCCTTCAACCGGCCCGCTTGTTGCGATTTGCACTAACCCATACTCCCTCCCATCTTCCCATGATGCTGCTGTATCAGATTTGATCCCCATGCGTACTACGTTTGCAAGGCCAAGGGCTGTCACTGCAAGAGTCTACACTACCGTTTTCAGAGTGGCCGGTGCGCAGACTGCGGCCACACGGCCATGCAGCACTATTGCGTGTTCAACAAGGAAATTTTGAATCCTATCAAGCGCCACGGCTTCGTAGATCTAGGCAAGAAGGTATGTATGCATGTATGTATGTACGTATGCAGGGATACTACTGATGGTGATTGCGTGATGATATCTGGCACAGTTGTAGTAACCGCTAACTCCTCCCCTCTCTGCCTGTAGGCTATGCTTAAGCTGAAGACACAGGTGCTCGACAAGCTTCTCATGCGGCGAACGAAGGAAACTCGGGCTGCAGATGTCCAGCTCCCCCCGCGAATCGTGACTGTTCGCAAAGTTCGTAACTGATGGATGAGTGTGACTGTTCTATAGAAGCCTCGGTTACTATGTGCAAACAGAACAGCATACTCTTTGCACTAACAAGAACCCTCCCTTCCACGTTTCCCTGTCTGCCAATTTAGGAATGCCTGGACGAACGGGAGGAAGACTTTTACACCTCCATCTACTCCCAAAGCCAGGCTCAGTTCAGCACCTATGTTGCTGCGGGTGTGTATGAATATACGTGCTATATATTATAGCACGGGTGGACAGTGCACGCATCCAACAGGAGGGGCATTCCAAACTGATCAGGGTTGGAATGTACAAAAATTTCCGATTCCAATGCAAGTTCTGTAGTGTTCTCTCGTGTCGCACCAACCCTAACCCCACCCACACGTGCGCCCCTCTACTCCCATATACACATAAATACACATGCAGGCACGGTGCTGAACAACTACGCCAACATCTTTGAGGTACTCATGCGGCTCAGACAGGCCATCGACCATCCATATCTAGTCATCCACTCCAGCACCCAGCACAATGCTGGTCTCCGAGCCCTCGGAGAGATGAACATGGCCAACCGCAGGAAGGCATTGCAGCAGCAGCTGCTCACAGAGCTGGAAGAGCATCCATGTAGGTGCTATGATAGTATGTGGGAGTATGGGTCACTTCTTATAAAAAAAATCAGATTCCGTATAGTAATCACACTAACAAATCTCCTTGCGTCATCACATGTATGTGTTCATATGCATGCCTTCTGTGACCACAGGCGGACTTTGCCAAGACCCGGTGGAGGATGCCAGACGTGCAGACTGTGGACACGTGTTCTGCCGCACCTGCGTCGGCGACTATCTAGAGACGGTGCTGGGAGAAGGTGATCAAGATCAGGGTTCGGATGTGATGATCGATGACGAAGAAGAGGAGGAAGAGGAGGTATATAATGGAGAAGAGGAGGCAAGTGCGGGTAGGAAGCGCAAAGGCAGTAAAGCCAAGAACAAAGAAGGAAATGGAAAGGGCGGGAGAGGAAAAAAAAGAAGAGAGGAGAGCAAGAAGGCCTCCAGCCTCACCTCATGTCCCTGCTGCGATCAGCCTCTCAGTGTAGATCTTGAAAAAGCCATAGATGTAACGGCTATAGAGGCTGCCCAGCCCAATCAGGCTAATGCTACTGTAGGCTCTAGCAACTCGAGTAGCTACATACCCATCGCCCGGCCCTTGTTGAGCAGTTCTGCTGTCCGCCAAGGGGGCAGGCGTAGAAAGAGCATCTTGGACAAGATCGACCAAAAACAGTTCCACAGCAGCAGCAAGATTGAAGCACTCATGCAGGAGCTTCACGCCATGCAACAGAATGATCTGGGGGCTAAGGCCATCGTGTTTTCTCAGTTCACGTCTATGCTTGACATCATCGAGCACCGTATTTCAAACGACAGGTACAGCTCTGGGTACGATGTAGGCAGCAGCAATAGCAGCATGAGCGGCTCTGCTGTGCCCAGATTGAGGTGTGCCATGATCATGGGAAACATGTCTATTGATCAGAGAGACAATATTGTCAAGGCGTTCAATTCGGATCCGGACTTGAAGGTGCTGCTGATCTCGCTGAAGGCGGGGGGCGTGGCCCTCAACCTGACCGTGGCTTCTCACATCCACATTATGGATCCCTGGTGGAACCCCGCCGCAGAGATGCAGGTACGTGAGTAGTCATATTATGGGGATACTATGGGGATATTATGGGGATATTATGGGGATATTTCAGCCAGAGCTACATCCTGCCCTGCGTATAACCAACACTCTCAACAACCAATCATACCCATAATTCATAACTGCACCTGTAGGCCATAGATCGCACGCACCGCTTCGGGCAGCGTAAAACCATCTTCGCCACCAGATACATCATGAAGGGCACAATCGAGGAGCGCATCCTTAGGCTGCAGGAGAAGAAGCGGCTGGTGTTTGATGGCACCATTGGAGGGGACAGCAGCAGCATGGGCAGATTGACTGCCGAGGACATGGGCTTCCTGTTCTCATAAGCCTCCCTCTGTTGGCTGTTAGTGACTAGATCAGGTGGTAGTAAATTCAACAGAGATAGGTGATTGGGACATCCCGTCAGGAAGTGGTGGGATGTTCTGTACTACTTCGGTGGTATAGGAAGAGCAATTGTGTTGATTGATAAGCATATCTGTATAATAATGTGAGAAGGGAGATAGATTGAAAAAACTTGATTATCTGCAATATTTACGAAATTCAGTTGTACCTATCACTAGATCTAACTTATTCTTCTTTAATATGATTCACATGGTGTAATCATCAAATGCTTAAGCGGAGGAAGACTGGAACTTAGTCACGGCCTTGGTTCCCTCAGAGACGGCGTGCTTGGCTAGCTCTCCGGGAAGAAGTAGACGAACGGCGGTCTGGATCTCACGAGAAGAAAGGGTGCTCTTCTTGTTGTAACGAGATAGACGAGAGGCCTCGAGGGCCAGTCTCTCGAAGATGTCGTTGATGAATGAGTTCAGGATAGACATGCCTCTCTTGGAGATACCGGTATTGGGGTGTACCTGCTTCAACACCTTGTAGATGTACGAGCTGTAGCTCTCGACTCTCTTCTTGCCCTTGCCTCCCTTGGCTCCAGCCTTCTTGGGGGTCTTTGCTGCCTTCTTTCCTACTGCGGGTGTCTTCGCCATTTTTATTATTGAACTTGAATTATTATGAGCCCACTGGTTTTCGATCCAAATTAAAAGCGCTTTTCGCGGGCATTGAGGAGCCACAGAACGTACGGAAGATACTTTCGGTGCGACGAGGAGCCGAGAATAGGCAGTGGTTTTGACGTACGGTAGAATTTTCCGCACGTCGCGCGGCTCCTCGGTGACCGCGAAGGTGCCTTTTTGGCAGGTGAAAATTCAAATGTCCCTCATAAATTTTTTAGTTCGCTATTTTTAAAACAACATAAATATGTCTGGAAAAGGAAAAGGAGGAAAGGGAGGAAGAGGTGCCGGAGGCAAGAGCGTCAGCAAGTCCACCAAGGCTGGACTTCAGTTTCCCGTTGCCCGTATCGGTCGCTTTTTGAAGAAAGGCAAGTTCGCTACCCGTGTTGGTGGTGGTGCACCCGTGTACCTAGCTGCCATCCTTGAATACCTTACGGCTGAGATCCTTGAGCTTGCTGGTAACGCCGCCCGCGACAACAAGAAGGCCCGTATCATCCCCCGTCACATCCAGCTTGCCGTTCGCAACGACGAAGAGCTCAACAAGCTTTTCGGCGGTGTTACCATCGCTTCCGGCGGTGTTCTTCCCAACATCCACTCTGTGCTTATCCCCAAGAGCGCCAAGAAGGAGGAGGCCGCCCCAGCCCGCAAGGGAAAGAACGCAGGCAAGAAGGGCAAGAGCTCTGCCAGTCAGGAGTATTAAGTCTTCAGTAAAACTTATCAATGTGAGCTTTCGGAAGTACGTAGTCATGTCGATTAGGTAGTCCATAGCAATTCATGATATTCTTCTTTAATTTGTTAAAAGTTGTCAATGTGAAACAAACTTCTTAAATAATACCTACGGGATGTGAGACTCAGTATTAACAGAGTGAATTCAATAGGCGTTTTAATAATCATAATAGTATATTTTCCTTTCGCCTAAATAAATGCTACCCCTAATATAACTATCAGTGATAAGTAATGGCCACGCATGACACACTACCACTAGCTATCTTTCTTCACTCATGGGTGTATATAATAAAATTGTTTTCTCTACTTCTTTCTTTTTTCCTTCCTTCTCTATATCACCCATAGTGCTCACAACTTGAGATAATAGTAGTCTCCTAGTTTTAATTACTAGTTACTCGTGTTATCAAATAAATAAAATGTATTCCCCTTCTTATAAAAGATCGCATTTATGGCACCCATAATTGAGCCTGATAATGGACACGACCAGATCATAGCCCACTTTTAAATCATGAGATATATACAATCAATAAGAGCGAGTCGTTGCACTACACAGCACTTCTACCCTCCGCCGACATACACAGAATCTGACATAGTAGTATCATGTCTAATCATCAAGCGTTAATTCATTGAAACACTCACTCTTCCTCCAAATTCTCGCCGATTCCCACATTATGATTAATATGGGTCTGCTTATGGTGGGAATGCATAGCACTGGAGGTGGTATTGCCGATGGAATCGCAACCCATACAGTTGAGGTCGACTTCGCCACGATCCATGACCACGTTGCACCCTTTGCAGATATTGGCTCCATTAGTTTCATTGCCGTGGGTAGTGGAGATGGAGATGGGTAAGTCAGCCTTGTCAGCCTTCTTCTGCTCAATATCAGCCTGCTGTGCAGGGCGTACATCCTTGCCCACGGATGGCATTAGCTGGAAGCTGCACAGGCATTTGTCCACCTCGAACAATTCGCCTTCTCCCCCACTGACGAAGGGTTGCAAGATGGGTAACATATTCGTGGGGATACGGCGGATGAAGGCGCCGCACTCTATCTTCAGCGTGCTGAATGCTATCAACAGCGCGGCAATCGCCACTGTTCACAGGGCAAACAAGATGTATTCAGACGTTTCCAAGAACTCAGAAATGTAGACCTCGCAACGCCCGACCAGCTCTACATGCATGTGGTTGCATTCGGGACACAGCCCCATCAGGTGACGTAGGAATGACGACGGAGTGGACATCGGGTTGATATGGAAGCCGATTTTGTTCAGCAGAATGCGTTCGAATTATATCAAGTCGATAGCTGGGTACACGGGAAAGTTTTCTGCTAGCAACTGCTTGCCATCGTGCAACCTAGAACTGATGATTACAGAGCAAATACACGCGAAAGATGTGTACTCCTTGTCCGCAAGAACATCGTGAATCCAGCCACGATAAAGAGATAAATTTATCAAAAATCTGAACAGCTGAATCGCGGGCATCGGCGGACATACTAGCCGTATTAGCGACGTGCAAGCATGATATGTTCAAGGGAAAAGAAAACAATCACTCAAAATTTCATTGCTTCAAGTCATGAACCTCCCCGAATCCGCGTCGTATCCATGTTCTGAAGCCAGGTACTGTGCGCGCTTCTCAGGTCAAGATCGCACACCTTTCCGACTCCCAGCCCAATATTAACTAGTGAAGGACAGTCTCTGTTTGTCTGTAATCTGTTGCGTCCGCTACTTTTGATCATTTTGTTGTCTCTTGATGGACAACACACGTGGAAAGATACTGCGTCTTATAAACGTGCGGTGGAGAACTACGCTGCAATTACGTAAGTACGTCGACGTTCTATATATGATGGCGAAACATCTTTCTTTACAACTATAATAACCCTAAACAAATACTGAACAACAATCACATACTATCCATATAAACTCATACAGCCCGCAGCAGGCATACTATGGGGAGCCGTTCTTGACGTTCTTGGGATCCCAGTGCGTGACCTTGTCCTGGATATTGCAGAGGCGAGCCTTCTCAATGCGCACGAGGAATATAGCGACGTTATCGGGACCAATGAACTGCTTGTAATCGGGGTTGTTGTCCAGGTGGATTTTTCTGTAAAAAGCCTCTTCTTCCGAACCCGCGTCCCACACTTTCACGTATCCATTGAGAGTGATGGAGCATGTTTTGCCTTCCGATTTAGCAGATGATGTGTGCTCGTCATTTACAGCCAGGTGAGGGAAGTCGTGTATTAGCACGGCCACAGAAGGACAGCTGAGCATCTGTTCATACTTCTTGGTGTCCCTGCGGGTGCCCATGATAATACACTCCATCTCCTTGTAGTAGGTGAAGTTCATCAACGAAAGGTGTGGCTCGTTGCTTTCACTCGTACCTAAGAAGCACAGGCGAGAGGCATTCAGCAAACGCACAATGTCCTCAGGCAAAGGGGGATACACATAGTCTACGTCCTTTTCCTCGACTGCCTTCTTTGTAGTCTTCTTCTTTCCATCTAAAGAAGCCTGCTCCTGCCCTTGAACCTTACCGAGGTAGAAAGCAGAAAACATCGCTACACATGCGATTCCACCTGCCAACACAATGGATTGGTAGGAAGATGAAGCTATGTTAGATCCTCTACTCATATATCTTTTTAGTAATCGAATTTTACTAAAACAACTTTTACCGCACGTCAAAATCTATTACACGTTCTGGAATATATTCTCTGGCTCGTGAGAAATCAATCTGTTAGAGACTACAGAAATACTTGTAATAGACAGAAAGTATGAAGTACATTGCCGCGTATGCTTTGCTTGTTGTTGGAGGTAACGATTCCCCCTCCGCTGCCGACGTGACCAAGGTCGTCGAGGCTGCCGGCGGTGAGGTCGATGCCGACGCTCTTGGCACCATGATGACCGCCCTTGAGGGCAAGGATATCCACGAGCTATTGGCCTCTGGCGAGGAGAAGCTCAAGACCCTAGTCGGCTCTGGTGGTGGCGGTGGAGGTGCAGCAGCTCCTGAGGCCGCTGCTGCTGTCCCTGAGAAGCCCAAGGAGGAGGAGGTTGATCCCATGGAGGGAGGGATGAATATGTTCGGTGGGGACGCATCTGATTATTAAGCGGTTACATTTGATGACTAAATTCATCGTGGTAGCTCAATTTTAATTGTATCACTGTTAAATATAAAAACTTCCAAAGAAAAATTATATTTTATTGTGTCACAGCTCCGTCTTACATTACATTGAATCCATATCATGAGCACTATGTATTCTCTATCGTTCTCATCTCTACCTATAGCATCCCCGGGAACATATTATTTGCCTCCTGCTGCCCTGCGGTGCCCACCTCCTTGCCCTTGCCCTGCTTGTCCAGTCGTCTACGCTTCGCAGCCTCCTTGTTGCGTGCTATGCGATCCTTCGTCTCTTCACTCATGCTGCTACCCCCATTACTACCATCATCTTTAGGCGTGGTGGTAGGGCTAATGAGGTCGATTGTCTTCATCTTTACCCGCACGGGGAGGGGATCAGGCTGACTGTGGGGCTGACTGCGGTGGTTTTGACCAATGCTTTGAGAGACGTACTGCTTCTTTGGCAGCTGTTGCTGTTGCTGTTGCTGTCTTCTCTGAAGGCTGTTCTGTCGGGCCCTCAAGAGGGCATTGGCTTTGTTCTGCTCCATGACCCTCCGCTGCTCAGCCGTAATCGTACCATCAGGGTTCCACTGGGTGGTCTTACTCGAGGCTGTTAAAGTATTAGGGGCTGTGGAGGAAGCAGGGATTCCGTATATATTGCCATACCTACTGTTGGTGATATTAGCGGGATTGGAGGTGTTGCCGAGGCCGTGGGCGTTCCGGAACTGGTTGTGCAAATCATGGAAGGTACGAGTCAATGCGAGTATAACGATTGTGAGCAATGGTCACGATAGCATAGCAATGGCATAGAGAAACGGCCCTCTGAATTCCAACCGTACGTCAATAGTGATGGCATAAAGATACAACCTTATGAAGACCAACCGTACGTCAATAGTGATGGCATAGAGATACAGCCCTCAAAAAGACCTCGAAAAAAAATCAAGTTGTTACCTCGTGGTAATGCGCCTCCACTCTGGACATATCGTGCTCGAAGGCACATGCTTTTCCCGCACCGCAGGTATCCGTGAGGTACATTTCACATGGGGTTCCATTACTGCCACCACCAGTACCACCATTACTATTGTTATTGATATTTTTAGGGTAATTATCATCAGCATCCACGCTGTAGAAATCTCCCGCCATATCGGTGGTACCCTCCCCCTGGGGTCTCAGGATGGTGGATGTGTTATTCTTGCCACCTAGACTCGGCACCGCTGGCCTAGTAGTCGTACCACTGACGGAGTTTTTACCAGTAGCCGTACCACTACTGGAGTTTTTACCAGTAGCCGTACCACTAATGGAGTTATTACCAGTAGCCGTACCATTGACAGAGTTATTACCAGTAGCGGTGACAGAGGATACCGGCTTGTATCGGTCCTGGTACTTATTACCCTGCTGTCCCTGTGCCCTCTGAGGCGGGTTGACGTACGCTGTAATGCCCTTCTTGCTCTCCTTTGCCTGCTGCTCTTGATAACTAAACGCCCCGAAGATGTTGCCACTGGGCATAGCTGAAGCTTTCGGTTCTTTGCTTGCGTCCGTACTACTACCGGTATTCCCTGAGACCGAGGGGACATGCCTGGCCGCGATATGTTCCTGTCCAGGCACACTGACTCCGGCGCGGCCACTGAGCCCTCGCTGTTGGCTCTGTTGGCTGCTGGCCATGGTCTGAAAGGCGGCAGCGATGCCTTGCTTAGAGAGAATATTTGCGTTATTGGATGTGTTTCCACTTTTGCTGTTATCATCTTTTTTGCGAATTTTCACGCTGCTCGTGATCCATCCGTCGGCGTCAGTCCTATTTTTGCCGAGGCTGTACCCCTTGCTCTTCGGTAGATCTCGGAACGTCTTGCTTAGGTCGTCAATAGTGGTGCTGATGTTGCGCTCGCTGATCTGTTCCGGTTGGTCAAGGTCAACTCCCATGTTCTGGTAGAACTATATGTACACAAAGGATAAAATGTAGTGTATGGGTCACTGTGAGTGTGATGATTGTGTAGAATGGTAAGTCAAGATACATTCGAATGACATAGAGCTACAACACAGCTATCAAGCGTAGGATAGAATGCGTACCTGCACCACAGCAGGATGCACCTTGACTGCGGATTGGTCGAAGGACCGCAGGGAAAGGCCAGGCAGGTCTGTGGCTCTGCTAATGGCCACGTAGGCCTGGCCGTACTCGAACATGCCTTCGAAACCCATCTCTAGGTACCTGTTATGGTGGACGTGCAGTAGATATGTGTAGGGGTGTACGTACGGATGAGGATTAGTTCCACTAAATAGGTATACAACGGAACCCATATCAGTGCAAGGTGAAAGCACTACGAGTTAACACGCCACGGCCACATTCCAACCCGATCAGGTTGGTATGAGAGTCCCGCCCCATGCGTGCACTGCCCACCCGCGCTACGTACGGGATCGTCATACCCTGCGATTTGTGAACACTAATAGCCCAGGCCAACATGACCGGGATCTGGCTGCGGGAGGCTGCTACGCGATCCCCTGCCATAACCTCAAAGGACTCATACCTGAGCACCTGCAATCATAATGGCGATATCAGGGGCTATATTAGTATAGCGGTACTGTGGCATATAGATTCTGCACATCAAGAACGTTCGATACAAAAAATCAGATAAAGCCCCTAAAGTCAATGATACATAGCACGCACCCGCGTGGTTGTGCTCTTGTCCACCCCAAGCGTCATCGTGAACTCTACCTGCATTGGACATGGTGGCGAGGAGATATTAGTATAAGTGATGCTTGCATTGTGCACTCCCAACGTATGGACACATAGACTTATAGCCATGTTCTAAAGCCCATGAAAGCCTTTTCTAAAGCTATTCTAGTTATTATACCCAAGGGTGACGTGCCTCCGGCAGTGGCTTCCCGGCGAAGAGTCCATCCGCATTGGACTCCCTGGCGGATGGGTCGGCGTTATGGGCGTCCTGGCCAGGCATCACGAATCGCTTTACCACGCCACGCGTGCCGTTCACTAGACCTAAACATGAGCAATAGTTATAATGGTGGGAGTGCGATGAAAAGGGTTGGGTTAGGGTTAGGGTTAGGGTTACTGCGGTTGTTATGGGACAGCACAACACTCACAAACATCACATCATGTCACGCGCGTACCCGATTCGGTGGCGAGGTTCTTGAGCAGCATGACTTGGCTGCCCACCCGCAGCTCCAGCTTCTGGGGGCACTTGAAACCCTGTGGCGGATGGCATCCACATGTGCGTGGTGTTAATGTGACGTACGATAGATGTTGGTGGGGTGTTAAATATAGATAAACCCATATGCCCGCACAAGTACCTTCATCTGGTTCTTGTCCCCAGTCTCCACGGCGTCGTAGACGTACTCTACCCCCTCTTCACTGTCCATAATCTTCCCACGCTCGTCTACATTAATCTTGGGCAATTTTTCCAGCTCATTCTGATTGTGTTTGTCGCAGTCGATATTCCGGCTGAACAGGATGGTGGCTTTCATAGCAGTATCCACAGAACCTTTGTCGGCGAGAGAGGAGGTTTGCTTGAACTGCTCGCGCTGCTTGGCCATCCTGGTGTCCTGTACCTGCAATTAATGATATCCATGGGTCATTATTAGTATGATAGTTGCATGTAATGAACAGAGACATTTTCTTCCAAATTCACTCTTCTGTCAATTTACGTACCTTCTTGTTGAGGATGTCCCGCGCCTCTGCACCAACAATGCCTCTCCGCATGTCGTTGAGGATGCGCACGAAAGGGCCGTCTTTCTGTCTGAACACCTTGTCTAGGACCACCATGCCTTCTGTGCCCCCCAGCAATTTGCTCCATAGAGGACTTTGGAAGCAGAATAACTCATTGCTTCCTCCTCCAGCTACGGGGGGTAGTTGGAAAAAATCGCCACAAAGCACCACCTGCAGTCCCCCGAAGGGCCTGTAATCGTCGCGCATGCGCTGACCCAAGATGTCCAGCTTCTCGAACAGACTGGCGGGCAGCATAGACACTTCGTCGATCACGAGAATCTCGGCGTTTTTCCATCTGTGTATGTCGATAAACGTGTTGTTAGTGATCACTGACTCTTCGTTATGATTGCATGTGGGATGTAGAATGTAGATAAACTCCTACACTCATAGACTCATACACTCACAGACCCACATACACACCTGTGCTTCGCAGACTCAGGATTCCTGCTCTGGCCTTCCAGTTTTCTGACCAGCTTATCGATCGGTTCAGTGCCTAGCCCGACCCCTGACCAGGAGTGGATGGTCATGCCTTTTATGTTGCACGCAGCCACTCCGGTAGGGGCCGTCAATGAAATAATGCCTGTCTTCCCGAGCTTTGCCAACACGCTTTGCAACACGGACACACAAAACGATTTGCCAGTGCCAGCTGCGCCAGTGAAGAAACAACTCTTGCGCGCCATAATGCGCTCCACGACCTTCATCTGCGCCTCCGATAGACTTATCATGCAATCGTCCTCTTCAGCTCCCCTCACCTTCGTAGGAGAGATAGACAGAGAATTCGGCAGCCGACTCCTCCCAGAACCGCCCACTTTATGCGCATCTGGGTCCGTTGAGGGGCTTCTACTTGATGAACGAAATAGTTCCACCATGTTGAGCCGATTAATGTGCCACAAGATGCAGCACAAGTCGCGCACTATGACGATTTTTCAAATCGACTTTTCCAAAAAAAAAGATTAATATCAGATAACTCGATTTTATCTGTTTCATCCGACTTTTTTTTATTGTTTGGATGAACAAGATTTTTCCCGTTTCTTCCGAAGGTCTGTCGAACAATGTCATAATCTAATTCATTTGTAAAGCAATGAATCTTTTGAAATATAGTACAGAAAGTTATGCTTTGACATTCCAGCGAACTGCAAACACGCTATCTTCTTCTATTTCTTTCTCTCTCTTGAATTAATTCGCTAAGTAGCACATAGCTGCCAGTCGGAGCTGATTAGTTGGCAACAGACTCACCGTAGATCTCGTCGATGAGGGCGCTGTACTTTTTGGTAACAAAACCCCTTTTGAGCTTCATGGTGGGAGTAAGGTCTCCTTCCATCTCGGAGAAGTCCTTGGGAAGCCAGTGCACCTGTTGCAGAGATAATGTATTGTTATTGTTGGTAAGTGTATGTCTATGGATAGAATACGGTACGTTTGATGTAGATGTGGTGCAGACACGGAGATTTAATTTCACATCTATGTATGTACACACCTTCTGCACGATCTGGGCGTTGGAGGTGGTCTTGGCATTACCAGCCTTCATGCCATCGTTGATGTACTTGATCCACAACGGGTCTTGCGATGCCTCAGACATGGTGGTGGCAGAGGAGCCGATCTCGGAACCCACATGTAGGGCATCTTTATCCAGGGTGTCCGTGGGTGCACCAGTTTGCAGATCCATGGTGCATTTGAGGGAGACAAGCATGGCAAGGTACCTGTGATGTGCGATGGTTGTTTGGAAGCGATTTTAAGATGATGGTTGTATTGCATTTTCATGATACTCTAGGGCACGATTAACTGCACTAGGCATTTCACATGAACCACTCGGCATTGAATATAATTGTCTTAGAATAGAGATAAAATCTCTCAAAAATCCACTGATAAACGTACTTGCGCTTCTCTCCTACGACCATGCAGTTTGATACGGCCAACATGTTCTTCTTCATCTCGTTCTCGATCAACACAGGGGGGATGTTCTCGCCACCGGCGGTAATGATCAGCTCCTTGATTCTGCCGGTGATCTTCATGAAGCCAGAAGGTCCAACCATGTCCTCTTTATCCTTGTTGGCGATGGACTTTACGTCGGCATCAAATTCTGCTACATCACCGGAGTGAAGGTAACCCTCACTGTCGATAGTATCAGCCGTCTGCTTGTCCATGTACATGTACCCCATGAAGATGTGTCTGCCACGGTAGCACAGCTCGCCGTTCTCCTTGACGAGCATGGATTCTGTGCCGTACATAGGACGACCGCATGTGCCGATCTTCCACTCGTTGGCATAGGACACGGTATGTGGGCCTATGTTTAGATGAATCACGGATGAAATGTTAGGGTGGTTATGAGTATGGTGATTATGCATCTATCGCACGTCATGATACTCATACATAAGATAGAGCCACATCACAGCTTTCAAATGAGCCATCAACATGACAGGATATAGTCATGGTATAGAACAATGGCCTACCCTGTATCTCAAGTTCAACAACTCACCAGTGCACTCGGACTGGCCGAATACCTCGTACAGAGGAATATCCAGGGACCCAAAGTACTCGATAACAGACTTGGCGATAGGAGCAGCGGCGGTAAAGGCAGCCTTGCATTGATCCAAACCGAGGGTGTCCTTGACCTTGGATAGAACAATAGAGTTAGCACAACCAAACATGAAGCCAGATCCACCGTCGCCACCGAACTGAGCACGGACAGTCTTTTCGGCTCCCAGACCCTTGGCCCAGGTGGAGATGCTTTTCTTGATGCCAGTGATCTCGCGACCAACTTGAAGCATCTTCTCTTGGATCTTCTCCCAGACACGGGGGACCTGAAATCCATAAAAAAATGAAGTTTGAGGATCATAATTAGATTAGTATGAGGTGTGTTGCGTGTTGTGATAACTTCGGATGTGATAGAATTATAGACACTTCATGCACAACTTAACATTGAATATAGTAGTAATGGTATAGGCTTATAGCCCCTTAAAATTTGCCAATATTAAGTCTAGCACGTACTCCGAAGAATACGGTGGGCCGGACTTCCTTGAGGGTGACGGTAAGTGAGCCTTTCAGAGCATCAGGCTGACAAAAGTATGTACAGGCGCCGGTAGTCAATGGGATATGTAGATCGATGATCTGGGCGGCGATGTGGGATAAGGGAAGATACGAACAGATTCGGTCCTCCTGATTGAGCTCCATGTAGTAGGTGGCCCTGTAAGTGGGGGTGTTCGAGGGTCTTGTTAGTATTATGGTTGGAGGGAATCGTGGTGATACTCAAGGGCGTGGTAGAGCTACATGAAACCTTCACGTGAACCAATCAATGTTGGATATAACACCAATGGCATTTTTAGATTTTAACCCTTTTTACACCACCCATACATCTATAGCACGTCAATACGATACCAATGGTATAAACTTTAGCCCTGTAGAGTCCACCCATATGGAGCCTAGCACGTACATGTTGCGTGTCGTCCAGGTAATGTTGTCATGGGAAATCATGACGGCCTTAGGAGGTCCGGTAGTACCCGAAGTGTAAATCAGAGTGGAGCAGTTACCGGGTTTAGAGGCATCAGAGCGGGTATCCACATCGGCATCCGCGATGTCTGTAGAGGAAGGAAGGAATGGTATTGAAATGTAATGGTCAATATGAGTATGATGGATGCACATGGTCGCGATGCTCATATATGTAGCTATATAACGGCGTCCACGTAAGCCTCCAACCATTGTATGGTGCAGGAATGGTATAGAGCAATTGCCGTCTTAAGTTGAGCCCTGAAGCCGGACATCAAGAACAAACTCACCATTGCCTAGCGCTAGGAACTCGGGCCAGTGGCAAAACAGGTTCGCGCGACTGGCACCAGCCTTCATAACTAGGGTTTGGTCGGGAATCTCGGCGTACATGACGACCTTTTTGAGACTCTTGCATCCACCGGCGGCGATGGTGGGAATGTACTTTGCGAGCTGCTTGTTGTCCTCCACGATCAGGACGCCAGCCTTAGAGTGGTCGGTGATATACCTGTCGCAGTGATAAATGGGTAAGCATGTTTGGGGTCATTTTGAGTATGATGGTGACGTACGATACATGTTTGGGGTCATTATTAGTATGATGGTTGTTGTAAATGGTCGTGATACCCTCAAGAGTGGGATAGAACTAGATAAGATCTTTCTTGTGAACCATTTGAAATTGAATATAACAAGTCACGGGGTACAGCCCTCTGAAGTTCACTATTGCATCGATATACGTACACACAGGCGTCTGGTCCGTTGGTGGCGTAGATGCCAGCGGCGATACATCCAGCCAGCTGAGCGCCATTATTGGCGATGAACCACTCGGGGGCGTTGAAGCCCTGTAGTCATGTTGGTAGTTATTATCGATATTACATTAGAAAGAAGCGAATTAGTTGTGTGCGTGCGTTCAGAGACGGTCGAAAAAAAAGTTGCAGGTAATACATCGCATTTTGCCACGTCATAGAGTATAAAGCTTGCATCATAATGTTTATTCTTAGGAAGCACGTACCAGAATGTTACAGATACCGAACTGCTTGATATTCAATTTGATCAAAGTCTTGGCAAAGTTACGGCAATCGGAGTAGTACTCCTTCCATGTCCACTTCATGTTGAACTCCTCCGGTAGAGGGTCATTGGGATTGGAGCGACGCTTCAGCATCATGGCATAGTTGTTTGGGTACTTCTCCGCAGTAGCCTTGAAGAGCTTAGGCACGGTGTTTGCGGGCCAAGCAGCGGTACCGGAGGCACCGATCTTGGGCTCAAGGTACTCCTCTGGCTTACAGACGTAATGTTTTCCGTACGAACTCATTTTTTAAGCGTTTTAATTTCAGTCGAGAGATATTAAGACAAATGATTTGCAACCTCAAGAATCTTGCCGAAGTAACTCTTCTTCCCTACGTACGCTGTTGTACGTCAGGGGAACGTACTATTTATCGTGAACTGCCTGCTATTATTGGGAGATACTATAATATAATATAATAATGCCCCCTCTGGAAACAGAGTCGTCAAAAAACACTCGCAGTGCAAGCCGTGGAAGTAAAAACTCTGTCGGACTGCAGAGGCTGTTTATGCGACTGCTCCACTAGCGCCAGAAGACGCATGGATCAAAGGCCTAGACTTGAAAGCCTTTGAGGTAGATATGAACAAACTAAAAGATGAGCTCACTGCTGCTCAAGGGGAAGCAGATGTAAAACACTTCCGCTAAAATAAGGTTCATCACCGAGATATTCGCTGTGAACGTTCTCCATGCTGCTACCTTGGCAATGGCTGGTCGCCCCCTATCGTGCTAGGAATCGCAATCACCGCTCGCTAGACCATAATCAGCCACCACACACTACACAATAATTATACTGACATGCAGCAGAGCGTGTTTCGCCGTCTGGTGTGCCTGGTGGACGTGATGGTGGAGCGACATTCATGAGGAGGTGGCTAAACTCCTCTTGGTATAGCCCGTAGATTAATAATAGATCGATAACAAGAGCACAGTAGATTGCAAAAAAGAGTATAGTGAGAGGAAGATAATTCTCACTGCATACCAGCTTTGGCATACATATGACACATAGTCTATACGTGTAAGAAAAGTACTTCGATGACCGTCCTCTCTGCATCATATCTCTGCCGCCGTTAGCCATAGTTTTTTTTGCGAGATAGGTAGTATTTTATTCCGTGACATAATGTAAGCTATAAAATTCATCTTATTTATTTGTTTACATGAGGACATTCTCGTCGTTTTATTCTTTGATACAATTACGCAATATGCGCGCACTGCCCCGCACGTACCTGAGGGCATGTTCTGGACTCTAAACTCCCATGACCTGCCAAAGGCCCTGTCTAGCAGGTATACCAGGTCTAGCAAGGGTTATCGGGGTTGAGTGGATGGACCTTACTGGGTGGATTTCGGACTTGCCTTTGGCCGTGTACACGTTGTGGGGTGGTAGACGTACGCGTGGGCTGAGATTATTGTTTCTCACGTTGACAACACAACACAGAACACACAATGATACGAGACAATATTCTTCCTTTTAAGAGTCAAAAGAGCTATAAATCAACATTCCAACCCTGATCAGGTTGGTATGAGCCCGCCGCCCCATGCTATATATAGCACGTTCAGGTTGGTATGACCCTCCCGCCCCATGCATGCACTGCAAACCCATGTCATATATAGCACGTACATGTAGCTTCTCCTTCTTCACACGCTGCACCTTCGTTCGCTCGGCAGACTTAGTCTTTTCTGCTGAGTCCACTGAAGCAGGCACTGCGGTAGCAGCAGCAAAATAATTACCTAGAATGCTGCTGAGGAAGGAGGTTGTTCTTCGATCTTCTTGGTTCTCAAGCTCGCGCTCTAGCTTCCTCAGATCGGCTTCATCCAGACTAGCTAGCTCTTTCTGCACACGTAGCAGATCTTTTTCCTCGGCTGACTTGACCTTCTCGGCCTTCA
>JACLAB010004544.1_pt1 | contig 25683 bp, 16 predicted proteins | sample 8027921 | NCBI WGS metagenome assembly JACLAB01 (sample SAMN15725117, study PRJNA655200) | protist metagenome | isolation source: fluorescence activated cell sorting (FACS) single amplified genomes of... | place: USA: West Boothbay Harbor, Gulf of Maine | collected 2000-07-19
TGAAAAAGTTGAAACGGGACGTCATCGAGACGGCGCACGAAGTGATGGAGGAGATGCAGAGCGTGTCGAGTAACATTGCGGCGCAAAGTGGAGAGTTTGTGGTGAATGGAATGGTAATTATGACGATGTCTGGCGCGGGTGGCGCCAGTGGAGGGCTTCCTGAGGCGTTCTTGCGAGACGCGCATAAAAAGCGAAGCGACTTGAGGGTCGTCGTCGCCGAGTGCGCTCCGAGGTTCGATGGGCACGTCATGGCGAAGAGTTTAGCCGAACGCGGGGTAAAAGACGTGAATGTGATTTGTGATAGTGCGGTGTACGCGGCGATGCCGAGTGTGAAGTTGGTTGTGTTGAGTGCGCGTGGAGTGCTCGCGGACGGTACGGCGCTCGTGGATTCCGGAGCGTACAACGTCGCGCTCGCCGCCAAAGCGCACGCCGTACCAGTCATCGTACTCGCCGGCTCCTATGCGATTTCCCCGAAATCCATCAACGAAGAAGGTTTTGATTCGTTATTTGGCTTGGGTTCACCCGCATCGGCGTTAGAATACGGCGTTCATCCGGATGCCGTCGTCGTCAACCCGGCGCTCGAATACGTCCCGCCCGAATTAATTTCCGTCTTCGTCACCGATCACGGCGCACACGTTCCAGGATTTATCCAAGTCCTGCTCGGAGAAATGTATTCCCCGCTCGACGCGTCGCTTTTGGCCAAGTAGACTCCACGACAACCCAAAACACAAAAATAATTCAAAAAACAACGAGCCGCGTACTAGCTCTTGTAAACGAAGAAACGCGACATCTCAAGCGCGACGCGACACAATGCATAAACGTTTAAATTCTTTCTCTTCAATCATCTACTACAATCAGCGCGCCGATCTATGCGTAGTAGCGTCTTCCCACGGTCTATCTACAGGCTTTGTCGCGCGAACGCCAGTTACGAACCGGAACCCTCTCGCCGCCTTATCCGCTCGCGCGCGCGCGCGGCTCCCCCTCTCCCTCTCGCGCCCGCTCGCTCGCTCGCGCGCACCAACGCACGAACTCAATTAAAAAATAGTGCGCATCGCGATGCGCTCGCTGTCGCATTCGCATTCGCGTTCGTTCGCGCGCGACTCACGCCAAGAACCCGAGCTTGCCCCCGTTCGCCTTCGCCGTGCGAATCAACGACTGCTTGCCTTTGCTATCGATCCCGAACTCATCGCAAAACTCCCCGATGACTTGCGAGTGCAACGCGATCGCCTTCCCGCGGATCTGGTTGAAGCGCTTGACGCCGATCACGTCGCGAGCGACGCGAACGATCGGGGCAAAGAGGCCGTTTTCGTACGCATTGCCGCAGCGCACCGACGGCATGGATTTGGACTTTAACGCGCGCGCGCGCGACGACGAGGGCTTGGATGTGGACGTGGACGCCATGCGCACGTCGGCGAGGGATGCGGTGAACGCCAGGGCGGAGGCGGACATCGTGCGTGCGTGCGTGCGTGTGACGATCGCGAGCGATGTGGTGCGCGGTCGACGTCATCGTGAGCTAGGGCTCAGGACGCGGTCGAGCCGACGGCTGGGCGCGCGGTCGCGGAGCGATGGGACGCTGGCTGCTAATTCGATGCTATTGTATGTACAATGGATGAGCAATACGTGGTGGTTGGTGATGTGTGCGGTGGCTAGCTGTGCGTGCGCGCTCGTGGCTAGTCGAGGGCGTGTAGACGTACGCACGCGGAGGATTCGTAGTCGCAAATTTTGGTGTAGAGCGCGGCGGGGTCCGCGAGCGGGGCGAATACTTGGTCTTTGTCTTGGTCGTCTGATTCTGTGGTGGTGTTTGTCATCGCCGACCAAGTTTTTGATGTCTCTGCTGCGTGCGTTTTGCGTTCGAAATAGCGCTCGCCGAGGGCGGAGACTCGATCTTGGCGGACGCAGTAGACGCTCGATTTCTCACCCGAACGTTCGAGTTCAGACACGGCGAGCGTGTCAATCTTTTCGTTGGGGTATGAGCCGAGAAGCCAGGGCGCGGAGTGCGGAGTCATCGTCGCAAATGCGGATACCGAGCCGCGGCTTTGCGCGTCGTCGCCGTCACGTAAGATATCGCACACGACGGATTGGATGTCTTGACTCGCGCGAGCGACGCCTTCGCGAAACGCCTCTGGCCAATGCGACGGCGTGTTGTATCTCCAGGCGGTGAGCTGTTCGTACAACGCGGGATTGTTTGCGATTTCGTGCATGCGTGTGACTAATTCATCCACGCTGTTGAAATCCTTGACGCTCAACACGCAGTCTTTGTTCGGGCACGGCAAAAAGTCTTCAACGGATTTCGTGCCAAAGTACACCGGAATAGATCCGCGGAGCAACGGCAGCCAAAGCTTTTCGGTGACGTGCCCGGGGCAATCGGCATCCTCACTGACGTAGAAGAACAAGTACGCACTGAGCGACAACTGCACGCGAATTGCCTCGGCTGAAGACATGCTAAAGCCCAAATTTGGAATGTACCAGGGCGCTTCGACGTTTTTCATACACGTTCCAAAGGCGTGCACGGGGAATTTCTCCGAGATGCGACGCAAAATGTGCGCGCCGACCTCGCTTCCGTGTCGACATTGTGTGATGGTATCACCAAATCCCAAAAGCGGCATGCGCATATTGACCGGCCGAATGAACGCGTCAAACGATGAAATCATAAATTTCGCCGATGGAAGAGGCGAGCGCCACACGCTCTCGATGTTCCGATTCGATGTCGCCAAATAATCCACCTCAGACAACAGCGCTTGGTCGCGTAAATCTTCGCCCGCGTACAGCGATCCAGGCGAGGCTGTAGAAACGTACACGAAGACTTGATCGCGTCTCGACTTTTGCGGCAACTGCGTCAACAATTCATCGACCACCCCGAGGCGAGCCTCTTTATGCGCCCGTCGCCGAAATGGATGAAGTACCGACGCATCGCGTCCAGCCTTGCGCGTGCTATTTCTGTGCATCTCAGTGCGCCCAAGTTTTGCCTTGGCGTCGCGCAACATGGTATCGCCGCGGAACACGACGACATCCGCTTCTAAACATTGTTTACTGCTTCGAGAATTTGAGTGCGTCACCTGCTTGACGCACCGCCCGCGTAAATTCTCGTGCAACGCCGAACGCACGCCGCGTTTAGCATCTAATGACTCGCTTAAATCCTCCGTCCACGTGGACGTGCCAAATGGACGCGACCAATGATGTAAGTTGTACAAGCACACGCTAAACGCGTCGTTGCCGTACAACCGACTCGCCTCCGTCGCGCCTTGCACAAACGGTTTGTGCTTCCACGACGACAACGGTTTTTGCCCAACAGCGTGAGCGTCATCAACCTGCACGCTCATGGCTACGAAATCCTCCACCGTGCGCGCACGATCCAGCGCGTGTGCGTTTCTCGCTAACTCGCGTTCGAGTGGATCCTCTCGCTCGAGCGCGCTAAACGCCCCGAGCGCCCCAACGTCATCACCCTCGCCCCCACTCGACCCCTTACTCCCACCACCTCCAGCTCTCTTCCCCGTGATGAGCCACGGAAAATGCTTGAGCTGTTCAGCGCTCAGCGTCTCTCTCGCGCGAGGCGCCACGCCCACCCGCGCCGACGCCCGCGCGCCCGTCACTCGCCCCTCCGCCGCCGTCGCCGCGCGCACAAACGCCACCCCACCGCTCAATAGCATCGTCGACGTCAACACTATCGCCGCGCACAGCGCCAACGCCACGCCGTACGCGCGAGACGACCGTCGCTTCGCCAATGGATCCGCGGACTCGGTGCACGCGATCGCCCTCTCGCGCGCGCCTCTGTGCGCCGACGCCGACGCCGACGCGCCCGTGCGCGCGCGCGCGTCGTCGTCGTCGTCGTCACCGACGTCGTCGACGCGCCAGGCGCGCTCGACGTCGCCGCGCGCGCCGAGCAGGGGCGCGCGCTCGGTGAGCGTCATGGTGTGCGGCTTGGGTGTTGAGCGGGTGTTGAGGCGAGCGCGCGCAAAAGTCAACTCTTAATATGCTTTACAAGCGCGCGCCGCGCGACCGTCGGCGCGCGCGAAATGAATGAACAGTGTGCTATGCGTGACTAGGATTGTATGCAGGCATCAGGGAGCGCGCCGAGGGTGCTGGCGCGATCGCCGTCGTCGAGCGGACGGAGCGGCGGGGAGACGAGCCACTGGGCGTCGGCGACGCCTCGCAGCGCGCTGGTGCCACTGGCGTGTGGGATGTGCGCGAGCACGGCGTCGTAGGCGCGACTATGGAGGATGAATAGACTATCGGAGCGGACGTCGCACGCGCCGTGCGTGAGACGGCAGAGATTGCTGCCCGCTTTGACGCACGCGCACGCGCTCGGGCACGAGACGGCGCCGAGCGCGCTTGAGGCGTTTTCGTTCGCAACCGTACTCGCCGTGGCGTCCGTGATCCGAGCGGCGTACGCACCATCGTATCGCATGCGAATCACCTGCCATCTATCGCTCGCTAATAGACTCTCAAACGCGTGAGAGTCCACCGAGCCGCGCGTCGCTCCGTCTCGCGAATCCACGTACGCGAAACTCTCCACACCCGTCGCCTTGGCGTGCGCCACCACGCTCGCCAACACGTACCTCTCGCGCATCTCGCTCGTACTCATCACCACACCGGCACGTTTCGCGCACGCCTCGAGACGACCGGCGCTCACGCACGTCGTTTTCGCGCGCGTCGGCGTCTCCGTCGAACACCCTCCGTCATAATCTCTTCTCGCGTACACCACCACGATCGCATCGTTCGCCAGCGCCTCGAACGCATCCGTCGATAACGCCTCCGCGTCGTCGTTATGCGTCACGTCATGCGCCACTTCAGCGCTTTCAAACGCCCTCGCGCAGTCGTTCGTCGACGCGTACGCGAACGCGACCGCATCCGGCGTCGCCACGCCGCCCGTCGTCCGCGCGCTCTTCGCCACCTCGGTGAACCTATCGCTCTGCGCGTACACCGCGGCGACGGCGGCGACGAGGATCACGAACGCACCCGCGAGGGACGGGGCGCGAACGGCGCGGCGCGTCGCGCACGCTTGCTTTTCTACCGCGGCGAGCTCAGCCGCGAGCGCGGGGGTCTCGGGATCGCGCAATAACGGCGTCGCCTCGGCCGTCATCGTCGCTCGCGATGCGTCGTTGAGCGCGAGAGAGAGGCGGTGGATGCGCGCGCGCGCGCCGAGGCGGTCGTGGGGCGGACAGCGCGCGGCAGAGACTGAGGCGCATTCGGGCGCGATGGTTTGGTGTTGGGCCGACGACGGCGCGCGACGGAAAGAAATGTGTGTACACGTGGTTTTACATTGAAGCGCTACGCTTCGACGACGACGTCGTCGTCTAAACTATGTGCGGCGCGCGCGGCTATCCATTTACATTGGCCTTTGGGGAAGATGCCGACGGTGTTGAGGCGCAACGCGACGGCGACGACGTCTGAGTGTTCTAAATCGTCGACGACGACGATGTTGCCAATCGAACACTTGTCCCGCGTCGCATCGTCTGCAAACGCGCTCAAATGTCCATTTGCTTTCCATTCTGCGAGTTCGAGCAACGAATGCGGGTTCTTCTCGAACACGTTTAACGACGCGACGACGGTTTTGGCTTGCGTCGTGAGCGTCCACGACGTTTTGAGTATCGCGCTCGCGTCGTAATTCACATCGTTGAATGCGCTGACGACGTCGTGATTGAACGCCATCATGTCAGAAAAGTTGTCCGTGTTTGCGTACGTGTTCGTGATGGTCTTCTTGGGCCAAAATCCATGCCGGCGGCCGACGTCGTCGTCTTCAAATACGACGACGACGCGGTCATTCGCCTCCGCCATCTCCCCAACCGTGCGCTCAAACAACGACGACTTCCCCGCGCGATATCGCGCCGTCATGTTCCCAAACACCTCATCGACCATCAACGCCAGACGTTCGACGTCATCAGGCGTGGGATCGCCAAAGAAATGCGTCAATTCAACCACGACGACTTCGCTCGGCGCCGAGACGAGAAACGCCTTAATCTCCTCCATCACTTCGTCCACCGCCGCCCCCGTGAGCGCGTGATGCACCGCCCATCGCTCGAGATCGCGATCCCACCCCGCGCGTACGTCTACGTAACGAATCCCACGCTCGAGCTGTTCACCGACCGATAACGTCTGCGCTTTCGCCCATCGACGAACCAATTGATCCGCCGGAATCCGCAACGCCTCCGCCAACCGCACCGCCGTGCGCGCCCATTCCGGCAATTGCGCCTCACGCCCGGGCTGTAAATGCTCACTGAGATAATGCGTCGCGCTGTCGTGCGTGCCAGGGAGCGTGAGCGCGCCTAACGCCGCGTCGCGAGCCGGCGCTCGAGACATCCACGCCACGACATCATCGTCACCCGACGACGACCGCGTCGCGCGCTGCTGTGCGAGCGACGCCGCGGACGCGCAGAGCGCGGCGACGATCGCGACGCTCAGCACCGCGCGCGTGCGATGCTGCATCTCCGCGTCGTCGTCGTCGTCGTCGACGGCGAGCGAAGTCACACACTGACGCGCGCGCGCTCGTCGCCGCCCATCCATTCGCCATGTCGCGCACGGGCGCGCTGATGATTGGCGCGGGGGAATACACCACGGGGTACGCATGTCGCGCGTCGACGTGTGGAGCGCGACGACGCGAGGCGGCGGCGACGACGCGCGCGACGATTGGATCTCGGAACTGACGAAATCACATCGACATCTTGCTGACATCGAAACAGCTGCGTGTGGACGTCTGCGGGCGCGGCGCCGGATAAACCCGCGGGTGTGGTCGCGGTGACGTTTACGGACTTGCGGCGGCGCGGACGGATCGGGAAGATGGTGCTGTGCGACGTGCGAGGGACGACGATGGAGACGGTGCGCGCGACGATGCGCGAGAAAATCGGCGACGCGTACGCGGATATGGATTTGACAATGTCTACGTATCCAGCGGATGATGTGGCGTTTGATGGCGAGGCGTACAAGGCGGCGATCGCGGAGATGTCGCGCGGGGATGTGGTGACGATTTTCACGCCGGATGATACGCATTTTGAGTTGACGATGGCGTGCGTGGAGGCTGGATTACACGTGCTCGTGGCGAAACCGGCGGTGAAAACGTTAAAGGATCACACGCGACTCGTCGAGGCGGCGAAGAAGAACAACGTGCTCGTCGCTGTGGAGTATCATAAGCGATTTGATCCGATTTATTCGGATTTTAGGGATCGCGCGGCGACGTTGGGGTCGTTTTCGTTTTTTAACGCGACGATGACGCAGCCCAAGGCGCAACTCGCGACGTTTCGAGGCTGGGCTGGGAAGAGTAGTGATATTTCGTATTATTTGAATTCACACCACATGGATGTTCACTGCTGGGCAGTTGGTGATCGTGGGCGTCCGATTCGCGTCACCGCGTCGGCGGCACGCGGTGCCGCGGAGAATTATTTAAAACCCGAAGACGGGCGCTCGATTGAGGATACGATTACGTTGATGGCTGTGTGGGAAAACAATGATGGATCGCACGGTACGGCGATTTACACCGCGAGCTGGATCGCACCCAAGGCGGATTGCCACACGCAACAATACTTTCACTACATGGGGCACACGGGTGAGGTGAGAGTCGACCAAGGCCATCGCGGGTACAATATGAGCACCGACGCGAATGGATTCGCGGCGTTGAATCCGTTATACATGAAGTACACACCTGGACCCTCTGGTCACTTTGCGGGTCAAAACGGTTATGGATATCGAAGCATCGAGTGCTTTCTAGACGCCGCCGAGGCTGTTAATCGCGGGGAACTCACGATTGAGGACGTATCCAAGCAAGGCGTGTTGGCGACGATCGACACGACGGAACGCGTCACCGCCATGCTCGAAGCTGGTCGTTTAAGCCTCGATAATGGTGGGCGAGCAGTTGAGCTCGTGTATGACAACGCCGCGTTTACTTCCGCGCCCACGGGCTTGCGCTTGCAAAATTAATCTTCAATGTGACTTTACTGTTAATCTGTGACTTTGTAATAAATTACAATCGCGCGCGAAATGAAACACCTTGCGTTCAACGACTATCATTGCTAGTTTTCTGCTAATAACGCGTTGACGTACTCCAAAGCACCGTCGATATCGCTCGAAGGAAGATACTTTCGAGATCTATCGACGACACCGCGCGCGAGGGCTAACATCTCGCTCGAAGGTTTACACGTCAGCGCTATGCATCGCGCTAATTCTAAATTAACTGTCGCCAAATTCACCGCAATTTCGATGGCAGATCCGTCATGTTCCGTGCCATCCGCGCCAGCGAGCGGGTCGTCACCGGCTAAATCCGTAGCTGTTTGCACGAGCTCGTGCACGAGCTCGGTGGCTTCTTCGATATACGCCGCTTCACTCGCGAAGAGCACGTCGTTCAACTGCAAGCCTTTAATCTTATACGGCAGAGACGGCTGTGCCATGGCGGTCACCATCGGCGCCAACGAAAGATAGGCCCGAACGCGATGCGCACTAAACTGAGTCCATTCAAAATCTTCCACAACCTTGAGTAAACCTCGAAATATTAAGAACGCACCCTTTTCCAGATTCCCAGGCGCGACGACGAGGAGGGAGCCGCAGCGCTTTGCAAACTCAAGCATCGCTTCCTCGGCTTTGTCGGGTGACAATTCCGCCCAACCTCCTACCGCGCTTTCGCCGCTACTTTCTTGAGCGTCAGTTATAGCGCTTCGAATCAAGCCGTCGACTTGTTGTACCAACCCGTGTAAGAGGGCGGCTTCGGCTGTCATGGTGAAGAGTCTGAGGCGCACGACGACTCCGGTGACGCTTGGAATCGTTATTTGGCAATACGCCGTGCACGCATTCACGAATGCCTTTGTTTTCTTCGTGTGCTCTGTGGATTTAACGCGTTCGTACACGCTCAAGATGAGCGATATCGCGTGCAGAACCAATACTTCTTGCGTCCGGGCGAGGTTTGAAAACGCGCTTCGAGCGGTGACGAGAAAGTTGAGATGTGACTCATAATCTACGCCAAAGCCCACTTTATTGATAAAAGTCACGACCAGTCGCTCTGCCGAGTTGCGTTTATCGCTTGGACTCATGCCATCAATGCTATCGTGCACCGTTCGAGCGGCTTCAAACGTGTGATGTAAACACAACGGGTCGGTGATGTCTCCACCAGTCGAGATGCATTCCAACAAAGTTCCGCTAAAACGATTTTTCGATTCACCGTGTAATACTTCAGCGAGGTACACGTACCATTTGACCGAAATCACATAGTTCACATCGTCATAGTGCTTGGTGATGAGCGCCAACATGCTTTCGATGTACTTCATCGCGTCCACGGGCAAGTCGACGTGCTTGGCCGTTTCGCTCTCCTTTTGCTTCAGCGTCCACGCGTTCACATGCCTCGCCACGTCTTTCATCAACGTGTCCAACTCATTTTGTCCAAGGTATTTCACCACATATCGCAGAAACTGCTCGGACACGCGACAGTACGGCTCTATATGCGACCACTTTTGAACGACTCGCCATACTTCGCGTAAAATGTCAAGCCTGTCTCCCTCATTCGGCGGTTTAATATCGAACTTTTCACCAAGTAATCTATAGCAATCCGCCATCTCTCGTCGCTTTTCGAGCGAGTCATCGTCGTTTGCGCTTGCTCCGACCAATGCCGTCAGCTTCACTGCATTTGCGTGCACCACGGTGGTTGACAGCGATCGGAAAATGGCGCGCAAAAATGGCAATGGAGGCGTTTCGCCGCCCATGTAGAGCACTTTCTGTAAAATCGCTGGACTCGAACTACGCGCGCAGCATTGAATGAGCCACTCCATGGCGGGGTCCATCAAATTAGAGTATTCCTCGCGCCTTAAACCGAGGCGAAACACATACGCCATGGCTGGATCATCGTCGATGTCTCTCGTTTCGTCCAATACGCCGACGTACGTCGGCATGAACTCTTGTAGAATACGCAGCGTGTACTTGCTATCGGGCGTTTCACACCCATAAGCTATCGCACACTTGGCCACATACATGCGCATGTACGCCGCTGCCATGGGATCGGCGATACCGCGCGTCATTTTCATTAAACGTTCGAGCTGCGCCGTCGGCGGTTCGTCTTGCAAAAATCGATAACATTTGAACAGCGCGAGCTCCATGTACATGCGCGGCACAACTTCGCGAATAGTGGCAATTTTGAAAAACCAATTCTTGCACGTATTCTTTGCCTGCAACCGCACATCTCTCGACGCCTTGAAGTCATTGGGCAGCGCCTGCGAGGCGTTCTTCTTTGGATCCTCCTCCGCCTTGCGCAGAATTCTATCGTACACCAATCTTCCCACAGTTTCAATAATTTCGGTGACGAGCACGAACAACACTGGGTAAAACTTTCCCGTATTTGTATCTCCTAATAGCTTTGCCACTTTCACGCACAATTTCAACGCATTGACGCGATCTTCGTTCAACCACGCGTTTGCTATGTCTTCGTTGAGCCGATGCAAACGCGTCACGTACTCTTGCTGGGAAATCCTATGCGTCTCTGCGTTCTGCCCGGCTGTGGTATTTTCAAGCTCTGCCAAACGCGCCTCGACGCCTGCTGCGCCTTTCGCCTTCGTGCTAATGATTTCAAACGCCATGGACACCTGTATCGTCCCGCGACCGCTGTGCCGAGCGTGCACATCCTTCTTCTTCGCGATCCACCCGTCGATAACGTCGTTCTCACCACCCCACGCCGAAGCTCCCGTACGCGCGCGAATAGAATCTCCAACATCCACGTGCGTATCGTCCGACATATCATCATCCGAATCCGACGCACCATCACGATTCGCCAAGAGCGTCGCCACGGGATCGACGTCAAACGCCGCCCGAGCCGCGCTCGCCTCCTCCACCTCTACTTTCTCATCCTCTTCTTCATCCATCACCTCATCGCGCGCACACGCACGCGCGACACGCGTAGATGCATTCTCACACCCCGCCGCGATCGCCTCACGCACGCGAATCGATAAAACCTCCCCATCCGCGCGCGCTAATCCATCATCCACGAATGCGCTCGCGCGAAATTCCCGCGTAAACACCGCGCTCGTGCTCGCGCATCCCACGCCGCGAAGATCCATGACGCGCGTGCGCGCGTGGAGAAGGGCGAGGCGCGGTACGTCGCGAGGCGCGAGCGCGGAATCGAACGCGCGCGGCGCCGGGCACTCGCGATTCGCGCGCGAGAGCGCGGCCGAATGGGCCCAACGACTTTACATTGGTGGCGTCAAAACGAGTCCCCCAGAGCTCACCTGGTCATGATTCTGGTTTTGGACATCGCGTTGACCAATCATGACCAGGAGGGGATCGAGGGACTGTTCTGACGACGTCACTCGGCGTCCGCGCCGCGCGCGCGCGACGCCACACGCGCGCGCCCGACGCTCGCGCGCCCGAGCCGCCCCGTCGACGACGTCCATCGCATCGCGTTCTCGTCAACCGTCTCGCGCGATGCTGTCCTGCCGCGTGGCGCACACCGCGACGCGCGCGTTTTTCGCGGCGAGATGTCGCGCCACGTCGTCATCGTCGACACGGATTCTTCGCGGGCGCGGGCGACGCGGGATGATGCGTGACGTGACGCGGAAGAATGATGAAAGTGAGTTTGGGTATGCGGCGGATTCGTCGGATGATGATGAGCGCGCGAGAGATTGGTACGGCGACGTGGTGTGGTTGCCGAAGATGGACCCGCGAAAAGATCCCGAAGTCGAGCCGACGCTGAGCGCGGAGCTCGGGGAGTTTGTGATCCCGATGTTCCCGCTCGGTTCGCACGTGTATTTGCCCGACAGTGAACACGTGTTGAATATCTTTGAGCCACGCTATAGATCGATGTACTCGGATATTTTGTTCAATGGTTCGCGTCGCTTTGCGGTGCCGATGTGCGCTCCGCAAGAGGAGGGCGTGTTCGCGTCGGTGGCTCCAGTCTTTTACTTGGATGATTTGAAGGAAGTGAGCGAGCAAACGAATGACCAAGTGAAGTATGTGTGCTCGCATAGTGTTATTGAGCGCGTGAGAATCAAGCGCGTGCTGAATGATAAGATGTGGGGCGACCGGTCGTCGTACTTGAAGTGCGTCGCCGAAAAGTTTGAGGACACAGATTTGGATGAAGATTTGAGCGGCAAAGAGACCATGCTCCAGGAGAGATTCGCAAAAATCATCGAGCTCCAAGAAAAAATTGAAGAGCCAGTGCGTTTCACGAGCAATTTGACAGCGACGATTTCCGCGGCGCGTGGTGAAAATGGATTTTGGCGACTCGTCGGCTTGTGGCAGTCGTTGTTACAAAACCGCGTGAGCGCGAAGGAGAACGAGCTGTCGCAAAACATTCAGGAACTTTTGCGCTCGTACCTCGAAAAGTCCGGCACTGATTTGAACGACGGGCGAAAGATACAGCTCGAGTTTGCGACGCTTCCAGATAACATCAAGAATGAGTTCAACCGACTTCAAGTCAACTATCGCGAAGAGTGCGTAGAGTTGCTCAACGAGGCGATTTATCCATTCCAGTACCTTGTGCAGTACGACTCGCATGCCGCGCGATTAGATTACTTTGGAAATGAAATGGTTGCCGTAGAAGAGAAGCGCTTGGCGGCGAAGAACGTCTTGCGTTCCATGTTTGCCGGCGGCGATTCTTCTGACGACAAAGCGACGCCTTAAACGGCGACGTACCGCGATGTACAATAGGCTCGAACAGAAAATCAATTCTTCGATGGTAATATCACCGCAACTCACATTCATTACATATCAACTACGTACCGGTACAGCCGCGGTCGCTACGCTACGCTTTCCAATCCTTCATTCCTGGAATGGTGTACGATAAACGCGTCACGCCCTTCTTCACGCGCACCCCAACCATCTTAAACGCCTCTATTTCTCCAACAGACTTCACGTGCGTGCCACCGCACGGACATCCAGGGGTGTTCTCAACGATGGTCACCACGCGGCATCCACGCGGCGACATATCCTCGGTGATAAAACTCGGCAACTGCCCGCCACATTTGTTTTTCGCCTCTTCGTACGCCAACTCCGCCGCCTCGCTCGCGCTATTCTCCGCAATCAACGTCGCCATGGCGTCATCCAACGCCGCCATGAGCTTCGCGCTATCGGCAAGCTCATGTTCGGGCGGAATCTTCCCCCTATACTCCACGTACGCGCCTTCGACAAAGTGCTGCCCCTTCGTCGGCTCGAGCACCTCCGGCCCGAGTCCCACGCGAATCATCGCCACATCCAACGCATGCCCAGCCGAATGCACTCGCGCATGCAACACGCGCAACGCAGAATCTATCGTCACGCGCACCACTTCGCCAACCTCGAACGCCGCGTCGCCGTCGACAAACGCGCCGTAGTGCCTCACGACGCCCCCCGACGCCTTCGCGCTCGAAATCTCAAACCTCGCCGTCCCTCGCGCGCTCACCATCGCCCCCACGTCGCTCGGCTGTCCCCCACCGGCCGGGTACACAATCGTGCTCTCCAACTCCACCGCGTGCGTCGCCGCCGCGTCGCCGTCGACCGCGACGCACGCGCGAACCGCGCTCGAGTGGTCGAACGCATACGTATCATCCATGTACGCCAGCGCCGTCGGCGCCGCCGCCGCCGCCGCCGCGGACGCCGCCGACGCCATCGCGCGTCGCCCTCGACCTCGTCCGCCGTCTCGCGCGCGCGACGCCGCGACCGAGACCGATGCGAGCGCGCACGCGCGCATCAATCAATGGCGCCGGCGCACGCACCGCGTCAAACGCCGACGCGTCGGGCGACACCATCGCACCGCCGCGCGCCGCCGACGACGATGGCGCCGCCGACGACGATGGTCGTCGCGGACGATGACGCGCCGCGCGTCGTCAAGGTGGCGCCGCACGAGTTCGCGGACACCGGGCGCGGACACCGCGTGCTCGAACGCGTCGCGCGGGGCGATGTGCTTTTGGAGGTGCCGATTGAGATTGGTTTTACCGCGGCTGCGGCGATGGCGGATGCGGACGTGGGTGCTGTGGCGAGCGCGTGTGCGAGACATGATGATCTCGTGGCGCTGTTGATATGCGTGGAGGTGGAGCGAGGGGAAGGGGCGGAGAGGGCGGAGCATTGCGCGTCGTTGCCCGAGTCGTTTGATACGGCGTTTTATTGGAGCCCGGAGGAATTGGAGGAGTTGAAGGGCACGGTGTGCTTGAGGGATACGATGAGTTTGATTGAGGAGACGGCGCAGGATTTTGAGAATATTCGCGGCAAGCTTGAGAAGATGGGTCGAGGGACGTGGTTGGAGGACCACGGGGTGACGTACGAGCGATACGCGTGGGCGAGAAGCAACTTGTGGAGTCGACAATGTGATTTATTGATGCCCGATGGTAAGCGTACGCGGGCGATGGTACCGACGTTTGATATTTTTAATCATAGTCCCGATGCACCGCTCGGAAAGACGCATAAATTGAACGCTGAGCGAGGATTGGTGACGGTGTACGCGTCCAAGGATTACGAGCCTGGCGAACAAGCGTTCATTTCCTACGGTTCAGGCGAGGCGGCAAACTCCAAACTCTTGACGTGGTACGGGTTTTGCGTTGAAAATAATCCGTATGAAGAACTCGATCTGACGCTTACGGTGAGTGTGAATAAGCTGCGCAAGACGGTGTTGGAAGCGGCGTTGATGGCGAGCGCCGTGGCGTACTTGACCGACATTGACGACCGTTGGCAAGAGTCTGGTGACTACGCCGAACCTTACTTGCCCATGCTCTATCAGTCTTTACACACACCGAAGATGGAGGATTTAGAAGCCGACGGTTCGAGCGCGGAATTTATCGTCAAACACACGGTTCCAGAGCGTGAACCCTTGCCGCCGACGTTGCGCATCATGGCGCGCGTGCAGCAACTCTCCGATTCCGAATTGGCTGACCCTGAAATCCGACAAGCCGTCATGGAAAGCGCGAATGACAAATCTGGCGAAACAATCGTGTCCATGGCGAATGAGCTGGCGGCTTTGGCGTCGCTCAAACTCATATTTCAAGACGTTATGGATGGCTTTGTCATCGGGAGCGCCGAGGATGACGAGGCGGAATTAGCCAAACCGTTTGACCAGGTTCCGTACCGCAAACGATTAGCCTTACTCGTGCGTTCGGGTGAGCGACGAATCGCAACGAAAGCATACGCGATGTCTAGCATGGAATTCGACAAGGCTGTTCGCGACGTGACAAAGACGGCGATTACGCGAACACAAGGTTTGTGCGAAAACAAAAAGTGCTTGACGTGCGCGTCCTCTGGCTGCCGCTGGTTGCATGAGTTACGCAAGCAAAAGCCAAACATTGAGGCGGTGTTACCCGCAGTGAGTAAGTGCGCGCGCGCGATTGAAGATGCTTTACCTCTCGCCGCGCACTTGCAAACGATTAATTTGGCGTACATTTGGCTCATGGGTCGCCTCGACGACGACGACGTCGCGCCACGCGCGGCGCTCAATCTTCCAACGTGGCCGTTGGATACGGATCAATGTGATGCGTCGGCGTATGCAGATTTAGATGAAATGGCGAAACTAGCGATAGACGGAAGTGCGGGCGAAGAGCACGCGCACAACGGTAAGGAGGGTGAAATGTTACTTCCGGGCGTGTACACCGCAAAGGTGAAAACCTGGGGCGCGTGGATTCTCGCGCAGTGGGCTGTGTGCGGAATTTTCGACATAACCGACCTGAACGCAATAGGTTCTGAGGCGGCAAGCTTGAAACGTCGCCATGCGTGCAGCATACCCACGCGCCCCGCGCTCGATGCTTTGGGCGATCTCGGACCGTTGGTTGAAATTGGCTCTGGCGGCGGATTGTGGGCGAGACGACTGAGCGAGCGCGGGTACGACGTTGTCGCGTACAACACGCCACAGTTTGACGAAGATTACCACGATGGTGGCGCCGCGCACATCGCATCGATGAAGCTCACCGAAGTGTCTTGGTTTGACAACATGCGCACCGGTGGACCAGAATCAGCGAAAGAACACGCCGACCGCGCGCTCGTGCTCATGTGGCCAGATATCAGCGGCGACGGCGAATATGGGCTCACCGCACTCGAAAACTACGAAGGTAACACCCTCGTGACCGTCGGCGAGTGGCGTCATCACACTTTCGGCGAATACGCGCCCGGTGCTACGGCTTCTGGTATGAGTTTCTCCGCCGAATGCCAGGACTTGGTCGCGTCTCGGTTTGAGCTCGAACGCGTCGTCCCGGTGGGAAATTGGCCCATGTTTGATTCCGTCGCCATGATCTGGCGCGCTCGCAAGTAACATATCATAGAATCACTATTAATCACTTCGAGTTCATTTTGTAAACGAACTTTATCGTCACGCGTTCGCGTCGACGCACATTGTGACTCGTCCCCAGTCGGCGAGCTGGCGCTTCGACGGCTCCCGACGGCTCCCACACTCGACGACGCGCCGCGCACCCACACGCACGCGATCGATCGAGAAGCGCATGCTCACAGCACTCAAACCATCCCCATGCGTCCGCGTCGCGAGCGTCGCAGATAAACGCCCCGCGCGACGCGCGCCGCCGCCGCCGCCGCCGCAATGCAAGACGGTTACTTTTACCCCAAAACGAACGACCCGCGTGTGCTGCCTCGGCGAAGACGAGCGCATGTTCATCCCTGCCGGTGCATTTTCGGGCACAACGCCCGAGCGTCGCGCATCGCAGATGCTCTCCGCCATGCTCACGTACGTCAGCGCTTGGATTGTCATTGCGCAGTTGGAGAATGTCGCCCCGCGCGCGAGCCTCGCCGGCACAGACGCGAACGTGTCCTCGGACGAGACCGCCGAAGCCGCGCGGGTCGTAGACCAGTTCGCATTCCTGCTCGACCACCTCGAGGCACATCCCGTTCGCGATGGCGACGCGTGGCTCACGGAGCTCTCGCACGAATCTCCAACGTTGGCGAGCCGCATCGGCGAAGTGCGCCTGGCGTACGCGAAGAGCGACTTTGAGTGGCACAACGTGCACAAACTCGTCGTCGATGGCATCTCCTCTGGTAACGAAGCCGTCATGCGCGAGTGGTTGAAAGGTGCATACGCGCACGAAGCTGCGTGATGTATTTTTTGTCTCTGTATGTAAAATCCCGAGCGCGACGAGGTGAGCGACCGGCGCGCGACACCGTCGGTGCCTACGCGTCAACCCCGCCGTCCCGCGTCCGCGCCTATTCTTTCCTTCACATTTTTTCTGTAATACAACCAACAATTCATATCAAGCACGAATGCGAACGTGCGCACGCGCATTCGCGTCGTCGACGACCGCGTCGCGCGCGCGTCGACGCCGTCAACGCGCGTCAACGCACACCCCTCGTACAAAGCATACACTATACCCATCACGCACACGCACTCCAGACGCGTGATAAACACCAAACAGAGCCTCATACACTATACAGTCAACGATCTATTAAAAGTACACCATGGTACGATAAAACGCGATTCATGTATATTACATACACAACCATCTATCAATATCACGCACCGACGCGCACTCACCCGCGCACGCCCTGGCGCTCGAGTGGATAACGCCTCCTCACTTTTACGCACAACTCACTCACGGTGCGTCCATCGCTCGCGCCGCTCGCGCCGCTCGCGCCTCGCGCGCCGTCGCGCATCGCCCGTCATCGTTTTCGCCACCGCATGGCGCCGTCAACGCGCGCGCCGCGACGTCGCGGCGCCGCGTGCGGTGTCGGCGATTCGCACCCTCGCGAGATCCCTCGGCGGCGCCGCGCCATCTTGTGCGCGCGAATGTCGACCGCGCGCGAGCGCGAGGCGACGGACGACGCGCGAGAAGGCGAGGAATATATCGTGGGATATGTTGGTTATCGTTCACGCGCGAGATACGCGCGCGAGAGCGGTCGTGCGGGCGTCGGAAGGCGCGCGTTGACTCGATCTTCGACCGCGAGGTTCTCGGGACGCGCGTGATGTTTTTTGGGGGCGAGGAATTGAATGACTGACGACGCGAGCCGTCTTCGCGCGCGCACAGAACAATGTCTGAAGGCAAGGAACATCTCTCCATCGTTATCTGCGGTCACGTCGATAGCGGTAAGTCGACCACGACTGGTCGCTTACTGTTTGAGCTCGGGGGTATCCCCGAACGCGAACTCGAAAAGCTTCGCGCCGAAGCCGACGCGCTCGGTAAGTCTTCGTTCGCCTTTGCGTTCTATATGGATCGCCAAAAGGAAGAGCGTGAGCGTGGTGTGACCATTTCTTGTACCACCAAGGAGTTCTTCACGGACAAGTGGCACTACACCATTATCGACGCCCCGGGTCACCGCGATTTCATCAAGAATATGATTTCCGGCGCCGCCCAAGCCGACGTCGCGCTTCTCATGGTCCCGGCTGACGGTAACTTTACCGTTGCCATCCAAAAGGGTAACCACAAGGCTGGTGAAGTCCAAGGCCAAACGCGTCAGCACGCGCGTCTTCTCAACTTGCTCGGTGTCAAGCAATTGATCGTCGGTATCAACAAGATGGATTGCGACATGGCCGGCTACAAGCAAGAACGTTACGAAGAAATTCGCAACGAAATGAAGAACATGTTGATCAAGGTTGGCTGGAAGAAGGACTACGTCGAGAAGTCCCTCCCGGTCCTCCCGATCTCCGGCTGGAACGGTGACAACTTGTTGTCCAAGTCTGCCAAGATGCCGTGGTGGAACGGCGTCGACGTCGAAGACTACATGGGCGCTGGTAAGAAGTTCCACATCGACTACTTGTTGAACGTTCTCAACGACATGGTTGACAAGCCCGACCGCAACACCGAAGCCGCCATGCGTCTCCCGATTTCTGGTGTCTACAAGATTAAGGGTGTCGGTGATGTCCTCGCCGGTCGCGTCGAGCAAGGTCTCGTCAAGCCGGGTGAAGATGTCGTCTTCCTCCCGACCCACACCTCTTCCAACCCGTGCGGTGGTAAGGTTTTCACCGTCGAAATGCACCACAAGCGCGTCGAAGCCGCCGCTCCGGGTGATAACGTCGGTATGAACATCAAGGGTCTCGACAAGCTTAACATGCCGCGCACTGGTGACGTCATGATTTACAAGAAGGACACCTCCCTCGCGCCGTGCAAGCAATTCACCGCGCAAGTGCAAACGCTCGACATTCCGGGTGAACTCAAGCCGGGTTACTCCCCGATTGGTTTCGTCCGCTGCGGTCGCTCCGCGTGCAAGGTCACCGCGCTCAACTTCAAGGTTGGCAAGGAAACCGGCGGTAAGAAGCTCGAGTCCCCGATGGCGTTGAAGTCCAACGAAGTCGCCGAAGTCGTCTTCGAACCGGTGCACCCGCTCGTCGTCGACTCCTTCAAGAAGTGCGAAGGTTTGTCCCGTATCGCTTTCTTGGACGGTAACACCGCGGTCATGCTCGGTAAGATCGTCGCGGTCGAATACAAGGCCATCTAAACGCGTCCGCCGTGAGCGCGCGCTTCGCGCGCGGAACCACCGCGCGCGCGCGCTTTACGCGACGTTTGCCATCGAACGGACGATCCCGGCGTACTTCCGCCAATCAACCATTCGAGTCATCCGTCGCATTGTCGCGCGCTGCGTCGTCCCACGCGCGTCACGCACACGTCGTACTCCTCGCTAGATCCTTTATTGATACACACACACACGCACACACACATTACGTTATGACGCGTACATGTCCGACCGACCGCGTGTCCGACCGACCGCGTGTCCGACCGACCAAACGATCGACGACGACGCGACCCCTCGCGCGCCGTCGCGTCACATCACATCGCCCGCCGACGCCCGCCGCCGACGCCCGCCGCGCACACCACACGCACACGCGCGTACGCATCTCCCGCGCACGCCCACTAAACGCACATCGCACCACCCGACGTCGATTCGTCCGGTACACGCGCCCGATCGCACCCGCGGATCCGAGCGCCGAAACACGCACACACACACGAGGTCACCGCGCACGCACCGCGCGACCGCCTCCGTCGTCGTCCGTACGCACGAACGTCGAGCATAGTTTTTGATTGATTCACGCGTCAATCGCTCACACGCCGTAGGATCCATCTACGAGTGCGCGGGTTCGGGGATTCCCATCCGCACAGAGAACGTTTTACAGCCGAAGGGCGCCGAGGACCCGCGCGAGGGAGACGACGGAGATGGATCTCGAGGACGGCAGTAGTGGCCATATAGAGGTTAAGGATAACGAATACGGATTTATTGCCGACCTGCGACCGGACGGGGCGGTGAAGTACGCGTCGAGCGACTACCAAGATGTGCGTATAGAGATGCGATGCGATGCGATGCGCTAGGGCCTGGGGGTGATGACGCGCGAATCGTTGACTGACGGGGAGTGTGTGTTTATGTATACAGTGCGCGCGGCATCCACGCTGACATCGCTAATCAGAAGCAGCATCACCGAGCGTGAGCAATAAATATAAGAAACAGATTTAAAAAAACGCGGGCGCGATGGACGCGACGCGAGACATCTTTGGCGACGCAGCCATGACTGGCGCGCCCGAAGACATTTACCCAGCTCCTCACTTTGAGGGTGCTGAGAAGCGCATTGAGATTGATTTCCACTTGAACGATAGCAATCCTGCGGGTTTGCGGGCGTTGTCTCGCGCGCAACTCGACGAGTGCATGACGGCGGCGCAGTGCGAAATCGTCTCTGTGCGACGCAACGCAAAGTTTGACGCCTACGTCTTGTCTGAGTCGTCTTTGTTCATCTTGCCGACAAAGTTGGTTCTCAAGACGTGCGGGACGACGCATCTCCTCGCGGGCGTGCCAAACATTCTCAAGCACGCCGCGTCTGTGGGCATGGAGCCGCGTCGCGTCAAGTTTACGCGCTCTTCGTTTGACAAGCCAGAGTTGCAACCCAAATTGCACGCGTCTTTCGATGACGAAACTGAGTTTTTGGAGCAATACTTTGGCAGCCTCGGCAATGGTGGTTCCGCTTACATCCTGGGCTCCAAGCTCAAGGGTGTGCAGTGGCACGTGTACGTTTCTGGAGACGCGTGCCCAGTGCAAGACGCCGCGCCCAAAGCGTCGCTCGAGGTGTGCATGACGCAACTCAGCCGAGCGCACTGCGAAGAACACTTTTACCGCACCGAGAAGTTTGTGAGCAGCGCTCAAACGACCACGGACAGCGGTATTCGTTCAATCTTCGAAGACTTTGACATTGACGACTATGTCTTTGAGCCGTGTGGATACTCCATGAATGCCTTGTGCGACGAAGAGTTTTCGACGATTCACATCACTCCCGAAGACGGCTTCTCCTACGCCTCGTGCGAGCTCTCCAACGTCAACGTCAACAATCTCGACGCCTTTGCCTACGTGCGTAAGGTTGCGTCCGTATTCAAGCCTGGAAAGATGGTGTTTGCCATTTCCATCGATGGCTTGAACGCTGCCGAGGTGAGCAACGAAGTGCTCGCGCACGGGTGCTTTGTGCCCGGGTACGCGCGCGTGCAATCGACGCGTCAAGAATTTGACGTCGAAGGTTGCGTCGCCTACTACACGTACGTGCGTAACAACCGTTGGCAGCCGTCGATGAGTGTGCCAGACATGTCCGCAATGACGCTCAAGTCTTCGCACTCGTTCTCATTCAACGGCTTGAAGAGTGACCGCCCCGTCACCCCGCAGTTGGTCATGGATTTCCCGTGCTCCAACTCCAACTCTGAAGAAAGCTCGGATGGGGACAACTAATCATCCCCAGCACCGAGCACGTGTGAAATGACCCATCCTGATTCCGATGGGTTGGAATTACGAGACCGCTGCCTGCATGCGAAGTTTGGAATATCCCGAGTCGAGCGGCGTACACGGCGCGTAGAGCTGCGTTTTGAAAACGCGGCGCGCGCTCGCTCCTCGCGGCGCATTCAGGAAGTTTAGAGCGGATTCCGACGCCCCACAGCGCGCTGTGGGGCTTGCTTAATACTGAATTTTTGTATTGTTTTGTCATATCAACAAATGCATTTTCATCTACTACTGTACCGTACAACAACAATGCCTCCTCTCTTCACACGTCTCCAACAACGCCGTCGACGTTCGCCGGCGTCTTGACGAGCAAGTGCCCGTGAATCTCATACTTCACCCGTGACTCTCTCTGCACGCACAAAATCACCTGCACGCTATCCATCACATGTAACGTGATCGGCAACTCGAGCAATTTGCGTTCAATCGTATCATACACTTCATCAATCGCGCGTTCTTGCGCTTCGCTCGTATTCAAGCACCGGCCGCGCAATCCTCGCGAATGTTTCGTCGCGCTCTTGTACGCGGCGCGATCGAGCTCGGACAATCGATCAATCACTCGCATCGCCTCTACGGCCTCCTCGCGCAACTTGAGCGATATCTCCACCGCCGTCGAATGCGATTTGCCCTTCACCGCGCCGATTTGACGCGCGCAGACGTGCCGCTGTTTGTCGAGGTGAATTTTAATCTCAAAGCCGAATTCGGGGACGTAGGCGACGAGGTACGCCGCGCCGACTTGTCGAACCAACGCCGTGGTGATGACGACGTGGCGTTCCAAATACTTGCATAAAAACACGTGTTGACTGCGTTCTTGCGCGTACTTTGCGGCGAGCTTGCGGGAATTACAATGCTCAGCCACCTCGCCGCACGCCTCGGTGGAGAGCAGTCGAAATCGTTCGTCGACGTCGTCGACGTCTTCGTCGACGTACTCCATCGCCGCTGCGAGCAATCGATGGACGACAATATCCGGATATCGTCGTATGGGTGACGTAAAGTGCGTGTAATACGGCACCGCCAGCGCGTAATGCGCCCATTCGTCTTCCGTCGCGTCCCCGGTGCAAAAGTACTTGGCGAGCTGCATCGGCTTGGTCGCCAATAATTGCACTAAATTAAACATGTCCTTATCCGTCTCCGCAATCGCACGCAAGCTCTCGTGTAACTTTTTCGACGAAGACGTATCCACTGCGATACCGTGCGCGCTCGCAAAGGCATCGAGCTCGGCGAGCTTGCGTTCGCTCGGCGGCGCGTGTCGACGGAGCATCGCCCGAGCGGGAAACGCGCGAGAGACGCGTTCGGCGACGGTGACGTTGGCCAGGAGCATGTATTCCTCAACCAATCGATTGCTGTCACGGATGATGTAGGGCGCCGCAGATGTGGGCGTGAGGTCGTCATCGAGCTCGAAGGATACTTTTGGTTGATCGAGACGCACGGCGCCTCGGTCGAAGCGTCTCTGGCGCAAGCCGCGGGCGGCGGCGTCGAGCAGGCGAATGGCGCGAATGACGTCTTCGGCGGTGTGCTTGCCCGAGATTTCAACGTCATCGAGCGCGGTGATGGCGCGCGCGGTGTCATCGCCAGCGTCGATGACGTCCTGAACGTGTCCGTATGCGAGCTTGGCGGCGCTCTTGATCACACCGCGTGCGAATGATGATGATTTGACGACGCCGTCGGGCGTCATCGTCCATTCGACGCTAAACGTCAAGCGCTCCACGCCTGGGTTTAACGAGCATAGATTCTCACACAGCAACCGCGGAAGCATGGGGAAGATCGTATGCACTAAGTACGTGGTTGTACCGCGTAGTTTGGCTTCGTCGTCGAGCGCTGTGTGCGGGGCGACGAAATACGATACGTCGGCGATGTGAACGCCGACGCGGAGCGCGCCGCTCGGCTCAACCTCGACGTGCAAGGCGTCGTCCAAATCCCGCGCCGTCGGTGGGTCAATACTAAACACTAGCTTGTCTCTAAAGTCCTTGCGTTTCATGAGCTCATCATCAGGAATTTTCCATAGTTCATTCGGTTTCACGTCTGGTAAACACGCGCGAGCGGCGTCGCTAAACGGAGCGTCGCAAATGCCGTGTTCTTCGACGATGACTTTAGTCATCGTATCCACATCTCCAATCGTCCCGTGACCGATAACGTCGACTATATCGACAATCGGACACGACTCGCCCACGCCCCATTTGCGAATCTTCGCACACACGAACAAATCACCGATGACGTCCGCGATGGCGCCTTCGCCGCCCCGCTCGAGCGCGTCGTCGCACGCCTTTAAAATCGTCCTCGGCACCGAAAACGCCGATACGTGCGATTTAGGCAAATGCGCATCCACGGGCACGAACGCAAACATCGGTAGGCGCACACCACCACAATCATCTTTGATGCTCCGCACTTCTAAATGCCCAACCATGCGCTCGCGTTTCGGCGAAGGCGTGAGCACGCCGACGACGATGCCCGTCGGTTGCGAAAGCGTCTCGCCGGCTCGGCACGACGCGGCTAACGCATCAACTGAACGCCCAGATGGCGACGGTGCGTCGACGTCAGCATCGGATAGTATGTCTGCGACGTCGTCGGCGGTGCGTGCGCTGTCGGTGCGGTCCCAGTCGCGCGCGTCGTCGATGAGCACGGCGACGACGTCCCCGTGCACGCCGCGGCTCTGTCGAGCAAACCCATCAATTTTAACATCGATAGGGAGCCCCGGCACGCGCACGAACGCCTCATGGCGGCGGTATTCATTCACCGCAAACTCTCCGGCGTGGAGCACGCCGCGCTGTGTGCGAGAAGGCGCGTGGTCAGTGCGTCGTGGGCGGTGAAATGCGCGCTGTCGTGGGCGGGCGTTCGCTCGTGGTTTTGCATTCGGGCGCGCGAATGCGACGGTGACGTACGTCTAGACCGCGCGCGATGTGTTCTGGGGACCAGTGCTTGACGTGCGCGCGCGCGTCGCGCGCGTCGCGTCGTCGAGGCATGCGTCGATGACGACGACGACGAGGCGCGGTGTGGCGTCGAATGTTTCTGCAAATGTATTTTTTTACAACCTTTGTGTGCGTGTGAATGGCGCGTAAACGTGCGCAGTGATGGCACGCGATCGTGCGTGCGTATTTCAGACACGCATTCGGCGTCTAGTGGCGCGACAGCGCGTCGTTGAATTGATTTGTCATCGCAAATGTCGTCAACGTTTAATGAATCACAAAGCCAAACTCGCTTTATTCTTCTTCTGTAGTGATCTCTGATGCGACATACACGTGCGGCACATCCACGCACCATTCGCATCCTTACGCCACTCCGGCGGACCGCTACTTTCGCTTCCACACGTATGACAACGAACGCTCGGGTCGTCGTTCATCGCCTGCAACCGCGCCGTTTTGTAACACTTGTCGCAGCAATGCCCGCCATCCTTATGCTTTCTCCACCCGCCCGACTTCAACTTGTCCGTCTTACACATGACACAAAACACATCGGGATCATCGTTTAGCCGATCGCGCCGTTCAACAGTGTGACATGCCTTGCATATCCGATCTCCGGCTATGCTTCCTCGTTGCGACCGGTACCAATAATCAAACGCGCTCCCGGGCGTCGTCTTGGAACAATTCGCACACTTCGCCGTACCATTCAGCCCCTTTTCCGGATCCTTCACATCTCGCGCACGCTTCTCAACCATGTAACAACTCTGACACACCGTCTTCCCCTTCGTCGCCTCCACCTGCGACTTATGCCAGTATCCCGTCGTGCGCTCGGTGCCGCACGTCGGATTCGCGCACGGCCCATTCTTAACCTTCCCCGACTTGCTGTTCTCGTAATACTCCTTTTGATAACACGCCGAACAAATCGCGCCATCATCGGAGTCAATCTTAATCACGTGCCTCGAGCGTTTCCGCTTCGCAGACGTCGACGACGGACCGCCGTCGGTGTCCCCATCGATGCCCGACGATGCGGGCGCATCGAACGCGCGCGAGCACCGTCCACAGTGCGTGTGCGCGCCCAACGGTCGCGCCGGCACGTCGGGGTGGCGCGAAAGCGATCCCGCGGGTGCGGTCTTCGCGGCCGCGGGCGCGGCGACGGGCTTGCGCGGCATGCTCGAGCGGGCGAATGCGG
>JACLAB010000427.1_pt1 | contig 25639 bp, 16 predicted proteins | sample 8027921 | NCBI WGS metagenome assembly JACLAB01 (sample SAMN15725117, study PRJNA655200) | protist metagenome | isolation source: fluorescence activated cell sorting (FACS) single amplified genomes of... | place: USA: West Boothbay Harbor, Gulf of Maine | collected 2000-07-19
AGGACGTCAGCCACGTGCTGCTCGTGAGCGGCGACGATAGAAAGAAAAATAACGATCTGAACGCGGTGAGAATGCTCAAAATTGCGACGGCTATGAGACGTGAAGGAGATATTCCGGACCACGTAAAGTTTGCAGTGGTGGCTAATCCGAACACCGAGAAAATATCGGCGGAATATTTGGAGCAAAAAGTAGACGCCGGCGCAGAGTTGGTGATCACGCAGCCGTTTTTTGATTTCGAGAGGTGTCACGAGTGGGTGGAAAGTGCGAAAAGGAGAGGCATACTGAGTGCACCTTCTTCTTCTTTGCAATTTAGCAGCGGTAGCAACGCGAGTAGCGCGTCGTTAGTCATCGGCGCGTGCGCGCCGTCGAGTAGAAAAGACGTCGAATTTTGGGCGAAACTCGTCTACGGCGACGACCAATTCGCCAACATCCTCTCCTCCTCGAGCTCGCCCATCGCCAAACTCGCTCGAGAGTACGAAGAAAAAGAGAAAGAGATGACGACGGCTTTATACCGAGACTGGATTTTTGAACGGTGCGAGCTCCAAGCGGTTGCCGCGCTCGGAAACCCGGAGAGCGCCGGCGTGCACTTCATGCCAGTCACGCGAATCGGGTACGATATCGTCAAGCATTTAGCTCGAAGGACGAGAGAGATGGAAACCATGGAAGAGAACGCTTGAGAGAGCTGGATTAGGATTAACGACGTGTTGTAAATAAATAGAGAGAGTAAAATTGTATCCGCGCGTAAAAATAAAGCAGAGCAGAGAGTTCGTTTCTGCACTTTTTTGACGGCTGCTTGTGGGGGGTGAGACACACACATCGCGCCCTCCCCTTTTCCCCGCCGCGAGACTGACTCTCCACGAGCGATACGTAATAATAAAAGAAGCGAATAATCGCGAAATGAATGCGGATAAACTCTACCTCGTGTATTTCCACACGAAACTGCTCGATTTTCGGTGGGTATTGCGCTTTTCGTTAAACTCGTTTTGTTTTCTTCTTTGTGTTTTTAGGGGAAATGCACGACTGACTTTTTATTCTTCTTCTTTGTTTTTTGCGAACGATGAAACACAGCGTGCAAGAGTTTGAAGCGATCGCGAATTTGTGCGGATGCGCTTTGCCTTTGCGATGGGTCTCTCCTTCGTCCGCGTCGTCGGTTTTGGACGGCGACGATGCGCCAGAGAGAAGACGCGCGAACGGAGAAGAAGAAGAAGGAGAATCCACATTCAACCCGATTCGGTTGGTGTATTTACCCTCCGACGACGTCGCGGAGCGCATCGCCTCTCGAACATCGCTCGTGAAATACGTCGTGCACTTGTGGGGTCACGGAACGAGTGAAGATGAGTTGAAAGTGAGCGTGAAGGGAGGTAAAGACGACGCGTGGTTAGATGAGTCGATGACGTATAAATTAACATGTTGCGACTTTGGCGCGACGAAAAGTAACGAGAGGAGCGAGGTGATGCGGAGATTGTCGAATTTAGTGCCCGATGCGTTCGAACCGCGAGCAAAGGTGAGCTTAGATCAACCGAGAGTAGAATTTTTATCGATCGAGGTGAAATCGACGGCGCAGATTGATTTGGGATTCCCAGGCGTGCGGATGTATTTCGGACGCGTCGTAGGTAGAGACCAATCGAGGAAACATTTAAACTCGTTAGATTTGAAAAAACGGAGATATTTAGGACCAACTTCAATGGAAGCAAACATGTCGCTGATTATGTGTAACATGGTTAAAGCGGAAAAAAGTAGAGGCGCTCCGATTTTAGATCCGTTTTGTGGCACCGGGAGCGTTTTGCTCGCAGCCGCGGAGCTCGGGTGTTTCACGTGTGGCTTTGAAATCGATCCCAGGGTGTTGGAATTTGGTAAAGTAGACGCGAAAACAGAGGAGAAGTTGGACGTGATTACGAATTTCAAAGATTATGGGTTCAACAAACCGATATTTCTTATTCGCGGGGACGTGCATAAATCGCCTCTGCTGAAAGTTATAGACGATGAAATAGAGAGTAGGTATAGAAGTAGCGATAGCAGCGGCGTCGGTGGCGGCACATTGGGAGAGCTAGAATTAAAGAAAATAGAGAAGCGCATTAAACATATGGAAGGTGCTTTCCAGGGCATAGTAGCGGATCCACCTTACGGAATACGCGAGCGCGGTCGCAAATCACAATTTGGGGGCAAACGAGGTAAAACGGAACAAGACATGATGAACGCTCAAAAAAACATCGGCGAGAGATTCGACAATCACATCCCTTCGACCGTAAACTACCCGCTCTCGGAAATTATGGATGATTTAATGGATCTCTCTGCAAAGACGTTACCAGTTGGTGGACGCATGTGTTTCTTTCTTCCCGCGGACGTTCATCAGAAGAACCCCGAAACAGATTTCCCTTCGCATCCGTGCTTGCGGGTCGTCGCGCACTCTTTGCAAAGCTTTTCGCCTACTTGGGGAAGACGATTGGTGACGTACGAAAAAGTGGAACCGTTTGACATACACAAGCACTTGGAAAATATTCGCACGCGAACGCATCGGCGTAAAGTGCTCGAACAAGACGCTAACTACCAAGATCTCACCGAACGCGTCAAAAAGTTCGTCTTTGCGGACGAACAATCCAACGCGCGAAAAAAAATCCAGCGCGAGACGATTCGCCAAGCGTGTAAAGAACACTTAGAAGGCGTCACGTTGGACAGAGAAACCGTCCTCAAACGTCGCGAGCGCGCGAAAGCGCTGAAAGAAAAAGACGAGAGCTTAAGAAACAGAGGAAAGAAGACGTGAGAGTACGTTGTTGTAATCATCGATACTGTGAAATGTGTGTGCGCGCGATTGTTTTCTCTCAACATTTTTTCTTCTTCGAATTTTTCTCGGTGCTTCGTGCGACAATCAAAGCGTCCACTTTCGTCTCTAACGCGCGCAACGACGTCGCGATTTCTCTTAAAAGCTTCGCGGATTCATCGTCTTCTTCTTCTTCGTCGTCGTCGTCATCTTCTTCTTCTTCGCCGGCGTCAAAGTACTCCTCCTCTTTCAAAAAAGTCGCCCCCGGGGAAGCCGGTTTCTCCTCTTTTTCTTCTTCTTCTTCTTCCGCGGGGAAAACTCTCCTCCTCTTCTTCCTCTCCTTTCCTTCTCCTCCTCCGTTAATGGTGGTGACTGCGGCAGCGTTAGCGACGGCGACAACGCGCGCGGAAGACGTGGGCGTCCTCGTGCCGTCCTCGTTCCACCTGGTCCGGTCGTGCCACTCTTGCTGCTCGAGGATTTGTGCCAGCTCTCTTTTGCTCATCCGTATTCCTACGAGTAGTTGCGCGTATTTTTCTCTCGTTTTCTCCCCACAAAAATATTTATGATGCGTTTTGCCGTTGGACCAACGACAACAGCGCTGCTCTTTGTCGACGACGACGCTCGTCGCCAAACGTCCTCTCTGTTCGCGTCGTGTTCTTTTTCTTCCACCGCGAGATGGAAGAGGACGGGAAACTTTACTCCTCGTCGAAGCAGAAACAGCAGGAGCGCAAAGACGGTTGTTACGAAATTGGAATTTGCACGCTCGGCGATGAAGAAGAAGATGCGGAAAAGGAAAGGCGTGGACGGAATAATAACACTGAGCGCGGCGATCGGTGACGCGTCGTCGTCGTCGTCGTCGTCGAATAATCGCGACAATCATCCGCTCTCGCCGTGCGTTTCCGAACTGAGCGGTGCGAAAAATGGCAGCGATAAAGTGTATCGGCAGCAGCAATCCGTCGACGGGGCGACTCTGCGATACATCGATCGTTCGTTTTGTCTGTTGGAAAAAGTGCTCCCGCCGGCGGGGTTGTTGTTCCTCGTGTCCGCGTTTTGCGCGACGGTGTTTAGCGTTTTCTTTGCCGCTTTGTACGTGTTTAAAGAAGTCGTCAGCGCGTGTAGGAACGTCATGAACGCGTGTCAAGCGGTGATACGATCGGCGGATGCCATCGAGAGAGCGTGCAGCTCGGTGACGACGACGACGGCGAACTTGGACAACACGACGGGCCAGATCGACTCGACGGTGCTGAAGATTGACGTGCTGAGTGAAAGCGCGACGAAGGCGTTGGCAGATGCCGGGGTGATTCAAAAGCGGGTGGCGGATTTGCCGAAAGATGCGAGCAATACTTTGCTCGATGCGATCAGCGCGGTGAGTGTTCCAGTCAATCAAAAGTCAGTGTTGCCGAGTAAGGCGGAGTCGTTGGTTGGGACTTCGCCGGAGGAGGAAAACGCGAATAAGAATACGAACACGAGTATTTTAGGTACGAATATCGATGGTAGACGGATAGGCGCTGGATGGATTGGTAGTGATAGTAATTACAGGTTTCACTTCTCAGCGACGAATACGTTTAGCGTCGGCGAATACGTGGCGGTGAAGCGAACGAACAATTTATACACGTGGGGCGTCGTGGAGAACAACGAAAACGTCGATTCGTCGTGCATGCCGGACGACAATTGTCCGGTAGACGAGAGCGTAGATGCCGAGAAAACTGGCGCGACGTGCGATTGGCCACCTAAGAAAGAAGACGCGATTGGCGTAGACGGAGGAAGAAAAGGAGGAAGAGACGAGCGAGATTCATTCAAGGAAGACGAGTTGAACTTTTTCGAGCGCGTGAAAAAGTTTGCATTGCCGGTCGGTTTAGCGCCTGGACAAGTCGAAAAGGAGTACAGAGTTGTCGTCGAGGTTTCGGCGACTGTGTATCGGTACAAAATTGTCCCCGCTTCTGAGTTAGGCAAGCGATATTAGTGTGAATGTTTTGCTTTTCAACGCGCGTACTGCTATTATTATTTTTATTTCAAAACTGTCGCGTCCTCGATAAAATCGCTGCTATACTGCTACGCACTTAAACGACTATTATATTCCTCTACTGTATTTTTACAGGACACAAAAACGAAAACATCGCTTGGTTCACCACTCTTTGCGTATCGTCCGAAGGATGCACTTTGTCTTCTTTGGGTATTTTAGCGGTTAAAATCATCTTGTTCGGGTTCCCTAATTTGTTGTGAATGGCGTAACCGTCGATAACTTTTACGCCGTTCTTCCTCGCTTCGCACATGGCGTGCTCGTGGAATCTCGCCACGTACTCACCGTTCGATTTGTGCTTCTTTTGCGAATTGAACGTGGACCTCCACAACAACGTGTTGGAAAAGCCACACACGGATGGCGAAAACACGCGCATGAGTTGCGAAAGCCTGCTGGCGTAAAACATTTCGGATTCGTACTCGGTAAATTTTGGTTGAAGACCTTGCCCGCGGTTTCGCCGACCACCACCTGATTTCAAAGGGAACTCCGATTGGCGCTCGCGAATCATAGAAGGAAGTTCCCATAACCCACTGTTCAAAACGATGACGCTCGGCTGCGTCCCCGCCGGCATGCGACCGCGTAGAAGTGAGCGCGCTTGCGTCGCGAACTTTGCCTCGTGGTCGCCGAGACCAAAGTGTTCGTTTTCCGTCTGTCTCTGTTCACCGTCGCTGTTTGCGTCGTCTGGTGCACTCGTAAACTCAGGCACCGGCCATCTATCTTCGACGTAGTCGTGATTCAAGATGAAATCAGCGCATGTCGCCGCAGCCTTTGCCACGTGGTTTCCCACTAAAAATCGTAAACTCAAGACGAGGACGTTGTCGTAGTTCTTCCTATCTATGAGAATAACGTCTTGGTCTCGCTTGCGGTTTTTTAACGCCTCTTTCGACGGATCCACGCCTTTCTTTCCCATATCCGCGGGTTTCTTCCACTTCACGCTCGACGCGGCGACCCGATAACCTTGCTCTCGCAATGTATTCAACAACGTCTTCCACTGGTGCCTGGTCGTCGAGTCGCCGACGAACATGAACCACGGGTCGTTGGCTAAGTTCTCAATCCTTTTAAGTCTTTGCACTTTTCTACTCTCGCTATTCTCGTCTCCACTTCCGGTACCACTGTTTTTGTCGTGAAAATCGTTCGCTTTTGCCGCGTTCCTTTGCGATACCGTTTCCTTCTTGTGCACCTCGACCGTTTTGGCCGCCGCAATCTTTCTCGCGCAAGATCCAATCGCGTCTTTATTTACTCCATCCATCTGCTCAAACTCATTCGCGTCGTCGTCATCAAACATAAAACCGTTACCGCCTCGTTCGCGCGCATACCACGTTGGAAGCACGTTCATCTTTTTATCTTCCTCGGTTCGAAAGAAACCATTCCTCGCGCTCGCCGAAGCGGCGATACCTAAAATCTCATCCAATTTGCCGTCGTGAAAGTCCGCGTCCGTATTTACCCCTGGCCAACTCCTCTCGTTCGCGTTCGGAAAGATTTCCAACTTTGGCACGTTCGCGCTCGTCACGCCACCACCACCAACCCCAAAACTATTGCTATTCGATGAATACGCGTCGTCTTTCAAACACCCCGACGACGTCAACAGCGTCCTGTTCGTAAACTTTGGCATCTTTCTCAACATCATCTCGATATCTTCCCGCAACGCCTTCTCGTACGATTTCGGCAGCTCTACTTTTAGCAGCGAAGGGTCGTCCGCGTTCACCGCGGATTCTTCTTCCTCGTCGAAATCATCTCCCTCGTTCTCGTCTTCGTTATTTTTCTCTCGTCTTTGTTTCCTCGCCTTCGTCGCTTCGCCGCCGCTACTACTACTACTACCGCTAGTGGATAATCCATCGATGCTCTCCTCTGCGTCCTCTCTCGTCGTCCTCGTTCTCCTCTCCCCGCCGCGCATCATCGTCAAAACCACCCCTCCTAACCGCTCCTTCGCCTCCTTCGCTTTATCCACGACCCCACCACCGGAAAAAATCCTCGGCGCGTCCGTCCCGTGCGCTTTCGCCAAAATTCGGTTGTATTCGACGACCGATTCGTCCTCGCCGGTCGCCGCGATGGCCATGGTTTCGATGCGTCTCGCGCCTTCGTGCAAAGCGGTCAAAGCGCACAAAACGAAAGCGAACGCGACGCAAAACCGTCGACACGAGAAGGTGAAGAAGCAGCAACGCTTATTCTTTTGTTGATGTTGCTGTTGTTGCTGCGTTTTTAAAAGCGGTGGAGAACAAGCGCGCTGCTCCATCTCGTGTCCAAAACTTAGAGAGAGAGAGAGAGAGAGAGGCACGAGAAGCAGCACACACTCTCTCTCTCTCTCTCTCTCTTCCGCGACCTCTCTGCAAACACCACCACCACCACTCCGCGACGACGACGAACGACGAACGACGAACGACGAACGAACGAACGACGACAAAAAGAAGACGACGCTTTTTTTTGGGCGCGATTTGCCGGTCTCTCTCTGTTTCTCTCTCTCTCTCTCGTTTCTCTCTCGTCTCTCTCTCTCTCCACTATATGTACACACACATACAGAAAGAGATTTCGTTCGTATACCCATATGTACTTTGATTAAAATAAATAATACGCAAACGTATATACACGAGAGAGAGAGAGAGAGAAACGAGAGAGAAACGAGATTTTTTTTTATTTTTTTCGCTCGCGTGGCTTCTTCTCTTCCTTCCGAGAGCCAAACCCTAAACCCTAAGCCGGCTTTTTTTCTTCCCCCAAGAGACGCTTTGATCCTCATCCTCCTCATCCTCATTAATTAAACCGCTTAGCGCGCGCGCGCTTTTGCTGCGTTTATTTACACACATAAAAAAAGAGAGAGAAGATATGAGAGAAGCCTCCTGGGATCCGTCCGAGTACGCGATCACGCCGTCGTCTTTCGAGATCACTCGCACAACGAAGAACGAGAAGAAGAAGAAGAACGACGGCGAAGAGGAGGAGATCATCGTCGCCGGGGCGCTCAGTCAAAAGGTTTGGGAGAAATTAGGAGGAGAAACTACTTTGCCCGCTTCTCGCGAAGAGTTGGACGCGCCGTGGCACGAACAACGACAACAACAAGAACAACAACATTCTCCGCGAGACAGAAGGAACGTTGATGCGAGAGAAAACAACACCGCCGCGTGGTTTCGCGGGAAGTGTTCAGCCTTGAACTGCGACGAGGTGTGCACGGCGCAGGGATACTTGTGTAAGTTTCACAGAGTCGCGAAAGCGGTGATTTTAGAACGAGACGAGACGAAGGAGGAGGTGCGATGGTGTCATTATTGTAAAAAAGTCCAAAAGTTGAGCGAGTTTACCGAGGCGAGCAAGACGCTGTGCCACGCAAAGTACGTGTTGAGATGCGAGAGAAGTAAGAGGAACAGAGAAAAGATTCAGAAGCAAAGACGAGAGAAAGCGGCGATGAACGCGACGACTACTAGTACTGCTACTACTACGACGACGCCGACGACACATTCCGATCGGAATTCATCGGACGTTGGTAGCGCGAGGTCGGGTGGAAGTCACGCGAACAAAAACGACAACAACGTGGTCGTAACTTCCAGCGCGCTGCAATATTCGAAGAAGCCGTCGAATAATCGTAAATCGAGGGAAGTCATCACAGATGAAGTGATGATGTCGCCTGAGAATCCGTTCTTTGCCAACCTTCTCGAGGAGAACTTTTTGAATCCAATTCATAAGGGAGGAAGCAACGATGAGTTCGATTGGACTTCTACGGTTGAAGTTATTAACCATCGTTTGCGCGTAGACTCGCATCCGTCTGAGTTGCTGCTCGATAACGAAACGTCTGCTGCGGCTGCTGCGGACGCGGCCAATCTGAATCCGAACAAGGTCATCTGGAACGAGTTGAGCCGAGCTGGTCTCCTCAGTAACGATGATAATCAAATTGAATACGCGCAAATTTATCCCGGGTCGACGATTTTGTCCTGGCAAAGCTTTCGCAAAATCCATGCGACCACCAGAGCTGATTTCGTTAATCCGGACGATACGCTGAAGGAGAACGATTTCGCGCGCGGCAAACCAGTGAGAGACTCATCGATATTTTTGCGAAACTTCATGTCGTACTCTGGTTTTCGTTTGCCTGGTAGCGCTACTCGTGGGCGTGGCTCGACGGAACAGGTGATACACGCACGAAAAACGCGCGGTAACGATGGATCGATTAAAGTTTACAAGACCCAACGATCGCACATGGCGTGGACAGAAGAAGCGGCTGCTCCGCTCGTAGCTGTGGTTGGTCGCCCATTCATCGTCCGTTTGGGTGAGGACTTCCGCGCGAACGAAATCACAGCTGTTCGAGCTTACGGCGCGTTTGGGACGAGAAAGATATCTTCAGACGCGTTTTCGCCCAGCGGCGTCGCAACTTTCCCGGCTGATACTTTTGCGTCTATGTCAAATTTTAACAGCACCGGCGGCGGTTTGTTTTGGATTCAGTTTGAAACCGCGGATGATCGATGCTCAATTCCGAAACCTGCTCTGGTTCTACCAGACCTACAAACGGCTATGGATGCGCACCTAGCGCTGCGAAGCTTGCGAAGCGAACACGCGATGCGTTGCGCTATTCAGGATATCGGTAGCGTTCTTTCCTTCGCTGAAAGCGGGTACTTGTACGAAGACGAGATGCGCGACTGGTTACAAAGCATCATTCACCAGTGCGAACAATCACCTCCGTTCCAAGAGAATGCGAAATCTTTGATCGCTTTGTTAAAAAAAGTTGAAAATGAAATAAACGCGCACGAGAAAGAAATGAATCCAGGAGCTTGCCAGCGAACGAGGACGACGAAAACGAGAAATTCGCTGGACGGCTCTTGTAGCGAGAGAGATCATCATTTGGATTCGGATGTGTTGGTATGGGGCACATTTGACCCGAACACGCGTGATGCAGACATCGAAGACTACTTTGAGGAGTGGTTCGATGACGATATGAATGAGTTTCGTTACGGCAATCGATGCGCGATGATGGCGTATGGTTTGTTTATTTATTTCTTGTGTTTCTTGATCCACTTGTTTCGCTTGGCGCCGTTGTTCAAGATTCATCCTTTTTGGGCATTTTTTAGTAACGCTTCCACGTTCTATATCGCGTACCAATGCGTTTACAGCTCAGCGGGACTGAAACATTACTCGAAACCGAGATATTTCTACCTCGGCGTGTGGTGGTCTTTCTTCTGGTACGGGCGAGTATCGTCGTCGCTCATGAAGAATGAGGAAATCTCTGAACGCGTCCAAACGATGTTGACGGTGTGCCTCTTCATCGCGTCAACACTTGGTTTTTGGCAATTGAAACCGCGCGACGCGATCGTTGGGCCCACCGGTGCGCTTCTCCTGTGCTATTACGATTCGTTATACGCTTCGGTGCACTCCGTCATCATGAACAAAGACGCGTCAGCTCACGTGAAAGCGTTGATTGTGGACTACGGCGTCGTTTTAGTTGGGTCAATCTTTACCACATTATATGTACAAGTTGCCGTAAAATCTTTGGCACTTCGAAGGTGCAAAGCCATGGTGAGAGAAGCGAGGATTTCTCGAGGCAAAGTAAAAATGATTTAATCCACGAGATGATTCTATTGTATATTGATTGCCTTCGCGCGCAGCATCGCGTTATGATACCGTTGTAATAAGAGAGCTACTTATATTTCATCACTTTTTTCTCACAAATGTATACATACTTTCTATCCATTACTACGATTAATACTGCTGCGACTAATGTTTTTTAAATCGTTTGCGTCCAGCGGCTAACTAGCTTGTCTAATGCATTCACGTCCGCACCTCGCATCACGTCCATTTTCACTCCGTATCTGTACAGAACAAATGTCGGCATCGCTTGAACTTCCTCCCGCGCGGCGATATCTTGAGCTTCGTCGACGTCAACTTTTAGAAAGAGAACAGATCGGTACTTGTTTAAATTCATAGCGGCGTACGCAGGGGCAATTTGTTTGCACGGTCCACACCATTTGGCATGAAAATCAACGAGCACTAATTCGTGATTTTGAATTAAAGCGTTGTACTCGTTCATGTCTTTACACGGTCTCGGTCCGGCGACTGCCTTGAAACTTTTCTTGTTCGGTCTTTGCGATTTTTCGATGCATTCGTTCAGCTCGTTGGCGATGTTCGCATCACCCGGTAACCTAGTCCAACACAGAAAATAAGCTTCGAATGCATCGTCATACTTTTCGAGTTTTTTCATGGCGTCCGCTTTGCGCAAAATCGCCTTGACGTAATTCACGTCGCCGTCTAACACCGCTCCAATAGCTTCGTTCGCGTCCTCCAACGCGCCTTGAAAATCGCCAAGTTTAGATTTCATCAACGAACGATTACAAAGCAAAATGGAAACGCCAGGGGTCACAATCCGCGAAGTTCCCTTTCCATCCGCACTCGTAGTATCATCCATAGTCTTGGCGTATTCCGCCGTCGCCGCGTTTATCCCCGCCGTGTACGCGTTCTTCGCGTCCTCAAAGTCGCCCGCGCGAAAGCACCCGTTCCCAGTTTCCTTCCCGATAAACACCTGCCTCAAACTCGCGCTCAACTCCTTCAAGTTTTCCTCGCACTTTTTCGGAAACACGTTCCCCTCTTTCGCCATCTTTTCAAAGCACTCCCTCACTCGTCTCGGCGTGTACTCGTCCATATCTCTCATCCCGTCCCCGCTCGCCACGTGCGACGCGAACTCAACGTCTCCGCTCAAAGTCAATTCCGTGTTTAACTTTTCCACCGCTTTCACTCTCTCCGGGTCCAACGCCACGCTCAGAATCAAACACCGAACGACGTTCGCACGATATCGCGTCGGTCCGGCGCCGGAAAGCGCCATCGCCAAGTTCGAAAGCGCCGCCGAAGTTGGTTGGATGGAGATGGAATCGCAGTAACACGCGATGGCGTCGTGGTACCGTCTTTTTTTGTACGCATCGTTCCCAAGGAGACGCGCTTCCTCCGCTAAAGAAAAAGAGGAAGAGGAGGGAGAGGTTGAGGAGGAGGTATTTTTGTCGCCGTCGTCGTCGGTCATTTTTTCGTACCCCCCCGCGATGTGTGTGTCGTTTATCCGCTCGCGCGCAAACGTAATGTAATGACGAGCTTCTTCTCCTCTTTTCTCCGTTTTTCTCCATTTTTACAAATTTTTGGCGTTTTTAGAGCTTTTTTCTTTTTGGAAATTGAAACCCTAAATAACTCACGTGGTGTGTTATCCGACGAAACTCTTTCTTTCGAGATAACATATACACGCACGCATAACGGCAGAGTTTAGAGCAGCGGAAGGGATCGCGCGCGCATAAACAACAAATACGAAATGAGCGCTTTAGCTGCTGGATCGTCGCGAACATCATCTTTTGTCGTCGTTGATAAAAAAACGACGACGCAAAAATTGAAACCCCGAATGACGACGACCAAAATTGCAAAGAGAGGAGGGCAACAGATCGCCGTGAAATCATCCAACGCGGATGAACTGTACTTCCCGCCGGGAGGATCCATCGTGGACGCATCTGGATACGAGATGTTTTCTTCTGCGACGAGTTTAAATGGCGGCATTCGATCGGAAACTAGAGCTGGGATGGTTGTCCCGCGTTCGGAAGCCGGGGATCCGTTTCAAATGCTCTTGAGGCAAAGAATCGTCATGTTGGGGAACCAGGTGGACGATTTCGTCGCGGATGCGATTATTTCTCAGTTGCTTTTGTTGAACCAACAAGACCCGAAGAAAGAAATCAAGCTGTTTATTAACTCGCCCGGTGGATCGGTTACGGCTGGGATGGGGATTTACGATGCCATGCAATTCGTGAGCGCGCCGGTCGGGACGGTGTGCATGGGTTTGGCGGCGAGTATGGGGGCGTTTTTGTTGACCGCCGGGGAGAAAGGAAAGAGATTGTCCATGCCGAACGCGAGAATTATGATTCATCAGCCGTTAGGTGGTGCGAGTGGTCAAGCTGTGGATATCGAGATTCAAGCGAAGGAAATGATGTATCATAAAGGACGATTGAACCAGTTGATGGCGTTTCACTCGGGGCAGCCGGTGGAAAAGATTGACGCGGATACGGATCGAGATCGATACATGTCGCCGTTGGAGGCTAAGAATTACGGGTTGATTGACGAGGTTATTGGTGGTGACGACGCCGGGTTGAAGATTGAAGGCGAAATGGCGGACTTTAAGAAGACGAAGGCGGAGTACGTCAGCTGGGGCAATAAGTAAGTAAAGATTTTCTGCGCGAGAGAGAGAGTGAGAAACAGCTCGGGAGAGACCTCTTTCTTCCTCCTCTCGCGATGATATATCTTTCGCGTACGTAGGATGAAATAGAATTGTTAAAACTAAATACCGATAATAAGATGCACACACACACGTGACTATTTTGTTTTTTCGGGTCGACAGTGATGGAGAGTTTGTTACTAGCGCGCGCGCGCAGATAAACGAGACTTTGGATTTCTTATGCGAGAATGTTAAGCTGTTATTTGCTGTTGTTCCTCACAACGAAAAACTAAAAATGAAGGGTGTGATTGATTGATGCACGCGTGTGTTATTCTCGCTCGACTATATTTTCGTATCGGTTTTGATTGCGGTTGTCGTCGTTATTGTCTCTTTCCCTATTTCTCTCTTTCTCTTTCTCCACGAAGAATTTATAAGCGTCTCAAACTCTTCTTCTTATCCACCTTCTTCGCCTTCTTGACGACGTTTGCGTTTTCGCCGCCCGAGGACGCCTCCTTCCCTTCCTTGCCGCTGCTACCATTTTCCTTCCCAGATTCCGACAACGAGTTCCCATCTTTTGCATCTAGCACGTTACTTTTCTTCTTCTCGGTCGTTGCCGTCGCCGCACCGCTTCCTTCTTCCGCCTTCGCCGCGTGAATCTTCGTAAACATCTTCGCCCGCGCGAAGTACTCGTCGTACTCCTCCAACAACATCCTCGCCGCCTCCTCGTTCAACGCGCTCTCCGGGAACGGTTCAATCATCAAGCACCGAATGACCATCAACACGTGTCGCAAACCTAAATCTGGCTTCCAATCCCGTTTCAACGTGTTCACGCAAATCTCCCCGGACGGTTGTCGGATGTTCGGGTGGAAAATTTTCGTCAAAAAGTACCCTTTCGGCGCCGACGTCGGGTAATCCGACGGGAGCACCAACTTCATCTTGAACAATCCATTTTCGAACGGCGTGTTCTCGGGACCTCGAATTTCCGCGAACACGTCTTGCACGTTCGATTCGGTCAGTTTTACCTGTGTTTTATTGCGTTTATGTATCGTAAATTTGGGTGAGTAAAAAGCGAGCGTCGCGTTCGAGGAAGCAGAAGAAGAAGAAGAGAGGGGAAGAAGAAGAAGAAGAAGAAGACACAATTTCCAAAAGCAACTGCCTTTGCTCGTCTCTCTCTCTCTCCCTCTTTTGCGCGCGCATTTCACGCGAACCGAAACAAAAAAACGAGCGCACCGTGATTCCTTCCGCTGGATTCTTCTGCAAATCTTTAATCTGTTTCACGATGGCGTTCACCGTCGCCGTCGATAAGTGTTCCATTTTTCTTCTTCTTCTTCCCCTCTCTCTCTCTATTTTTCCCCACGCAAGCAAACACTCTTGAGGGTAAAAAAAGCTCTCTCAACTATAATACGTTCGTATAAAAAGTGCGCGCAGCGCGTGCAAACGATGTCGTCAGCTCGCAGAGGAGCTCTCTCTCTAAACGTAAGCGCGCGCGCCGTTCGTTATTTTTGCCCGATTAAACGGCTCCGAAAAGCAGCGCGGCTGCACGCTTCCGAATCTCTTTTGCGGTTTCCCCCCCGGTTTGCTTGCTTTTGGAGACGAAGAAGAAATCTCGTTGAAACCCTAAATAGTTCACTTTTTGAAAAAAAAGCAGAAAAAAATTTTCGCTCAAAAGTTTTGGACTTCAATACACGCACGCGCAGACACACACATGCTCGGAAGCGCACCCCGGGCGGTGGCTTCTTCTTCTTTCGGTGGCTTCGTGTGTTGCCGCAGAAGGGGGCGGACGGTTCTTCGTGGCGACAAAAGCGAGTACAACTCCTGTTCTTCTTCTTCTTCTTCGTTCGGGAAAAATTCGATTTTTATCCAACAACAAAAACGAGCAACGACGACGCAAAGAAGAAGACAAAGAAGACGAAGACGAAGCGCGGCGATGTCTTCTTCTTCTTCTCGCGACGAATACGACGAAACGACGGTGCAAAGACAAGACCGAGCGACCGCGAACTGCGCGCACAAACCGCTCTTTCGAGGAGGAAACGAAAATCTCCCGCAGAAAATCTTCTCGAACGTTCCCAACACGTGGGCGTTTGATACCGTCTCTCGACGCTTACACGAAGATATTTTAGAACGCGTGATTGAGGATAACAGAGAAGACTTTGTCTCGAAAGAAGGCTCGCGAGCGCACAAGAAACTGCGAAAGCTGCAGGAAGAGTTGAAGAAGAACGAGAAACTCTCGCACGTGGAAGAGGACGGCGGCGAGGACGTGGAGACGTGGAAGTCAATCATGCGGGAACACGTGGCGAGTAAGACGCGGTGGTTGGACGCGCCGTGGCTGGACGCGGAGTTTTACTTTTATCGAAGAGTGTTGAGCGCGATTGGGTATTTCGATAAGAAGAGCGAGAATTTCGGTAAAGATCCGTTTAAGAAGGATAAGAGGAGAGGGTTAGAGGCGAGTTTGAAACCGGCGGTGAACTTGGCGAGGAAGTTGAAGTCGTTCGACGCGAGCGACGAGAGGGATTTGAGGAGCATGGTTTACGTCTCGTTGTGGGGGAATCGAGCGGATTTGAGCATTTGGGCGGCGGAGGATACGGAGAAAGCGGCGGGTGAATACGAGAGCGATGGCGAGGAGGAGAATAAGAACGCGTTGTTAGCGGACGATTCAAAGGCGCTTTGCGCGTATTTAGCGAGCGGAGAGTTGAAAGATAAATCGGTTTCTTTAGTGGTGGACAACGCGGGATTCGAGTTGGTGTGCGACTTGGCGTTGGCGGATGCGTTGACGGCGGTGTGCGACAAAGTCGTGATTCGAGTAAAAGCGCACCCGACGTTCGTATCCGACGCGACCGCTGAGGACGTTTGGGAACACGTGGAATTTTTAGAATCTAGCAGTAGCGATAGCGAGAAACAGAAAGACGTCGAGGCGCGAAGAAAAATGGCGTCGCGGTGGAAGAGCCATTTGATGAGCGGCAGATGGGTAGTCGAACCCGATTTCGCGTGGTGTCAGCCGCAACCGTTTTGGGATTTACCGGAACTCGCGAGAGCTTCGTTGAGTTCCGAGCTCAACAATACGGGTCTGACTATAATCAAAGGCGATGCGAATTACCGCCGATTACTCGGCGACCGACTTTTCGACCACTCGAAAGATGCGTTCGAGGACGTCGTGGCGTATTTCCCTTCGCCGGTGGTTGCGTTGAGGAGTTTGAAAAGCGAATTAGGGTGCGGCATGCCGAGAGAAAAGTGCGAGAACGCGAGGAACGCGAGGGAAGATTGGATGACGTGCGGCGTGTACGGCGTGGCGCAGTTTGTGAGATATCCGGCGAAACAAACCGCAGTGGCTGAAGCGGTCGTGAATCAAGACCAACCGTTTTCGGATTCGCACGAGCTGCAGAAAGTGTTGGTGGCTATAGCGAACGCTTGCGCAGAAATTTCGGAACGAGTTGCCGCGCAACCGACGTTGTCGCCATCGGAGAGAGGCTACACCGGAGAAATGAACGAGTCCGGCGATGTGCAGAAGAAACTGGACGTTTTTTGCGACGATGTCTTTGAAAAGCATTTAATCGAACGCTTACGCGATAACGAGCGAAGCGTCGTGAAGGCGTATTTTAGCGAAGAACGAAGCGAGAAGATTGCCAAAAGCGGTGCGGCAAAGGACGATTTTATCGATTTTGGCGCGTCGTTCGTCGTCGTCGCCGACCCTTTGGACGGTTCGCGCAACGCCGACATCAACATTCCCGTGGGTTCCATCTTTGGTATATACCAAATCAAAAACAACGAAAAGCTCGAGGATGTCGTTTTGAAACCAGGTCGAGAACTCGTGGCGGCTGGGTACGCGCACTACGGCAAAGCAACCTCCTTCGTCTGCGTCCCGGGACCAAACGCAAACGCCTGCGAATTTTGTCTCGATGAGAAAACCAAAGAGTTTAAACTCGTCAAAGATAAAATAATCATTCCGGAACGCGGTCAAGTCTATTCCTTGAACGACGCGAGAGAACCGGATTGGCCGTCCGGCTTGAAAAAATACGTCGACGACGCGCGTCGCGGCGACGGTGAAACCGGTAAAAAATACTCCGCTCGTTACATTTGCGCGCTCACGGCTGATTTCCACCGAACCATACAAGAAGGCGGATGGTGTGGCAACCCCCGCGCGCACTTACGCGTCGTCTACGAGTGTAACCCGCTCGCCTTTGTCGCCAAAGCCTGCGGCGGACGCGCGTCCGACGGCGAGCGAGACGTGTTAGACCTACTCCCGAGTGATTTCCACGCCAAGACCCCTTTGTTTGCCGGATCGAAAGAAGACATCGACGAGGTTGAAAAGTACGGCACAAATCACGGAGGCGTCAAGCAAACCGAAGGCGGTGGGTATATTATTTAAGCAAAACTACTAACGTTTCATCCGCATTTTCATTACCTTGCGCCACACGTATACTTTTTGTCTTTTGTCTCTTTCTCGTTTTTTGCTTCATTTTATTTTCTAAAATACACGAACAACCAAAAGTCAAACACAAACACGTCATCATCATGTTACAAGAACCAGCGCAGCACATCAAAGACGACAGGCCGCAGTGTCAAGCGACGACTAAAAAAGGTTCGTCTTGATTTTTCTTCTTCTTCTTCTTCGCTCGCGCGTTCGAAGAGACCACCTTCGATCGATCGATCGATCGATCGATCGAGAGTTTGTTTCGACGAGGTTTTCCCGAGAAGATACACACTTTCCGCTTTCTTCGCGCGGCTAATGCGTATTTTTTTATCTCTCGCTCGTCGTTCTCACCCCCGACTACTCGCTGCTCTTTCTTCTTCGCGCGCACCGCCCGTAGGCGACCAGTGCCTGCGCCCAGCCCAGGAAGGCTCCAAATATTGCGCGCAACACGCCGGCGGCACCAAGTAAAAAAAAGAAGGAGGTTTGGGTGCCTTTCGGAGTTTCCGAGAGAAAGAAAAACAGAGAGACACAACGGCTTTCTTTTGCGTCTAATGTCTGGTACGATGTGGATGCACACGAGAGAAAGAAAGAGAGAGAGAGAGAATAGCTTTAATTTGATCGCGGCGCAGGCCGAGACGTAAAAGCACACACATACTCCCATTTTTTACCATTAATGTGCGCGTATTTTTTCCCCTAATGTGCTTCACACTTTTTCTACTTTTTACCATCGCGGATAGAGAGAGAGAGAGAAAGGAACACGTCTGAGATTTAAAGAGAGAGAGAGAAAGAAATGTCGAGGGGAAGACGCGTGAACGTTTCCGTGGGCATTCTCGGCCACGTGGACTCGGGGAAAACCTCGCTCGCGAGAGCGCTGTCGACGTCTTTTTCCACCGCATCGCTCGATAAAAACCCGCAATCGAAACTGCGAGGGATAACCTTAGATTTAGGTTTCAGTTCGTTCGTCGATAGGCGGGAAGTGCGACGGGAAGGAGAAGAAGAGAAGCGCGAGATTGACGTGTGTTACACGCTGGTGGACTGTCCCGGGCACGCGTCGCTGATAAAGACGGTTCTCGGTGGTGCGAGCATAATCGATTGCATGATTTTGGTGGTGGATGTGAATAAAGGGATACAGACGCAAACGGCGGAGTGCGTCGTGGTCGGGGAGATTGCGGTGAAGAAGCTGATCGTGTGCTTGAATAAAATAGACTCGATACAGGACGAGGAGAAGAGAAAAGCGAAAGTAGAGCAAGTGGAGAAGAAGATACGGATGGCGTTGTCGAAATCGAAATTCGCGAGTTTGGATTTCGTGGCGGTGAGCGCGAGGCCGGGCGGCGGGAACGATCAAGACGTCGGGTCGAAAGAAACCGAGGCGAAACCGATTGGATTGGAAAGTTTAGTGAAAGTTTTAGGCGATCGCGTGCCCAAGGAAAGATTCGAGGAGGTGTTGGAGAATAAGGCGACCAGTTCGGGTGCGTCAAATTTTCTCTTCGCCGTGGACCATTGCTTCGCGGTGAAAGGACAAGGGACGGTGCTCACCGGCACCGTTTTGAACGGGTCGTGTAAAGTTGGAGACTTCGTGGAGATTCCACACCTGAAAGAGGAGAAAAAAGTGAAATCTATGCAGATATTCCGAGAGTCTACGGATAAGTGCGCGAGAGGCGATCGAGTGGGGATGTGCGTCGCCGGTTTAGACCCGGAAGGATTAGAGAGGTTTTTAGTATCTACTCCGAAAACGGTGCCGACGTTTGACCGTGCCATCGTGAGCTGCGAAAAGATTCGTTTGCATAAGAGTCAAGTGAAAACAAAATCGAAGTTTCACGTCACGATTGGACATCAAACGGTCATGGCCAAGGCGATTTTCTTTGGCGAGGCGAATCATAGCAATAGCAGTAGTAGTAGTAATAGCGCCGCCGCCGCCGCCGCCGCGTTGAATTCTGAAACGCTCTCGGGGGCGGTAGGTACGCTCTCCCTGAATAACGACGATAACGCAGATGGTAAGAAACATGAATTTGATAGCCAGCGAGAGTACGCTTTAGCGGACGAGTTGCTTCACGTGAGCGAAGTCTTGAAGAAAGAAACAGCCGCGACGGATGACGATAAGAGTAACGGCAACGCGGAAAACCAAAACGATGACGAAGAAGATGAAGACACCGCGAACGTGTTTGCCAAGTATTGCTACCTAGAGTTTGAGAAGCCCGTCACGGCTCCTGAAAACGCCCTTTACATAGCTTCTAAACTCGACGTTCCAGAAGGCGCAAACGTCTGTCGACTGGCGTTTTTCGGTAAAACGCTCTCCTGCGCGGACGCCACCAAATCGCCAAATTTCGCCGAAGAAAATTTGCGTCTCTTCTCCATCAAATCGCGTAAAGGTACCATCGAACGCTTAGAGAGCGACAACCGCACGTGCGTCTGTAAAGGCATGTTCAAAAAAGAATCCGATTTATCGAGTTTCCGAAACATGTTCGTTTGGATGGACTCGAGTGCGGGCGGCGCGCGCGGTCGCATCGAGGGATCTTTCGGAAAGACCGGTAAGTTCAAAGTCTATTTCGAGAAGGAAATCGATGCGAGTAACCCGAAGACGAGTCGTAAGATTACGCTGCGGTTTAAGCGGTTCCTCTACGATAAGAGCGAGAAAAGAATCATGGATCAAACCGGTTTGTAATAAAAAAATGAAATGGAAAAAAAGAAACGTTGGAAAACGCATTCTTTTTTTTTCAACACATTCACATTCACGCGCACACGTTTTGTTCACGTAAAACAATCAACCGAGAAATGGAAACGAACAACCTCACCCCGGAGCAAATTGTCATGATATGCGTCTTCGTGGCAATCCCATTAGGTTTGATCGGGATAATCATTCTCTTCTCGTTCGCGTCGTGCTGTGGATATCAAATAGCCGTTGTATCTCCAAACAACAACACCAATTCGAGATCAGTCAAGAGGAAGCGGAATGGCGATGGGATTGATGGTGACACGTCGTCGTCGTCGTCTGTGGTTGGGTATAAGCACGAGTACGACGAACACGAAGACGAATCTACAGACGGTGACGTGGAAGCGAACGTTGGGGCGAAGATGCCGCCGCCGCCGAAAAGATATTCGTTGATCCGTTTCCTATCTAACCTCGGGAACAACCATCAGACAAAGTAGTAGTACGAAGAGAAGCGACGGCTACGCGATCTGTCTGATACAATTACTATTTATAAACTACTGCTATTGCTACTATTGCTATTCCTACATGCATTACGTAATAATCTGGGCATAACTGAAGCGTCAATCGTCTTCGTATACTTGACACAATCGATCCCGTTTAATTCCGGGATCGCAAAGTCGTAAAATACCGGCTTCGGACCACGTCTTGACCAACTCGCCTTCTAAATCAAACGCGTGGCTTTCGTGCGCGCGCAACTGAATCGAATCCATCACCGAGTGTCGCCCGTCCATCGTGGTGAAATAATGGTACGGCGCTCTCAACGTGTCTCCTTCCCAAGACCGTTCCAAGGACATCCCGTACACCGCGACTTTCCCGCACAAGTGCCTCGCTATGTAAATCGCAATGAACCCACTACTCGGCGATAAACCGGTCGATAAATCTCGATACTTCTTCCGTTTACTCGGGCGTAACTTAATTAAACCTTCTCGAAACGCCCTCAATGTCCATCGCGCTCTCGTCGCCACGCCGTGCGCCATGCTAAATACCTTCACATCGCCGTCTCTCTCCTTTCTCACCGTCGCCGCTAAATGCTCAAACTCTGTCGTTCGCGCTCTCGTCACCACGAACGACGCCCCGGCGGGATCGGCGAACAGGAATCCTTTCCCCATCTTCTGATTGAATATCTGTGTCCACTTTCTATTCAACACCCTCAACGTCGTCTTCTTCCCGACGAACCGTTCGAAATATTTCGTCGGCGCTTGATTCACTCTAAAAACCGCGTCGTGAGCGTCGATGCGTTCGCCTTGTTTCCTATCTCCAAACGTCGTCAATACGCCTGAGTTTAACACAACCGCGCACGTCCGGTAAAATTTCATCGACGGATCGTTGTTACTCTCGGTGGTACTCGAATCCCCTCCTCCTCCGTACGGCGCCGACGCGGGTAAATTTTTCGACGGAAACCGAATCCGATCTTTCGGTTGCAACCGTTTATGGTTCTCTGCCGTTAAAAATAAATCATCCACTCTGTAATTATACGGTGGCTTGGCAATTTGCGTCGCTAAGTTTGTCATGGAGGTTGGGTTTTGAATCAGCGGTCCTCCTCCTCCTCGTTCGTCTTCTTCGTCGTCGTCCTCTTTCTCCCTCCCTGACGTCCCCTTCTTCTGTTCATTTTCAACAAAACGCGCGTTGTTGTTTACATCATCCGCGTCGCCCTCGATCCGTCGTTTCTTCTTCACGTCGTCTTCTTTGCTCCGCATTTCGTGCATCTCCATGTCTTGGTAATCTCCAATCTCTAAATCGTCCAAAATAGCGTCGTCCACGTTGTTGTTGTTGTTGTTGTTGTTGTTATTTTCCCCGCCGCGATACATTTCTTCTGCATCGGAAGACAACTGTTTCGAATGTTTTCTGTGCGCGATGATGGACATCAACAGCGCCACGATGAGGATTCTCAGCAAGAAATTTTCAATCGTTCGGCGTCGACGAGAAGAAGAGGAAGAGGAAGAGGAAGAGGAAGAGAGAGGAGCTTTCGGGAGGCGGCCTTTCCCCATTTTGAGCTCTCTTTTCCCCTAAAAGTTCTGACGCATTTTCCCCACACAGATAAATCTTTTTAAAGAAGATGAATAAAGGTACCCAAAGGCCCTCCGTCGGCGCACACAATGCGACGCACGCGAGGAAGGTTTTGGTGGCGAACGTTTCTTCGCGACGAACGCGCAGAAGACGACGCATTGTTTACGATAATGATGGTGTTGCGTCTAGCACTACTAGGGGAATTCGAACTCCAAAAGCAACAAAAGAAGAAGAAGAAGGAGTCAAAGACGCGAACAACAACAACAACAACAACAACAACGAGAAGTCGTTTTGGATCGAAACGTCCTCCAAAGAGTGCGTGTTAGCCGCGGTCGAGTGTGGGTGCGCGTCTGCGTTCATCGTGAGAGACGACGCGATGCTCGAACAGTTTCGAAAGTTCACCCCTTTGGAGACGCGGTTTTTGCAACGAGATGGTCCGGTGTTGCGCGAAAAGGAGAAGAAGAGAGAGGGAGTCGCGGCGGCGTCGATCGTGACGATTACGAGTCCAGAGGACGTTTCATTGGCGGCGAAACAAACTGGATTGGTCCTCGTGGACGTTTCTGAGAACGACTGGTCGATTATTCCCGCGGAAAATCTAGTCGCCGCGAGCGCGGAACGCGGCGGCGACGTGCAGTTTGTCGCGTGCGTGAAGAGGAGCGAGGAGGCGCTGGAACAGTTGGAAGCGTTGGAAACGGGCGTGAAAGGGATCGTGCTGAAGACGGAGGATACTCGAGAGGTGAGATTGTTGGCGAAAGTGGTTGAGAAAATGAAGAGCAGAGGTCGAGCAAAGGAGCAGTTGGAAGTGGCGAAGGTGGTTTCGGTAAAGAATTGCGGCACGGGCGATCGAGCGTGCGTAGATTGTTCGACAAACTTCAAACCCGGGGAAGGAATGCTCGTGGGGAATTTCGCCAACGGACTGTTTTTAGTGCATTCAGAGTGCATCAGTGGAGAAGGTTACGTGAATTCGAGACCGTTTCGCGTAAACGCAGGCGCCGTGCATTCCTACGTGCAGATGCCAAGCGGTCGAACCGGATACTTATCGGAACTGAAAGCCGGCGAGGTCGTTTTGAGGGTCAATGCAGAAGGCAAAAGCGAGGAGGCGACGGTAGGACGCGTAAAAATTGAACGGAGAAGTATGGTGCTCGTCGAAGCTGAAAAAGACGGCGAAACGTATTCGTGTTTACTTCAAAACGCTGAGACAGTTCGATTGATTTGTAACGATAGAGGCGAGGCGAAATCCGTCGCCGATTTGAGAAAAGGCGACGAGGTCTTGATTAAAATTAGTAAGCAAGCGAGACATACGGGGATTGCCATAGACGAAGACACGTGGTGCGAGCGATAGTTTTATAGTTTGTCAGTGTAGTAATAGTATCTTACACGTGTCCTAACAGTAGCTACGATTCTATATGTATTCGTACAAACGTGACGCGCAAAAAATATAATGTTTTTTAAAGCTTCGTTCTGCGCTTCTTCTTGGAAGAATCATCATCAGCGGTTGGCGGTCTCGCGTTCTTAGGTAACTTAATAGGTGCAATCACTGCACCAGATGGTTTCAAAATCTTCGGTTTCGTCAACTTTCTAAATTGTTTTTCCGTGTTGACGTCGGCTCCGAGAGGCGTTCGCATGCTGCCTTCGTAAACTGCTTTAGAATCGAAGCCGCGCGGAAGTTGCTCTACGTTATACGCGGCAGCTTTCTTGTCGTACCGTTCCGAAATAATTACTCGTTTCAGTTTGGCATCCTTTCTAGATTTTAACGCTTTCTCGCGAATAGCGTCGGCTTTTTTGTTTTGGTCGATGATCCATTTTGGAGTACTTTTGCGCTCACCTTCCCAAGCGCCCCATCCCGGGAGTAAAGTCGGCCTTTCTACGTCTGGAAGTTCCTCTTCTATATCTTTTAGTTTCTCTTTTTGAAACGCCTCTTCGACATCGTCGCCCGCGAATGCGCGCGAAACTAAAGATTTTTGGTCGTCCAAGTCATCAGTAGCAGTTGGAAAGTTATTTCTGCCGTCTTTTTCGCCGTCTTCTTCCTCTTCCACATACGTTCCGTTGGCGATGGCTTTTTTCTTTTGCTTCTCCTTCTCCTCTTTTTCGGCGATGAGACGAGGTTCTACATACAGCTCGGCTTTTTTCATAGCCGCGGCTTTTCTCTTCTTTTCTTCTTCGTCATCTTCCATCAGCACGGGTTCAAATTTTTCAAATCGCGCAGCAGGTCTGTTGCGCAGCGCAGCGCGTTCGCGAATAGCTCTCGCAGCTTTCGAAATCGGTACCGTTTTCGCCGGCAATGGCGAGGCAGTTTTTTTCTTTTCTGCTTCTTTCTGTTGTTGCTCCGATTGCTTCTCGGTTCTACTTTTCTTTTTTGCCGTCACCGCTCCAGCTTGCTCTGCAATCGCTTTCCATTCCTTTGCGTCCTTCTCGTCGACAATGTTTAAACCGTCGTCGTCGTCGTCTGAGCCGCCATCATCAGAGCCGTCGTCTTCTCGCTGCATCTCCTCTAAGATTGCTTTTGCCGCTTCAGCTGTTTCCATCTTTTTCTTCTCTTGCGCGCGTTTCATGAACGGTAACGCGAAAACACCTTTCGATAATCCTTCCGGCATATCCTCGTCGCCGCCGTTGGCTTGATACAAAGCGTCCAAGGCTTTCTGCTTAGCTCGTTTGCGTCTTTGCTCTGGATCTTCGTCTTCAGAGCCAGATTCGGATTCACTCTCTGAGTCGCTGTTTACGCCGTCCTCATCGGAGGAGTCGTCTCCGGGCGCGTTGACTTTCTGTTTTAACTGTTGCGCCAATCGATGTTGTTCGGCCATGGCTTCTCTCGTGCCCGGCAAATGTGCGATGCCTTTTTTAATCGCTCTTTTTGCCCATCGTGATGTGTTGCGATGTTTCAACAACACGCGCTCGCGCACGCGGAAGTATTCGCGTCGTTCTTCAGCAGTCCGACCTTCGCTGTCTAATCCGTTTTCATCGAAATCATCGTCGTCCATCGTTAAGCCGAGATCGTCGTCGTCGCCATTTCCCATCAGTTCGCCGTTCTTTTTCGCCCTCATCTTTTTCGCTCTCTTTTCGCGTCGATGGTAGTCTTTAGATTTGATCTTCTTCAATCTCGCTGCTTTTTGTTCGTGATAAAACATCAGCGCTTTCATTTTTGCTAATCGCGCCCGTCTCGCTTTCGCTTCCTCGGGATCCATCTTTGATAAGGCTAGTTCTTCGGTTTTCGCGATTTGTTTTTCGTCTAATGCATCCGCTTCCTCCTTCAAAATCGCGGCGATTTCTTTTTCCATCTTTGTTCTGGGCTCGAAATCATCTTTCAAAGCGCCTAAAGTATCTTTCCTGTTGACCATTTTCTTCGACGATGATTCAAACGTGAGCGTTTCTTTCTTTCTGTTTTCTTGGACGACGGTTTGCCATTTGCCGAGATCCTCTTTGTTCATGTCGTACGCGGCGGCGCGTGTCATCTTTTCCGTCACCGATCTTCTGGCGGGTTGCTTCGTGGCCTCTTTACCAGATATTCGCTGCAGTGCCCGTAAAGACGCGCCGCTTAATTGACCATCCTTCCTAGGTTTGGTATCGTCGTCGTCGTCACCTTCGTCATCGTCGAC
>JACLAB010008435.1_pt1 | contig 25635 bp, 17 predicted proteins | sample 8027921 | NCBI WGS metagenome assembly JACLAB01 (sample SAMN15725117, study PRJNA655200) | protist metagenome | isolation source: fluorescence activated cell sorting (FACS) single amplified genomes of... | place: USA: West Boothbay Harbor, Gulf of Maine | collected 2000-07-19
CGCGTTCGTGGGTGCGCGACGACGACGACGACGACGACGACGCCCCGCGGTGGACGACGAGGGCCGATGGGAGGGGTCCCGGCGGCTGGTGCCCTACGACCTGCTATCGATGCCTCTGGAGGCTGAGGACGCGGCGGGACGCGGCGTTCGTGGGGTGCTCGTGGTGGTGATGGGTGTGCGATCACCGTCGTCGTCGATGTCGATGTATCGTCCTATCGTCCTATCGTCGTCGTCCTATCGTCCTATCGTCGACGCGGCACAGCGCGCGGTACCCGAGTCGCGAAGACGCGCCGACGCCGAGAGACTAACCTATACGCGCGCGTACGTCTTCGCGTGATTGATATACACAGACGACGGGTCGGGCGCTTGCGCCTCGTCCTACGACGACGAATGCCGCTGGGCGTAGCCGAAGATGCGCGCACGTGCGCGCTGAAGCGAAGAAGATTACGTTTGATTTGGAATCGAGACGCAAGCTTCAAAAGGGTATCGACAAGCTCGCCGACGCCGTGGGCGTGACGCTCGGTCCGCGTGGACGTAACGTCGTGCTCGAGGAAAAGTTTGGTATGCCGCAGGTGATTAATGATGGTGTGACTATTGCGCGCGCGATTGAGCTTCTCGATCCGGTGGAAAACGCCGGTGCGCAGTTGATCAAGGAGGTTGCCGGTCGTACGAATGACTCGGCGGGCGACGGCACCACGACGGCGTCGGTGCTCGCGCGGGAAATGATCAAGTTTGGCTTGCAATCCGTCGCCGCTGGCGCTAACCCGGTGAACGTCAAGCGTGGTATCGATAAGACTGCGCTTTGGTGCACCCAGAAGCTCGATGAGCTCGCGATTCCGATCAAGGGTCCGGCTGACATTCGCGCCGTCGCCTCCATTTCCGCGGGTAACAATGACGAAATCGGCGACATGATCGCCGACGCGATTGAAAAGGTTGGCCCGGATGGCGTGCTTTCGATTGAAAACGGCAGCGGTTTGGAAACCATTGTTGAAGTCGAAGAGGGTATGGAAATCGACCGCGGTTACATTTCCCCGCAATTCGTCAACGACACTGAGCGTTTGATGGTTGAATACGAAGGCTGCCGCGTGTTGATTTGCGACGAAAAGATTGAGCAAGTCAAGGACCTCGTGCCGCTTTTGGAAGAAGTGTCCCAAAACGGCTCCCCGCCATTGCTCATCATCGCCGAAGACATTGTCGGCGAAGCCCTCGCGACGTTGGTCGTGAACAAGGTTCGTGGCGTCCTCAAGGTTGTCGCCATCAAGGCGCCGGGCTTTGGTGAGCGCCGCAAGGCGTTGCTCCAAGACATTGCCATTGTCACTGGCGCGCAATACATCGCCAAGGACCTCGGCTTGAGCGTGTCTCGCGCCAACATGGATTGCCTTGGCTACGCCAGAAAGGTCTCCATCGCTCAAAACACCACCACGTTGATTGCTGACGGTGCCTCCAAGGAGGACATTGACCTTCGCGTGGCGCAGCTCAAGCAAGAACTCTCGGAAACGGATTCTGTGTACGACACTCAAAAGATTTCCGAACGCATCGCTAAGCTCGCGGGTGGTGTCGCCGTCATCAAGGTTGGTGCTGCGACTGAGACCGAATTAGAAGAACGCAAACTTCGCATCGAAGATGCGAAGAACGCTACTTTTGCCGCCGTTGAGGAAGGCATCGTGCCGGGTGGTGGCGCCGCTTTGGTGCACTTGAGCAAGTTGATTGATGAGTTCAAGGTGACGCTCACCGATCCGGAGGAGCGCTTGGGTGCCGATATTGTGCAAAAGGCGCTTTTGGCTCCTTGCCGTCTCATCGGCAACAACGCCGGCGTGGAGGGTGATGTGGTGTGCGATCGCATTATGAACAATGTATGGAACTTTGGGTACAACGCGATGAACGACACGTACGGCGATCTCATCGAAATGGGTGTCATTGACCCCAAGAAGGTGACTCGTTCTGGCGTGATGAACTCGTGCTCCATTGCAGGTATGGTGCTCACGACGCAAGCCGTCATCACTGAAATCCCGAAGAGAGATTTGAAGAAGCGCGTGCGGGGCGGCGGCGCCGGCCCGGCGGTCGAAGACGGTGCTTTCTCCATCTAAATTTTTTCAATTCCTTCCACCTTTAGAGCAACGCTAGAGCTTAAATGTCTGTCAATGAAGATGAGCTAATATTATTATTCAATGTGCAACTGTGCTACGTATCAATTCATATTTCTAATGTGTCGATCAATTTGCTCGTCACGTCGTCGCCGCTTTCTGTTTGATTCCAAACTTCATCGGTGTCGTTGTTTGAGTCATCCTTGGAGCGATCACTCGGCGATCCGCTACGGGTGTTTTCGCCTGCAGAGCAACAATCGTCGTCGTTGCCCTTAGAGTTTTCCACGGCGTTGTCAAGGTCTTCTTCTTCTTCTTCTTCTTCGTCATCGTCACTTTCGTCGTCTTCTCGCGCCTTGTCGTCGCACCATCGCTGCCAAAGGTTTCGGTAAATGTCCTCGAGTGCGCGCGTGAATCCTTCGGCGTCGCACAGCGGCGAGCGTAGCATATCCCGACGCAATGTTGTTCGAATCTCGGAAATTCGTTGGACATCGCTGGCGAGCGTTGACGCGATGCGAACGTATTCATTCTCGTCGCTCGCGACGCACTCTTTTAGTCCAATCGTCGTCATTAACGATTTACCCACGTTTTGCGCGTGACACGACCCCGACAGCGTCACCACGGGTACGCCCATGTGCACCGCTTCACACGTCGTCGTCGTGCCACCGTACGGAAACGTATCGAGTGCGATATCGACGCGATCGTACATGGCTAAATGCGACATCGTCGCCGATTCCAAAGGCAAGCAATCGATTCTCCACGACTCGACGCCAAGTTGAGCCATTTGACACAAGAAGCGGTTGCGAATGACTTCACACGCAAATGCTTTCGATTTAAAGATCAACCGGCTCATGGGCGTAGCGAGTAAGACGCGCGCCCAGCACGCGCGAACGTCTGCGGTGACCTTGGCCAATGTATTAAAGCATCCAAACGTGACGTGTCCTTGACTCAAACACGGGGCGTCCGCCACGCGCTCTGGCGCCTCCGGGTTTGGCGTGTAACACAAGAATGAATACGGTGCAGGCATGCGTATGAGTTGCTCCGTAAACGTTTGTGTGGTGTTCAATGGATCGCACAATTCGTCGGTGATTCTGTATCCAATGGAGCGAACGCCCGTGCTGTTTGGGTATCCAATCCACGTAATTTGCACCGGCGCCGGTTCGAGCGCGAGCGTCTCGAGACGGTTATTCGCCGTGTGCCCAGTCAATTCAATCAGAATGTCCACTGAATCGCCCCTGATGCATTCGGCGAGTTCTCTTTCGTTCAATGTGGCGCAATCTCGCCATTCACCGCCGCTCTCGAGCGTGGACTTTTGCAAACGTTTGGTTTGCGCGTCGTTGAATTTTGACACGTTGTAGACGATGCATTTTACGCTTGACTTGTCGTGCGAGCGCAATGGCGCGTGCGCAAAGTAACTCACAGAGTGCGTGTACATATCAGGCGATACGTATCCAATAACCAAACGACGACGTCCTGGAGTTCCAGCGCCGCTATCGGACTTGATTGCTCGTCGCGGTTTCAACGGCGGTCCCGCGAGCTTTGCGAACCGATTTCCCCACGCCGAGTGTGCTTCACACACTTCGGTATCTTCACCCGAGCGTACGTAGTTCAGCGCAAGCAAATAATTTTGCTCCGCGTGCCTGTCGTTCGGGGAATGACGTACGCAATCGCGGTACGATGTGAAAGCGTATTCAATGTCGCCAGTGTCGCGAAGCAAGACACCCAAATTATTGTGCACGACGGCGTACGTCGGCGCCACAGTCACAGCACGCTGCAATGCCTCGAGGGCGAGCTGAGCCTGACCAGCCATGGTGTATAACACCCCTAAGTTATTCAGCGGCTGTGCGAAATTTGGGTTGCACGCAATCGCGCGATGGTAATATTCCATCGCTCGCGCGTCGTTGCCGCGCTCCTTGTACAAGACACCCGCGTTGTTCCAAATCTCCGCACACTGCGGTCGTAATCTTCCCGCATTTTCGTACGCAATGAGCGCGCGATCGAATTCTTCAGCCTCTGCGAGTGCCACGCCGAGGTTGTAATATGCCTCGACGTTTAAAGTGTCGTACGACAGCGCTCGTTCGTACGTCGCAATCGCGCCTTGTAAATTCTGCGACTTTATCGCCGTTCCTTGATCTGTCAACACAAGCGACAAATTTTTCAAACACAGCTCAAAATCGGGAGCGTACCGCAAACACTTCTCGTACGCCTCAACTGCGTCGTCTAAACGATTCTTCATCTTGTACACAACGCCAAGATTGCAATACGCCAAAGCGAGCGTAGGGTCCGAAGCAATCGCTCGCTCGTAGGCAGATTCGGCTTCGTCCAATCGCCCAACCTCCACGAGCGCAACGCCCAAATTGTAAAACGTCGCTGACGCTGCAAATGCGTCTTTATCACCCATCTCATCGATAATTTCGCCGTAAGTACGAATAGCGCCATCGATATCTCCACGCGCCTTGCGAGCCGCGCCGACTTCGGTCCACGCCGCCGCGAGCGCGCGTCTCGCATCGCGCGCCCTCTCGTATTCCCCAGCGCACTCATACCCTCGCACACCCGCGCGGTATCGCTCAATAGCGTCATAAAATCTCCCTTCACCGTGTGCCAGTCGCGCCAGCCCGCACCACGCGTCAGCGTTCGCATCATCCTCGCGAACCGCGCGCGCAAACATGGTTTCGGCATCCCCGCGCATCCCCAAGCCTTCAAAACACTCACCTCTCAGCGCCATCACTCGCGCGTTCGCGCATCTCGCGCGCTCGGCGCCGTCACGCGCGGCATCAATCACATCCGTCGCGTGCTCCAGCGCAGCCATGGCGTCCTGAAAGCGTCCAGCGCGTAGTAAATCTCTCGCCGCGCGTTCCAGCGGTGGCGCGGCTCGCGACGCCTTCATCTGAAACGATGACGCGTGTTCCGTCGCGCGCGATGCCGCGTGCGCGCCGCGTGCGCGACTGTCGTCGTCGTACACAATTGTGTCGCACGACTGCACGCTCGATACGCGCGACATCGTCGTCGCGCACGGCGAAGACGGCGATGAGACGGCGTCATCGTGTGCGCCGCTGCGCTGCATCTTGTGCGCCTATTCGTCGACAACGTGGACGACGCGCGCGGCGTACGCGGCGCGGTGTGTGCGTGGTCGTCCGACGGCGCGGTCGCACCACGCGCAGTCGTGCGACGCGTGCGACACAGAGGCGTCACTCACTGGCGCGCGTTCGCGGCGGCGAGAGGCTTTTCAGAGTATTTTACAAATGACTACGTCCTGCGGCTACGGGGTGTGCGTGTGACTATGTGTGGGTCTAGAGGGTTAAATATGCGTGCGTGCGCGTCAGAGCTCGTCGCGCGCGCCGCGCCTGGCGTCTTCGACGCGCGCATCTGTGGCTTCCGTTTCGGCTTCCGTTTCGGCCTGGTCGTCTGTTGAAGCGACATCCACGCGCGAGCATACGATGGCTTCGACATCGGGTTGCTTTGGACGCAGCATTCTGGATTTACACGCCAGTGGCGTGCGGAAGGTGAAGACGTACTTGCACGTCGCTGGTTCGTCCACGCTCGCGACGCCTTCGGCGCCGTCCTCAGAGCACACGAAACGCACCTCACTCGAGCGTTCGACGTCGTCGAATTGCGCGCCTACATCACCGCACTTGGTGCCGTGCGTGAACGCATGCGCATGGTATTTATCTTCACTCGCATCATCGATCGCATCCGCCGAAGCGATCGAGACGACGTCGTTTTTAGAGGCGTTTGAGCCGCTCTCGACGTCGAGCTCCGCCGTCGCTCGAGCGTCGTATCTCCCCAAGTCATACGCATTCACCCTCGTCGTCCCCTCGCGATGGAACTGTTCGACGTGCTTTTCGTGACAAAACTCATACGTCCACCAATCGCCATTGGCGTGGAAGAAACACCGACCGCGTAAGGGCGAGAGGAGCTCGTCGACGTCCCGACGCGCCGCCGCCGCGCTCTCGCGCTCCGCTCTTCCCGTCGAATCCTCGTCCTCGTCGAGCGCATCCGCCAGCGCCGCCGCGAGCACCGCGCCACCCTCATCACTATCGTCGCTACCATCCGGCACGACGCATTTATACGACGCCCCATTCGCCGCAGTCATGTCAATCACTCGGTGCTTGGTGATCGGGCTCGAATCAGTTGGCGAATGTAACACGTGTACGACGTAGCGCGGATCGAAATCGACGTCGGTTGTCAGCGCGTGCGTGGTGCCGACGCATGCCGCCGCGAGCGCGACGACGACGGGTGCGATGCGGCGCGATGGGGCGCGATGACGCCGACGCATCGCGTTCGCGAGCTGGGGTGTGAGGTGGTTACGCGCGCGCGTCATTCGGTCAGTCGCGCGCGTCTGTATTACGTCTCGATGTTCGATTAAATTGATTGCTATAATTTTTAATGCGCGCTGAGGTAGGCACGTAATTTCGCACACTGCTCTAAGACCGATCGACGCGACGTGCCGCCTTCGGTGTCGCGGCTTTCGGCGGATTTTTCATACGACCACACCTCGACGACGTCGGCGTCAAATTTGTCGCACAGGGGCTTCAAATCGTCGACGGTGAGCGATGAAAGAGGCACTTCGCGGTCTTCAGCGAGCTTGACAGCGGCACCGGAGATGTGGTGGGTTTCTCTGAAAGGCACACCTTTGCGCACGAGGTATTCCGCGAGGTCTGTGGCGAGCATTTCGGCGCACAAACCGCGCTCCATGGCGTCGGGGTAAATGCGCGCCGTGGCTAAACATCCGGCGGCGATTTGTAACGAATCGCTCATGTTGTCCACGGTGTAGTACATGGAGTGCCACACTTCCTGTAAATCTTTGTTGTACGTCGTGGGTGTGCCCTTGATGGTGGCCAACACCGCCATTAACGAACCGATTTGCGTACCGCTCTTGCCGCGCAACAACTCGAGAGCGTCTGGATTCTTCTTTTGCGGCATCAACGACGAGCCGGTGGAGTAGGCGTCGGACATTTTCACCATACCAAACTGCTGGGAGCAATAGATGATTAAATCCTCACTCCATCGCGACAGGTGCGTGCTGACCATTGATGCCCAAAAGCTCGTCTCGGCGATGTAGTCGCGGTCGCTCACGGCGTCCATCGAGTTTGGGCACACGCCGGCGAAACCCAAATCTTTAGCCAACAACTGACGATCAATCCCGAAAGGGTTCCCGGCGAGCGCCCCACTTCCGAGTGGCATCACATTCACGCGCTCGAGCAAGTCCCCTAATCGCTGATCATCACGCTGCCACGCGGCGGCGTGCGACAACAACCAGTGCGACCAGCGCACGGTTTGCGCGCTTTGCAAGTGCGTAAACCCGGGCATGACGACATCCACCTCACGCTCCGCGCGGTCGACCGCAATCTCAATCAACGTGCGCAAATGCTTACGAATCTCAAGCAACTGCGCGCGCAACCACATGCGAGTATCCGTCGCCACTTGATCGTTCCGCGACCGCCCCGTGTGCAACTTGCCCGCGACTTCGCCGATGAGCTCCGTCAATCGTCGCTCATTCGCGGTATGTATGTCTTCATCCCCAGCCTTGGCCACGAACGTCCCGCTCGCCCACTCTGCACTCACCAACCCTAACCCTTGCACGATCGCATCCCGTTCCTCGTCGGTAATCACCCCGGCGCGCGCCAACGCCCGCGCGTACCCCACGCTCCCGTCCGCATCCTCGCGCCACATTCGTCGATCAAAACTCAAGCTCTCGTTAAACTTTTCCATGAGCGGATCCTGCGCCTCGCTAAACCGACCACCCCAAAGCTTCGCGCCGCCCTCACCGCTCGTCGCCCGCGATCTCGTCCCCGCGCGGCGTCCGCCGACGGCCGCAGCGCACCCTCGCGACGGCGGCGAGGGTGCGTTCAAAGAGTTCTTCGTCGCGCGCATCCCTCGCCCTCGCGCTGTCGCTCGCGCTGGCGCTGGCGTCGTCGTCGTCCCGCGCGCGATGGTCATCACGCGTACACCCATGCTTCCCCTCGTCGTCGTCGTCGTCGTCGTCGTCGTCGTCGTAATCTGTCGTAATCTGTCGCGCCCGCGTGCGCAGCCAAGGCCTAAACCCTAACCCGCAAAAACACCCGCGTGTCACGAGGGTTTCGTCGCAACCGCCTCGCGCGCGCGCGCGGCGCCCACACACCTCGGTCGTCATCGTCGTCGTCGAGCCGCGCCGCGACGACGTCGTCTTTGCGTGCGTCGTCTTTGCGTGCGTCGTCGCGCGAGGCAGACTCGCGCGAGGGTGCGCGAAGGCGTCACACACACGCGCGACCGATCGACTGTCGGGTTGGCACGACGAGGATTGATTTGATTGATTGGTTCCTCTTTCGGTCCGTGTGTGTGCGTGCGCGTGGGTTCGTGAACGCGGGGTAGAGACGGGAGTGACACCGCGGCGGCGCGTCGAGCGCGGAAGATGTTTCCGTCGTTGTTTAAAAAGTCGCCAACCAAGCACCATAGGCGCACGGGGTCGATGTTTCAGAGCGAAGACGGCGCTGAGTTGGATGAGCTCGTGCGGGCGTCTTCGTACTTATCGGGTACGGGGGAGTCGAAGGCGTTTAATGCGGATGCGGTGATTGAGGAGTGTGATGAGGTGTTGCGCACGATGTTCTTTGGTGTGGTGCAAGAGACGGAAGGGGAGGGGTTTTTGAAAAAGCTCGAGGCGGTGTTTGAGTCGAGTCAAAAGTTTAACGAGACGCACGAGAGCGGGGATTTTGAAACGATGAAGAAGTTGATTGATGGCATGCCTGTGGATGAGTCGTTGCAATTTGCGTCGGCGTATTCGAACCTGCTCAACTTGCACAATATTTCCGAGCAGGTGGCCAACGCGATGGAGGAGCGCCATAAGCGGTTGCACGATATTCCTCGAGGACCGTCCAAGACGACAAACGGCGCAATCAAGCAGTTGTTACGTGTGGGGAAAACGAAGGAGGAAATCTACGACGCGCTTTCGAAGCAACACGTTGACTTGGTGCTGACGGCGCACCCCACGCAAGCGCTCAGACGGTCAATGTTGAAATCATTTGGGAAGATTCGCGAAAAGTTGTTGCAGCTCCAACGTTTTCGATTGTCGCGATACGAACGCGCGGAGGTTTTGGATGAAATTCGGTCAAATATGGCGGCGGCGTGGAGAACGGATGAAATTCGACGTACGCCACCGACGCCGCAAGACGAAATGCGCGCGGGTTTGACGTACTTTCAACAGACCATCTGGGACGGTATCCCGACGTTTATGCGTCGCGTGGACACGTCGTTGTTGGCCAACAACTGCCCGCGTTTGCCTCTGGACAAGTCGATCGTGACGTTTGGTTCGTGGATGGGTGGCGATCGAGACGGAAACCCGTACGTAACGTCCACGTGCACGCGCGATGTCGTGTTGCTCGCCCGCGTGCAAGGTACCAATCTTTTGTTCGACGCCATCCAGCGTTTGATTTTCAACCTCTCCATGTGGCGCTGCACCGATGCGCTGAAGGATCGCGCTGAGAAAATTCTCAGCTCTTCCACGGATGACAACAACGCCATTTTCGAAGAACGCAAGCGCAGAAACTATGATGATTTCTGGAAGGCTATCCCCGTTCACGAACCGTATCGTGTCATCTTGGCTGAACTTCGCGACAAGTTGTACAACACGCGCGAGGCGTTGCAAGCGTGCATGGCCGACCCCACGGTGAGCATCGACATGGATGACACGTCCATCATTCGGCACAAAGAGGAGTTGTTCGAGCCTCTCGTGGCGTGCTACGACTCATTGATCGAGATTGGTGACGGGCAAATCGCAAACGCCTATCTGTTGGATGTCATTCGTCAAGTCAGCTGCTTTGGTCTGGGGTTGGTCAAGTTGGACATTCGTCAAGAATCCGACCGTCACGCCGAAGCTTTAGATGCGATTACGAAGTTCATTGGCCTTGGCTCGTACTTGGAATGGGACGAAGATCGTAGGATTGCATGGTTGACGAGCGAGTTGGAGAGCAAGCGCCCGCTCATCCCCACCGATCTCGAGTGCTCTGATGACGTTCGCGAAGTGTTGGACACGTGCAAAATGGTTGCGCATTTACAACAAACGTGCCCTGGTTCTTTGGGCACGTACGTGATCTCTATGGCGACGAGTGCGAGTGATGTACTCGCCGTGACCTTGTTACAGCGCGAATGCGGCTGCCGAAAGCAAGACTTGTTGCGCGTCGCGCCGTTGTTTGAGCGCCTCGACGACTTGAACGACGCTCCGCGCGTGTTGCGTCAACTCTTCTCTGTGCCGCTGTACCACGAACACATCAACGGTCATCAAGAAGTGATGATCGGATACTCCGATAGCGGTAAAGACGCCGGTCGTATGGCCGCGGCCTGGGCGTTATACGATGGTCAAGAAAGAGTTGTTGAGGCGGGTAAAGAGTTTGGCGTCGCTTTGACGTTGTTCCACGGTCGCGGGGGCACCGTCGGCCGCGGCGGCGGTCCGGCGCACATCGCCATGTTATCTCAGCCGCCCGGCACGGTGGATGGTTCCATTAGAGTCACGATTCAAGGTGAGGTCATCGAAACGGATTTCGGTCAAGCTGAGAACTGTTTCCACACGCTTGATTTGTACACGGCGGCGGTGCTCGAGCACACCTTGCGTCCTCCGTCCCACCCCAAACCTGAATGGCGAGCGGTGATGGACAAGATGAGCGATTACTCGTGCGCGCACTACAGAAAGACAGTGTTCAACACTCCCGAGTTTGTTGGGTATTTCGGTCAAGCCACGCCCGGTGCTGAGCTCGGGTCGTTGAATATCGGCTCTCGTCCAGCAAAGCGTAAACCAAACGCTGGCGTCACGGCGTTGCGCGCCATTCCTTGGATTTTTGCCTGGACGCAGTCTCGATTCCACCTCCCTGTGTGGCTCGGTATTTCTGCGTCGTTTAAGAGACTCATCGACGAAGGTGAGCTGCAAACCCTTCGCGACATGTACACCAACTGGCCGTTCTTTGAAGTCACCATCGATCTCGTGGAGATGGTGCTCGCCAAGGCGGATCCAGTCGTGGTGCAGTATTACGAGCGCATTCTCGTCGACCCGGCGTTGCACACTTTTGGTGCAGGCTTGAGAGGCGAGCTTCAAGAAAGCATTGATAGCATTCTCGCCGTGTCTGAACACGTCGGTTTGCTCTCCAAGCCCGAAAAGAGTGAAGATCAAAACACCGTCGAGTACCACGCAAAGTTGGCGTACAAGTTGATGAAGCGTTCGCACTACATTACGCCGCTCAACATTTGCCAAGTACGCTACTTGGAAGCGGCGCGGGCGATGGAAATTGATGAATCCAAGGGTATGGAAAAGCTTCAAAAGATTCCCATGCTCGAAGGGTATCCATTCCAGGATTACAATTACAAGGGCGCGGTGAACGACGTGTTGAAGATTACGATGAAGGGCATCGCGGCGGGAATGCAAAATACGGGATAATACGGCACGGTAATAACAATCTCTGATTATTATCGTCATCATCATCGCTATAACATCGCTACACTTTACACGTTAATTAATCTTCCGAGCGCAAACCGGATTTCCACTGCACCCATCCGCACGACGCCCCGCGAAGTTTTCCCTGAGCGTTGGCGTCGCGCATGGCGAATAAATTTGCGTACTCGTCGCGGTGCGCCATTTCGCTCAATACTTCTTCATCCGACGGGCACACACATCCTGGTTGTTTCGTCACTGCATTTTCAACGATACCATCATCATTGATTGAAAAGTGGTACGAATCATCCGGCTTGCGCAACGGTACGAATTCATTCATAAACGTATCCACCGCTTCGGCGAGCGCGCGCACGGCGTCGACTGAGCCACCCATGATGCGCGTCAAGTACGGACGAATCGGGGACTTTTGCACCCCGGCTTGGCAGTTGTTGCTACGTTCAATCGTCGCACTTCGTCGACAACCAATACGGAACTTGTCTCCGTACGCCACGTTGAGCGTGGGCGAAAACGTACGATGCAACGCCAGCTTCAAATCAAACTCTTCGGGGTCGACGTAGTAAATGTACTTGTACTTTTTAGCCCCAGTGCGCGCGGCTTCTTCGTTGATGTAATCCAACGCGTGAATCAAAGCCGGCACGCGATTGAGTTCTATGGCATTATACGCGTGACATCCCTTGTGTAACGTGTACTTGAACTCGCTCGGTTTCAAGACGTTGCACATAAACGTCCCGCGCCCGAGCCAAGCGGATTTGTCGAGCGGGTACAGCTTCGCGCCTTCGTCATAGTGACGCTTTGCAAATGCGCACGATTTTTCGTCATCCATGACGGCGACAACATTCAGTTGCACTTGCCCCGCCTTACAAAACCCTTCTCTCACGGCTTCGGCGTCAAACATTTGATAGTTGCGCGACCGCGGCAGACGCCAAAAGTTCATCGCAAACGCGCTCTCTCGCCAGTGGTTGGCGCGCGTCGGCGTCAAATTCGGCGGAAACACCACCCGGTCGCCCTTACACGTCGTATCTGTAGGCCACGGCCACGGTTTGATGTCAAAATCTCGCACTTCGTCCTCGGTGATTAACCCATCGTCGTCCTCTTCGGCTTCGACGTCTTCAAAGACGTTTTGGCTCTGCATCTCCCCGGCTTCGGGCGCCGTCGCGGCGTGCTTGGTGACACCCGGACGCACGTCTTCCTTCTCCATCAAGCGCTCCTTAAGAACTTCACTATCCGGTATCATCATCCCTAACCTCGGATTCACAAACGGAGACGACGACGATACGGACGCCGCGCTCGACGATCCGCCCGCCGCGCGCGACGCCGCCACCGCCAGCGCCGCGCACGCCGTCGCCGTCAACGCCGCCACCACGTTCGTCCGCCACTCCGACGACGACGACGACGACAACGACGACGCGCGTCCATCTCGTCGACGCGATAACAATCCAACGCTCGCCCGAGCTCCGTCGTCGTTCGCGCCACCCATGACGTGCGCGTCAACACCCATGGCCGATCGCGAGCGAACACTAATCAAATCACACGCCGCAGACGCCGCAGATGCCGTTTTTTGAAGGTCACGTCGTCGTGGACGATCGCGATCGTGGGTATCGCTCGCGCGCGCGTGCAGTCGCGTCGGGTGCGTGCTCGCGCGGTGCGTTCTGTCGTCGCCGTCCGGGGCCGCGAAGGCGCATCCCAACATACAAACAAATACCCGTAATATTTGACATGAAAGACATTTTGGACGACAAGTTTCCGTTTAGCAAGGGTTTAGAAACCATAGAGTCGTATATATTACGCCAAATTCGGCTATATGCCCGAGTCATCAATAGGTCGCGGGTTCGAGCCCCGTCATGGACAGGAATCACGTACACTACGCACGGCGTAGCGCACATCCAGTCCATGTAGATCAGTTGGAAGATCGATTGACTTCTATACCCTTTTTGTACGCGCAGAGGACCCATCATATAGAAATACGGATTATGTTTTTCATTTTGTATTCAAACTCGGTCGTCTATTACGCTGCTAATGAATGGATGGATGGATGGATGGCGTCGTCGTCGGTCGTCGGTCGTCGGTCGTCGAGCGCGGCTCTAGGCGCTGACCTTGCCCTTAGCCGCGACGTCGAGCAAGTATTGCCCGAGAAACACCAGCGGGTCCTCGGGCCGCGCGGCGTTGAGCGCGCACATGGCGTCGTGGAGCGCGCTCGTGACGGTGGATTCCAAGTACGCCTTGGCGCTGTCGTCGTCGTCGTCCGCCGCGCGCGCGGCGGCGGCGCCGGGGGACGATGCCGCCGCCGTCGTCGTCGCCGGTTCGTCCGGCGCGCGCGTCGTCGCCGCCATCGGTGCGGCGCTCATGGCTGAACCGTGCGTCGTCGAGTGGCGACAGCTCGCGACGCGCGCGATGCGCGATGGTGTCGACGTCGACGCGCCGAGTGCTCGAGGAATGCCGCGCGAGCGGCGACGACGACGGGCGTGGTTGTGGTGATGGCGAGAGGGCGTTCGAGACGCGCGCGGAGGCGTTGACGACGACGACGACGACGCGCGCTGATGAAGACGATGATGATGAAGATGTCGTTGACGGTGCGTTTCATACGCCAGCGGCGGTGTTGGGTGAGAGTGGTGGGAGTTTCGATGACGACGCGCGCGAGTTGATGTACGACGAGGGTGGGTGCGCGGATGACGGCGGGAGTGACGCTCGACGCGGGCCCGCGGGGTTCGTCATGGCGAGGTTGGAGTCGCTCACGACGTCGGTGAGCGAGTTTGGCTCGCGGACAAAGGATTTTATCGCGACGACGACGACGACGGCTCTGTCTCGTGGTATGAATAAGGATGAAGAAGAGGCGTTTAAGTCGACGTTGGATGATATGCGCGCCGTGCTTGAGGAAGCGGCCGAGACGTTGTTGATGTCGTCGCCAACGTCGACGTCGACGTCGCCAACGTCGTTGGTTTACACGACGCCAACGCCGTCGACGTCGCTTCACACGACGCCAAACACCGTAGCGATTGCGCGCACGGAGCGCGAACAGATTGATTACCAGCGTGCTCTGTGTGCTGGATGCGCATCTTCTGAGATTCGCGTCGGCGCGAGTCTCGCGCGTCGATTCGTGGAAACAGCGCTGCGGCCGTTTCGCTCGTACCAGCGCTGCGATTACACCAACGAGGTATTTTGCGACGCATGCGCGCCCGCGACGTCATTTGCAATCATTCCATGGCGCGTACTCGCGCACTGGGACTTTCGTCCGCGCCGCGTGTCCGCATCTGCGGCGACGTTTTTGCGCTCCATCGAAACGCTCGAGTGCCTGAAACCATCCGACGCGAACCCGTCGCTCTTTTCCACGGTCCCAGACCTCGGAAAACTCCGCGACGCGCGCGTGCGCATCAACGCCGCATACACCGCGTTGCATGCCAAAGACCCAGACGTGGCTGAACGTCTCAAATCCGCGCGCCTCAAATCCAGCCGAGCCGACGCTCGTAAAACCGAGCACTTTTTCGCCGACGCCGAAACCTTCTCCATGTCCACACTCCGCGCGCTCCATCGCGCGCCCGACGACATCCACGCCCGCGGTCGCGCGCTTGAGCGTCACCTTCGCACCTTGCTCGCCGCGCACGCCACCGCGCGACGATAGACACTTACTTGTACTTGTAACACACATTCTTTCTTTGATGCCCTCGAACACGACGCCACCAATGTAAGAACGAGTCATTTCTTCAAAGGGTCGCCGCGCGCCATCGCCACCGCCTCTCACCGACGCACCGGCACCCCGTCGTACGTTAAAAGACATCCCTCATCATGGCTCCTAAAGGTACGATACACGACGCTGCGTTATGCGTCGCCGTTGCGCGCGCTACGCGCGGTCGCGCGCGTCGGTGTGTCGATCGACGCCCGCGGCGATGGCGTCGCGAGCGATGGCTGACGATGATGCTGGCGAGGCGCTGCAGCGCGTCGCGTGCGCTGTGACGGGTGCGACGCGCGAACGAATGACTGACGGATGTGTTGTGTTGTGTTTTACGCCCCGTCGCAGCTTCCCAAAAGAAGGTTTCTACCTTTGTCATCGACTGCGCCAAGCCGGTACGTAGACGCGCGAAAAACCCTAATGTGTGATTCGGATGAGAACGCGTCGCGAATGGCGCCGGTGACGATATCATATGCGCCTGAAACTGAAACTGACCTATCAGCATTGCTGCTTTCGTTGTTAACAACGCACAGGTTGAAGACAAGATTATGGAGATTGGTTCGTTCTCGGCGTTTTTGTCTGAACGCATCAAGGTCGGCGGTAAGGCGGGCGCGCTCGGCGAAGCCGTGTCCGTGACTGCTGACAAGACCAAGGTCACCGTGACGTCTGAAATCGCCATGTCCAAGCGCTACATGAAGTACTTGACCAAGAAGTACTTGAAGAAGCACAACGTTCGCGACTGGTTGCGCGTCATCGCGTCCAACAAGGACCGCAACGTGTACGAGTTGCGTTACTTCAACATCTCTGAACCGGATGAAGAAGAAGCTTAAGAATGTTGTTGTTGTTCATTCTCAAGTAGATATAATATACGTAATCCATCATGTGAAAATGCGAGTTTGTCTCGTGTTGATCTGATGGAACGGGGGTGCTGGTCGCTCGCGCGTGAGTGCGTTTGACCCGGGGGGCGTCGTTTTAGAACGACGCTGAAACCGATAAGACTCTCAGAGTTGATCCTTAGCTAGCATAGCGTTTTTGTTATGATTCATTACGGTTCAGCACTTATTAACAAAATGTTTTCGTTGTTTTCGTTGTTTTCGTTGTTGTTGTTGTTGTTGTTATTACACACACACACACACACACACACACACACACACACACTCGTCGCAAGCAAAAACGTGTAGCAGGAGCAGTATTAGTACACGAATGCGGAACTATCGTGGGCGAGCGAGCGCTCGACTCGCTAAGCGACGTCAATATCACTGACTGTGTGGTTTCGGGCGCGATTGCAGATAACGCAAGAGATAACGCAAGATAACGCAAGATAACACACCGTGTCCACACACCTTCAGTTGTTCGTGAGCGCGTCGGCGAGTTTCGCCGAAACGGCGTTGCTTATTTCTTGCACCTTTTTATTCTTGATGAACACTTCATGCGTAATCGCCGCGGCGACGAGAGTAATCAAGCAATACACCGGGAAAAATTCGGGGTGTTGCGTGAAGACTTTACCAAACAACTTGTTGGCGACGACGCGCTTGTAAAACACTTGCCCAATGGGTCCGTGTAAAATATAAATGGGAAACGAAATCGTTCCCAAGTACACCAAAGGTTTCCAGGACAAAATTTTGGACACTATCGATTGTTCGCTCGACACTGTTTCGCGATGGATGTTCACGGCAAACATGGAGAACAAAATGGTGAACACCGTGCGAGACAACGCGTCGTTGATGGCGACGACGCCGAGCGCTCGAGCGGCGAGAAATGCAATCATAGCGACGAGCGGAGTAGCCGAACAAGCTAATAACTTGTTTGTTTTGGGAACAGACTCTCCACTGGCGCTATCAATCATCACGCTTCGAGCGGCAACCGCACCCATCAGGACGTCGATTAACGCGTTGAGCGGCGAAAAGCGCACCGAATTAAAGTACAGCCAATTCGGATGCGTTTTGGGTGACATGATGCCCTCCATGAATCCCCAGGCCGCGACGTCGTAAGAGTACGCGAGTTTCGCCACTAGCGAGATCGCCACGAGTATTCCGAACGCGTTCCGCAAATCCTTACGCTTGAATTTCGCAATCGGCGGAAGCGCAAACGGCATCGCGGTCAACGCAAACGCAAACGCGCTCAAAAACCACGTCGGCGCGTTCCAAAGCTCAGCATGCATCGGAAACCACGCCTGGGTGAGGGTAAATGTCATCAATCCATGCACCGCCGCGAGAACGGGCCCGTTATAAAACGAATCCGCATAGAAAAACATTGGCGCAAAGAGCGCGTTCACGACAAAGTACAATGGGTAGAACCCCATGACGCGAGACACGACGTACTTTGGACTCGGTGACAACCTCGACGTCTGCGCTTCATACTCCCCGAGCTCCGTCGTCGTATACGCCGCAACGTATCCAGATAACACAAAAAACGCACCCACCACGACGTTCACTTGCGAAAAGCTCGCCAAAGTCAACGCGTTCTTCGTCGCGCACGCGATAAAGTGCCCGACGCCAATGTACGCGATGAGAAAGAACCTAATCGAATCCAACGCCGGCAACCGCGGCTTCGACGCCTTGACGCTCGACGCCGCGACGTGCGTCGCATTCGATCTCACCCTCACGCGCGCAATCGTCGCTCGATCTCGACGCACCGACGCGCCAAGCGACCGCGAGGCGTTGGCGTGTCCCAGGCGTCGTAACGCCTCCTCGTGGTCACGACCGCCGCGTGCGCCGCGTGCGCCGCACCCGTTCGCGCGTTCGACGCCCGACGCCGCGCATCGCATCGCGGTCGACCGCACCGCGCGCGCCGCGGCGCGTCCACGGCGCACCGGCGACGACAGCGCGCGAGGCACGCGCACCGTCGGCGTGCACGCCACGCCCGACGGCATCGTCATCGTCGCAGTCGCGTCGCCCGCACGCGCCCGTCACGCGTCGCCGCGACCGCGCCGCGCGAGAATTCGTGGAAGAAAATTATGCGTCGTCAATCGCGCGCGTGCGTGGGCGATGAACGACGTCGCGTGGGCGTGCGATTGCGCGCGCGCGTGTGCGGTCGTTACGCCCATGGTGGTGCGCTTCCGCCGCACACGGCGACGCGTCCTCTCGTCTCGCGCGCGAGCCCGACGATGCGGTTCTCCGTCGAAGGCGTGGAGGTGTTCTTTCCGTACGATCGTTTGTACCCCGAGCAGTATGCGTACATGGTGGAGATGAAGCGCGCGCTCGATGCGCGCGGACACGGGGCGCTGGAGATGCCCACGGGCACGGGGAAAACGATCACGTGTCTGTCGCTGTGCGTGAGCTATCAGCTCGCGCACCCAGAGTGTGGGAAGCTGATATATTGCACGCGCACGGTGCCGGAGATGGAGAAGGTTTTAGCCGAGTTGCGGACGCTGCACGAGTACATTGGGAAGGCGCTCGGGACGGAGACGGCGCGCATGCTCGCGTTGGGGTTGTCGAGTCGTAAGAATATGTGCATACATCCGAAAGTTGCGGATGAGGGTTCGAGAGAGTCGGTGGATGCGCGGTGTAGGCGTTTAACCGCATCGTGGGTGCGTGAGAAGAAGCTTGAGCGAGAGGCGCGCGGGGAGGCGCCGGCGGATGGGGCGGCTGGCAACGAGTTGGAGAGTTGTGAGTTTTTCGAGGATTTCGAAAGCGCAGGCGAGGGCGCGGTGTTACCGCCCGGGGTGTATACGTTGCACGACTTGCGTGCGTTCGGTCGAACGAAGAAATGGTGTCCGTATTTCTTGGCGAGGAATATGATTGCGTACGCCAACGTCGTGGTGTACAACTATCAGTACTTGCTCGACCCTAAAGTCGCGGGTTTGGTGTCTAGCGCGCTCGAGAAGGAGTGCATTGTCGTTTTCGACGAAGCACACAACATCGATAACGTGTGCATCGAGGCGCTGAGCGTGAATTTGCGACAGCAGACGTTAGATAACGCTGGTCGGTCGATTACGGCGTTGAATAGCAGAATAGAACGCGCGAAACAAACTGACGAACGTAGGTTGAGACAAGAGTACGAACGTCTGGTTAATGGCTTAGCACAACAAGGTGTGCTCGCACGTGGCGGCGGGGAAGATGCGCTGATGAATCCAGTGATTCCAGATGACATTCTACGCGAAGCGGTTCCAGGGAACATTCGTCGCGCCGAACACTTTGTTGCGGTGTTGCGTCGATTTGTAGAGTACCTAAAAATCAGACTTCAATCCACTCAAGTCGAACAAGAAACACCGACAGCGTTTTTATCGCACTGTGCGGCAAACGCTGGGATTGACGGCAAGACGCTCAAGTTTTGCTACGACCGCTTGACGAGTTTGTTAAAGACGCTCGAGGTGGTGGATATGGAGGAGTTCAACGCCTTGTCTCTTGTTGCCGATTTCGCCACATTGGTTGGCACGTACTCCAAGGGATTTTCGTTGATTTTAGAACCGTACGATGAGCGCTATCCGAACATCCCAGATCCGGTGCTGCAGCTTTCGTGCTTGGACGCGTCGCTCGCCATCAAGCCAGTGTTTGAGCGCTTTCAATCCGTATTCATCACGTCTGGGACTTTAAGTCCAATCGATTTGTACCCAAAGCTTTTGGGATTCAACCCGGTGAGTATTCGCAGTTTGAACATGACGCTCACGCGCGATTGCTTGTGCCCAATGGTGATTACGCGCGGGGCGGATCAGCAAGCGGTGTCGACAAAATTTGACATGCGCGATGACCCAAACGTTATTCAAAATTACGGGCGCATCCTCATCGGTCTCGCGCAAACCGTGCCAGACGGTATCGTTGCATTTTTTGTGTCGTACTCGTACATGGAAAATATCGTCAGCAAATGGCACGAGACGGGAGTATTGCGTGAAATTATGCAACACAAGCTGGTGTTCATCGAAACCACGGATGTGGTGGAGACATCTTTGGCGTTGGACAACTATCGTCGTGCGTGCAACTGCGGGCGTGGGGCTATTTTTCTGTCCGTTGCGCGCGGTAAAGTTGCCGAGGGTATCGATTTCGATCGACACTACGGTCGAGCTGTGGTGATGTATGGCGTGCCTTACCAATACACGTTGTCGCGAATCTTACGAGCGCGGCTCGAGTACTTGCGAGAGACTTTTCAAATCAAAGAGAGCGACTTCTTGTCCTTTGACGCCGTGCGACAAGCTGCTCAGTGCGTTGGACGCGTCATTCGCTCCAAGGCTGATTACGGATTGATGGTTTTCGCCGACAAGCGATACAATTCTCAGGACAAGCGCGGCAAGCTCCCTGGTTGGATCACCACGCATTTACGCGAAGAAGTGCTAAACTTGTCCACGGACATGGCCATGCAAGTGTCCAGGACATTTATGCGAGCGATGTCGCAACCGTTCAGCCATGAAGATAACAAAAAGTCTCTACTCGACCAGTCCGATTTGGACAGGATTGCCAAAGAAGGTGGCTACACGGCGACAAAGCAGCTCACGGCGCGAACCATGGCGCCGCAAATCATGATCAATCAATAGTAGTCTAGAATTTAGCCATTTCCGTTGCAGAATCTATAATAGTACTGTAGTTTACAACCTAAAAAATGCCAATACTATGCCAATACTACCCACGAATGGTATCGTCGCTCGAGCCTCGATCGCCCGCCGCGACTTGTTCTTGCCACGTCTTGAGCGACGCCTTTGCGGCGGATTCCAAGGCATCCATAGCTTCGCCGGCGGTGTCCGAATTCCACAAAATCTCCGAGATTGCCGCGTGCGCGTCCTCGCTTTCACAACGAAGCAATTGTTCAACTATCGGCAAGTCGTTGAAATCGCCCTCACCTTCCACGGCGAGGCCGAGTCTCGATTGTAGCAACGGGTCGTCGAGCGCTCGGCCGCCAAAGACGGATTCGGGCAACGGCCGGTAGCGGCAAAAGAAGCCTAAGTGCCACGGCATGAACGTATCAAATCGCTCCTTGCCGATCGTATCGTCCCCCCAACACTCACGCATTAATTCACGCAGTCGGTGATAGACGCCGACGCGTTCCTCTGTCGTCGGCTCCCACGCCTTGTTTTCGCGAAACTCTTGAAAAATCCACGGCTTGATGAGCGCGCCGCGTCCAGTCATACACGCCGCCACGCCTGATGCCTCGATCCGATCGCGAGCTTCGTAATACGTGAGAATATCACCGTTACCAATAATTGGAATGTTCCGCTCGCTGACAATCTCTCGAATCGCGTCCCAATCCGAACTCTTTGTATACCTCTGCTCCTTGGTGCGTCCGTGAATAATAATAGCCGCCGCGCCGGCGTTCTCCAAGCTCTCCGCAATCCTTCTCGCAGGTGTCACCGAGTCAATCCCCAAACGAATCTTCACCGTTAATGGTAACGGCACACCATTCGCAATGCCCTCCACGAGCCTCTCGAGCTTTGCCGGCTTCTTCAGCAACGCCGCGCCCAACCCGCGCTTCCACGTCTCGTGAATCGGACACCCACAGTTTAAATCCAAAAAATCCACATCACCGCTTTCGGCAATCATGATCCCCGCCCTCACGCCCTCCGCGATCGCATTCGTCGCGATTTGTGCTCCGAATACCCCACCTAACGACGCATCATTCGTCCTTCGCAACCGCGCGCGCTCCACGCGGTTGCCTCGCAACAGAAACCTCGCAAACGCCATCTCACTCACGGTGACTTTAGCCCCGAATTCCTCCGCCACGAGTCGTCGAAAAGGTAAATTCCCACCCTTAGTGAGCGGTGCGAGCCAGAGTTCGCCCGCACAGCGCGCGTTGAACGCGTCGAGCGCGTCGCGAGGCGGTGCCAGGCGCGCAAAGACTGGCGCCTCGTCGCTTCGACCGCCCGACGCGCTTCGGTCTTCGGCGCGAATTACAGACGATAACGAGCGTCGCGACGACGCGCGGTGCGATGTGCGTTGGGACGGCACGCGCACGCGCGTGGCGCGCGTGAGGGCGAACATGGACGACGAGCACGAGGCGCTTTGGTGTGACGGCTGCGTCGTCTGACGAGGATTGCGCTTTTCGCGAGAGACGACGCTGCGTACGCGCGACATGCGAGCTCGTGTGTTGTGTTATTGGTAGTGTTATTATTATCGTGTGATGGGAAAATATGGAAACTGGTTTAAACGCCGGCGGTCGCGCCCGCCCGCGATATCGTCATCGCTTGGGTTGGTTTACCGACGACGGGACGCGCGCGAGCTCGAGCGCTTGGGCGCGACGGCTTTCTTCGCCGCGCTCGATTTCTTTCCACCCTTGGTCGACGACGAACCAATCACGGGCACGAGGGACATCAAATCCATATCACCCAAGCGAAATAACGCCGCGGCGACGGCGTGATAGGCCCCAATCGGCCATACGCCAGCCACCGTCGCTCGAAACGCGTAGCAATTGGCAAACGTCAACGCGTGAAACGCCGTGAACATCATCTCCCCGACGCGCGTGCTCGGCGCGTACATCTTCATCGCCGCCCCAGCACCGAACGCCACGAGCATCGCACCGACCATGGCAATCATAAACGCCCCGCTCGGCGTCTTCATCATCGCGCATAACCACGTCATCTCCGTCGTGAGCACGCGCGGGTAATCCTTCACGCCGTACGCCTTGGTCATCAATTCCACGCCCGCCACGAGCTCGAGCACCGTCGCCGCGCGCGCCGCGTTCGACGCGATCAACTTCATGTTAATTAATATACTTTTTTTTCGTGTGTGCGGCGTCTTCGGCGCGTCGACGGTCGTGCGACGGGCTCGCGCGCGCGACGAAAAGTCACGACACGGGCACGAAACGAACCGTCGCGTCGTCGCTCGTTCCCCTCTGTGACGCGTGGGCGTTTGCGATTTCACATATACATAGGCGTTTGTATGATACTATATGTACACACTAGGGTTTAGACAGCCCGAAAATACGCTATATAGACGGATGTACCACGATTGTATGGGTATACGCCCCCATCGCCGAATGCGTCTCCGCGACGTCGCGTGGACGACGTCGAAGACGGCACTTCCGACACGCGTCGTCGTCGGTCGCCGCGCGCGCGGGGCGCGATCGGCGCGCGCGAGGTCGAGTCGATCGTCATGCTCTCGCGCCCGCCCGCGGTGGCGCCCGCGGTGGGGTCGGCGCCCGGGTCTGGGCGTCATCATCGGCGCGCATCGAGCGCGGGCAGTTACTCGGGCGCGGCGCTGTTGGCGCATACCGACGACGCCGACGATGGCGACGATGACGGCGCGAGGGATGAGGACGATGGCGAGGACGGTGGCGATCGCGGTGGCGGTGGCGATGCGCGAGGCGCGATGGCGGCGGTGACGGGGGCGTTGGGGGCGATGGTGGTGACGACGGGCGCTCGAGGCGACGGCGCGGCGGTCGACGGAGACGGAGACGTCGATGGAGCATCGGAGGCGAAGACGGATACGCCTGGGAAAGGGTTACCTTGGTCGCCGAGATTGGCGAGCGTTATGGGGGATGAGCGGGCGAAGATTAAGGCGCGTTCGCGTAGGGAAGGACGAGGGAGCGACGCGGATGTCATCACGCAGTTTTTAGGCGACGAGACGAGCGAGGCGACGACGACGACGACGGCGGCGGCAGGTTCTACGAATCGGACGCGAGAGAAGAGTCATAATAAATCAACGTCGTCATCGTCGCCTTGGAGCACGTTGGTGTCGTATTTACGATGCTGCGTCGTCCCGAAAACTTACGTATTAGAAAGCGAGCTCGAAGGCGTCGGCGCCGAAGACGCCGAAGCCGAAGCCAAATCAGTGTCGTCGTCGTCGTCGTCAGCGGCGACGTGCGTGCCGTGTACGTCACAACCGCGAGTGTGTTTCAATGAGAACTTCACATTACACAGTGGTGATCCATTCATTGGCGAACGCGCATTGGGATGCGCGAAGCCGTGTCTGGTGTTGGATTTGGACGAAACGCTCGTCCATTCGTCGTTCAAACCCGTGCTGAATCCCGACTACATTGTACCGGTAGAAATTGACGGTAAAATGACAGATGTACACGTGTTGAAGCGTCCATGGGTTGATTTATTCATGCGCGAAGTCGCAAAGGATTGGGAAATCGTCCTGTTCACGGCGTCGTTGCCAAAGTACGCCGACCCGGTGCTTGATTTATTAGACGCCACGAAGACGATTTCGTGGCGTTTATTTCGCCGGCATTGCTACGCATTTCAAGGGAATTACGTCAAAGATTTGACATGCCTGGGGCGTGATTTGAAGAAAACCGTCATCGTGGATAATTCCCCGTATTCCTATGCGTTTCATCCGCAAAACGCATTTCCAATCACTAGCTTCATAGACAACCCAAACGACAACGAGTTGCTCAACGCCATTCCGTACTTGCGCGAATTAGCGCATTCCGAAGACGTAACGCGGTCGTTGCATAGAAATCGAGGGTATCTGCCACGGCAGTCGTATTTTTCCCGCAAAGGTTGCGAACCACCCGCCCTTGACCGGCTTGGGCAGAGCATTTAGCGCGCGCGTTCAAGTTGAAATAAAAATATCTCGCGAGTTGAGTGAAAAGCGCCTCTTTTGTTCTTTTACAACAGAATTTAATGTGTACAACATCACGAGCGACTTTACGTGGTAGATACATGTGCAAGTAAATGCAATGTGGTTGTTATTCATCCTCTTCCAAGGATAACACCGAAAACGCGTTGACGGCGACAACTTTAACCTCCTTTTCTTCGTGAATTTTGAGCGTCGGCGTCGCGCGATGGTGCTCCTTGGTCGGCGTCTTCTTTAAGGGCGCCGGAACCCGGCCAGTTTCGGCGTCAATCTTCTTTTCGACTTCAGCAAACACCTTGGTGGTGTCCACGGGCTTCGCGCCACCGAAAATGGATGAGTTTACCGAAATAGGCGCGTCCGCGTCAACCTCCACACTGCGCGGCTTGAGCACGAGACGTTTACGTTCCGCCGCTGGCGCCGGGGCTCCGTCACCGAAATCAGTCTCTTGCCTCCCGAAATTATACCCACGACGATGTTGATCACCCGAATTCCGACGCCGCGGTGCCGTCTCACTGCGCTCTTCCGCCACATTCACGCGCAACGGACGATCACCGAGCGAAGCTCCGTTGGTGCCGATGCATCGACGCAACGCCTCGGGTTCAGAAAATTCCACAAAGTACCCACGAACCTTTGTCCGCGAGCGATCCATGACGACGCGAACGTTGACAATCTTATCACTCAAATCTCCAGCCACAGCGTGAACAACCTCCTCTTGACTCACGCCTTCGTACGGGACATTCCCCACGAAAGCCGTATACGGCGGTTTCGTCGGAAACGGCGTCTCGTGTCGCTCGCGTTGTTCGTGGTGATGATTCTGATGCTCATTCCTCGGTGTGCGTTCGGCGTACTCCCGTCCGTGCTCGCGCGCAGTTTCACGAAACGCACCTCCACCTCGGTGTTCGTGTTCATCATCGGCATCATCAGCCCAACCTCCCATGACGTCGCGAGTCGAATCGTCGTCGACGAGAATCACCCACACAAATTATATATTCAACCAACCGTCGTTGGAGTCCAGCACTGCTGCTGTCTACG
>JACLAB010003906.1_pt1 | contig 25621 bp, 14 predicted proteins | sample 8027921 | NCBI WGS metagenome assembly JACLAB01 (sample SAMN15725117, study PRJNA655200) | protist metagenome | isolation source: fluorescence activated cell sorting (FACS) single amplified genomes of... | place: USA: West Boothbay Harbor, Gulf of Maine | collected 2000-07-19
TGACGAAAGCCAAGCGGCGCTTCAAACCAAGGTGCTCGAAATCAACTTGGTCACCTACCCGAATGTTGCGGACGCCATCATGGCGCAAGGTAAACTCACGCACTATGACCGACCGCGCATCGCGCAGTTGTGCGAGAAGGCTGGTTTGTACGTGCGAGCGATGGAGCACTACACTGAGCTTTCCGACTTGAAGAGATGCGTCGTGAACACGCACTCGATGGATCCCGCGGCATTGACGGAGTTCTTCGGTACGTTGAGCCGTGAATGGGCGCTCGACTGCCTTAAGGAACTTCTCAAGATCAACATGCGACAAAATCTGCAAATCGCCGTCAACATCGCGAAGGAGTACACCGAGCAACTTACGATTCAAGACATTATGAAGATGTTTACCAAATTTGATTCGCACGAAGGCTTGTTCTACTACCTCGGACATTTCGTCAATACGTGTGAAGACAAGGAAGTCGTGTTCAAGTTTATCGAAGCTGCGGCCAAGACGAACCAAATCAAGGAAGTCGAACGTGTGACTCGTGAAAACGAGCACTACGACCCCGAACGCGTCAAGGTTTTCCTCATGGAAGCCAAGCTCGCGGATGCCCGACCGCTCATCAACGTTTGCGATCGTTTCGACTTTGTGCCCGACCTCACGACGTACTTGTACAACAACAACATGTTGCGTTACATTGAGGGATACGTGCAGAAGGTCAATCCGAAGCAAGCGCCCAAGGTTGTCGGCACATTGTTGGATCTCGAGTGCCCGGATGACTTCATCAAGACGCTCATCTTGTCTGTGCGTTCGTTGTTGCCAGTCGCGCCCCTTGTGGAAGAAGTCGAGAAGCGTAACCGCTTGAAGATTCTCACGCAGTTCCTCGAGCACCTCGTGAATGAAGGCAGCGTCGATCCTCAAGTGCACAACGCCATGGGTAAGATGCTGATTGACAGTAACCAGAATCCCGAGCACTTTTTGCTCACGAATGAGTACTACGAATCCGCCGTTGTCGGTCGCTACTGTGAAAAGCGCGACCCATATTTGGCATGCGTGGCGTACAAGCGTGGTAAGTGCGACGCCGAGTTGGTTGACTGCACAAACAGAAACAGCATGTTCAAGGTTCAGGCGAGATACGTCGTCGAACGCATGGATGCTGAGTTGTGGGCATCCGTGTTGACTGAAGACAACAAGTACTGTCGTCAGCTCATCGACCAAGTCGTCTCGACGGCGTTGCCAGAAAGCAAGAACCCCGAACAAGTGTCAGTCACTGTGAAGGCGTTCATGACTGCTGAGATGCCGCACGAACTCATCGAACTTTTGGAGAAGATCGTGTTGCAGAACAGTGCGTTCAGCAACAATCCCAACTTGCAAAACTTGCTCATCCTCACCGCTATCAAGGCGGATCCGTCTCGCGTCATGGATTACGTCAACAGACTCGATGCGTTCAACGGCCCTGAGGTTGGTGAAATTGCTGCGGGTAATGAGTTGTACGAAGAAGCGTTTGCTATCTTCAAGAAGTTTGACCTCCACGTGGACGCAATGAAGATTATTCTCGAGTCCCTTGAAGATCTCGACCGCGGCATCGAGTACGCGCGCAAGGTTGACCTGCCAGAGGTGTGGGTGCAACTCGGCAAGGCACAGCTTCGCATCGGTACGCCCGAGGCGGTCAAGTCTGCGATCAAGTCCTACATCAAGGCTCAAGACGGTTCGGACTTCGTGGACGTCATTCACGCCGCGCAGCAAGCTGACATGTACGAGGACATGGTGCCGTACTTGCTGATGGTTCGCAAGGCGAAGAAGGAGGCGCGTGTCGACACCGAACTCGTGTACGCTTACGCCAAAATCAACGATTTGGCAAAGCTTGAGGATTTCTTAGCTACGCCTAACAGTGCCAACCAGCAAACTGTTGCGGACAGGTGCTTCAACGAAGGTTTGTACGAAGCGGCGAGACTCTTGTACACGGCGCTCAGCAACTGGAGCTGCCTCGCCAGCACTTTGCTCAAGCTTCGTTTGTTCCAAGCTGCCGTCGACGCAGCGAAGAAGGCCAACTCTCCGCGCACGTGGAAGGAAGTGTGCTTCTGCTGCATTGAAGAGAATGAGTACAAGCTCGCGCAACTCGCTGGTTTGAACATCATTATTCAAGCAGATGAGCTCGACGCCGTGAGCGAGTATTACCAAGTGCGCGGTAAATTTACGGAACTTATCGCCCTCATGGAGGCTGGTGTCGGTGTCGACCGCGCACACATGGGCATTTTCACGGAACTCGGTATGCTATACGCGTCGCACAAGCCGGAAAAGCTCATGGAGCACATTCGCTTGTTCAGCGCGCGCATCAACATTCCGAGACTCATCAGTCAGTGCATCAACGTCGCGATGTGGTCAGAGCTCGCGTACTTGTACAGATGCTATGACGAGTTTGATAACGCATGTGAGGTGATGATGAACCACCCCGATGCGTGGGAGCACGTTGCATTCAAGGATGTGTGCGCCAAACTCGCAAATGCGGATCTGTACTACAAGGCGATTAAGTTTTACCTTCGTCAACATCCGACGGAGATGAACAATCTCCTCGGCGTTCTTCAGCCTCGACTTGACCATTCGCGCGTGGTTGCGCTCATGCGTAAGGAGAACAAGTTGCCCATGGTGAAGGAATATCTCTTAGCTGTGCAAGGCGCGAACTTGACTGCGGTGAACGATGCGGTGAATGAACTTGCTATTGAAGAAGAGGATCACGCGGCGTTGAAGACCTCGCTCGACATGTATGATAACTGTGACCAGATCTCTCTCGCTATTCAGTGCGAAAGCCATGAGTTGATTGAGTTCCGTAGAATTTCTTCTTACATCTACCAGCGCAACGCGCGCTGGAAGCAAGCGATTGAACTTAGCAAACGTGACGGGTTGATGAAGGATGCCATGGAAGTCGCGGCGAAGAGCGGCGACGCCGCGCTCGTCGACGAACTCCTCGACTTTTTCATCGACCAAGGCAACAAGGAATGCTTCGCATCGTGCCTGTGCACGTGCTACGACTTGCTGACCCCGGATGTCATTATGCAAAAGGCCTGGTTGAAGGGTCTCACCGACTGGGTCATGCCTTACATGATTCAAGTCTTGCGCGACATGAATGGCAAAATCGACACGTTGATGAAGGAGAAGGCGGAGCGCAACGAAGAAAAAGTCAACGAAGAAAAAGAGCGCATCGCGGCCGAGATGAACAGCAACCTCTACGCCCAACTCATGCCCGCGGCGTTACCCGCGCCGCCAGTGCACGGTTTTGACCAAGGCCAAGGCGCGTACGGAGGCGCGCAGCAGTACGGAGGCGCGCAGTACGGCGGATATTAGCGTTAGGAGCGAAAGACGCCGCCGACGACGGTGACACCGCCGCTGACGACGACGACGCGCGACTAGTCCATTTACACACAAAGCACAGCACTTGAATAAAATACAAAACTCAAGAAGAATAAATAATCAACCACGCAAAGGCGCGCGCGCGTCGACAAAGCGCGGCGCCGCGCCGTCCACCAGCCTCATTCACCGCCACAACCTACGCGGCACCGAAGCTTCACGCGACGCGTGCGCGAGTTCAACCATGCACCGCGCACGCATTGAAATCACCGCATCGCGTGCGCCTGCGCGTGTCGCGCCCGTGCGCGCGCGGAAGATGGCGCCGCTGCGCGCCGTTCCACCAGACATCGCGCAATCCATCGCCGACGCGCCGTGGCGCGGCGGACTCGAACCCGCGCCGCAGGTGGACGTCACGAACGCCGTCGTCGTGCGTGGGCGCATTCCGCCGGAGTGCGCGGGGGTGGTGTACCGCGCCGGTCCCGGGCGGACGCGGCTCGGAAGCACAAAGTACGCGCACTGGTTCGACGGCGACGGCTACGTGGCAAAAGTAGAGTTGTGCGCGGAAACGAACACGGCGACGTGCGCGGGGAGGTATGTGGAGACGTCGAGATGGTTGGCACAGCGTGAGAGTGACGGAGGGAATGGCGCGGATGACGCGGTGGGGCGGAGCGGCGTCGCGGTGCGAGGCGCGTGGACGCAGGCGTCTGGATTGTTTAAGAATTTGGGCAAGTTTCCGACCAATCCGTCGAATACGTCGGTAATGGTACACGCGGGTAAGGTGCTGGCGTTGTGCGAAGGTGGGGTGCCGGTTGAGGTGGATGCGAAGACGCTCGCGACGACGGGCGAAGTCGTCTTTGGTCCCGAGCTTCCGATGGGGTTCAGCGCGCACAGCAAACGAGACGCTCGCGATGGCACCGTGTACACGTGGGGGCTTAAAAAGCCACCATTTATCGGGCTCTCTGTGGCGAAAATCGATGCCGCGGGAAAGGTGACTGGTGCCGCGGACATGCCGTTTCCTTCGACGCCGGAGTTCGCGCTTCTTCACGACTGCGCGATGAGCGAAAATTATTTGACGTTTTTCATATGCCCATGGGTCTTGCCTCCGGCCAACATTGCGGGCACATTGAGCGGATTGAAATCCTTTGGGCACTCGTTCGAGTGGACGAATGAGCGCGACACGTGGATGGTGGTGATGCGTAAATCGGATTTGAGCGTCGTGCACGCCAAGTACATTCCAAGATTTTCCAGCTACCACGTGTGCGATAGCTACGAGAATGGCGATGAATTATCGGTATTGGTGTGTAAGCTCAGAGGCGACCGCGCGGGCTTAGAGCGTAACTTTGCGGACATGTACAACGCGGAATGGTCGTCTCGGCATTACAACAATTTACACGAATTGAAGATTGACATCAAAACCGGCGACGTGCTTTCGGACGCACCCGTGATTCCAGCCAACGCCAACGGCGAGAAGAATCCATCGAAAATGATTGGCATGGAGTTTCCGGCTGTGTCGCCGCACACCAAAGGTCAGCGCAAGCCAAAGTACGTGTACACGCTGGCGAACACTGACGGCGAGCACGGCTACTTTGATGCCTTTCAAAAGCTCAACCTAGAGACGAAAACAGCCGAAACGCGATTAAGCGCAAGCGGCCATTTCCCCCACGAGGCGGAATTCATTCCCAAAGCAAACGCCACTGAAGAAGACGCGGGATATCTCGTGCACTTTGAGTACGACGCGCGTCGCAAAGCCGCAAATGTCGTCATCGTCGACGCGCAACGTTTCACCGACATGCCGGTGGCGGTGATTGAGCTCCCATTCCACGTCCCGTATACGTTCCATGGCACATTTGTCCAAGCGTAGTATGCGCTTACGTTTAGGCGCCTTACAAGATTGCAATCGTCGCAGCTATGCGCGATGATCCTGTAACATTACTTGTTGTTGTTGTCTTTGTTTCTTTGCAACTGTTTTGCTCACACGCGCCATAAATAGCCTCGCCAGAGCTCCATGTCGTTTGCCCGCACCGCCGCCGCACACGACGCGGCGACACGCACGTCGACCTCAAACACGCATGCACGTCGTCATCACGCGCGCAGTCGCGCGTATACGCGCGCCGCCGCGAGCGACGCGCCGCGAGCCGCCGCCGCAGCAGCAGCAGCGAGCGCGGCGTCCCCGAGCTCAACGCCGAGCAGATCCGCGCGCGATGCCGTCGCAGCCGAAGCCGCTGCGCGTGCGGTGAAAACTCCGCACTCGGGCTATCACCGCCAACCCAACGTTGAGCGCGCGTTCTTCGAAGGGTGGTACTTTAGAATCACGTTGCCCGCCGAGCGACAGAGCGCGAGCTTGATATACCACGTGTACGACCCCGACGTCGCGCGCTCCGCACGCCGCGGTGCCGGCGCACAGGTGTGCGCACCGAACGGGAAGTATTTATATAAAACCACCACGGACACGGATGCGTTCGAGGCGGCGCCGCATGCGTTGGAATTGCAGCTGACGTACGACGACGGGGAGTTTTTTAGCGTCGACGGCGAAGGCTCGCGACACGCGGGACGGCTCACGAGCGCGGGCGAAGCCGCCGACGGGCCTTGGGGACGCGGTTTAGACGCTCGCGAGGTGTCGTGGGACATCACCGTCACTCCTCTGCGCGGATGGGGCGGGGGTGCGAACGCCAAACAGGTGTCGCCCGCCGGGTGGATGACCGCGCTGCCGGTGTTTGAGCCGCATTGGCAAGTCACCATGGCGCACGGTTTAGCCACGGGATGGATCGAAACCGACGGCGAGCGCGTGGAATTTAACGATTGTCCGGCGTATAGCGAAAAGAACTGGGGTGGCGCGGGGTTTCCGCTCAAGTGGTGGTGGGTGCAGTGCAACTCGTTTACCGACTTTCCAGATTTAAGCGTCACGGCGACTGGAGGGAATCGAGGCGTTGTCGTCGTGCCAAACATGCGCGAAGACGTCGGAGCGGTGGGCGTGCACTTTGGCGATCGATTCTTTCAATTTGTACCGGCGCGACAGGGCGCACCCGAACTGCCGACGAGTTACGGCTCCGAGGCCGCCATCGAAGCGAGCGCGGTTCGATGGGACGTCGCGTGGGGCTCGTGGACCATCTCCGCCATTGGCGATCGCTACGAAGTATCCATTCAAGGCACGTGCACGGATGCCGATAAATCCACCGTCATTCGTGCGCCCACGGATACGCTCGATGGTGGCATGGCGCCGCTATGCCGCGAAACATTCACCGGCGTCGTCTCGCTCTCGCTCTGGCGTCTCGACGCGTCTGGCGCGCGCGTCGAAACAATCATCGACGCCGCTCAAAGCACCACCGCGTGCCTAGAAATCGGCGGTGGACCTTGGCGCGGGAATTGGAAAAGCGCAGCGGAAATCCGAGGCCCACTGACGCCGCTGATGAGTTTGCCCATCGACGTTCGCGCGGTTGCCGATTTCCTCAAACCCGCGTTCGGCGACGTCTTTCCTGGATTTTAATCCCGCGCGGCTTCGCCAGCCGCAACCATTCGCGTACCATATAATTGTATTCATACTCCATTGTGCTCCAACACCGCGCCTATGACACGCGCGCGTCTGTCGCGAACACAAACGAATGTCCCTAAGTAGCGAAGAACGCCAGAATCGAACCGTCACTGTGCGACGCCGACCGAAGATGTTCACGCTCGGCCGTCGACCGGCGATGGCTGTTCGCGCGCTCGTCGCGCGCGCGATTCGCGCACCGCGACGCGCGTTCGCCGCTGCGGCGCACGGCGGCGGCGGCACCGACGGCGGCGCGCGCCGACGCGAGGATGATGTCGACGCCGATGCCGTGGGTGGTGTGGCGGCTGAGCGCGTCGGGGACATCGTCCGCGTGACGTGCACGGACCTGGCGACGAGCGGGCAAGGGGTGTGCAGGCTACCGTCGGGCATGGTGCTTCTGTGCGACGGGGCGACGCCCGGGGAAATCATCGATGCGCGCGTGGTGAAGGTGAAGAAGCGCGTGGCGGAGGGCGTAAAGCGCGCGACGGTTGTGGACGCGCCGGATGCGACGCCGCCGCCGTGCGTGTATTACGATCGATGCGGCGGGTGTTCGTGGCAGCACATTACGTATGACGCGCAGGTGGCGCATAAGCGGCGGCAGGTGGTGGATGTGCTGACGAGGATTGGGTTGGAGCCAGAGGCGGAGGCGAAGACGAGCGCGTGCGCGTCGGCGCGAGCGACGGAACGGTATCGAAATAAGATGGAGTTTGCGTTCGGGCGCATCACGGAAGGACGAAGGGCGCGCGTGGTGGTTGGATTGCGCCCGCGAGGGTCTAACGAGGACGTGGTGGAGATTGGTGAACATGGGTGTTTGTTGCAGAGCGAAGAGGCGGATGCGGTGCTGAGGAGGACGCGGGACGCGTTGACGCGTTTGGGTGGGAGCGTGGAAGCGTTCGATCGCACCACGGGCGAAGGGACGTTGCGGAGCATGGTCATTCGCAGTGCGAGGGATTCGCACGGCACGCCGTCGGTTATGGTGGATTTGGCGACGACGGCGGGTGACGACGAGCTTTTATTCGGGCCGTTGGCGGATTTGTTGCGCGAAATTTCAGAAATGCCGCACGTTGTGAGCGTGCTGCACACGTCAGTGCCTCCAGAGCCCGAACTGCGACGTGGGAATAATCGAAATTCAAAATTCGTCAAGGGCGGGCGAGGGGTGAAGGCCAAGTCCAACGGCGCGCCCACCGCCGCGGTAAAGGCGATGTACGGCCAGAATAAGCTCATCGAAACGCTCGACGGCGTGAAATTTGAGCTTTCGTCTGCGTCTTTTTTCCAAACCAACACCGCACAGGCGACACAATTGGTACAAATTATGCGTGACGCGTGTGGATTTAGTGGCAACAACACTGAGGTGGTTTTAGATTTATTCTGCGGTGTGGGCACGATGGGTTTGTGCGTCGCTTCGAGCGCGAAACACGTCATGGGTTGGGAAGTCGTTCCCGAAGCCGTACGCGATGCCAAGCGAAATGCCGAAATTAATGGCATTGAAAACGCAAAATTCTATCGCGTCGACCTGTCTTCTTTGAACGCCAAGCTCGGTGCCAAAGGGTTGCTGGCCAATCCCAAAACTGGCAAGGAGTTGCCGATGCCAGACATTGTCATCACCGACCCGGCGCGTTTCGGCATGGCGGAATCGCTCATATCTATTCTACGCACAATTGGCGCCAAGCGAATCGTGTATGTATCGTGCAATCCAGCCACACAGGCCCGAGATATGGTTTTACTCACGGCTCAGTCGCAAGGGCCAAATGACGCGCGATACGCGCTCGCGTCGTGCACGCCCGTCGACATGTTTCCGCACACGTCACACGTCGAATCCGTCGCCGTGTTCGACCGCGTGTAAAGTAGACGGCAGCGCACGTGTACTAGAATGTGTTCTACACTGTATATATTACACTACTCGCTTACAACTGAAACCTACTTGACCGTTCATTCCGATGATTTACGTTTTGGCTCTCTTGGCGCGTCGGCGTCGGCTCGTCGCGCGACACTCCCGCGTCGAAACTCAATCGCCTCTCCCGTCTTTACATTACGATACACCTCTCCACCTGCACGAACCGTTTTCGTCTCCGAGCGTCGGAGCGTCTGTAAATATCCCCATTCGCTCGCGACTCGACTCACGAAGACGCGGTGCCAACCTTCTTCGCCGCGCGCCCACTCTTTGAGCGCGCGCTCGCAGTCCTCCAACTCAGCGCCTTCCTCGCGTAAGCGCGTAAATAAATGCGCAAACGCACACGGACACTCTATGCATAACTCTGTAAAGCGCGCTTCGCCGCCGAGCGCATCGATGACGCGCTGGACATCTGTTTTGACGTCGTCGCGCTGAAGCGAGCTCGGCGCTTCGACGACGAGCTCAAATACCCACGGTTGACACTCCCGTGGGAGGGCGGCGCTGAGCGCGCGCAGATTGTTCGCCAGCGTCACGAGCGAAGTATCTACAAGCACCCTTCGTCCTTCGATTGAGGTGGTGAGCTGAGCAAAGGCTCGTTCGTCATCCAAGCGAAGGATGGCGCCGAGCGCCGCCCGACGACGCGCGTCTATAGTGTCAATAAATGCCGTCGCCGATGACGACGATGCGCGTACGGCCGTTCGTGAACCTCGTATCTGAACGCCACGTGCGTTGAGTGTTGTCCAGTGCAACGCGACGCGCGCGATGTTTGACGCCATCGCGCGCTTCGCGCTGTGCGGCATCTGTCGACTCGCGCCGTCAAAGTAAATACTTCTTCACAAGTTACAAACAGCCTTCTACTAAGGTTCTGTCTAATACGGACGTGTACAACGACGCAACAATGCTGCGACGCGCATCACTGGGTACATATGTCTACTACTGGCGCTCTCATCGTCGGCCGCCGCGAGCCGCCGCCGCGTGCGCCTGAAACGCCTTGCGTACGTCGCGAACAAACTTTCCAAAATCATTCGTTCGGTTACACTCGCGTAACAGCGCATCGATGACATCCAACTCCGGTTCACACTCCACAATCTCATACGTCGCCCCGTCTAATCGCACACCGAACGAAAACTCTCTCTCCGGTGCGAATTTGTCGACGAATTTAAAAACCAAACGCAACTTCTCCTCCGCGCCGTATTCAAATCTCAACCCCAACCTATCCGCATACATCTTACTCGCGTGCTTCAACGCATCTAATTTCGCCAATGCGCTCGCCCCATCGGTCTTATCGCGCATCGCATTCAACATTCGTCGTTCGTCATCCACCCGAGCGCGCAACGCCGCGAGCTGTTCGGGCAATCCATCCGCGAGCTCCCTCGCCGCTTGCGTCTCCTCGCGCGCCTGTTCCGCCTCCATCTCGTACCGCTCCGCATCCGCTTGGGTTTCTGCCGCTCTCGCGCTCAGCTCGCGCTCGCGCGCAATCAATTGCTCGTATTCTCGTTCAAGATTGTGCAGCTCGCGCTCGTGCGCGTCTCGCAAACGTCTCGCGCGTTGGGCGTTTTCGTCGACCCAGGCGTCGATAACGTCGCGATATTCCTCGAGTTCGCGCTGCAAGTCGCGGGTATCGATGGCGCTCGCGCGCGGGGCGTGGCGGTTGTACATGCCGGCGGTGTGCGCGCGCGCGAGTGGGGTGAGCTCGCGCGAGCTGTGGGGTGGTTTGAATTTTCAGCTGGCGAAAAAACAAAGGCGACGTTTGGCTCGCGAAGGACGCGGGACGCGAGCGCGGCGCGTTCGTGACGTGGACGAACGCAGTGTTGCGAAGAGTGCTGATGTGACAAGAAATTTGTGTTTTTATGAAGACGCTAGTATCCTAGTTTTGCGTTTGCGGCGGATGTACCGTCGCCGTTTTGGTCCGGCGGCGGCGCCCATTCATGCGCGCTATGTCGGGCGGTTTCGTCGTCGAAGTCGGAGTCGTCTCGGCGTCCACTCGAGGCGTTGATGAGGCGTTGGATGTCACTCATGATGGTGTCTTCGGCGGTGCTCGCCAGTGGGGCGGGAGGCTGCGCGTGTGCGTGGGGTGCGACGGATGACGTCGTCGGCGGCGGGCGTTTGCGAATTTCCAATCCTCCTCGCGCGGCGAGTTGCGCGGGCATTAAGAAACCGTCGTCGTCATCGTCGTCATCGTCGGCAATAACTGGCGGCGGTGATGCGCGAGCAACATGGGGTGGTTCTGGTGATGGCGAACGAATCGTTCTCTCGCGGCTTTTATGCTTGCTGACGTCGTCCACGATGACTGGACCGTCGTCGTCCTCGTCCGCCGGCGCCTTTGTCTTCGCGCGGCTGTCTAAAGCCTCGCGTGGTTCCTCCGCACCACCAGTGAATTTGCGTTTCTCTTGCACGTTCCCTTGACGCTCCCATTCTTCACGGCGCTTGTCTTCTTCCGCGCGCTTCTTCCGGGCTTCGAGTTCCTCAGCCCGTTTCGCTTCGAGCTCTTCGGCGCGACGCTTGGCGTTCTCCTCCGCCTTGACGCGTTCTTCCTCGTTACGCTTACGCATCGCGTCACCCTTGACAGAGCCTGGCTTGAACTCGTCCGTGGGGTCAGCGAGCCTGAGTAGACGCGATATGCGCTCGAGTTCGGAAACCTTTTCAGCGAGTTTGATGCGTAGCTTGTCCACTTGCGCGGTGAATTTACTCGCGCCGATTTCATCCATGTACGCGTCTAGGGCGTCGCCATCCGCGGATACGCCAGCTGTGCGCGCGCGCTCAGCTTGTGCCGCGGCTTCAGTGACGGAAATTAACTCTTTGGTTTCCTCGATAGAGGTTTCGAGCGCGAGACGCTTGTCCCACAGCGTCGCCGCCGTCTCCAGCGTCTTCGGCGCGCCCGAGCCGCCTTTGGCGTTGGACGTCTTGTGCGTGTCTTTTCTACGTTTCCTTTGCGCACCCGCACCAGATCGGTCATAGAAGTCATCATCATCATCACCGCCACTATTATCGTCGTCGTCGTCGGATCCGCGTCGGCGGCGCCTCTTCGAAACCACCGCGCTCAATCCCATGGTGACTCGCAACGACTCGTTGAGCGTTTCATCCATGTCTTCTATTTCCTCCTCTAGCGTCTCAATCGCGCTCGCCACCTGCGTCAAACGCGTGGTTTGCCCCGCACTCAATCCACCTTCTTGTGTGGATTCTTTCGCACGAATGCGGTCAATCTCCTGCCGCATGTTGACAATCTTTTCCTCCTTGCGCGCGATGTTGGCGCGTTGCTTTTCTTGCTTTTCGCTCAGCTTGCCGTCGTACGTGCGCCAATGCAATTCTTCCACCGCGCGCTGTCGGTCGGTAATCGCCTCGTCAACGTCGCCCATACCCCACGACGATTCATCCGCCCCACTCGCCGCCGCCGCCGCCGCCGCGCGTTCCGCCTTGAGCGCCGCGAGCTCGCGCTCCACCTCCATTTCAGCCGCCTTTTCGAGCGCCGCGAGCGCGCGTAGCTCCTCCGCGCTCAGCCCTTCTTCCGGCATCAAACTCTCATCTCCGTCAATCACGTACACCCGACTCGACTCCCCTAACTTTATATGATCCCCAACGCGCACCGGCACGTGCACGCCGGGCTTCACGCGTCGTTTATTCACAAACGTCCCGTGCGCGCTCCCGCAGTCAAACACAAACGCCTCGCTCGAATTCGCCTTAAATTGCACCACCGCGTGCAATCGCGACGTCGATGGGTGTTCAACCACAACATCACACGACGGATGACGTCCGAACGTCACGCGTGAGCGCTTCACGCCGCGCGCGTCGACGTCCAACCTCGCGCGTTCGACGACGGCGCCGGCTTTCACGACATCCATCGCGTACTCAACCTCACTCGCGCCGCCCCACGCGGGCTCGTCGTACGTCTTTCCGATCGGCGGTGCGTGTGCGGGTGTCGATGACGACGCCGGCGGCGCGTCGCGCGCGTCCGCGGGCGCGGTCGCGTCGTCTGCGGGCGCAGGCGCGCGCGAACCGGTGCGAGGAGGCGGCGGGAGCATCGGCATGGTGATTTGCGTTGTGACGTCTACGCCGCGCGTCTCCGCGCGTTCGAGGTGACTGGTGGTGCGCCGTCGCTTCGCCTCGTCGTCGTCGGCGTCGCGTCGGCGTCTCGCGTCGCCGTCTCGCGTCGGCGCCACCGCGCGACGACGTCTGCCGCGCGTCCACATTAATCGCCACGCGGCGTGCACCGCAGCTTGCGCCGCCGCCGCCGCCGACGCGCGCGCCGCGACTCGCACGTCGCGATGTCCACCGCCGCCGCGTCCACCGCGCGCCGATTGTTTCAAGACGACGACGGCGGCGCGTTCGGCGACGACACCGCATCGAGCGTCGATGCGAATTCAAATGCGCCCGACGCGACCGATGCGGTGAATGACGGCGCGCGCGCGAATGACCGCGCCGCGGGCGGGCGAGAACCATCGACAACGACGCCGACGTTGGTGTCTGCCGCAATCGCGCTCGAGGCGTTGGAGTTTAGCCCGATTAAAGGCGTGGTGTCGTCGCCGGCGAGCCCGAACGCGACGACGCCGGCGTCGCCTCCGGTGCGAGGCCGAGTCGCGGAGATTGGCGACGGACACGCGAGGGATTTATCGTTTGAATTTTTCACGGATGATGATGACGATAATTCGAGCTTTGCGAGCGCGACGGAGGCGTCGATGCTTGAGAACGCGACGTCGGAGCTGACGTTTCAAAGCGCGCACGGCAAGACGTTGGCCTACGACGACGACGACGAAAGCGACGACGATACGGCGTCGAAGCGCGATGTGATGCCGACATGGGTGAAACCAACCATGGTTGTGGTGGGCGCGACGTTAGGAATGTTGGTGCTGTCAAAGTCGAAGCCAAAGTCGAAGACGACCGAGGCCAAGGCTTCGAAAAAAGCGGCGTCCTTCGCCGCGTAATACAAACCCACACCCTCGACGCCGCGCGCGGCGTTCGTGGGATAACCTCGCTTGTTGTAACGCATGTCACGTATATTATTTCCACCACTAGTACCGGTACCTATGCGTGCCTATTTCCAATGCTACGAACGCGGCTACTCGCGCGACGGTTGCTGCTCCGCCTCGAGCGCTCGAGCAATCTCTTTCAACGCCTCTACGCGCAGAATAATGCGCTCAACGCTCGCATCGACGCGCTCTATATCCCTCGCAATCACTCGCGCCTGTGCGTCGTCGCCTCCATCCCTCGCGCGCTCCATACCGGCGCGAAGTTCGCGACGTTTCGCTATGAGTCTGTGTCCCCGACGCACCGCGCCTCGCGCGCGCGCGTGCACATCGGCCAGCGGCACCGCGCGGCGACCGGACGCCGACGCCGACGCCGACGCCACTGACGCCGACGCGCCGCACCGCGCCATCGCGACGACCACGCGCGCGCGCGGCGTCGAGTGGAGCTGCGGTGCGCAACACCATCCATGGTCAAGACGTTCCACACCCGCGCGTGGTGCGACACTCGACGACGCGAGCCCATCGTCGCACCGCGTCGCCGCGCGCGCCCGCGCCCACCGCACCGTCCGTCGACGCACGCGCGCGCATCGCGCGTCTCCACGTCGCGCGCGACGCGCGTTCGTGTCGTGTCCCGCGCGCCAACACCATGATGCCCACGGCGGAGCGCGCGTCGCTCTTACCGCACGCCGCGCCGGGCGCGGGCGCCATCGCGGCCGACGACGACGGCACCGTCGTCGCGTCGCGTCGCGTGTCTGTGCGCGCGGCGATCGTGAGCGCGTTGGCGCTCGGTGCGGTGGCTGCGTGCGCCGTCGCGCTCGGAGGCGTTCGCGAGGATCCGCGCGCGGCGTTGTCGCCGCCGGGCGCGGTGTTCGATCGCGACGCCGCGCGTTTGGCTGGGGAAACGTCGTGGCATGACGTGGTGTACGATATATCGTGTGCGCACGCGGATTACCGCAATGAGCACGATGCGACGACGATTTCAGAGGCGAACCGGGAGACGTTGGCGGGCGTGACGTACGTGAGCGGATTTTGGCGGTTACGCGGGAGTCATCGGGATCCGCAAAAGTATATCGATGGTTTGAAGGAAACCCCGTGCGAGACTGCGGGATTTGCGATGAATGTGGTGTTTGTGGAGGATAGTGCGAAGATGTGCAGGTATGTGATGAAGTTGTACGCGGCTGGGGCGAAGGATCAAGGCGAGTACAAGTACGGCGCCGGACGAGCGACGTGCGTGGTGATGAGGCAGAGTGCGTGGAGTATTCAACCGACCAAGTGCGATAGCGACGTGTACGGCGTGTGGTTTAACAAGGCTATGGTTTTGAGTGAGGTGGCGCGACAAATCGACGCTGGAGAGATTTCAAGCGAGTTTAAAGCGCAACATTACTTTTGGATGGATGGCGACATTGCGCACGGCGTCATCGGGAAGATTGGTCGTTTTCCGCGCTTGATGCCCGTATTGCACGCGATTCGTGATGAAGGCTCGGAGGATAAGCTCATGGTATTGTGTTACGCGAATGAAAGCGAGAGACACGATGCCTGGTCGCACGCCGCGGTTGGTGAACGCGCCACATTGGGCGCTCACGACGTCTCGCCGCTCGGGTTGCCGACACCCGTTCCGCGCCGGTGTCCGTGGATGCGACACGAAGTCATCGCCAACGTGTTTGGCGGTTCGCGCGACGCTGTTGACCGATTTGCCAAAGCATGGCCCGAGTACATCGACAATCACGTGCCCACGAAAAGTAACAGAGGGGTCCCGTACGACACGACTGGCGCGACGTGCGCGTGTCCCAGCGAGGAGTTGTTAATGACGTCGATGGCCAACGACGGCAACTTTAGTCACCACTTTTCTAGCAACACGTGCGCGCGTAAACTTCGCGAGCCGCTGTAATTATTGTACATATAGATTCTTCTACTGACATTGCTACAAGCTACGGAATTTTCCAAAAGATGAGGCGCTACTTTTCGTCGGCGCGCGTCTCTCCAAAGTTTGGATCTGTAAATTCGGGGTCTTCTTTATCTCCAGCGACGTCGACTTCGCTATCGCTACCGGATTCGAAATCTTGATCATCGTTTAAGAAATCTGTCATTTGAATATCCACTGCGCCCGCTTCGTCAATGCTCTGCATGTCATCGCCGCCCGCTTCTGACGCGTCGTCCTCCTCCTCCTCCTCTTCTTGAATAGTTTCTTGCGTTTGAGACGCCACAGACGGCGAGCCTTCACCAGTATTTACATCATCCGATCCGCTTGTATCTGGACTATCTTCGCCCCCGTCTTGCGTCGTCGTCGTCGTCGTGGATTCTCCAGCGCCTCGCTTCCACGTCCTTTGCGCCGTCTGCTTCTTCGCCGCCTTCTTTGCCTTTTTCGCCACCGCCTTCTTCTCTAATTCCTCCGCGGTTAACTCAGCTGAGCCAAACTTGGACTTGACTTGGAGCTTTTTATCGCTAGTGAGTTTCATGAATAAACTCTTCTCTTCGTCGCCGATGAGCTCCTTGGCAACGTCGGAGCCAAACCAACGGTGCAACGTGCCGTACATGAGCAAACACGTCAAACCAAACGCCACGGCGGTGAACATTTGAATACCAATCATGACCTCATCGCACAACTCGTGAATGGTAAGCTCGACGGTGTCGCTCATGGGCTGACAATCACCGAACCCTTCGCTAATACGCGCGTATTGGGTTTCAAACGACGTTTCTGCTGATTTCAACGCCGACATGTACGTCGACGTCGCGTACGACCCACCGAGATCCTCTACCGAAGATATCGCCGTGTTGAGCGATGACTTATCTGCAGTCAATGTCGCCATAGTTTCACCTAACTCATACCCAAATTTAGGGCATAAAAAGAAGAACTGTGCGCTCTCAGGAAGCTGAAACTCAACCATTAAATCGTACGCGTAGCACATTTCGGCGCCGATGACGCTCAGCGGCCAAAACACCGCAGTGACGAGAAAACAATACATTAGCGTCCACAACGGCACTGCGCGAACGAAGCGCTCAGGCGTCATCCGCCCGTGCGCCGCATGCCACCACGTCGACACCGGACGCTTGCCATAGTGTGAATATATGGGCAACAGCGCGCTCGACAGCAGCGACAACAACGTCAAGCCGATGACCCCAGAGACCAGCCCCGTGCTCACCTGAATCGACGTAAACCATTTAAAATATTCAATCTCATCACTAAATTCACTCGCAGCGCCGTGATTGATCAATACCGTCTTCAGCGTCGCCAATGCGCTCGCCAACGTCGCCTGCGCCGATACGTCGCTCGCCTCCGTCGCCTCAACCTTTAATCGCACCAATGAGTCATCCATCACCATCAACGACGCACCATACGTCGCGAGCCCACTTTGCGCCTCGGTCGCCCACCCCTCGATGGTTTTCCCTTGTTCCATCGATCCACCAAACCCTTCAATCAATCCAATCAACGCCGCCGGCACGAACGCCGCGATCACCCCCAGCGTGATCATCGCCCGAGTCTTGTGCTCATTCACGTTTGTATTCTCAAAAATAAGCTTATCCTTCACGGTGAATGAGAAGTAATAAAACGCAGACACTCCAGCGCCGATGACGCCCGGCAGCGCGTACGTGATGCCGATGCTGATGCATGATTTCTTGAGTTCATACGGAGTAAAGTGATGAAATGGAAGCTTGTGCAAGAGCTCGCGAACGTCGAGGACGTACGACATGGCGACGACGACGACGACGACGACGACGACGACAGACGGTGCGTATGGTTGTCTTTCGTCTCGCGCGTCTTCTTCGACCGCGACACCGATGCGACGGCGTCGAGAAGTGTGGAGGCGACGAGTGGTGTCGTGACGTTTTGGTGTTCAAGGTGTTTTTGGTGTTGGCTACGGGCTACGGGCTACGAAGGACGAAAAGGCGATTGGACGCAACGTATACGTCGCGACCGCATCGTTTTTGCTATCGCTAGATGAAGACATAAACAGCATGAATGGATCGGTGGCGCGCGTGGGGCAGATGCGTATCGGAACGCCGGCGATTGGGTCATCGGGGACGTCGCGCGCGGCTGGCGCGGCGACGCCTCGAGCGCGGTGCGCCTCGAGCGCGCGAACCGCGGGCTTGTACACGTACAATATTGGGTGTGAATGTTGATGCTCGGTGTCAGACATATCTCGCCCATACGCAATCGTGGCGTCGCGCGCGCCTTTAATGATTTTCTTGACGCGTATTTTGTCCCCCAAGCTCTGAAACGACACGCACCGATGGAGCGAATCCGTCGTCGCGAAGCGCGCGCCTCGCGACACGAAGCGCGAGTACCGTCTCGGCGCATCCACAAAAGCGCAGTTCCACCGCGGGCGTTCGGCGTTCGGCACATCGTCCATGTCCTCACCTTCGTACACCACGGCATCGGCGGGAAGCTTTGCGTTTTGATTAAACGCGCTCAAAATGACGCCAAACGCCGTGGACGCGGCTTTGGCGACCAAACGCCCGGCGGCTCGCGCTCGAGACGCGCGATTCGCGTCAGCATCGATCGATGCCGCCGCCACGGCAGCACCACCGACAGCAATAATGATGGAATCGCGCACGATTGTCGCCGCGGCGAGCGGTGCGAGGCGCGGAAGCGTCCATCGACGCGTCGCGACGCCGCGTTCGACGTCCCACTCGCTCACGTGCGCGTCGGTGACGACGTACTTGTCATCCACGAAATGCACACCACCCCCGGACGACGCGAAACGCATCTTATGCGTCACAGACGATGAAGTACTCGACATCGCCATCGCGCGACGATCGTCATCGTCGTCCAAGTCGTCGTCCAAGTCATCCGCGCGAACGTCCCGCGCGTACGCGTACCCATTCGCGTCGCCGACAACCACCATCCAATCCCCGCCCACGCCCACGCACGTCACGTCCGCATCGCACACCACCACCGTCACCGTCGTCCGCCTCGTTCGGTCGCCATGGAACCGCACGACGCGCACGCACCGCGGCGCGCGCCGAGAGCGATGCGCGAACGCCACCACGCGCGGCGAACCGGCGCCATCATTAACGGTCAACACCGCGCAACACGCGTCGTCGACGTCGCCGGACGCGACGTCGAAGCGAACATCGCCGCATTCGACGTCGTCGACGGTGCCATCCATCGTGGAATGCGTCGTCGAATGCGGCGACGACCACATCGAACGCCATGAATCAAAAAAAAAACGGTATACTTTTCAAGACTGTTTAGGGGCAGAGCGAACACACATACCGCACGCACGGTCAGTATACGCGCATGAAGATCGGCACGGGGAATCGTTCTGGTTCGAACGTGCGTCGTGGATGGCGACTGTTGGGCACCCGTCCGTACTGTTTACCCATACAAGAGGCGTCGACTGGCGTGCGCGACGACGACCGCCGGAACCCGGGTGAGCATCGTCACATCGCGGCGTCGTAACGCGCTCGTGTGCGTGATGTGCGACGCGTGGTCGAGTGACAATCGCGCCACGCGCACGAACACGTGATTAGTCATGGTTTGTGTACGTAGCCGACGGCGGTCTGTTTGAACGCGGGCGAGAAAAGTCTGGTTGCTGTCGAGCGCTCGAGCGGTGACGCGTGACGCGCGTTGTGACGCCGCGAATGCGTCGAGAATGAGGCGCGCAGTGGGGAGCACACGTACGATATTGATGGATATTGAAGTTGCTGTTTTACCATAGTGTCATGGTGTGTATTTACTGTTGAAGGCTTCGTTGTTGTGCGCGCCGCCACGCGATGAGCGAAGGGCGGCGCTTCAACAACCACACCATCCTCTTCCTCGTTGTACCGCGACAATTTTGGACGACCACTCACGAAGTGGTGAAACAATTTGTGCGTCGTTTGGACATGACGGCGATGTTTGAGCGTACGCGTACGCGCGTCGCGTCATCCGTACGGCGGCGTTTTGGTTACGTCTACTGTACGATATAATAATCATACAGTACGTGTGTGACGTCGTGTGTGACGTCGTGTGTGACGTCGTCGTCGTCGTCGTCGTCGTCGTCGTCGTCTCACCACTCCTACTCCGACTCCTACTCCTACTACTCCTACTGTGTACTCGGACGACGAATGACGAATGACATACACGTCGCGATTGATGACTCACGAAGAAGAAGTGGTGGGTGGCGCAATGCAAAAACAACTATTATTATTACAGTACTAGTATTACATTAAGAGTACTTGTACTGTAGTACTCGTTGGTTTCTTCTTCTTCTTCTTCGATGGCGTCCGTCCAAAAGGTATGCACAGCAGCAGGACCAAATGATACCCCCTAAACACCGATGCGTTGGCGCGCGCCACGCCTCGGCTCCGCGCCGCGTCTCGGCTTCGTCTTCGTCCATCTCGTTCAACACAACGAGATGAGTAGGAGTACGTACTAGTGTACGTAGGAGTACTCGTACTCGTACTGTAGTAATAATAATAAAAAAACGATTCACTTTTCAAGAGATATTGTGTGTCATCCTTACGCAGGGGCCATGCTAATCTTCTCTGTATTTTTTCCAAGTTTAACAAGTGTACAGACCGAAATCTGTACACCTAAAGGTGGATGGGCTAAACCCTTGGGGCGCCGGCCCCAGGTTGGGTGGCAAAAGTTACAGGTATTCTTATGCTTATGTCGTCGTCGTCGTTCAGGAATGCCGACGAATCATCATCGCGCGTGATTGATTCGCGCACAGCACGCTGACGCCCGCGCGTTCACTTCAGTGGTTCATCCGCGCCGCAGCGGCGCGGGGACTGTATCGCGACGCGTTACGCGCGACGCGGGCGATCGCGGACGCGCGGACGCGGGCGAGCACCGAGGCGGAAGTGCGCGCGCAGTGCGACGCGGGGCGCGCGACGCTGGCGACGGATGACGCGCACGCACACGCGCGGGCGATGAGCGAAGGGCGACGGATGGTGAAAGAGTTGCGTGAGATGATATACATGGCGCGATAGATGGATGATGGCGGCGAGGGCGCGCGTGCGGGCGCTCGAGCGGTGGGCGCGCGAAGGGGAGATGTTTCGGGTGCGCGCGCGAGAGGTTGAGTTCGCGGCGACGACGGAGGATTTTGGCGGCGTGACGCTCGTTGCGGCGAGCGCGATTTCAAAAAACACGCGCGTAGTTACGACGCCGTTGAAGTCTTGGGCCACGCGCTCGAGCGCGTTTGCGTTGGACGTGGCGGGACGCGCGCTGGATGGGTTGAGCGACGCGAAGGCCAAGCCGACGGTGGCGCTCGCGTTGCACGCGCTCAACGAACGACGACAGACGGACGACGATGCGTCGTCGTCGTACGCGGCATCGATGCCGGCGGATATGGATTTGGTCGATAGCTGGGACGCCGCGCGCCGCGCGACGCTTCGAGGCACGTCGACGGCGACGGCTGCGGCGAATCGAGAGCGCTTTATCGAAGAAGTGCGCGCGACGCTCGCCGCCACGTCGTTCGATGTGAGCCTTAGCGACGTGTCTTGGGCGCTATCGATGGTGTCTTCGCGCGCCGTGCGAAGCGAGGTGGTGCCGTACGCGTTCGTTCCAGGGTGCGATTTGCTTGACCACGCGTACGAGCCGAATTGCGCGCTCGGCCGCGACGACGCGTCTGGCGACGTCTTCTGCGTCGCTATTCGCGATATTTCAGGCGGCGAATCCCTCACGCTGAGCTACGGTACGGCGCTCTCGAACGATCGCGCGTTGCGCATGTACGGTTTTACCATGGATGGCAACCCAAACGACGTTCGCGTCATGGCGAACGGCGCGTGGACGGCGACGCTCAATCCAAAGACATCGCCACCACCCGCCGCGCTCGTCGATGCTTTAGACATTCTTCACGCCGAACGCGCGTCGCTCGAACTCGACGATGCGGCGATGGTATTATTAAGAGAAAACGACGCGTCGAAATGGGCGCGAAATGTCGCCGCGCTCCGTCGCGGACAATTAGATATTATAGACGCGCACGTCGCCGCGTTGTAACCACTCGCCGGTGCTCACAATGCGCCACGCATAATCACAGCGCGTCACACCACAACACGCCAGAGCGTTTCGACTCGCACGCACGCACGCACGATGCTCATTGAACTATTGAGCGATGACGAAGATACCTTGGATGCTGGCATCGGCGGCGGTGGCGATTGGATATCAGCCTCGGCGTCCGCGTCGGCCTCGGCGTCGGCATCATCATCGCCGCCGCCGCATCGTCAGCGTCGCGTCATCGACGCCACCACCGCGCGCGATGAAATCGACACCATTCGCGTCACGCTCAACCGCATTTACCGCGAGCAGGCCCAAAGCGCGCTCGCGGACGGGGCTGGATTTCCAGCCTTTGCGATGCGAACCACCGACGCGAGCGTCGAAATGTTCAATCGCGACGCGTCAGCCGGCGAACGACACGCGATAAAGGCGCGGTGTTCGGCGCAGTTTGCGAAATACGTAGCCGATGCACCGCAACGGGCGACGGCGGCGCATCGCGCGCGCGTTGAGGAGCTCCTCGGCATGGCTGACGAGGCGACGACGTTTGATGAGCGACGCGCCGTCTTCAAGGCGCTCGATGATTTGGAACGCGCGGGCGCGCCCGAGCGTCAGTTTTACCACGCATTGGAGTTTTTACGCGTTGAACACGCGAAAGGGACATTGGCGCGACCGACTTTAGTGAATAACTTGCGCGTGGTCGTTGCGGAAGAGATGATGATGGAGTTTGAAGGATTTTTGGCGCATCGAATGTCGCGGTTATGGCTCGCGATTACGGATGCCGTCAAGGCGGCTGCGGTGGTCGACGACGATGCGTTGAAGAAAGGTAAGAAGAAGACATCAAAGAATCAAAAGAAAAATCGAAAGTCAAAGAATAAGAATAAGAATAAGAATAAGAAGATGCGATTGGATGTCGAAAATGAAGACGAAGGCAAAAGAAACGCGTCGGCGCTGGTGTTGAGCGAGGACATGTACGACGCAATTCGAACGTTGCACGACGTCATCAACCAATTTATAGAGTTGCAGGAAATCAAACCGTTCTACTTCGACATTGTGATGGAAATTTCGATAGGTATTCGTTGCGGGGAGGTTGAAGGCATGCGTGAGGACGGTACGCCGATCGACATCGAGGATAAATTGGTCGAAATCATGGAGCATTTGAACGACTTTGGAATGCAGACGACGGCGTGATCGATAAAATGATGATGGAACAAAACAAATGGAATATCAATGAACATGCAAGTGCTAAAATTCTGTGCTAAATCGGGTCGACATAATCGCTACGGCCTACGTTACTCATAATCGCTCGGGTCAAAACTGACGCACGCGTCGTCTCCGTTGGATACTACGATTTGTTTATCGCCTCCTCCTTGTCCTTCGTCTTCTTCTCCATCCACGCCTAGGCCGTTATACTTCATCAATAATTTCGCTCTTTCAGCGCGAAGAAACATATCGCGCACTCGTTCCTCCGTCTCATTCTGCACGCGTACGATGGCGATGGGATTCGGATCGTCGTTGGCCCAACGCACGTTCAGCACCTCCTCCGCGGACGGCCAAAGAGTCTGCCCAGCCATGGCTTCCTTGGCAAACTCCGCCGATACTCGAAATTTATACCGCACGAATGCAAATCGGCGATCAAACTTCACCGTGACGTCTTCGATGGGTCCCCATTCGCCAAATTGTTTCGTGATTTCTTCGTGTACCTTTGTCGCCCCCCAATTCGGATTCACCGCACCGCCAAAGTACATGTAGAGCGTTCGACCGATGCGCATGTATGACCCAGTGCCTCCATTATCGTCTCGCTCGGTGTGGTGCTTCGGGCGACCGAAAATATCCAACATCATGTGCGTCTTCGCGTCGTCAAACGCCGTCGGTAAACGGTGCAAATACTCGCACGAACTCCCACTCGTACAGCACCCTCTCGCGAAATGATAACACACCGCCGCTTTATCCGCATCCACGCGATCACCGAGCGTTATTCCAGCATCTAATATAGGCGCACACCGCGTCACCGCCGCCACCGCCGAATTATGCTCTCTCCCGACGACGCCGCCAGACGTCGCGTACTTGCCCCACCACACATTAAAATCCCCTTTCGCCGCATCCGAACGATGCCGAATGCGCGGACCATGCTCCGGATCGTACTGTATCCTCGCCTTGCGCGATTTTGACACGCGCTCACCCTCGGTGGTCCACATCTTCATCGAAAAATCCACGCCTTCGTCCGCGAGCTCGTGCGCAACCGCACTCGCATTCGCATCACCCTTTACCTCGCCGTCGCCTGCATTCTTAGCGCGTTTCGGTGGCGGTGGCGGCGGTCGCGCGCCCGTGTACACCTCGACGCCCTTCGCGCCGTCCGTCGTCGCCTCGACCGCGCGCGCTGGCATCGCGCGACGCCGTGTGTCGACACGCGAACATCCTCACAACGCGACGACGACATGTTGACATTCATGGGCTCCAGCCAGTCCCCGGAGCTCCGCCCGCGCGGTCGCGCCGCGGGCGGCGCGGAGGCGACGATGACGACGCCGTCGACGTCTGCGCCGTTCGCGGCGTCTCCACAAAGCGCGCGAAGCGATGAGCACGGGGACGATGATGGCGACGACCGTTTGAATGCATTTTCAATGCGCCACGCGCCGACGGCGTCGACGACGGCGGCGGCACCGGTACCGGCGGCGACGACGTACATCATCGATGGCGATGGGGAATCCTGGAACACGCAGAGCATCAGGCGCGCGACGCTGGTGCACGACGGCGTGTGCGCGATGCGGGTGAGAGACGCGCGGGCGAAGGAGCGGAGGATCGACGCGCGGGTGCGCGTGATGGTCGGCGCGGGCTCTGGCGACGGCGGCGGGGAGGGTAAAGATGTCGGTGGTGATGGCGCAAATGATGGTGTTGCGTCGCGGACGTTGCGCGTGCACGTGTCGTGTGATGATGATCCGTTCTTTTATCACGCCATGGAGGTGCGGGAGGAGGATTACGCGCGGCTGCGCTCGGAACAGCGGCTCGTGGTTGATTTCGATGCGTTTCCACGCGCGTTGGTTGGATTATTGCGCGCGTGCGATGGTGCGGGTGGGAATAAGGATGTGTATTGCATGTTGGAAAGTACAGAGGCGTCGTCGTCATCGGTGTTGTCGATTGTAGAGACGAACGCGTTTAACCAGTTTACGCACGTGGCGTTGAAATTTAAACCGGCGTCTGATCGAGCGGCGAAGCGTATTTTGGCTGGTTTGTTATTGGATGCGAAAGAACGCGAGCGTGAGCTGCAGCGATTTGAAACGCTGTATCGCGAGTCGCAGGATGCGCTCGAGATCTCGCGATCAAAGTCGCTCGAGGTTCAAATGAAGTACGCCGAAGCGAGCGCTCGAGGCAAGCGAGAAATTTTGGACGAGCTTGAGCACGCGCGCGAACGATTTGAGCAAGAAAAGCGAGAGTTGCGCGCGCGCGTGGACGAAGCGTTAGCACAGAGGTCTGAATTAGAGCGCGAGAAGTTTGCGGCGCAGAACAAGGTGAGCGAACTCGGCACAAAGCTCGGATTGATTGAAGGCGAGCTGACGATTACCAAGCGCGAATTACATCGCACGCGCGAGGACAACGCCGCGCTCGACGCTGAAGTGCACGAACGTGACAAGGCGCATAGCTCTCGCGCATTACGCGTCGAGTGGCTCGAAAAGCAGCTTGGCGATAAAGAAGAAGTCATTGCATTGTTGAAATCCCGCCTGGATGCCACGGAGGAGCACAAAGTAGCGCTCGCGGCGTCTTGGGAACAGGCGCGCCGAAGCGCAGCCAAGGCGGAAGAACGTCTCGCCGCGAGCGCGGTAGAGATCAACAAAGGCAACGCCATCATCGAGCAGCTCCAAAACGACCTCCGAACCACCAAAAGCAAAACCAAGATCCAAGCTGCGGTGATTCGTCGTCAAGAAAATCTCCTCGAGGAGCGCCAAACGTCCATGAGCGAATACGCCGGCGACCGCGCCGAACGCTCCATGGAAACCGCCGA
>JACLAB010008436.1_pt1 | contig 25542 bp, 19 predicted proteins | sample 8027921 | NCBI WGS metagenome assembly JACLAB01 (sample SAMN15725117, study PRJNA655200) | protist metagenome | isolation source: fluorescence activated cell sorting (FACS) single amplified genomes of... | place: USA: West Boothbay Harbor, Gulf of Maine | collected 2000-07-19
AAGTTGTGATTAGTAAGACTCGAGAATTCATCGCGGCGAAGGGCACGGTGTCGTCGACGTCGAGTCAGGTGCTGGGAAGGTTTTTGGAAGCCATGGTGGAGACGGCGCGCGAGTTGAAGGCGTCGATGGGCGACGAGTTTGTGGCCATTGAGCATTTACTTCTCGCGTTGGCGCGGGATGAGCGATTTGGGAAAAAGTTAATGGATGATTTAGGGGTGAATTATGCCAGTTTGGAAGCGGCGGTGATTACGCTGCGACGTGGAGAGAATGTCACGGATCAAGACGCGGAGAGCAAGTACGAGGCGTTGGCCAAGTATTCGCGCGACTTGACCGAGGAAGCTCGACTCGGAAAGCTTGATCCAGTCATCGGTCGCGATGATGAAATTCGACGTGCGATTCAAATTTTAAGCCGACGGTCGAAGAATAATCCAGTGCTCATTGGTGAGCCGGGAGTTGGGAAAACCGCGGTGGCGGAGGGATTGGCCCAACGCGTCGTGAGCGGGGACGTGCCGACGTCGTTACAAAACGTAAAGATCATGTCTTTAGACATGGGTCTATTGATTGCCGGCGCGAAATTCCGAGGCGAGTTCGAAGATCGCTTGAAGGCGGTGATGAAAGAAGTTTCGGATTCCATGGGAAAGATTATTTTGTTCATTGATGAAATTCATACAGTCGTCGGCGCCGGCGGCGGAGGCGGGGGCAACGGAATGGATGCCGGAAACCTATTGAAGCCTATGCTCGGTCGAGGCGAACTGCGGTGCATCGGTGCGACGACGTTAGACGAGTACAGACAATACATCGAGAAAGATCCGGCGCTTGAGCGACGATTTCAACAAGTCTTGGTGGCGCAACCGACGGTGGAGGATACGATTAGTATTCTCCGCGGCTTGCGTGAACGCTACGAACTCCACCACGGTGTGTCCATCTCAGACTCAGCTTTGGTAGAAGCCGCAGTGTTGAGCGATCGGTATATTGCCGATCGATTCTTACCCGATAAGGCTATTGATTTAGTGGATGAGTCCGCTGCGAAATTAAAGATGGAAATTACATCCAAGCCAACGGTGCTCGACGAAATCGACAGAGAAATTTTGAAGCTTCAAATGGAGAAACTCTCGTTATCGCGTCCGGGTGCATCGCGTGACGCGCGTTCGATTCAGGGTAAGCTTGAAAAGCTCGAGAAAGATTTGAAGGACTTGCAAGCAAAGCAAACGGTGTTGAACGATCAATGGCAAGGCGAGCAAAACAAGTTGAACATGATTCAAGCCCTCAAGGAAGAGATTGATGCGGTTACGAACAGTATTCAACGTGCCGAGCGCGAATATGACTTGAACAAGGCGGCTGAGCTCAAGTACGGCACACTGATGACGCTTCAACGCCAGCTCGAGGAGGCGGAAGATATCCTTGAACAAGCGACGGCGTCTGGGCCGACGCTCTTGCGGGACGAAGTCACCGAAATGGACATCGCAGATGTCATCTCCAAATGGACTGGTATTCCCGTTTCGAAGCTCCAGCAAGGCGAGCGTGAGAAATTACTCGACTTACCTGCTGAGCTTCATAAACGTGTCGTCGGTCAAGATGAGGCGGTGCAATCTGTGTGTGAAGCGATTCAACGCTCCCGCGCCGGTCTCTCCGACCCGAATCGCCCAATCGCGAGTTTCATGTTCCTCGGTCCCACTGGTGTGGGTAAGACTGAGTTGTGCAAAACGCTCGCCAGCTTTTTGTTCAACACCGAAGAGGCGATGATCCGCATCGATATGAGCGAATACATGGAAAAGCACTCTGTAAGTCGCTTGATTGGCGCTCCGCCTGGGTACGTTGGCTTTGAAGAAGGCGGTCAATTGACCGAAGCTGTTCGACGTCGCCCGTACTCTGTTGTACTTTTCGACGAAATGGAGAAAGCACACGGCGACGTGTTCAATGTTTTGCTTCAAATTTTGGATGACGGCCGCGTCACGGACTCTCAAGGTCGCCTGATAAACTTCAAGAATACCATTCTCATCATGACCTCGAACATTGGGAGCCAATTCGTATTGGAGGGTTTAATGGATGGCGGTAAAGCATCCAAGGAAGAGCGACGCGAGAAGGTTATGGAAGCAGTTCGAGGGCACTTCCGCCCCGAATTCGTCAACCGCGTCGATGAATGGATCGTGTTTGACCCGCTTGCCAAGGACCAAGTCACGGCCATCGTCAAGCAACAAATCGAGCGCGTCAAGTCTCGCATGAAGGATCGCAAAATTGGTTTGCAAGTCACCGATAGAGCTATTGAGACGCTCTCAGATGCGGGTTACGATCCTGCATTCGGCGCTCGGCCAGTTAAGCGTGCTGTGCAAAGCTTACTCGAAACCGCCATCGCTCAGGCTATTCTTCGCGGCGACGTCTCTGAAGACCAAATCGCCGTCGTAGACGTCACCGACGACGCTGACGCCGCCAAACCCCTATTCGTAACCGCCATTAACGGTAAAGTTTCGAAAACCGCTTAAAAGACAAAGAAAAAAGTAAACGCGCCGCGCATATTGCAATGCCAAAGAATTTTTTGTACCTCCAACAACCTCCTCACTGCGCGACTCGCCATGGCCACCGACGATGACGAATGGCGCACGCGCATCGACCGTAAAAAGAACATCCATGACTTGTACGTCTAGCGCGCGCACGATCGACGCGTAAATACGCTCGCCCTCGCGCGTCTCGCGAGCTCAGAAGGACTGGCTGCACGGCCAGAAGAATGATCAACGTTGACGCTTGAAAACGACGTCGTACGTACTGACAACGATGCGTTTTCGTCATCACTCGCACGCGATGCACAGGTTAACGACGATGCTTACCGCGAAAGATCCGCCTTATGACGAAATGGTCGTCGCCAACGCGCGAGCGGCGGCTACAAAGTTGGAGCAAATGCTGTTTGAAAAGAGCACCGACGAAGACACGTACAAGCGAAAGATTGCGACGAAACTTGAATCGATGGCGTCGCAGATCGTCAAGCAGCGGGCAAAAAAGGCTATGGAAGAGCAGGGCTTGAAAATGGCGGAAGCCCCGGCGGCGAAGACGCCAGAGGTGGCGAAAACAGAGCAGGCGCCGAGCGCCCAGGCTACGGTGGAGTACGCCGCCGGGAAGCTTTGGTTTGAAGCGCAGGAAAAGAAGGTTCAAGCACAGATGCGTAAGAGTTTATTGATGAAATGGGTGAATGATAACGCCAAGACGTCCCAGATTGCGCACAGCTTGATGAATGCGCCGTCCCAAGAGGCAAAGCGACAAATTTATGAACAAAAGTTGCGTGCGCACTTGGACGTACACATGTTTAAGCAGTTACAGCAGAAGATGCAGCTCGGTGAAATTGACGGGAGTGCGTTCGGGGTGAAGCGCGCGCGAGATCCGTATGGAAGTACGTCATCGTTGAATCCTGAGTTACAAGGCTTTGTGACGTCGTTGATGAAGAATGACGCCGACGCCGACGAGCAGGCGCGCAAGCGACACGTTACCGACGCCGCTAGAGCGAGTGCCGCCGCGGATGCCGGTCCCACGCCGCAATACTGGCTCAAGGTTGCCAACATGAACGAAAAGTATCACGCACAGCTTAGCAAGGCGTTAAAATGGGTTCGTGAGTACGAAGCATCCGGCGCGCGACTCGGGCAAACAAAGCAGAAATTTGTGGATCTTTTAACCAAGATTCTGCTTCCCACAATCACGCAAACACCACACATGCGTGACGCGACCATTCCGAACGATATCGAGTACCTCGAAAAAGTTGACGGTGCGATTAAAAAGGCGCTATCGAGGTACGCAGCCACGGAGAAAACAAAGCAAGAACAACAGCGATTAAAACTGTTGACGCCGGCGCAACGCGCGGTGGTTGGTTTGACCGACACGAGAGGGGAAGCCAAAGCTGAAGCGCTCAAGGCGATTTCAGAAACATGTGGCACAGTTGCGAACGCATATGGCCTCATGGCGGACTTTTCTCACGCGTTGTACGATTCAGATGACGACGAGGAGGATCAACTCGATGAAAACTTCCCCACCAACCTCTTAAAGGACTGGCTCGGCAAAGCCGAACCGTTGCCCGCGGGTGCGCCGAACACCTGGACCATAGAAAGCGGCAAAGACGTATTAGGAGTGGCATTTTTAGGCGACGACAGCTTTTTTGCCGCCGATGCCGAGCCTCAGCGCGTCGCCATGCTCGCGGAATATTAATAAAACCGCCGCCGCGCCAGAGCGAGAGAGAGAGTTAGAACTCCTCCAAATAGCAAACAACAAATGTATTATTCAACACTACACGCTAATCCACCGCCCATCGCACCTTACTTTACTTCACCCTACCTCGCACACCCTTTGTCCTATCATCATCGCCATCATCCGGATCTTTCGTCGCGTGGAGCCAAATTTTGTCCAGCACCTGCGTCGGCCGCGCGCGCGTCGCCTCATCCACCAACCGCCCTTTCCTATAAAACCCCACCGTCGGCGTCCATCGAACGTGTCTCGCGGTAAAAGGCAACGAATCCACGTCCGCATCGACGATCGCGACGTCGGCGTACGAGCTATCGCTGCGTAACGCGCGCAACGCATCGCGCACTTTATGACAGTGCGTGCACCAATCCGCACCGTAATTCACCACGAGCAGCCGCGACGCGTGTCGCTCGAGCGCGGCGACAAAGTCGGATTCCGATTTCACGACTTCTAACGCATCGGTCGCGCGCGTCGACGGCGCCGACGACGACGGCGACGACGGCGACATGACCACGAGCAGACGCCAGAAAGTGACGCCATGAGTGCGTTTGCCGCTGAACTCGCATGCGCCGTTGCGTGCGCGCGCGAAGCCGGGAGCGTGATAAAAGCCGCGTGGAGACAACACGACAACGCGGAGGTGGAATACAAGGGCGCGGTGGATCTCGTGACGGCGACGGATAAGCGGTGTGAAGATTTAGTGCTCGAGCGCATCAGGGCGGCGTTTCCTGATGACGATATTGTCGGCGAGGAGACGCACGCAGCGAGCGGTGATGACGTGTTGGCGCGCACGACGCATTCTAGGTGTTGGTACGTCGATCCTTTGGATGGTACGACGAATTTCGTGCATGGGTATCCATTTAGTTGCGTGAGCGTCGGGTTGTGCGTCGACGGCGCTCCGACTGTCGGCGCGGTGTTTAATCCAATCACGAACGAGATGTTCACCGCCGTCCGAGGACAAGGGGCGATGCTGAATGATGAAAAGATATCCGTCAGTGATGTGCGGGAGCTCGGTCGGGCGTTGATTGGCACGGAAATTGGGGTTTCGCGAGACGCGGCGACTGTGGACGCCATCATGGGTCGCGTGCGCGCCGTCGTCGAACGCGCGAGAAGCCTTCGATGCTCGGGATCGTGCGCGATGAATATGTGTTCTGTGGCCATGGGTAGATTAGATGGATTTTATGAGATTGGATTCGGTGGACCTTGGGATTGCGTCGCGGGAGCGGTGATTGTGCGCGAAGCCGGCGGAGACGTCTGCGACCCATCCGGGAGCGCGTTTGACATTTACGCGAGACGCGTCTTGTGCGGCAACGCAAAAATTACGGATGCGTTCGTTGACGCGTTGCGCAACATTCCCGATGGTCCGACGGAGCCTAAACCGCACAATTCCTAGAAGATGCATGTTGTAATTTCATTCACATTTATTATTCGATTCAACTCTGCTTTCGCAATCGACGCTTCAACAGTTGTTTGGCGCTCGCAAAGACGACGCTTTCTGTGATAGCTGCGCACGTGTACACGCCGCCGAGAATTGCACAGCATCCTAAAATCCATTCGAGAAAGTTTTTACGAAATTCTCGCGTAACGACTTCCATGCCGGAAATGTCGTATTGAAACTTCACCATCGGGCCGGATGGAAGTTTACCGACGACGTCTTCAACGCCTGCGTAATCAAAAATGTCATCAACTCGCGCCTTTTCGGCTGGGAATTGATTGCTATTGAATTGATTGCTATTGAATGTGTACTCGTACACGCGCATCGCATCGCCCTCATCAATCGGCACGTATCTGCGAGGAATCACTTTCATGTAGTGCTCGAACACGGTACTGCGCTCGTCGTCGGCGACGAATTCGGTAAGGGCGGCGTTTTTCGCGGCGAAGCGACCACCCATGTCAGACGGAATGATTGAATACGCTCGCCTGAGATGTCTCGGGATGTAACTCGGTCTACCCGGGACATGCGCACCAAAAGATAGATGCTTAATGACGTGTGACATGTCGGCGTCGGCGATGGTGTGCGCCCTTGAACTCGGCACAAAGTAAAACGCTCCGGGGACGTTTGAAATCTTGAACGAACCATTAATGGAGCACCCTGGGGTGGTTATTTTGCTATCATGCAAACCGTCGCCGTCGAAATCGTGACCTAGTATAACGCCTCTTCGCTTCGCGCGCGTCTTGTCGCCGCTAGCCTCGTCAGCGTCGCGCTCATTTGCCTCAATTTCTTCGAGCAATGACATCGTAAACGCGGCCAACGCTTCGGCGGTTCGGGGACCGTGGTACATTTCGAATTGAAACGATTCGCTCTCCGCGTGCATGTCGTCGACGCTCACGCGAGTTTCTTTGGACGGATGTAATCTACCAGCACGATAGACCCGAACTGTCGGGTACGCTTGGATTCGCAGCTTTCCGCAGAGATGCTCGTTTTCGGCGAGCGTACAATCCACCGTGGCAAGACCGCAACTTAATCGAGATTTTCCTTGTCTTCGCGCGTCAGCTCGCACCATTTCTGCTGCGTGTTCGAATATTGGAGCGAATTTCTGACAATGCGAGCACCAGGGTGCGTGAAAGTTGACAAGAAGCGCGCCCGCTTGATGCACGCTAACCATGCGTTCAAACATGTCCTCTCCGATGATTTCGTAGGAAATTTGCTTGCGACCATAGTGATCAAAATCCGTCGACACCCCGTACTGTTCTTGGCGCGAAGCCACGACGCTCGGTGCGGCGTGTTCGATTCCCATCCACTTTAACGGGCCATTCATCGGGTGCTTGTACAGGTTTTCGCCAGAAATGTTGAACGCGCGAGCGCCGAGCGCATCCGTCACGGTGACAGACAGCCAATCGCAGCTGACAAATGGAAAATCAATCTGAACGTTGACTTGAAACGTGCCGTCGCCGGGAGTGTGATCGACGACGATATCCGTGCGCAGCGTCGTGGCGAACAGCGATGTGATTTGCAGAAACAAGAGCGCGGCAAAGACGCATACAGTGCAAATGGTCAACATGCCCCCAGCCAGTGTGCCTTCTCCACAAAGAATGTCGGATGGAAGTCGCTTGTACATGTCGACGCGTCTGAGCGATGAGAATACGCCGCGTTGGGACTGGTCGGCTTCGCCCGGGAGCGATGCCCCCGTGGATGTGCGACGAACAACCATGGCGCGTTATGTGGTGGTTTGCACTCTCGAGGGTGTCGTCGACGCGACCCATCGAGGCGACGCGGTAACAACAAACAAGACATGAACTATTCGCTTTAGATACAACAACATTCAGCCTCTATCACCGACTAGTAATAATAAATCATAGCGCTGCTAAACAAAGTTCCCCAAGCCGTTGCGCTTGTCGAAATCTGCGTCGTCGCACAAGCGTTGACGAATACACTTGTCCCAAATCAACAAGCCTTCTTCGGTGGACGTCGGCAACACACGTTTCAGGCGCACATCCTCGATTTCACCATTATCGTTTTCGAATCCAGTCACATTAAACTTAAACATGAACGTGTTCGCCTCCGCAGACGTGACCTTGTGCGGATTTGTGACGATGGCTCGAACTTCTAAATACACGCTCGGTTTACCGCATCGCGCCTCCTCCGTGTTCACGGTGTGCAACACCTTGCATTTGAATCGAATCAAATCACCAATGTTCACCGGGAGCTTGAAGTCAATGTCGGACATTTCCACGAACACTGGATGCCCACCCGAGAACAATTGACAGTTTGCAAAGGCGAGCTCGTAGGCGCGACGAAGTAAAAATCCCCCAAACACGCGTCCCGACAGGTTGCGTTGCTGCGGCTGCGCGACAAACATATTTTCCGCCACGGTTTGCGACGTTAAAACTTCCTGAAATCCAGCCGTGAGTGCGGGCATTTCTTGATTTAACCTCGCACGTTCTCTAATGTCGTGCACCCATTTCTTTCGGTGAGCGATTAATTCGTCGTTTAACACGCCGTCGCCTTTTTTATGTCGCAATCGCTTGCGCACGATTGACGCTTGAATATCCTCAAACCTCGCCGTTTGCGCGCGCGTTTCGCAAATCAATGGATTCACCGGCCACGACTCATTCGTTTCTGGATCCCGCGCGACAAAGGTAAAATCTGCCGTAAGCGCTGGAATGTTACTCCCAATTAACTCGTCGTCCCGCGTGCCCTGTTCTTCATCCGCCTCCATGCGAATCACCATGGACGACCGGCCGACAAACGCCACCTCGCCTCGTATCACCACCGACCGCTCAAGCGACAAAGGCCGATTTAACCGAACTCTATCCACACTCGCCGTCACCAACTGCGGAGTTTTCGTTAAATCATCGCCATCATCCGCGTGAAAGAATGCGATATTCCCCGCCAGCGAGTCCAAATCCTCTAAAATTCGACCCATGCGCACGGCATCCGTACCGTGCGACTTGTACATTTCTCGCATTTCCTCATCCTTTTGAAAGTCATACACCGCCGTGCTCGTTTGCGGCGTTTTAGGCAAAAGTTTTTCGCTCAATTTAGTCGCGCCTTTACCGCTCTCGGCTTTACGCAAACGTTCGCGCCACAACTTTTTCGTCACGTGCGTGCGCGTGTGCGCAATTTGCAAATCGTGATCCCTCACCGGCTCCGTGTCGGGATCCACAACCTTGGCGCCGTGCGACGCCGCGGACGAGGACGAGAACGACGTATGCGCGCGAGGCGCCGCGCGCGAGGCGCTCGCGGTGATTGCCGCACGCGTCGTTCGCGTGGCTGACGTCAAGAAGGGTCGACCCAGCGTCATCGTCGTCAACTCCGTCGCGCTTCGCCGTCGCGCCGTCGCCGTCGTCGCCGTCGTCGTCGTCAGTGGCGCGAGAATCGCACGCGCGCCATCGACCGCGCCATCGACCGCGCCGCGCCACGCGCGTCGCGCGCACTGCGCCGCGTGCGTCGCGCGCGTCATGGTGTGTCGGAACTCTGCGCGCCGTCGTTCCGCACTTCGCGACGCGCGCGACGCACGCGTGAGATCGCCCCGGGCGCGCGCGACGAGGCCGATCAGGCGTTGCGTGAGGCGCGCGCGCGATGCCGAACGCCGCGCCCGCGCTCGCGGCGTCGCACGCGGGCGCTGGAGCGTCGTCCAAGCGATACGCGCGGCAACGCGCGGGTGCGCTCGCGGCGTTGTTTTACGGCTCGTGCTCGGTGCTGACGGTGTTTTTGAACAAGGCGCTGTTTGCGGTGTGGAGATTTAAGTTTCCAGCGTCGCTCGTGACGGCGCAGACGCTGTTTACGGTGGCGGCGATACTCACACTCGAGCGCGCGGGGGTGGTGAAGCGACGCGGGGAGAAGTTTTCGCGAGCGGCGTTTAAGCGCGTGTTTATCGTGAGCGCGGTGTTTCAGCTCAAGTTGGTGCTGGACATGACGGCGTTGTCATTGGTGAATATCCCAATGTATGGAGTGTTGAAATCGGCGACGACGCCGTTTGTGATGTTGTTAGACTACGGGTTGTTGGGTAAGGTTGCGAGCGGTCGCGTGCAAGCGGCGGTGTTTTTAACCACGCTCGGCGGCGTGCTCGCCGGGGTGGGGGACTTAGAGTTTACCCTGCTCGGATATATAGTTGCTTTGATGTCCGCGGCGACGACGGCGATGTATGTTGTTTTAGTGGGAAAAATTGGCGACGAGTTGCAGCTCGATTCGTTTACGTTGTTATTGTACAATTCGTTGTGGAGCGCGCCTCTGAGCATGTGCGTGGTATTTGCCTTTGGCGAACACCATCGCGTGTTTCAGTACGAGCATCTCTCTCGAGTTGGTTTTTTATTTGCATTTTTATTGAGTTGTTCGTCGGCGTTCGTGTTGAATTACGCCACGTATTTGTGCACGCAGTTGAACGAAGCGTTGACGACATCCGTCGTGGGGCGAACGAAGAGCATCGTACAAGGCATCGCTGGATTATTTGCCTTCAAGGTACACACGAGTGCGACGAATTTAAGTGGAATTGTATTCAATTCGGCAGGCGTCGCTTGGTACGCGTACGAGAAGTATATGAGCGCTCGCGGGGTTGAACGCGCTCCGCCGCAACACTCCGACGCCGCGCTGAACGTCATGCACCGCGAGGATTCTCAACTCACGCTGGAGTCGTATTCTCCTCGCTCACGAGCCAAGCACGCATTCAACGGTGCGCAAGTCGGACGTGTAGACGGAAAACACGCGCATGCAAACTAGTAATTTTAGCGAATTCTTTGAGTTGTTGTAACGCCACACTCTGACGTCACTACTAATCAAACACGTTTATTTTGTTACAAGTGTTAACACACACGCGTGCGTGGGTATGTGTGACGCTAAGAATGAATTCAATCTTGGTGCACGCGGCGTGCTTCGTGAAGTCGCGGCGGAAGCCAGCTCGGAAAGATTGACGCCAAAAAGCTATACAGGAGAATTTTTACTTCACCAAACAATGACTGCGGCATTTCGCGATGTCCCCAGGCGTGCGTCGCGCGCGCTGGAGGGACGTAGCCTCGGTTGTTGAAGAACTCATCGTTACCATCGCCGTTTCGGATGCCATTCATATCTCCAAAGTTATTTCGATTCGCCCCACCGTTATTCGCGCCCGCCTCGCCGCCGCGACCGACGGCGTCGTTTCCAGTGAGCCATCTCGCAATTACCGCGAGCGCTCCCGTTTGCTGCAGATACACCAAAATCGCCGCCAAAATGTACATGATGAATTTAGCCGTCGATGCATCTTGCGATAAGAAGAACACCATCATCGACAACTTGAAAATGAGCTTCAAATCGATGCGAATGTGAATCACGCGCACGCGCGCTCCCGGCGGAATGTTCAATCCGGCTGGCAAATCTGGGTGATTCGCGTGTGCGTTCTGTGCCTGCGCGAGATTCCGAGCGTTTGCGCGATGATCTGTTTGCGTCCATGACCCTGGGGTGCCAAACTGTGCGACGTGCGGTGGGGTTTGTACGTTTAAGAATTGGCCGCCGAGCGCGTGCGCGCTCATCGGCGGCGGTCCCGGCGCCGCGAACGCATTATTCGGCGACAACGATGCATACGCCGCGTGATAAGCTGCGTGGTACATCGCATTCAAATGCGGCGATGCCGCCAACGTCACCGCCCCTCGCGAGGAAAAGTCGTAACGCGCGTCACCTTCAAACTCGGGCGTCGACGGCGCAAACGCGCGCCTCGCCGTCGGCGTCGCCATCCCTCCATCGCGCGGCGAGCGCACCGCCTCAAACGCACTCGTCGTGTTGTTCACTTCACTCATCGACGCCGAATCACGACGCACCGGCACCGGTGCCGCGGGCTCTCGCTCAAGCCCCGCCGTCTCGTCGTCTCGTCCAACCTCCCGCGTCTCGCGCTCGCCTTCGTCATCCAACAAATTCAACCCATTCATCGACGCCACCCGTCGCGTACGCACCATCAAATGCAACACATACTCCATCTTCGTCGTCTCTGTCCCTACTGTCGGCGACGACGCATTATCCGCATTGTACGCCCGCGCGCTCGCCTCGGCGCGCGCCAACACCTCCCCCAACACGTCGTCATCTTTCAACACCTTGCCGCTATAAATCAACACCTGCGACGCGCTATCGACGACAACGCGACGACGAGTGCGATCACGAGACGCGCTTCCACCGTCTCCCCCATCCTCGACGTCGCCGTAGACGGTTTCAATGTGCGCCTTGAGCGCGCGCACGGTTTCTCGCGCATCGAAGCGCACGCGAACATCCGCGCGCGTCTCTATTTGCGCGCTCTTCAGCACTAAATCCACATACGACGACGACGACGACGACGACGACGACGCGTGCGGTGTCGTCATCGATGGCCCGGGCGTCGACATCACCCCGCGTCGCGAACTCGCGACATCGTCCGTCGCGTGCCCCCGCGAACACACACACACACACACACACACGTACACACATAAAACACACACACCCGCATCGCACACACAGTATACGTACCATACGTCCGAACGCATACCATATACCCAAACCCACATCGACATACCCTTCGCACACCCCACACTACGCATCGTCCGAAACACCCGCGTGTGTGGGTGATGTCGACGTGCGCGCGCGTTTTACCACGCTTACGGGCGCGCCGCCAGCCGCGCGTCCCGACGTCACATCTCGACGACGCATCGATCGATTCACTCATTGATTCCATGTACGCGACGACGATAACGAACACCCGCGCGGTGACGACGCGATCGATCGCGTCGACGAGCTCGAGACGCGCGACGAGCGGCGCGGCGACGGTGAAGCCGATGCACGCGCGCGCGAGCGCGTCGTTCGCGGGCGCGCACGGCGGCGCGATCGGGCTCGCGACGACGATGGCGCGCGCGACGACGACCAAGTCTCGCGCGGCGTCCTTGGTTGTGTGCGTATGGGCGATGCGATGCGATTATGTGTGCGATGTGATGCGTGGTGGCGCGTTGACGGCGCGAGGACGACGGGGATTGTTGGATTGATGACGTTGACGATGTGATCGTGGAATGTGCGCTTTTTGAGTGGAAACCCTCGCGCGCGCGGGGCGTTTCGCGCGCTCGTTTCGACTCGGGCTTCGCGTGCCGATGATGATGCGTGACTGACGAATGTGATTGTGCGTGCGAACAACAGTAAGGCTGGTGGTGTCGCCAAGGCGGCGCCGGGTGAGCAAAAGAAGGTTTTCGGTTTGAACTTGCCGGAATCCGAAGGCTTGTCGTTTTTGATCTTGGCCGCCGGTTCGTTGGGTTCGGCGCTTGGTTTCGCTGCGCTTCAAGAGGGCGTGTTCCGTATCCCGGGCTTCAAGTTCTCGGCGTGGATGACGGTTTTGACCACGTTCACGTACTTTTTGTGCGGCGCGCTCGAGATGAAGCTCACCAACGATTCTCGTAAGGGTTCTTGGAAGAACTACGGTATTCTTTCCATTTACACGTACGGGGGTATGGCGATGACCAACTACGCGTTGTCTTACTTGAACTACGCCACGCGTATCGTGTTCAAGTCTGCGAAGATCATTCCCGTCATGGCCTTCTCCGTGTTGATCGTCGGTAAGAAGTACAACTGGAAGGAATGGTTGTCCGCCGCCATTTTGGTCGCGGGTATCGTGCTCTTCACCCTCGGCGATGTCGCCTCCTCTCCGGCTTTCGCGCCGATTGGTGTCCTTCTCATCGCTGGTGCGCTCTGCGTTGACGCCATTTGCGCCAACTTTGAAGAAAAGAACTTCTTCCGTTGCGAAACCCCATCCACGACGCAAGAAGTGCTCTGCTACGCGTCGTTGATTGGCACCGCGTACGGTTTGGTTCCGCTCATCGCGTCTGGCGGTCTCGCGCCGGCCCTCGCGTTCTCCCAAGCCAACCCGCAAGTTGTGCCGATGATCATGGCTTTCTCTGTCATGGGCTACTCTTCCGTGTCTTTCATCCTCTCCCTCATCAAGTACTTCGGTGCCACCGAGGCTGAGATTGTCAAGTCTTTGCGCAAGGTGCTCTCGATCGTGATTTCCTTCATGCTCTTCCCCAAGGAACTCAACTGGAAGTACATCGCGGGTTTCTTGGCCGTGTTGGTTTCCACGGTCTACACCTTCTACCTCAAGAACGAGAAGAACAAGGCCAAGGCTGCGGCGAAGGCTGCCGGCGGCGCTTAAGCGTTGTCCATACAACTGGTTCGCCAATAATAGCCGTAGTAGAGGTCTTATCGAACGTACGAACGAAGACTAAACCGGTAAATACGAGGAGACATTTATCTATAAATTTAGTTTTTTCACCAACTCCTTCCTCTTCACACAAACAAACGAAAACACAAGCGCACATGCATACCACGTACGCGATAAACGTAAAATAATGGAGTTTGTCGCTGGCGCGGTGCCGTCGCGCGTCTCGACGTTGGAATCAAACGCGCGCGGGCAAATTATTTTAAAATAAGTTAACGGGAATTTGATTGCAATCAATCGAATCAAAGACGCGTGCTAAGTTGCACCCACTGGTGCGAACAAAATGTCGCCTGCTACCCAAAAGAATCCAAAGTGTTTTACGATTTAAGAAACTTCCCTCGATGACAACGAACGTTTACGCCGTCTTTGCCTTGTCAAAATCCACTGGGTCGGACTTCCAGACGAGGAAGACGAACACGGAAACGATTTGCAAAACAGCAATCGGGAAGAACAAGGAGTACGCCCAGTTACCACCAGTCTTAGACAAGAAGTAACCGGTGAAGAACGTGGAGAGCGTCGACGCGATGGCCGCGGCGGTGTTCGTCACGCCCAACATGATGGAGGCGTACTTCGGGGAAAGATCTTGGTGACCACAGAACAAACCAGTGCGGATGAAAGCAGCCATACCGAAAGTAACGGAAAGGAGGCCAACAACTGCGGCGATGGTTTGGTTGGTGACTGCGGCAGCCGGAGTGGAGTTCACAATCATACCGATGGCGGTGAGCATGACGGCGCCGCCGCCAAAGCAAATGGTTTGCGAGTACTTGCGGATTTGCGTGCGCGTCAAAACCTTCTTGGATTCGAGCTCACCAGCGAGCGGCGCGATCAAAGCAGTAACAACGACAGTGGACAAGTACGGAAGGATGGAAAGGAAAGACGACTTGGACAACGTCACGTTCATGGCGTCAGCCAAGAAGGACGGCAACCACGCGAGCAAACCGTAGGAGAAGTAGTTCCACGTAAAGTGAGCCACAGTCAACGCCCAGAATTGCTTGTTGCGGATGAACGCACCCCACGGGATGCTCAAGGCTTTCTTACCGCCAACCACGGCTTCTTCCTTCATGTCGGTGCTGGAATCGTTCATAAACTTCATCAACCACCACGCGCCCCAGATGAAACCGAGAGCGCCAAAGAGGTAAAAGACGGCAGGCCAGCCGCCCAAACGGAAGATGATCGGCGGCGCGATCAACAAACCGAGCAAAGAGCCGACGTCAAGACCGCCAAACGCGGTGGTGACCGCCTTGGAGCGTTGAGACGGCGGAACGCCCTTGGCCAACACGCCAGTCGCCGCCGAGGGCGCGACGCCTTCGCCGAGACCGACCAAGAAACGGGAAGCCAAAAGCGCGGGCATTCCCAAAGCCGCGCACATCGGGGCGATCAAGGTACCGAACGACCACAACATCACACCCCAGAACAACACGACTTTACCGCCGTACTTGCTCGCTAACCAACCACCCGGGATTTGCGTAAACGAATAACCCCAGAAAAACGCCGAGGCTGCGCGAGAACGACGCAAAACAAAAACCATCGACATCGTCAGTCACGCGAAAACACATCACTCATCATCATCATCGTCATCATCAGCTCGCGCTCAACACACAATTCGCGCGACACACAAAACAAAACACGCACCAACGAGACCCTTTTGCGTCGTCGTCCACCCGAGCTCTTGCGCCATCGGCACGATGGCCACGCTCATGTTAACCTTGTCCAAGTTGCACAAAACAAACGCAACAAACAGCGCAATCACCATGCCCCAACGACGCTTCTGCCCATCTTGACTCATATCGAACACTTCTTCTTCAGGAGGATCGTTCGGGTTGATCTCAACCGCGCCTCCGCCCGCGCGCGCGACGATCGCCTCGCGCGTCGTCGACTGTCTCATCGTCGACTGTCTCGTCGTCGTCGTCGTCGTCGATACCGCCATCACCGGCATCACACCGCGAGCGCGACGGTACGCCCCACACCGAACCGCCGCGCGCACGCTCACCACCTTCGCCCCCACGCCCTGCGACGACGACGACGACAAAGACGCCATCGACGCGCGCTTTTCAAACCGCGCCATCGACCCGGCGGCGGGCGTCGCGATCGCCGCCATCGTCGTCAGCGGCATCGTCGTCGATCGAGTGCGTGCGTGTCGTGACCGTGCGCGCGAGTCGGGCTCGAGGCGTGTGCGTGCGCGTGCGGCGAGGCGGGCGTCGATCACACGTGCGTGCGCGCGATCGTCTGACGCCGGCGGCGGCGCTAGGTCAGTCGTCGACGCGTCGATCGATCGATCGATCGACGGCGGCGTCGGCGGACCCTCGGTCGGGCCCTCGGTCGGTCGGACCCTCGGTCGCGTGCGCGCATCGCGTGACGCACCCTCGTAGTGGAGCCCTCACATGCGCCATCACGCGATGCGATCGTCACGCGCGCACTGGCGTGCGATCGTCGTCGTCGCGATCGTCGCGATCGTCGCGCACATGGAATATTCCATCGCTAGAGTACGCGCGGTGCGCGAAAGGGCAGGGCGCGCGCGGGGTATGGATCGGTCGGTCGGACTGATGCCCATGGTGCCCATGATGCCCATGGTGCCCGTCGATGTGATGGTCCGTTGTCGATGGTGGTGACACACACCCACGACGTCGCGACACGACGGGCGTTGACGTCATTGTGTGGATACATCCACATCCTCCCGAGGACGACGTCGAATGATGATGGCGCTTTCGATGACGGGTGCGACGACGACGACGACGATGCGGGTGGCGTTCTCTGGACGCGGTCGCGTGGATGGTGGCGTTCGCGCGACGACGACGACGACGACGACGACGACGACGCGACGACGACGACGCGGTGGGGCGGTGACGACCGAGGCGTTCTTTAACTTTGGAGGCGCCAAGAGCGGCGGTGGGGGCGCGGCGGTGGATACGACGCCGTATTTGTGCATTGATTGCGGGTACGTGTACCGAGGAGGGGATTTTAAGAAGCTTCCGAACTCGTACCGATGCCCGACGTGTAATGTTGGGAAGAATCGGTTCAAGGCGCAAGGTGGGGCGTCGGTGTTGGCGCAGAAAAAAGCCAACAAGGAGGCGTTTCGAGCCAAGCGGGAAGCCGCGGCGAAGGGCGGGAAGTCGGCGATGTCTCCTCGGGAAAAGTTGAAGCAACAAATGCTTGACGCGCAACAAGAAAAGGATAAGAAGCGTGGGTGGTTCTAATCGATTGGCAGAAGACTTCGCTGATGATTATCGATGTATGGTTCGCGTCGTCGAGAGACGACGGGACGAGCGCGCGCGTAGCGCTGTGTTGACCACGATGTGATGGCATATTAAAATTTCTAATTGATTTGTTTAATCGAGCACCTTAGCGACGACACCCGCGCCGACAGTACGCCCACCTTCGCGAAGGGCGAAACGCAAACCCGGTTCCATGGCCACTGGGTGAATGAGTTCAAACACCGCGGTGACGTTGTCGCCTGGCATGACCATTTCGGTGCCCTCCGGAAGGGTAATGTTACCGGTGATATCCGCCGTGCGCATGAAGAACTGCGGACGGTAGTTGGAGAAGAACGGCGTGTGACGGCCTCCTTCTTCCTTCTTTAAGACGTAAATCTCCGCTTCGAACTTGGCGTGCGGCTTGATCGAACCAGGCTTGCACAACACTTGACCGCGCAAAATTTCGTCGCGCTTCAAGCCGCGAAGCAACAACCCGCAGTTGTCCCCAGCTTGGCCTTCGTTCAACGTCTTCTTGAACATTTCAACACCAGTGACGGTGGACTTTTTCGTGGCTTGAATACCCACGACATCCACGTCGTCACCAGTGCGAATCACGCCTTGTTCGATGCGCCCAGTGGCCACCGTACCTCGTCCTTGAATGCTAAAAACGTCCTCCACCGGCATGGAGAACGGCTTGTCAAGCGCGCGCGCGGGCTCGGGAATGTACGAATCGATCGCCGCCATGAGTTCAATAATCTTTTCCTTACCAATTGCCGGTTCCGTGCCTTTTAACGCGTGCAAAGCCGAACCCTTAATGATTGGAATGTCGTCACCCGGGAATTTGTAAAAGCTCAACAACTCGCGAAGTTCCATCTCAACCAACTCCACGAGCTCTTCATCATCGACCATGTCAATCTTGTTTAAAAACACAACCAACGACGGCACACCAACTTGTCTCGCGAGCAAGATGTGCTCACGCGTTTGCGGCATCGGACCATCCGCAGCGCTGACGACGAGGATACCGCCATCCATTTGCGCCGCGCCCGTGATCATATTCTTCACATAATCCGCGTGCCCCGGGCAATCAACGTGCGCGTAATGTCTCGTCGCCGTTTCATACTCCACATGAGACGTCGAAATCGTAATCCCTCTCGCCTTCTCCTCCGGTGCCTTGTCAATCTGATCAAACGCGATCTCCGTCGCGCCGCCGATTTCCGCCATAACCTTTGTGATCGCCGCCGTCAACGTCGTCTTCCCGTGATCAACGTGCCCGATCGTGCCCACATTCAAGTGCGGCTTCGAACGCGAATTAATATCATACGCCAACGACCGACGCCATTGCGTCCCCACCGCAGCCGCGCGACGCCAACCCGCCGCGTAGCATTGCGATTGCGCCGCAATCGCCACGGACGCGTGTCTCACCGCACTCACGCTCGCGCTCGCGCTCGTCGCGCTCGACACCGCCCTCGCGAACGTCTTACGCATTGTGTTCGACATCATCGATGCGCGTGCGCTCGTCGAACGTCGCCTCGCGTGCGCGCACTGGCGGCGAACGCGCGAGCGACGATCGCGCGAGTGGTGCGCCATGTGTGTGTACCCCTGGGTACATACGTGTGTGTGTGTGTACCCTGGGGTACATTCTTTCATCGGTCAACAGGTGCGATGATTTGAAAAATGCCACGCCGACGACGACGCGCGGCAGTGCGCGACGACGACGACGACGACGACGGAGACGACAGAGACGTTCGGGGTGCGAAGGGTAATCATGGCGGCGGCGGCGAAGCGCGCATCGAAGCGTAAGGGGTCGACGATCGCGCGTGAAGGCGACGATAACGCGGCGGATGATGCTGGTGATGGCGATGTCGCCGACGGTGCGGTGGATGTGGAGGACGACGCCGCGCGTGACGAGGATGACGACGAGGCAGGGGGCGATAGCGGTGCGAATGGTTCGTACGTGGGCGTTCGTGACGCCGATGTCGGGGAGTTGTCGACGCAGTACACGCAACGGGCGGAGGCGCAGGAGGCGTTGGAGGGCGGGAAGATGTCTCGCGAGGAGGTGGACCGACTCGTGGCTGAAGTGATGCGGTTTATGCTGTTCATGACGCATAAGGAGAACGGTGCGCCGGTGACGAGAACGAAGATTGGGGAGTGCATCGCCGCGGCTGGAGGTGCGGGGGGGAAATCGCGCGGGGGGTCGTATATCGTGGCGTTGGCGCAAAAGCGATTTTTGGAGATTTTTGGCTTTGAAATGGTGGAATGTTCCAAGGCGCAAAGTCGTAATCGCAAGCAACCGAAGACGGTTGAGGCGGCGAGTGCGGCGCCAGTAAAGTGCTACGCGTTGCGCAGCGTGTTGCCTGCGCAAATGCGTCGAAAGTATGTGGACAAGACGGAGGATTTGCCCGAACGCGCGCTCGCCATGGTGGTCTCAGCGCTCGTGCAAATCGCGAGCGGCTGCATTCGCGAAGACGCGTTATTTGAACAACTTTCCAAGCTCGGCATTAATAAGGATGAACATCATCCGAAATTTGGTGATGTACAAGAACTTTTAGGCCTTTTGGTGAAGAGACGAGTATTCTTGCGCGAACGCGCCGCACACGACGACCCGTCGCAAGGATATTGCTTTGAGCTCGCCGAAGGCGCCATGACATTGATTGGATATGAAAATATCGACAAATTTGTCACGGATGTCATGCGCACGCAACGCGCATGAGAATTTACACATGAAACAGTAGAACTATAGAGACGTGCAAACATCACTCGCAAAAAGCAAAACAACACGCCCTCACATCCGCGTGCGCCACAATCCGCCCCCACCATGAGCGCGCTCCCGCTCCCCGGGATCACCGTGGAGGATGTGAAGTTCATCTCCAATGTCATGGTCTTTTTGTCGTTCACGTTCTGGTTCTTAAACAAGGTCGTGCTCGCAACCTTTGCGCCCGCGCACGTCAAGCGCGACCCATTCTTGATGAGTTTTGAACTCACGTGCCTTTTACCTTTAGCGTTCTGCGCCTACGTCGGCACGAATGCGTGGTTGAACGACGTTACGACCGGATACGACACGCCCTTTGATCGTCTGTACAAGGCGGCGCCCGAGAGTGGACGACAAATGATTTTGGTGAACCTCGCCTTTCAGCTCTGGGATTTTTTAATCAGCTTGAATCGTAAAGAGCTGAATTCACCCGAGATGCTCGCCCATCACGCCCTCGCCACGACGTTGTGCGCTATTGGTTTGCACATTGGGTTTGTGCAGTACTATGGAATTTACTTTTTGGGCGTCACAGAGGTTTCGTCGTTGCCACTGGTGTACGTCGACGCCGCAAAGTTTTACCCAGAAATGCAACGCGCACGACCGGGGATGGACTTGGCATTCAAAGTCATGTTTGGCTTGTCATTTATCGCAGTCAGAGATGTTTATTTCATCAAATATTCGATCACGCTTTGGAAGGACTCGTGGAGCGTGTTGAGTGACGGCTCGGCGTTGTATCCAAAAATGACGGTCGGTTTTCTGGCTGCAAATTTATTCTTCAATGTGCTTCAACTGTACTGGACTACGCTTCTTATTGATGGATTGCTTGACTTATTCCGCGAACCCAAAAAAAAGGAGGAGACAAAGAAGGAGGATTAAAATCCACGTGAGTATATTTTTTGATGAGCCGCCGGTACTGTAGCAAACGCGTGGACATAATAACCGCACGCACCATCTCAGACGACGTAACAGAGTAAAGGGACTATAAATTGTAACAATAAAATACATATAACTAGCACTGCCTATTGGACTCGGCATCCGTGTGTGCCTGGCGAATCGAGTCTTTCAATCACGGTGTTTGCCTCCAAATGTCGCCCAGGCGAACGCGTCGAGCGCTCAAAGAGCGTGCGACGCGTCCGTTGGGGCGTACCTTCTGGCTCGGGATGCAGTGCGATCGAGCGCGGTGTGGATGGTGACAACTCGCGCACTCTGTGCTCGCGTCGCAAGGATGGAGAATCCTTAAACGTCACCCGCCTCGGCGTCACTTGACCGAGTCTTGAAGGCGTCGTCGGCATCGAGAGCGTGCGCGATGGCGTCCGGGGCGGCGCCGTCGGTGATGTCAGCGCCGTTTCGTATCCTTCACGGCGCATTCGCGCCAGTTCACTCAGCAATCGATCTCGGCTGAGCAAAAGCTCTTGCTCTGTGGCGCTCGCAACGGATTGTGCGTGCGACGCTCGCCGGCGCACTTCGGCGAGCTCTCTCTCGTGACTTACGGTCATCTCCTCCATGGCTCTTCTAGCGTCAGCGAGCTGCGTTTCTAATTGACGTTGGCGTTGGAATTCTTCTGCTTCACGCTGGCGTAAGTAATCACCCTCACTCATGAGTGCTGCTTCCATACGTTCGCGAGTAGAGCGCCCATCGGCGAGCTCTCTATCCAATCGCTCGATTTCCATCTCCGCGGCTGCAGCAGTATCTTCGAGCTCCGTTGCGCGCAACACCGCTTCGTCGAGTTGTTCTCGAAGTTCGTCTGAAAATTCTTTTTCAGTCGCCAGGTTTGCACGCACCAACATCAGTTCTTTATCGCGGTTACCAAGCTGCTCGCGCAAAGCGTTCACCTTTCTATGCAACTCCTCGTTCAACTTACTCTCCGCCCGTAAATGAGCCTCCGTGGCCTGCCTCCCCGCAACCTCGGCCGCGAGCAATTCATCTTTTGCTTGCAGCGCCATTTCCATCGCACCAAACGTGTCCAAAATCCGTCCACGCGTATCCATAGACCCCGCGGGCGAGTGCTCGATGTTTCGTCCCGAGCTTGCCTCGCCGGGCGTACCGCTCCTCGCATTCTCCTTGAGCGCCTGCACGCGCACATTCGCGGGTGTAGATTTACTTCCAGATGCCGCAGGCCCGATGCCGCTTCGCCGCGTCGTCGCTCGAGCATCGCGAAACGCCGCGACCCACGCGTTCGCCGCGCTCGGACTTTGCGCGCACAAAAAAATCCCCCGCGCGTACCCTCGAACCTCAATATAAATCCCACATCCCGCCCGACTCTCCTGCGCGTGCACGTTCAATGAACTCACCACGCATCCAGTAATATCCTTGAGCGCCACCGCACTCGTTGGTCGCGTCGCGCCGGGTGTTTTTAAAAACTCAAGCGCGCCTTCGCGTACGCGCACCCAACGATTATTCCACGTCTTCGTGCTCTCCGAGCGCTTGGAGAGCCACGCGCCCGAGGTGATGACATCACCACGGCGAGCGCTAGCACCGTTATCGTCGTCGTCGTCGTCATCAATGATGAGGACGCGCGCGTTCGCGTCGCTCGGCGTCAACGACGACGAGGATGTGTTGCGCACCACGGTAACGACTTCTTCGTCATCATCGTCTTCGCTCTGCTCCGCGCGCGGACGCATCGCGCGCGGCGCGTGCGAAAATGAATACAACAATCAATCCACGCGCGTTCTCTCGCGCGCTCGTGCGCGATCGCGCGAATAAATAACACGCGCCGCCGCCGCGTGGAGCACACTGAGGACGAGACTTCAGAGCATGGCGCCGACAGCGACGTCGTCGTCGTCGCCCGCCGATGCCAGCGCCGATGGACGCGATCCACACGCGTCGTACAGATCGATTGATTTTCTCCTGCGCGGCTCGAGCGTGCACACGAACGCGCACTTGCGCGAATTCGCGCGCCTTTTCGAGCACAACTTGCTCGACAAGTTGCAACGAGACGACAACTACGCGTCGTGGTCAAACACAAAAGGGCGCACGCTGCGCAAAGAGATTACAGAAAGCATGGCGGCAATTGGGCGCGTGCGTCGGGAATTGCGCAAGGGCGTCAAACGCGCCGAGCGCGAGAGGTTGTGTGTGTTTGACTTGTGTTCGGGAAAAGGGCTGCTCTCGGCGTGCGCGGGGTACGCGTTCGGTAACGACGACGGCGTAGATTCAGTGCGCGTGCACATGGTAGATAACGATTCACGAATGAAGTTGGATCATTTGAAGAGCGAAACTGAGCGGGTGACGTTTCATGCGATGGATATATACAGCTCGGATTTGGACGCGTTGGTTGCCCGAGAGTGCGCAGCGCCGAACACGCGAGTCGTCATCGTCGGAGTACATTTGTGTGGTGAACTCTCTCGTCGGGCGATTGAGTTGTTTGTGGGACACAAATGTGATGTGCTCGTGCTTGCACCGTGTTGTTTGGTGCGAGAAAGGAAGAGTGGCAAACGCAGGTTCGGCACGTTTGGGTACGGCTTGAGCGCCGCCGCAAAGAGGCTCGGGGCGTGCTCGAGCGACTTGTGGTGCAAGCTATTATATGATACCCTTCCATCGCACGTTGATGATGATTTTGTGCGCGTGTACAAAACGTACGATAGAGATGAGGATATGCTCACGGAAAAAAGCGCGTTTATCACGGCACGCAGAGGTGACGGCGCGCGGTGCGACGCGTGCGACGACGCGTGAAGTCATTCGATAGAAATAGTTACATGTATTAGCCCTTTTTAACTAGCTTAGCTCGTTCAAAAACCACCTCGTTCATCATGTACAACGAAGAACGCATTTAATACATTTTTTGACCCGGTTGACGGATGTCGACGCCACTGACTAAAGTAGACAAGTCATCGCCCGCTTGTTGTTCCATCTTCCACACGCGCTTATCCGCGTCCGTCAACGGGAACTTCTCAAAGTACGCTTCCGAACCACCTTGCATGATCTTCACTTGCGAATACCCAAGCTTGGAAATGTTGTTGAACGCAACTTCACTGCGCATGGTGCCATCATCGCACACCAACAAGATGCGGCTCAACGTGTTCGGGAACTCGTGCTTGATTTCGCTCAAGAAGTACGGGTTGAGCTCGGGGTTGCCTTCCTCGTCCATCACCGCCAAGCAAATCTTCTTCCACGTGCGCTTGGATCCTTCTTGCCATTCTTCCGGCGAGCGGATGTCCACCACGACGAAACCGCGACCGATGGTGTCCTTCACGTCGTCGATCGACACTTGCGCCGCAGCCGCATCGGCTGCGCGCACCACCGGGGCGGTGCGACGGGCGTGCGTAGCGGTGCGACGGGCGGCGATCGGGGCGAACGCGCGCGCGCACGTCGTGCGGGAGGATAACGTGAACGACATAGGGTTCGGGGGTGTGCGGAGCAGTGGCGACGACGACCGCGACGACGGCGAGGACGTGGGTGATTAATCACCCACAGCGCGGTGACGTCAAAAGTCACACATGTGATCATAAGTCGATGTTGATAGAGGGTTTATACCTTTATGTATACATACATGGCGCCACTATGCGAGAAAATGAGGGGGCCTCTTCTTATCCACTTTTTTTTTGTTTCGACGTCGACGCTGGCGGGACAGAAGACGCACGCTCGATGAGGCGATTATTCATAAATCTTGTCGTTATCACCGAGTAAGCCCTTGAAGCCGATGCCCTTGATGCGGCAATACAGCACTAATACGGCGATGCCGTAGTAGCCGAATGTGATCCACCAAATGTATGTGTACTTGGCGAGGCCGAAGACGTGGGCGTTCAAGTAGGCCATCGAACCGGCGAAACCGAGTAATCCAACACCCGTGAGACCGGCGAGGAAGTTCAACGCACGACAAGCCACCATGACACCGTAGAGTGATTTGGACAAAATATTCACAACCACGGTGGCGCACATGGGTAAAACCACGGTGTGGAGCTGGGCCACGACGGCGGTGTCGGTGGTGAAGACGGCGGCGCCAAAGTAGCAGCAAAACGCAAACGCTGTAGTCGAAATCGACGCGGTGAACAAGCCAAACTGGAATAGAATACTCGCCATTTTCCGAGCATTTGCCTTTTTAGGCTTGAATATGTGCTCGGGCAGGAATGCTTGGCCGGCTTGAATGAGCGGGTCGCCGCAAAGAATCGTAAATGAAAACAAATTCGCGGCAATTCTATGCGCCGCTGATACCGTCACCCCGAGCGCGTTGGCGGCTAAAATCTGCGTCGTGTAAATGGTCAATAGCGCGGCGACTAAAAATGTGATTGGGCCGAAGAACGCCATGACTGGTGCGAGCTGTTCTTTTGTTGGAATCGCCGCGCGCATCCACGCCACCGCGCCGGCGCCGGCGTTGAAATTCTGTTTCGGCGGAAACTCAAGTAATCCTTGACGCTTGAGAAGCACCAAGATGGCAAACAATCCTGTGTACAACGATGCTGTCGTGGCCCACGCTGCGCCTACGGCGCCCGTCTTCATCACGGAAACCATAAACCAATCGCCCACAAAATTGACCACGGCGGCGAGGCACACGCACAACAGCGGCCTCAACGTGTCCTTTCTCGCCACCAAGGTGGCGTAGCCGGCGGACGTGAGGAACGCTGCGGGCATACCCAATCCACGCACTTGCGTGTACTGCGCCGCGATGGTCTTCACGTCACCCGAAACATTCAACAATCCAAGTAAATAATCGGTGCGCGTCAAGAGCAACGTCGCCACGGCTAACGACCCCAAAAACGCCATGAAAAACGCCCCATACACCTTACCATTCATAACATCCGCGTTTTCCCCACTCGCC